>Ga0207646_10000503_pt1 | contig 52283 bp, 42 predicted proteins | sample KBSK5502metaG_FD_184343 | JGI IMG/M metagenome (GOLD analysis project Ga0207646, IMG submission 184343) | Corn, switchgrass and miscanthus rhizosphere microbial communities from Kellogg Biological Station, Michigan, USA - KBS K5-50-2 metaG... | ecosystem: Host-associated > Plants > Roots >...
TCGAAGAAGGTCTGCCTGGTCGGCGTCGGAGGCGAGAAGACGCCGAGCGCCCGTTCGATGAAGATCGCCATCTGCTCGCGTGTGACCGCAGAGTCGGGGCAGTAGTTGCCGCCGCCGCAGCCGCTGGTGATCCCCCGCTGGGCAAAGTCCTCGATGAAGGGATAGCTCTGGCGTGTGGAAGGAACATCGAAGAAGGTCTGCCTGGTCGGCGTCGGAGGCGAGAAGACGCCGAGCGCCCGTTCGATGAAGATCGCCATCTGCTCACGCGTCACCGCAGAGTCGGGGCAGTAGTTGCCGGCCCCGCACCCGACCGTGATTCCCCGCGCCGCGATCTTGCCGATCTCGGTGAAATATGGATAGGTCGGGGGGACATCGACGAATTGACCGGGCGCCGCCTGCACGACGGTGAAGGTCTGCCCGGCGATGGTCAAGGTCCCGGTGCGAGTCGCCGTGCCATTGTTGGCCAAGACCGAGTAGCTCACGGTCCCGTTGCCGCTGCCACCACTCGGGGAGACTGTCATCCAAGAGTCATTGCTGGCCGCCGTCCAACTGCACCCGCTTGAGGCCGACACCCCGACACTGCCTGTGCCGGCGCCCGAAGCGAAGGTCTGGCTCAGGGATGAGAGAGAAAAGGAACAGGGTGTCGGATTGATAGTCTGATCGACGACGACGCCGAAGTCGGTCGTCCAATACCACTGGTAAGTAGAGTTGGCATTGTAAGCGCGGCCGATGCCGATGACCTTGTAGTTCGGATTCAGCATGTTCGCATTATGATCCGGCGAATTCTTCCATTGGTTGAAAGTATTCGCCGCGTCCGCATAGCCGGCCGCGATGTTCTCCCCTGCCCAGGTGTTGTAATTGTACATGAAGGCCACCATCCGCTGGTACGGGTCGTGCCCGAGGCTGTCGATATGGCTGAAGTAATTCTTTGTGGCCATGTCATTGCTCATCCACTTGGAGGCATTCGTCAGCGCCGCCGAGACCTGGAGCAGGCCCAAGCCATTTTGGGCGCGGTACTGGTTGATCAGCGTGAGGAATGCCTGCTCCTCACTGTCGAGCGTGGGGAGGGTTTGAGCGGATGCAATCTGGGAAAAGGTAAAGCCAACAAGAACGCAAAAAGCTGCTAACAACGCCTGCCGCCTACGGGCAGGCAGAGGGATATTTTTCAGGGACACAATAACACTCCTAATTAGACAATCAACTTCTCAGGCCGCCTTAGCACCACCTGGGGACACACAATCAGCGACCCGCTTCAATGACAGCTTCGTGGCGGCGCGGTGGCCGGGCACAAAGCGCACACTGAGTCCTAAGATCAGTGACCAGGATTTCGGGTGAGGTTCCGGAGCAGATCGTGCTACTCGGTTAAGGGCTGGCTTCTCTCAATTGTGAACTCGACTGTGAGGATTTAAGAAGCCGGATAGTTTTTAGCACATCCAAAGCGGGCCTGTAAATTGGCTTTGACGCTAATCTGCCAGATTTAATATTTCATCTCTCTTATCTTCAAGTCTTCTCGTCGAGCGTGAGGGGGCGATCGGGGCATTAAATTCCGGCGACGAACCGTCCGGGGTTGAGTTGCGCTTGCGGGTCGAACTTCTCCTTCAGCTCACGCATCAATCTGGCGGTGGCGCCGGTCTCGCCCCACACGTCAAGCTGAGTTTTGATCTCGGCCGGGGCGCGCAGAATAACCATCTGCCCGCCTCGGGCCTGAGCGCGCTGGCGGAGTTCGGCGAGGCGCTTGGGGCGCTCGCGCGTCTTGAAGTCGTCAAGCGAGTGGGCCTCGGCATGGACGCGAATGGTACCGTTGGCCGCGTGCGCCCGCAGCGATGATTTCGGCAGCAGGCGCGTGACCTCCGCCATCATCGTCGCCAGATCGGACGGCAGCACGCCCAGCCGTAGGATCAAGCCCCAGCGGCCATCGGTCTCGCCCGCGCGGTAAGCGTGCCAGAAATCCGCCGCCTCGTCGGCGCTGAGCACCGTGCTCCGGCAAGTGCCGCCGATGCGCACGGCCTCATCGACCTGCGAGTCAACCGTCTCGGCCTCGTTGATGAATCGCAGCGCGAGGGCGCAGCGCTCGGCCCCACCGCTTGCGCCTGCTCCATCCGCGCTGGGAGTGAAGAACTCCATCGCCGCGGGCTGCACGTCGGAGTCTGCGACCTGCATCGCGAGGGCGCAGAGGTCGCTCATCTCCTGGGCGTAGAAGATGAGCGTCCGCTCGCTCGGCGGGAGGGCGCGCAATTTAAAACTCAACTCGCCGATCAGGCCGAGCGTGCCGAAGCTGCCCGTGTAGAGCTTGCACAGATCATAGCCCGCCACATTCTTCACCACCTTGCCGCCGGCTTTGGTCAATTTGCCGTCGGGGTGCGCCACCCGCATCCCGATCACCCAGTCGCGCGGGGTGCCATAGCTGCACCGCAAAGGCCCGTGGCTCGCGGTCGCGACGATGGCGCCGAGCGTTGAATGCTCATCGCCGAAGGGGTCGAGCGGGATGAATTGGCGGTGCTCGGCGGCGCGGGCGTTGAAGGTGGAGAGGGTGCACCCCGGCTGGACCGTGGCCGTCAGATCGGCCGGCTCGTATTCGAGGACCCGATTCATCTGAGCGGTGGAAACGATCAGGTGCGCCCACGTCGGCCGGTTGCCCATCTCCAGCCAGGTGCCGGCGCCCGCCGGGATGACGCTCAAATGTTCCTGCGCGGCGAACAGCAACACTTCGCCCAACTCCTCGATGTCGCGGGGTAAGATCACCACCCGCGCGTCTTCGTCCGCGATGCGATAGCGGTCACCGATGGCCAGCAGCACCCGGTCTTGGCCGAAGGTTTCGCTCAAGCGATGCGCAATCTTTTCCGGCGGGTGTTCTCGTAAGGCGGCAGCCTCTGCGTGTGGTGTATCCATAGTATGTAAGTTCGATTGCGGTGTGCTTCGATTTAGAAAAACATCCCCTACGCCGGTTGATATGCGGCGAGTGCTGCCCGCAGCGCATCGATCGCTAAGATCGAACAGTGTTCTTTGTTGCGCGGGAGCGTCCCTAAGGCACGCGTCACATCAGGTGGCGTGAGCGCACCCGCGGTCTCAAGCGTCAGGTCAACGATCATCTCGGTCAATGCCGAAGCGGCAGCGAGCGTCGGCGGGCAGCCGTGAGCCTTGAAGCGGGCCGCCGCGATTTTACCCCCGGCGATTTTCAGGTAGAGGTGCAGCAGGTCGCCGCACACCGGATTGGTCGCGACACCGCAGGCCGAGGCGTCAGCCATCTCGCCGACGTGGCGCGGGTTTTCTAAATGATCGAGAACCTGTGCGCTATACATGGCATTAGACGAGGACCCACATCTGAGGCACTGATCTTACCACTCTACCCAGAGCAATTGATCATAGCTCAGCCATTGATCACTGGGCCAGGGCTGAGCGCCGCTTCAGGCCGCGCCAGGGGCGGCCGTCTCGCCTCAATCAAATATTGGCAAATGCCGGATTAAAGTCCCGGTTTTCGGCGGCTGAAGTTTTAAGAGTTTGACAGGCCGCCGAAGGGTGTGTTAATACCTAGACCTGCCGCTCATGTTTCAATACGATACCAAGCTTTACCCATGGCTACCGTGCACTCGCGCCCACTGTGAATTCTAAGTAGCTCGGGGACAGGAGCGCGCCGTTTGCCTATGTCAGAAGAAACGAAAACGCCGCCGTCCGAATCAGGCCAGGGCGAAAAGACTGAGCCCGCGCCGACGGCTCAGCCGGCTGCGCCGCAATCGTCCTCTCTGCCCGTCGAGCCTCAAGCCCCGGTCGAAAAGACTGTCACGCCGCGCTCGCTCAAGCAAGACATCGAGCAGTCGGCGCAGCCCGCTAAGCCGCCTGACCTGCAGCAGCGCGAGGATGCGCCGCCCAAGGCGGAGAAGCCGGCGGTGGTCGAGCCAGTGGCGAAAGAGGCTGCGCCGACGCCCGCGGAGAAGCCGCCTGCCGCTTCAGCCGCTGAGACTCCGGCCAAACCCGCGGCGCCGGCCAAGCCGTCCGCAGCAGCTGGGGCTAAGCCGCCGGCTGCGAAAGCGCCAGCGGGTCCGACCTACAACGACATTAGCGGCGATCCGATTGTCAAGAAGCTGAAGGCGCAGTTTGGTGACGCCGTCCAAGAGGCAGTCGAGTTGCTCGGCCAGCAGATCGTCCGTGTCGCGCGCGACCGGTCGCACGAGGTCCTGCGCTTCCTGCGCGATGACCTTGAGACCCAGTTTGATTTTCTCACCGACCTGACGGCCGTCCACTACCCGGACAAGCCGCAAGCATTCGAGATGGTCTACCTGCTCTACTCGTTCCCGCGCAACGTGCGGTTGCGCGTCAAGGTGGGGTTGGCCGACGGCGAGACGATTGAGAGTGTCACCGATTTGTGGGGCACGGCCAACTGGCTGGAGCGCGAGTGCTACGATCTGCTCGGAGTGCGCTTCGAGCATCACCCTGACCTGCGCCGCATCCTGCTCCCGCCCGACTGGGAGGGCCACCCGCTGCGCAAGGAGCACCAGCTCGAATATCAAGAGAACGACTGGGTGCGTCGCCACCTGGAGATCCGTGAGGTCCACCCCGAGACGGACTTGACGGGCAAGTACGAGATGACCGAGTTCGTCAAAGCGAACAGATGAAACCAGTGCTGAGTAGAAAGTGCTGAGTGAAAAGTGAACAGGCACTTTCTACTTTCTACTCAGCACTCAGCACTTGTTATGGTTGAGACGACCAAAGAGCTTCACAAGCAGGTTGAGATCGCGCATGTCATGGATGACCTGACTGAGATGACCCTCAACATGGGGCCTCAGCATCCTTCGACGCACGGCGTGCTGCGCGTCATCCTCAAGCTCGACGGCGAGACGGTCACGGACCTGGACTGCGACATCGGCTACCTGCACCGCGGGGTGGAGAAGATCTGCGAGAACCGCAACTACCCGATGATCACGCCCTACTGGGACCGCACCGATTACGTGGCGGCGATGGCCGGGACGCTCTGCTATGTGCTCGCGGTCGAGAAGCTGATGCAGGTCGAGGTGCCGAAGCGGGCGCAGTACATCCGCGTCATCCTGACCGAACTCAACCGCCTCTGCTCGCACCTGCTCTGGCTCGGCACGCATGCGATCGACATCGGCGCGGTGACGGTCTTCCTCTACTGCTTCCGCGAGCGCGAGCAGATGCTGAAGATCGTCGAGAACTTCGTCGGGGCGCGACTGACCTGTCACGCCTTCCGCCTCGGCGGGATGGAGTGGGACGTCTACCCGGAGTTCGGCCAGGAACTCAAAGAGTTCCTCGACATCTTCCCGAAGCGCGTGGACGAGTACGAAGCGCTCTTGAGCGAGAACCGCATCTGGCTCTCGCGCACTTTGGGCATCGGCGTGATCGACGAGAAGGAGGCCAAAGACATCGGGCTGACCGGCCCGCTGCTCCGCGGCTCCGCGGTCAAGTGGGACATCCGCAAGGCGTTCCCTTACTCGTCCTATGACGATTTTGAGTTCGAGATCCCGGTCGGCCCGCACGGCGACACCTACGACCGCTACCTGGTGCGCATCGAGGAGATGCGCCAGTCGCACCGGATCATCGAGCAGGCGCTCGCAGGCTTGCCCGAAGGGCCGGTCATGGCGAAGATGCCGAAGGTGGTCAAGCCGCCGGTCGGCGAAGTCTACCAGGCGGTTGAGAGCCCGAAGGGCGAATTGGGAATGTACCTGGTGAGCGACGGCTCGACGCGGCCTTACCGGCTGCGTTGCCGCCCGCCCTGTTTTATCAACTTACAAGCGTTGCGCCAGATGTCCGTCGGGCACCTGGTGGCCGACGTGGTCGCGGTCATCGGCAGCATTGATATTGTGCTGGGCGAGGTCGACCGATGAAGAGTAGAAAGTAGAAAGTGCTGAGTAGAAAGTAAACCGACACTTTCTACTTTCTACTCAGCACTTTTCACTGTTTTTTGTATGCCCCGCAGAACCGATAGCAGATGGGAATTCAACAACGAAAGGTGAAAGAAGTAATGGCAGTATCAGCAACGGCGATGGTGCGTGAGCGCACGGTCCGTGAGGCGGAGAAGTTAATTCGGACTATCTGTTTGAACGTCCAGCCCATGACGCGCGAGGCCTTCGCGCCCTACGGTGAAATAATCGGCGAGCGTGGTGGCGTCGAGCTGGATTTAGATGGCGGCCAGCCGTGCGCAGTGATGCAGACGGTCGAGGCGCGGCCGCTCGGCTTTGATTTCCTCGGGCGCCACCGGCGCACCGAGCAGGTCTTTGCGCCGCTCGGGGGCGCGCAATCGATCATCGCGGTGGCCTTGCCCAGCGCGGAGAACGATGATTTGCCGGACGCGCAGAAGATGGCCGCGTTCCTCGTCGACGGCACCTGCGCCTTCAAGCTCAATCGCGGCACGTGGCACGCGAGCGCTTTCCCGCTGGGCGAGCGCGCGACCTTCCTGGTGCTGGATCGCGAGGGCACGCTCGAAGAGGATTACGATCTGCGCGACCTCAAGACGGCGCTCGGCGTGGTGGTCGAGATCCGGCAACAATAGCAGCGTGTTCGCCCAAGGGTGATGTCACAGCCAGAGTCTCAGCAATTTTCTGAGCTCTTGAAGCGCGCCAGCGAGTTCTTTATGGGCGGCGGCGATGTGCAGAAGACCTTGTCGCGACTGGCCGGGCAGTTGGATGCTGAAGGCATTGACTTATGCTTTAGTCGGGGCTTTAGCACTGGGCCGTCATGGGCTGGTTCGCTTCACGCAGGATGTCGATGTGTTGCTGACCCCGGAAGGACTGGAGAAGTTTCGCCAGCGGTTCGTGGGGCGAGGCTACGTGCCGGCCTTCAATGGGGCGCGGAAATCTTTCCGCGATGCTGAGACGAACGTGTGCGTTGAGTTCGTGACTGCTGGGGAGTATCCCGTTGGTGGCAAGCTGGTGATCTTCCCGGATCCGGCACGGGTCGCCACCGAAGTGGAGGGGATTAAGGTCGTCGCCTTGCCGCGCTTCATCGAACTGAAGCTGGCTTCCGGGATGACGGCCCCCCATCGTTTGCGCGACCTCTCCGATGTGCAGGATTTGATCGCAGCGCGGCGACTGCCGGCCGGTCTGGCCGAAGAGCTTGACCCGAGCGTGCGAGCCAAATACCTTGAGCTTTGGCAGTCCGTGCAGAACATCAACGATGAAGTGTGAGGTCTGAACGGCGAACTGATTCCGCGTTCATCCTTCATCATTCCCAGAGCTATGGCTAACATCCTTGCCCTTGTGGCGCCTGAGTGGTTCATCAACCTCATCGCGCGTGTGCTCTCGGCCGAGACCATCGCGCAGTACCGCTTCGTCATCGATTACGTCGTCTGGCCGCTCATCCAGATCGCGCTCATGCTCTTCGTCGTCGCGACGGCGGTGGCCTACCTGGTCTACGCCGAGCGCAAGATCAGCGCTTTCATCCAGGCCCGCCTGGGGCCGATGCGTGTCGGCCCGTGGGGGTTGCTGCAGCCACTGGCGGACCTGATCAAGCTGATCTCGAAAGAAGACTTTGTCCCGGACAAGGCCGATCAGTTCATCTTCCCGGTCGCGCCCATGATCTCGGTCATGGCGGCCTTCACCGTGCTCGCGGTGCTGCCGTTCGGCCCCTCGTGGCTGCATATTTCGGACGTCAACATCGGGCTGCTCTTCGTGCTCGCCTTCTCCTCCGTGGGCGTGCTCGGGATCATCATGGCCGGGTGGTCGTCGAACTCGAAGTACCCGCTCTTGGGCGGTCTGCGCTCGGCGGCGCAGTTAGTGAGCTACGAGGTCGGGATGGGTCTGGCGATTGTCGGGGCGCTGGTCTTCACCAAGACGCTCTCAATGGTCGGGATCATCAACCAGCAGTCCGACGCGGGCGTCTGGAATGTCTTCTTTCAGCCGCTCGGCTTCTTCATCTTCTTCGTCTGCGGCCTGGCCGAGACCAACCGCACGCCCTTCGATCTGCCGGAGGGCGAGTCGGAGATCGTCGGCGGGTTCCACACCGAGTACAGCGGCTTCCGCTGGTCGCTCTTCTTCCTGTCCGAATACACGGCGATGGTCATCGTCTCGTCGGTGGCGACGACGCTCTACCTGGGCGGCTGGTATTTCTGGGGCATCACCGGGCACATCGGGCACTACCCCGGACTGATCGACCCGCGGACCTCGCCCAACCTCTTCGCCGTCGTCGGCCTGCTCATCTTCGTCGCGAAGGTCGGCGCCATCATTTACGTTTTCATGTGGTTCCGGTGGACGTTGCCGCGCTACCGCTATGATCAACTGATGGACCTGGGGTGGAAATGGCTGACGCCCGCGGCGCTCGCCAACATCGTGTTGACGGCCGTCGTCTATCTCGTCGTCAAGCAGAGCTTCGGGCTGACGGACTTCAGCCGGGCCGTGTGGCCGGCTAAGCTCACGATGATCGTGGCGATGTTCGCTGTCGCCACCCCGATTGTCTTGGCCGTCATCGCGCTCATCAACCGCCGGACGCAGACCTTCGACATCGCGGAGCAGCGCCGCCGCCAGATCCTGGCGCGCGCCGAGCGCCAGGCCCGGATCGCGGAGCAGCGGGCGTAGCGCCGCTTACTCTGGGTGAATACTTATGAGCTTGAAGAAATTTCTTTCGCACTTCCTGCTGATCGACCTGCTCAAAGGCCTGCGCGTGACTTTCAAGCAGCAGGCGCCGAGCGAGATCATCACCGAACAGTACCCGAAGGTGCGGCCCATCGTCAGCGAACGTTTCCGCGGCGCGCCGCGCTTGAACCTCGACCCCGAGACGGGCGAGACGCTCTGCATCGCGTGTAACCTCTGCGCCCTGGCCTGCCCCGAAAACTGCATCGAGGTCGGGATGCAGAACCGCGAGGTGACCGCCGGCGGCCGGACGGGGCAGAAGCGCAAGGTGCTGACGACCTTCCTTTTTGACACCTCGCGCTGCCTCTTTTGCAATCTCTGCGCCGAGGCCTGCCCGACCAACTGCCTGGAGTTGACGCAAGAGTTCGAGCTGGCCTCCTACACGCGCAAAGGCTTCATCTGGGACCGCGAGATGCTGGAGCACGGGCGCGAAATCGTCAAGTACAAAAGTTAACAGAGGCCAGTCGCCCGCCGCCCGTGCGATTGACCGCCGCCCGCGATTTCATGAGTACGCCGACGCCACCACTTCCGCCGCCTCCTGATCACCAAGCCGCGGTGCTTGACGCGGGAATCGTCTACCCGGAGAGCGACGGAGAGCCGATGGCCGACAACACCAAACAATTCCGCTGGATCGTCACCATCCAGGGCAACCTCGATGGCTGGTATCGCGAGCGGCCGGATGTCTTCGTCGCTGGCGACCTCCTCTGGTACCCGGTCGAAGGCCACCCGGAGGTGCGTATGGCGCCGGACGCGCTGGTCGCGTTCGGGCGGCCCAAAGGGGAACGCGGCTCCTACCTGCAATGGCGGGAGGACGGGATCGCGCCGCAGGTGGTCTTCGAGATCTGGTCGCCCGGCAACCTCGAACGGAGGAAGCAGGAAAAGTTCGAGTTCTACGAACGCTACGGGGTGGAAGAGTATTACACCTACGATCCGGACACGGGCCTCGTCGAAGGGTGGGTCAGGGGCGATGAAGGGCTGGAGCCGATTGCGGAGATGCAGGGGTGGGTGAGCCCGCGGCTGAGCGTGCACTTTGAGATCGAGGCCGGGGAGTTGGCGCTCTACCTGCCTGACGGGCGGAAGTTCGAGCCGCCGGCCGGGTTGATGGCGCGCCTCGAAGCCGAGCGCGAGGCCAAGGAAAAAGCTTGGGCCAAACTGCGTGCTCTTGGGATCGACCCGGAGAGCTTGTAGCCGCCGGTCCAGGTGCGGGTCGGATGGGGACGGCGACCAGCGACCTGAGTCACTCGATTGCCGAACACATGGTTATGATTCTACACGGTGCAGAAGCTTGGTTCTTTTGGTTGCTGGCGCTCTTGGCGCTGATGGGCGGGCTCTTCACGGTGCTCGCGCGGTCGGCCGTCCACAGCGCGATCTTCCTCATGATGACGCTGATTGCGGTGGCCGGGCTGTTTCTGTTGATGCACGCGGAGTTCGTCATGGGCGTGCAAATCCTCGTCTACGTCGGCGGGGTGATGGTGCTCTTCCTCTTCGTCATCATGCTGGTCAACGTGCGCGAGGAGCGGCTGGAGAAGGCGCGGCTCTTCAGCCGGCAGTGGTTCTGGGCGATGCTCTTTGCCGGCGCGCTCGCCTTCACGTTCTCCTACGCGATCCGGCTGGCCGATCCCGGCCAGGCGGCGCGGACACGAACGGCCGACCAGCCGCCGGAATTGGTCGGGCGGAACCCGCAGGGCGCCACGCCCGTTTCCGCCAACACGCAACAGGTGGGGGCGGCCCTCTACACGCAAGGAGCGCTGCCCTTCGAGATCGCCTCCATCTTGCTGCTGGTGGCGATTATTGGCTCGGTGCTGTTGGCCCGCACGCCGCGGCAGGAACGGCTCTACGATCAGGAGCAGGAACAGGAGACGCCATGACCGCATTGCTTTCCCCGGCGCTCGCCTTTCTCTGGCAACTCGGCCAGCCGGAGGCCCCAGCCTCCCCAGGCTGGCTCGGCTGGTTCGATGTCTCCCCGACGACCACCAAGTTTCTGATCCTGAGTTCATTGCTCTTCATCATCGGCGTCGGCGGCGTGTTGGCGCGGCGCAACATCATCGTCATTTTCATGTCGATCGAGCTGATCCTGAACGCGGCCAACATCAACTTTATCGCCTTCACCCGCCACTGGCAGATGCTCGGCCACATCAACGAGCACACGGGCGAACTCTTTACTATCTTTATCATCACCGTCGCCGCCGCCGAGGCGGCCATCGGCCTGGGGATCGTCGTCTCGCTCTACCGCAACCGCGAGACGGTCGCAGTCGATGAGATTGATTTGTTGAAGTGGTAAAAACCAGTAGTAAGTAGTAAGCATTAAGCAGGCAGCATTCAACGCCTACTACTTACTACTTACTGCTTACTACTATGCTCAAATACCTCTTCTTCGTTCCGCTGCTGCCGCTCGTCGGCGCCGCCGTCAACGGGCTGCTCGGCCGCCGCTTGAAGTTCTCCGAGCGGACGGTAGCGCTCATCGCTTGCGGCGCGACGGGCCTTTCGTGCGCGCTCGCCTTGGGCTGCATCTATGAGTACGCGATGCACCACGCGCACGAGATCTACGTCGATCCGTTTTACAACTACACCTGGATCGCTGGCGGCGCTGCCCACATCACGCTCGGCAAACTGGCGGGCGAGGCGAGGAGCTACCAGATCGAGTGGGCCTACCAGATGGACCGGCTCTCGGCGGTGATGACCTTCATCGTCACCTTCGTCGGCTTCCTGATCCACATCTTCGCGGTCGGCTACATGCGCGGCGAGGGGGGCTACTATCGCTTCTTCTCCTACCTCAACCTGTTCATGTTCATGATGCTGGTGCTGGTCCTGGGCTCGAACTTCCCGATGATGTTCGTCGGCTGGGAGGGCGTGGGGCTGTGCTCGTACCTGCTGATCGGTTACTACTTTGATCGCGAGGAAGCGGCTTATGCCTCGAAGAAGGCGTTCATTACCAACCGCATCGGCGACATGGGATTTATGCTCGGCATGTTCGGCGTCTTCGCCGTCTTCGGGACGTTCGACTTCAAGGCGCTGAGCGAACTCTTCGCCACGGGGCAGGCGGCCAGTTACGTCAACCTGGAGCACTTCGGCGAGTGGGGCTTGATGAGCTGGATTGCGCTGGGACTCTTCATCGGCGCCGTAGGGAAGTCAGCGCAGATTCCGCTCTTCGTCTGGCTGCCGGACGCGATGGCCGGACCCACGCCCGTGTCGGCGCTGATCCACGCGGCGACGATGGTCACGGCCGGCGTCTACATGGTCACGCGCACCAACTTCATCTTCCAGGCGGCGCCCTCGGTGATGTTCGTCGTGGCCGTAGTGGGCGCGGCGACGGCGATCTTCGCGGCGACGATCGGGATCACGCAGAACGACATCAAGAAGGTCTTGGCCTACTCGACGGTCTCGCAACTTGGTTATATGTTCCTGGCCTGTGGCGTGGGCGCCTTCATCGCCGGCATCTTCCACGTCTTCACGCACGCTTTCTTCAAGGCCCAACTCTTCCTCGGCTCCGGCTCGGTGATTCATGGCATGCACCACGAGCAGGACATGCGGCGGATGGGGGGCCTCAGGAGGTACATGCCGATCACGCACTGGACGATGTTCGCGGCGTGGCTGGCGATCTGTGGCATCGCCCCATTCGCGGGCTTCTTCTCGAAGGACGAGATTCTGTGGCGGACCTTCAACGTCTCGGTCTTCCCGAACTATGCGGGCAAGATTCTCTACATCGTCGGGCTCGTTACGGCCGGTTGCACGGCGTTTTATATGACGCGGCTGATGGCCCTGACCTTCTGGACGAGGGAGCGTTTCGGCGAGCAGGCGCACGCCGATGCTGCCCACGACGCGCACGGATTTGTGGGGCATCGCGGCGCCGAAGCCAAAGGCGGGGCCGCGGAGGATCACGGCCAAGTCGCCCACGGGCATGGCCACGCGGTGACACCGCACGAGTCGCCGGCCTCGATGTGGGTCCCGCTCGCGATCCTGGCCGGGCTCTCAATCGTCGGCGGATTGGTTGGCATCCCGCACGCGCTGAAAGGGGTCAACTACTTCGAGCGGTGGCTTGAACCAGTGATCATCAGCGCTCAGGAGCCGCACGGGTCGAGAACGGCGCTCGGCACGGCAGGCGCCGCAGGTTCGCGGGAAGGGGCGGTCACCGTGCCCGTGGCTTTCCAACCGGAGGCCGGAAGGCCCGCCGAGTCAGCCGGAGCCCACCGCGAAGCAGGCGGCGCGCAGGCAGAAGCGCACGGCTCAGAAGATGCGACGCTCGAATTAGGGCTGATGGGGGTCTCAATTGCCGTCGCCGTGATCGGGATTCTCCTCGGCCTCTTCATCTATCTCAAGCGCCCGTCCGTCGCCGAGAGCGCGGAGCAGGCGCTGGGCGGCGCGCCGTATCGCCTGAGCCTCAACAAGTATTACGTCGATGAAATCTACAACGTCTTCCCGATTGGCGCGCTGCTGCGGCTGTCGCGCGTGCTGATGGGGTTTGACGCGAAGGGAGTCGACGGCCTGCCGAACGGTTCGGCCCGCCTGACGCAGTTGCTGAGCAGCGTGTCGAATTGGTTCGATAAGTACGTGGTCGACCTGCTCGTCAACATGCAGGGCTGGATCGTGCGCGGCGGCTCGGTCATCTTCCGCAGCGTCCAAACAGGGTTCGTGCAGAACTACGCGCTGTTGATGGTTCTGGGACTGCTCTCGTTCTTCGTCGTGTATTTGGTATTGGGGAGGTAAGGTGGCTTACCATCGGGAGTGCTAGAGGCACGGCAGGAGAAGCGCATGAAAGGGATTCAATTCGTTACAGACGAAACTGGGAAGCGGACGGCTGTCCTGATCAGCCTTGAAGAATGGGGTGAGGTCTGGGAAGACATTTATGACGCCCTGGTTTCCGAGTCTCGCAAAGATGAGCCCACCGTTCCCTGGGAAGAGTTGAAAGCGGAAATGGAGCGTGAGGAAGGTGTCGGCGGCGATCTACAACCTTGAAGTTGTGGCTTCGGCTGCCAAAGAGTTCCGTTCTCTGCCGATGCCAGTGAAAGGCCGGGTCACGGCGGCCATTGATGCGCTGCGTTGCAATCCGCGCCCTTCAGGTGTTCGCAAGCTCCAAGGGCACACAGGTCTTTACCGCATCCGGGTCGGTCAGTATCGCGTTATTTATGAGGTCAATGATCAGGCGTTATTAGTTCGCGTGACACGGATACGGCATCGGCGCGATGTGTATCGGTAATCTCGCAGCCTGATGATCCCACGAGAACGATGTGCTCTTCGCGCCTTGATCGTAAAACATAGGAGACCCCGCCCATGAATGAGACGAGTTTGGGGAGTTATCACATTTTATCTTTAGTCACCTGGCTGCCCGCTGTCGGGGCGCTCGCCCTGTTGTTCTTCAACAAGGAGAAGGTCGAAGGGATCAAGCTCTTCGCCAACCTCTGGGCGCTCGTCTGCTTTTTGATCTCGATTCCGCTGGTCGTGGCTTTTCAGATCGGCAAGCCCGGCTTCCAGTTCATCGAGGACTACAGTTGGATCCCCTCGATCGGCGTCAACTATCAATTGGGCATCGACGGGCTGGCGCTGGTGTTGATCCTGCTGACGACGCTGCTCGGCGTGATCGCGACGCTCTGCTCGTGGAACTACATCAAGCAGCGCGAGAAGGAATATTACATCTTCATCCTGCTCTTGCAGACCGGCATGCTCGGGGTCTTCGTCTCGCTCGACCTTTTCCTCTTCTACGTCTTCTGGGAAGTGATGCTCGTGCCGATGTACTTCCTGATCGGCATCTGGGGCGGCGAGAACCGGCTCTACGCGGCGATCAAGTTCTTCCTCTACACCCTGGTCGGCTCGGTCGTCATGCTGCTGGCGATCCTCAAGCTCTACTTCATGCTGCCGGAGTTGGTGCAGGCCAATCAGGCCGCGCTCAACGGTTGGGTCGGGCAAACCTTCGGGGAGAACCCGATGACGGCCAACATGATCAGGAATGCGGCCAATCTCGCGCTGGCTTCCTCACCCGGCGCCTTCAGCAGCTCATTCAACATTCCGATCCTGCATGGGGTCGGCCAGTTCATTCCGCTCAATATTCAGATCTGGCTCTGGGCGGCTTTCTTCCTCGGCTTCGCGATCAAGGTGCCGATGTTCCCGTTCCACACCTGGCTGCCCGACGCGCATGTGGAGGCGCCGACCGCGGGCTCGGTGATCCTGGCCGGCGTGCTGCTCAAGATGGGCACCTATGGTTTCCTGCGCTTCAATCTGCCGATCCTCCCCTCTGCGAGCCAGGACTCGCGGGTGCTCCGCGTCGTGGTGCCACTCGCGATCATCGGGATCATTTACGGGGCGCTGCTCTCGATGTACTTCGTTTACGTGAGCCGCGACATGAAGAAGCTCGTCGCCTACTCGTCGGTCTCGCACCTGGGCATGGTCATGCTCGGCATCTTCTCCCTCAACCCGCACGGGATCAACGGGGCGATTGTGCAGATGATCAACCACGGCATCTCGACGGGCGCGCTGTTCTTGATCGTCGGCGTGCTCTACGAGCGGCGGCACACGCGTATGATCTCCGAATACGGCGGCCTCTCGCACGTCATGCCGGTCTTCGCCACCGTCTTTTTGATCATGACCATGTCGTCGATCGGGTTGCCGCTCTTGAACGGATTTGTCGGCGAGTTCCTGATCCTGTGGGGCGCGTTTGAGCGCAACGTCTGGTGGGGCGCCTTCGCCGTCACGGGGATCGTCCTCGGCGCGGGCTATATGCTCTGGCTCTATCAGCGGACGATGTTCGGCAAGGTGACCAACCCGGAGAACGCGAACCTGCCCGATCTGTCGGCGCGCGAGGTGGCCTACTTCACGCCGCTCATCATCCTCGCCTTCGCCATCGGCATCCTGCCGCAGCAAGTGTTCTTAATGTACGTCGAGCCCCCGGCGAAATATATCGTCAAACAGGCCAATCCGGGCTATTCGCAGCCGGCGCAGTTGGGGGAAGCCATCCGCAGCAAGCCGGTAGCCGGGGTGGCCCAAACCTCTGGAGCACCGAATGAGTCGAATCGCTAGTCTGGTCATTTTTCTGATGTGTATCGTCTGGGTCGGCTGTCAGGAGAAAAACAAACCCTCGCCGACCCCGCCGCCTTCGCCGCAAGTCAACCAGCCGCAGCCAACCGCTGGCGCCCCTGCCACCGGTACCCCTGCGACTACCGGCTCGGTGTTGCCAGGCAACCCGAATGTGAAGGCGACCCTGCCTCCGACCATTCCGGAGAGCCTGCGCCGGCCGCTGACACGCGAAGAGATTGAACGCCTGCCGCCCCCGGCTCGTGACATGATCCTGCGAGCGCAAGGGCGCTTGTCGCCGACGCCAACGACTACGCCGAAGCCGTCACCATCGGCGACGCGAAAACCCTAACAGGGGGCAGGGGCTAGGGACTAGGGGCTAGGAAAAAAGTCCCTAACCCCTAGCCCCTAGCCCCTAGCCCCTAATTGCTATGCTTCTGTTACAAGCCTCGGTTTCATTCAATCCCAACGACCTCTGGCTGATCGCGCCGGAGCTGATCGTCACGCTCTTCGCCTGCTTCGCCCTGGTCATCGACATCATCGCGCCACTGAAGCGCGGCAAGTGGGCCGCCTACTTCTGCCTCGGCGGGCTCGGGCTGGCGGCCGTCTCCACGGCGATGCTCTACCGGCAATTTCACGGCAGCGAACAATCAGCCTTCTGGCGCATGGTCGCGGTCGATGACTACGGGCTGTATTTCAAGTTCCTCTTCCTCGTCGTCGCCGCGCTCTCGATCATCATCTCTGTGCGTTTTCTTGATGTCGAGCGGCAGCAGCACGGGGAGTTCTACGCGCTGATTCTGTTCTCGACCGTCGGGATGATGTTTATGGCCTCGGGCACCGACCTGCTCTCGCTCTACATCAGCCTGGAGTTGATGGCGATGTCGATCTACATCCTGGTCGGCTACCTGCGGGCCGACCGGCGGTCGAATGAGGCGGCGATGAAGTATTTCCTGCTCGGCGCTTTCTCGTCGGGGATCCTGCTCTACGGGATTTCGCTCGTCTACGGCGCGACCGGCTCGACGAACCTGGCTGATATTTCGAGCAAACTGGGGTCGTTGATCGGGCCGACGGACCCGGCCCGCTATTTGTTGCTGATCGCCATGATCTTGATGGCGGCCGGGATGCTCTTCAAAGTGGCGGCGGTCCCGTTCCACATGTGGGCGCCGGACGCCTACGAGGGGGCGCCGACGCCGGTGACGGCGTTTATGTCGGTCAGCGTGAAGGCGGCGAGCTTCGCCATGTTTGCGCGGATTTTCCTGGACGGGTTGGGCCGCATGCGCTACCTCCCTGCGGGGGAGAGCGGGACGATGCCCGGTTGGGCCTTGATCTTCGGCTTGGCGGCGGCCGTGACGATCGTGTGGGGCAATGTGGCGGCCACCACGCAAGGGAATGTCAAGCGGCTGTTCGCTTACTCCTCGATTGCGCACGCCGGGTACTTGCTGCTCGGCCTGGTGGCCGGCAATCGCACGGGCTATACGGGAATCTTGATTTACCTGTTGGTCTATTCGTTTATGAATCTGGGGGCGTGGACTGTGGTGATCGCGCTCAGGCGCCGCGGCATCCTGGGCGATCAAGTGGATGACATGAATGGGTTGATGCAGAAGGCCCCGGCGATGGCGGTCTTTATGCTCGTCTTCCTGCTCTCGCTCGCGGGCATCCCGCCGACGGCCGGGTTCATCGGCAAGTATTACATCTTCCTCGGGCTGATCGAGGCGGGCACCGTCGAGGGCAACCGCTGGATGTTCGTGCTCGCCGTGCTGGCCGTGGTCATGACGGCGGTCTCGGTCTACTACTACTACCGCCTGGTCAAGGCCATGTTCCTCACTGAGGCGGGCGAGGCCGAGCCGTTGCAACTGAGCCGCGGCCAGTGGGCGGCGGCCGTGGTGACTTTCGCTTTCACCCTCTTGGTCGGCGTCCTGCCGCAGTATTTCATCAACCAGTCGGTGGATGCCGCCAAACGCTTCCCGGTCTATGCCCAACCCCGCACACCGCAGCCCTCGCCCGGCCCGCAGACGGGACAGTTGCGTTAAGAGTCGAGAGTCTGGAGTCTGGAGTCTGGAGTCAAGAAAGTTAAAAGCGAGTCTCTCCGGACTCCAGACTCCAGACTCCAGACTCCAGACTCAGATGGATAAGAAATCCGAGCAGAACAAATTCGCTTTGGCCCTGACGGTGGGAACCATGATTTCAGCGAACGTGGTCGGCGGGATCATCGTCGGTTACTTGCTGGACCGCTGGTTCAAGACCGAGCCGTGGTTGCTCATCACCGGGATTATTCTCGGCACCATCGGGGCCTTCGTCGGCCTCTACCGAATCATGTCGCGCTTGGGCTGAAAGGGGGCTTCCGGTCTTGGGGGAGCTTCGAGCTACGGGGGGAAAGTGATGACGAAGATAGCCAAGTCTTTCAAGCTTTACCTGCTGATTGGCCTCCTCGCGCTGAGTGCGAGTAGCCTACGGCTGTCACTGCACGCCCAGAATGCGCCAGCGGCCTTTGAGGTCAAGGCTCATTATCAGAAGTCGGAGCACCTGATCCCGATGCGCGATGGCGTCAAACTGTTCACAGTCGTCTATGCCCCGAAAGACACCGCGCAGAAGTATCCGATCATGTTTGATCGCACGCCCTACAGTGTGGGGCCTTATGGCCCCGACGCTTACAAAACCGCGCTCGGCCCGTCGCTGCCGATGGCCCAGGAGGGCTACATCTTCGTCTATCAAGACGTGCGCGGCCGGTGGATGTCCGAAGGAGAGTTCGTCGATGTCCGCCCGCACCTCACGAGTAAAAAAAGTCCGGCGGAGATTGACGAGAGCAGTGACACCTACGACACGATCGAATGGCTGATCAAAAACGTCCCGAACAACAACGGGCGGGTCGGGATGTGGGGCATTTCCTACCCGGGCTTCTACACTTCGATGGGGATGATCGAGGCGCACCCGGCGCTCAAGGCGGCCTCGCCGCAAGCGCCCGTCGGCGACTGGTTCATCGGCGACGATTGGCATCATCACGGCGCGCTCTTCCTGGTCGATGCCTTCAACTTCTACTCGACGATCGGGGTCGCGCGGCCGAAGCCGACCAGCGTCGGGCCGCCGCCCTTCCAACACGGCACGCCCGACGGCTACAAGTTCTTCCTCGACATGGGGCCGCTCGCGAATGCCAACCGGAAGTATTTCCATAACGAGATCGCCTTCTGGAACGACCTCCAGCAGCACGGCACCTATGATGACTTCTGGAAGGCGCGGAGGGTGATGCCGCACCTCAAGAACATCAGGCCTGCGGTCATGACGGTCGGCGGTTGGTTCGATGCGGAGGACTTGTACGGGGCGTTGAATACTTACCAGGCGACCGAGAAACAGAATCCCCAGGCCTACAACATTCTGGTCATGGGGCCCTGGTGCCACGGCTGCTGGGCGGGCGGGGACGCATCGTCGCTGGGCAACATCCAGTTCGGCTCGAAGACCGGGCCGCACTACCGGGAGCAGATCGAGAAGGTCTTCTTCGATTATTACCTGAAAGACAGGGGCGAGCTGAAGCTGCCCGAAGCGTCAGCCTTCCTGACCGGGGCCAACGAGTGGAAGTCGTATGACCGGTGGCCACCGAAAGGTCTTCAGGAAAAAGCGCTCTACTTTCACACGGGCGGCAAGCTCTCGTTCGACCCGCCGGCAGCCGGCGAGCAAGCCTTCGACGAATACCTGAGCGACCCGCACAAGCCTGTGCCCTACACTGGTGAGATCACTCCCCGCCGGGGCCACGTCACTTATATGGTCGAGGATCAGCGCTTCGCCGCGATGCGGCCGGACGTGCTGGTCTACGAGTCAGACGTGCTCGCGGAAGACGTCAGGCTGGCCGGACCCATCACGGCCAACCTCTACGTCTCGACGACCGGCACCGACGCGGACTTCGTCGTCAAGCTGATCGACGTCTTGCCGGACAACACGCCCAACCCCCAGCCGAACCCGCGCGGTGTGCAGATGGGCGGCTTCCAAATGCTCGTCCGGGGCGACGTCATGCGGGCGAAGTTCAGGAACAGTTATGAGCGGCCGGAGCCGCTGGCGCCGAATCAACCGACGAAAGTCGCCTTCGTCTTGCAGGACATCCACCACGCCTTCCGCACGGGGCACAAGATCATGGTCCAGGTCCAGAGCAGTTGGTTCCCGCTCGTGGACCGCAATCCGCAGAAGTTCGTGGACATCTACCAGGCGGCCGAGACTGACTTTCAGCGAGCCACACACCGGGTCTATCACTTGGTGAGTCTCAGTTCGCATTTGAAGGTGGGCGTGCTGAAGTGATTGGTTTGCCCTGGGAGCGCACGCTTGGGAGCGTGCTGGCTTCCGCAGGTCTCACCAGGCAGTGTAACGGGCCGCTGCCGCAAGCCCGGCACGCTGGAAGCGTGCGCTCCCAGGGCTTGGAGTTCGAATGAAGATTGCAATCACCGGCGCGGGGGGCCTCGTGGGCAGCGCGCTCACACGCCAACTCGCGGCCGAGCATGAAGTGCTGGCGCTCAAGCACCGCGACCTCGACATTATGGACCCCGAGGCCGTCAGGCATTGGACATTGAGCGAGCGGCCATCGCTGGTGATCAATTGCGCGGTGCTCAACGTGGATGAGTGCGAGCGTGATCCGGCGCTGGCGCAGGCCATTAACGTCGCTGGCCCTCAAGCCCTGGCCGAGGCTGCGGCCGAAATAGATGCCGAGGTCGCGCACTTCAGCACCAACTACGTTTTTGACGGAGCGTCTGAAGGTCGAGCGCCTTATACGGTCCAGGACGAGCCGCGCCCAATCAACGTCTATGGCCGGACTAAACTCGCGGGCGAGCGCGCGGTGTGCGCCGCCTCCCCGCGGAGCTTCATCATCCGCACCTCCTGGGTCTTCGGGCCAGGCAAGGAAAACTTTCTGAGCACCGCCCACCGCCACCTGCGGGCCGGCCACCGGATTCGCGCGGTGGCCGACGTCTGGGCCAGCGCCACCCACGTCGCCGATCTGGTGGCGAGGACGGCTGAGATTCTGGCGCACCGCCGCTACGGGACTTATCACGTGGTCAATGGCGGGGTCTGTTCGTATCTTGAGTTCGCTCTGGAGGCCGCACGGTTGGCCGGGTTGAGCGGGGCCGAAGCCGAGCGATTGGTCGAGGTCGTTAATGAGGCAGAGATGCATCGACTCGCGCCGCGGCCCCGCTACACGCCGATGCGCTGCCTGATTTCGGAGGCGCTGGGGCTCGCGCCGATGCGAGAGTGGCGGGCGGCGTTGGCTGACTACATCCGGGCCGACTGAAGTTTCAGAGTCCTTGTCCCGCGACCTGTCAGGTTGCGGTGGTCCCCGCAATCAGTGCTTTGCCGAAGCAGCCGCAACCTGACAGGTCGCGGGACATTGTTGGAGGAGAACACCAATGAGACGAACGCTGATGATCGTAGTGCTGGCAGGATTAGCGATGATCATTTCTTCGTGCGGCGTGAGCAGTGAGAAAGCGACCTCCTCGCCCTTCCCGGCAACGGAGAAGAGACCTGTCGCCGACGAATACTATGGGATCAAAGTGGTCGATAATTACCGCTGGCTCGATGACCTGAACGAGCCGGCCGTCCGCCGGTGGAACGATGAGCAGAACCGCTACAGCCGCGCGACCCTCGACCACCTCTCGTCACGCGGGCCGGTCTATGATCGGGTGAAGGAAATCTACAGTGACCAAGCGGTCAGCTATTACGCCCTCATCCGGCGCAAAGCGCTCTTTGCGATGAAGCGGCAGCCGCCGAAGGATCAGCCCTTTTTAGTCACCCTCAAGTCGGCCGATGATCCGAAGTCGGAACAGGTGATCGTCGATCCGAATCAGCTCAACCCCAAGGGGACGACGGCGATTGACTTCTACGTCCCGTCATTGGACGGGCGGTTGGTGGCGGTGTCGCTCTCCGAGAACGGGAGTGAGGACGGCTCGGTCCACGTCTTTGAAGTCGCCACCGGCAAGCAGCTTCCCGACGTAGTGCCCCGCGTTCAATTCCCGACCGGCGGGGGCGATGTGGCGTGGAACAAAGACGCCTCCGGCTTCTACTACACCCGCTACCCGCAGGGCGACGAGCGCCCGAAGGAAGACGCCAATTTCTATCAGCAGGTCTACTTCCACAAGCTCGGCACGCCTCCGGGCGAAGACACCTACGTTATTGGCAAGGAGTTCCCCCGCATCGCTGAGATCAGGCTCGGCACAACGGACGACGGACGTTACTTGCTGGTCACCGTCGCGAACGGCGATGGCGGCGAGTTCGCCCATTACCTGCTGGATCCGGCGGGCCAATGGACACAGCTCACTCAATTCTCCGACAAGATCGTCGCGGCGGCCTTCGGCCTGAATGAGACACTCTACGTGCTCTCGCGGAACCAGGCCCCGAAGGGCAAGCTCCTCTCCCTGCCGCTCGCCAACCCGAAGCTTGCGGCGGCCCAAACCGTGGTCGCCGAAAGTGACGCCGCCATCGAGTATTTCACGCCGACGGTGACGCGGCTCTACGTCGTTGATAGCATCGGCGGCCCGTCCCAGATTCGCGTCTTCGACCTCACGGGCAAACCACTCGCCCAGATCCCGCTCAAGCCCATCTCTTCAGTTGAGGACATCGTGCGCCTGGAAAACGATGAGGTCCTCTTCGGCAGCCAGACCCATCTTGATCCCTATGCCTGGTACCGGTTCGACCCGGCGGCGGGGCGGGCAACCAAGACAGCGCTCTTCAGCACCTCCTCAGCGGATTTCAGTGACACCGAGGTGGTGCGGGAATTCGCCATCTCGAAAGACGGGACCAAGGTCCCGCTGAACATCATTCGCCGGAAGGGGACTAAATTGGACGGGCAGAACCCGACCATTCTCTATGGCTACGGCGGCTACAACATCATCGAAAGCCCATCCTTCTCCGCCAGGAGGCGCGTGTGGTTGGAGCAGGGGGGCGTTTATGCCATCGCCAACCTCCGCGGCGGCGGCGAATACGGCGAGGCGTGGCACGAGGCCGGGCGCCTGACCAAGAAACAGAATGTCTTTGACGACTTCGCCGCGTGCGCCAAGTTGCTCATCGACGCCAAGTACACCAATCCGACAAAACTGGCGATCGAAGGCGGGAGTAACGGCGGGCTGTTGATGGGCGCCGCACTGACGCAGCACCCGGAGTTGTTCCGGGCCGTGGTGAGCTATGTCGGCATCTACGACATGCTGCGCGTCGAACTCTTCCCGAACGGGGCCTTCAACGTGACGGAGTTCGGGACGGTCAAGGACCCGGAGCAGTTCAAGGCGCTCTACGCTTACTCGCCCTACCACCACGTCGAGGACGGCCGGGCCTACCCGGCAGTGCTCTTCCTGACCGGTGATCACGACGGGCGCGTTGACCCGGCCAATTCGCGGAAGATGACGGCGCGACTCCAAGCCGCGACGAACTCTAAATTGCCCGTGCTGCTGCGGACGAGTTCCAACGCGGGCCACGGCATCGGGACGGCGCTGAGTGAGCGGATGGCCGAGGATGCCGATGTCTTCGCGTTTCTTTTCGATCAGCTCAAGGTGAGCTATAAGCCTGCTGGCAAGGGGACGGGGGCGTAAACGAAGAGGCGATATTCAGTAGATCACGAAATCAGGGAGGAAGGGCATTTTCCATTTTCCATTTTCCATCGGTCATTTATCATTGGTCATTGCAGAGGAACTGCATCAACTGTCCTGAGATCAGCTTAGCTGACGACCGCCGCACTTCTGCAATGACCAATGAAAAATCTAAGATGGAAAATGGAAAATGAAACTCTCCCACCATTTCGCGAGCTACTGATATTGGGCTTTCGGAAGCTCTAAGCCTTCCAGGGGCAGATGACGGGTTATGGAAATCATTCAACTCGATGAAAGAGGCCGGCTCTTCCTGTCGCCTGACATCGACGATTGGGAGCCGCTGGCGCAGCAGGGCATCACCGCCGTGATCGACCTGGACGGGGATCTCGACCTGGGCGTGCCGACGGTGCCCAATCATCTGCTCTATATCTATTTCCCGATCTATGACGAAGAGCTGCCGGATTTGGAAAAGCTGCACGCCGTCGCGAGGCTCGGGGCCGGTTTGGTTGAGAAGGGATACCGGGTATTATCTCATTGCGGGATGGGGCTCAACCGCTCGGCCTTGATGGCGGGCCTGATCCTCACCTATCTGGGCATGAGCGGGGCGGAGGCCGTCGCGCTGTTGCAGCGGCTGCGGCCGGGCGCTCTCTACAACGAGAACTTCGCGGCTTATCTACAATCGATCAACCCTGGCCCGGAGGAGAATCCTTAAGGAGAACAGAAAAGACATGGCTGAAGAACAAGCGAATGCCGGATGGGGAGCGGCCGGGGCGCCGCCACAGCCACGCAAACAGATGAAGCCCGGACAGACCGTCTGCAACCAGCGCGACGAGAAGGGGAAGCTTTGCGCCGGGCCTCTGAAGCGTCTCCCCCAGGAGGGCTACCGGTCGAAGGAGGAGATCGAAGGCGCGGAGATCACCTACCGCTGTGGCAAATGCCTGACGCTTTACCAGGGGCCACCCATCGGCCATTTGCGGGATCCGAAGATGACGCGCTTCGTCGAGTCGGTGCCGCCTGACATCGTCCAGCCGCCCCCGGCCCCGGCGCACGAGCCGGCTAAGAAAGAAGCCCCTGCGAAGCCGGCTGCCCCGGCTGCCGAAGCGAAGCCCAAGGAAGGCTGAGCCGCCACTGTCTGACAGCGACGGATAGCGCGCCGCGGTCGGGGGCGTGCTTCTACTAACTTCAATCGGAGGATAATATCATGCACCTGAAAAATAGACTCGGCCCATGGCTCATGGCGCTGACCGTCTTGACGCCAGCCTTGGCCCAGCTTAAGTCCGGCCCGCCTTTACCTCAGCAACTGGTCAAGGACTGGGCGAAGCTGCCCAAGGGCTGGAATTTTGGCGAATGCTCGGGCGTGGCCGTCGATCAGCAGGACAACGTCTGGGTCTTCAACCGCGGCTCACACCCGGTCATGCAATTTGACCGTCGGGGGAACTTCTTACAAGCCTGGCCGGACGTCGTCGTCAAGTCCTCGCACGGGATCCGTGTGGACAACGAGGGCAACATCTGGGGGATTGACGTGAAGGGCCACGTCGTCATCAAGTACAGTCCTGAAGGCCGGGTGCTCATGATCCTCGGCGACCGGCAGGGCACTCCGGGCAATAACGACAGCAAGCAGGCCTTCAACGAGCCCACCGGCATCGCCTTCGCCAGCAACGGCGACTTCTACATTTCCGACGGGTACGTCAACTCCCGCGTGATCAAGTTCAACCGCCAGGGCGAGTACCTGACGCATTGGGGCAAGAAGGGCACCGGCGACGGGGAGTTCAACCTGGTGCACGACGTGTGCCTGGATTCGCGCGAACGCGTGTACGTGGCCGACCGGACCAATCAACGCGTGCAGATTTTCGACAGCAGCGGGAAATTCTTGGGGAAGTGGACCGATGTCGGGGCGCCCTGGGGCTTGATCTACTCGCGCCAGGAGAACTGCATCTACATGGCGGACGGGCTCAACAATCGAGTGGTGAAGCTGAGCCTGGAGGGGAAGCTGCTGGGCGTGCTGGGCGAGTACGGCAAGGTGCCGGGCAAGTTCGACTACGCGCACAACATCGCGATCGATAGCACGGGCGCGATTTATGTGGCCGAGATCAAGAACTGGCGGGTTCAGAAATTCGCGCTGCGGCCAGGGCCAGACTAATCCGAGTCGCGCGAGCTATAGCTTTGCTTATCGCTCAATGGACTCCCGATGCTGATCGTGCGGAAGCGCAGGCGCGAGCTGTTGAAGCCGAGAACCAAAGGATGGTGGGCCAATCACGGCTCAACCAGGATGGCGAGATTGTGCCGCATTTTCCACGCCGGATGGAAAACATCGCAGGGAATCAGACGCTCTCCTCTGGCCGGATCAAGCACCTGCACTGCAAACTGGCTCACGCCTATCACCACCAGCGCATGCGCTTGATAGACGCCATCAATCGGTGTCAGGTCTATGAACACGATGGGGAACTTGCCGTCAGCGACCAGGGCTTCTAGCTCTGCGCTTGAGAGTGTGTGCTTGGTAGTGTTGGCAAAACCGAGTTGACGCGCCGCCTCCACTGCTTTCAAGCTACTTGTCCCGTCAAACGTGCAGTCGCAAAGGCGGCGCAACTCAGCTTCGGGCACATCCAGACCGAAGCTTGAAATGACCATCTTCAAACAAGCCGGGACGCACGAGTCATCAGTCTCCTGCTTGTGAAAACGCGGCTTCGATGGCGGCACGGTTCTGCTCGTAAAGTTGGCGGGCACGCTCCCGCATCTCATCTAGCGGCGTGTGAGCAACGATCTCCTCGGAGAAAGCGCTAACGGCGATGTCTCCGACTTTCCCGACGGGGCCGATGAACGGATAGGTCAACACCACCGCCACCCGCCAGACCTGGGCTGCCGGGTCCAAGCGCGGCTCGACGGCCAAGTAGCGATCCGGCAAATTGTCGAGCAAGAAAAGATTCGCCGCCGCCTGTGCTTCGAGAGCCGTGAGTGTTGGAATCAGGTTGGCTACCATAACGCCTTAATCATAGCATCAATGACTTTGGGTGTGAATGCCGAAGATAGTGTGCGCCAGGCAACCACTTCGGGAGAGGCTGGAATCACATGACCCACTTGATGAACGCTGCGACTGTGCGGATCGGTTTGGTGAGATACTCTGTGGGGCTGATTCTGCTCTGGGTCGGGCTGGCCGCCTTCTCTCCCTCAGCCCTCGCGCTCGATCCCAAGAAGGCCATCACCCAGTATGTCCATGATGTCTGGACATCCGACAACGGCCTGCCGCAAAACTCCATCTTTGCCATCGTCCAGACCCGCGACGGCTACCTCTGGTTCGGGACGAATGAAGGGGTGGCTCGCTTCGACGGCATCCACTTCACCGTCTTCGACAGCGTCAACACGCCAGGGATCAAACACAATTACGTCCCCACGCTCTTTGAGGACAAAGAAGGGAATCTCTGGATCGGAACACAGGGCGGCCTGACCCGATACCGAGCTGGCCAGTTCACGAGCTACACTGCGAACGACGGGCTGGCTCACAACACTGTGTTATCTCTCTACCAAGATAGAGCCGGCAGTCTGTGGGTCGGCACGGCGGGCGGACTGAGCCAATTAAAAAATGGGAAGTTCGCCACCTATACCGTCAAAGATGGCCTCTCTCACAACTCGGTGAGCGCCATCTACGAGGATCGCGCGGGTCACCTCTGGGTCGGGACGCGTCATGGGCTCGACCAGTTCAAAGACGGGCGATTTATCGCCTACCCCGAAGGAAACGGGCTCTCTCTCAAAAAGGTGTTATCAATCTATGAGGATCGCGCCGGTGCCCTGTGGGTTGGCACCGAAGCGGGCGACAAACCTGAGACTGCAAACAGGGGCGGATTGCATCAACTCAAGGATGGGCAGGTCATTTCATATACGACGAAAGACGGGCTGCCTCCGGCAGACGTGACCTCGATCCTTGAGGATCGACAAGGCAGCCTCTGGATTGGCACCTCCGGGGGACTGAGCCGGTTGCAGGGTGCCCGGTTCACTGGCTATGCCACGACGGGAACGCAGTCGGAAAACTCCCGGCTTCCACTTTCTGTGCGCTCACTTTATGAAGACGGGGAGGGTAGTCTGTGGGTCGGCACGGGAGTGGACGGGCTGCACCGCTTACGGGACGGCAAGTTTATGACCTACACCGCGGCCGACGGTTTATCCGGGGATAATGTGAGCTCGATCTATGAGGACCGGGCGGGAAATCTCTGGGTAGTCGAGGGCGGCGGCGGGCTGAACCAATTCAAAGACGGAAAGTTTGTCACCTACACCACCCGAGATGGTTTGTCCGGGGATGAGGTGATCTCGATCTATGAGGACCGAGAAGGCAGCTTGTGGATTGGCACGGCCAGAGGACTAAATCGATTACAACATGGTAGGTTCACATCCTACACGGCCAAAGACGGCCTCCCGAGCGAGTGGGTGTTTGCTGTTTCCGAGGACAGCCGCGGCGGTCTCTGGGTGTTAACTAAGGGCGGGCCGTGCCAATTTCGGGATGGACGGTGCAGAGAATATACTGCCAAAGAGGGGCTCGGGATTCATGAAGTGAATTTTGTGCTTCGTGATCAAGCCGGCGATGTGTGGATTGGCGCCGGTGACGGGATGGGCCGATTGCGGGATGGCAAGTTTATTGATCACATCCGGCAAGCAGGACTCGCTGGCAACATCCTTTCACTCTACGAGGATCGGGAGGGCGTGCTCTGGATCGGTACCTATCACGGCGGACTGTTTCGCTTCCAGGATGGGCGCTTCACCCGCTATACGGTCGAGCAGGGGCTGTTTGACAATTCGGTGTTTACGATTCTGGAGGACGCGCAGGGCAACTTCTGGATGAGTTGCAACAAAGGCGTCTACCGCACGACCAGGCAAGAGCTGCAAGCTGTCGCCGCGGGGAAGATCGCGTCAGTCAAGTGCGTCGCCTATGGCACGGCCGACGGCATGAAGCGCCGAGAGTGCAATGGCGGCAACCTGGGCGGGTGGAAGACGAGAGATGGTCGGCTGTGGTTTGCCACCGTGAGAGGTGTGGCCGTGATTGATCCGGCCGACTTTCATCTCAACACCGCCCCGCCGCCGGTGGTCATCGAACAGGTGACGGTTGACAGCGTCTCTCTTCCTCGCCAGGAAAGAGCGCTGCTCGCGCCCGGCAAACGCAGCTTCGAGTTTCATTACGTCGGCCTCAGCTTCTTTGCGCCGGAGAAGGTCAAATACAAATACAAACTGGAAGGCTATGACTCAGACTGGGTCGAAGCCGACACCCGGCGCGTGGCTTACTACACCAACATTCCGCCCGGCGACCACAAGTTCAGAGTGATCGCCTGCAACAACGACGGGCTGTGGAATGAAGCGGGCACATCTTTTGACTTTCGCTTGCGGCCGTACTTCTACCAGACCTACTGGTTCTACGGCCTCTGTGCTCTGGGTCTAGTCTTGGCGGGCGTGGGGCTGAACACGCTGCGCGTCAAGCGAGCACTGCGCCAGGAGCGGGAGCAAGCGCGGCTGCGTGAGGCAGAGTTGCGCGCTGAGGCGGCGGAGTTGCAAGCCAGAGCCATCGAGGCCGAGCACCGCCGCAAAACCGAAGAGCTGGAAGAAGCCCGCCGGCTGCAACTCTCGATGCTCCCCCGTCAGGTGCCACAACTCCCGCACCTGGAGATTGCCGCCTATATGAAGCCCGCCACCGAAGTCGGCGGCGACTACTACGATTTCCACCTCGCCGCGGACGGCACCTTGACCGTGGCTGTGGGCGACGCCACCGGGCACGGGCTCAAGGCCGGCACGATGGTCACCGCCACCAAAGGACTGTTCAATGCCTTGGCGAACGCGCCGGAGATCACGCAGTTCTTGTGGCAAGTTTCGCTGGCCCTCAAGCAGATGAAATTGCGCGGGCTCTACATGGCGCTCACCCTGGCCAAGGTCAAAGACTATTGCCTCACGATCGGCGTGGCCGGCATGCCGCCGCCACTCGTCTACCGCGCCGCAACTCGGACGGTGGAGGAAGTGGCGATTAAAGGGATCCCGCTGGGCAGCGTGTCTCGCTACTCCTATCGACAGCAGGAACTGAGTCTCTCGCCCGGAGACACGGTGATGCTGATGAGCGACGGCTTTGCGGAACGCTTCAACGAGCAGGGCGAGATGCTCGATTACGCGCAGGCGAAGCAGGTGTTCGCGGAGATCGCCGGCTCTGCGCCGCAGGAGATCATCGAGCACTTCGTCAAAATTGGCGAAGCCTGGGCCGGCGGCAGGCCGCAGGATGATGATGTGACTTTCGTGGTGCTGAAGGTAAAAGAATGACTGCGCCGATCAGCGCTCAATGAAGCAGGCAGGCAAGCATCAGCGGTTTCTTGCTTGTGAAAACGCGGCTTCGATTTCTTCACGGTGTTGCTCGTAGAGTTTCAGACCGCGGGATTTCATCTCCTCAAACGGAGTATGAGAGATAATCTCTTCTGAAAAGGCGCTGACCGTAATCTCCCCAACTTCCCCAATGGAACCCACGTGCAGATAAGCTAGAATCACCGGGACGCGCCAGAGTTGGGCCGCCTCATCAAAACGCGGATCATCAGCACAGTAGCGATCCGGCATGTGATCGCTCAAAAACAAGTTCGCTGCCGCCACGGCTTCAAAAGCCGTCAGCCTGGGGTGCAGATTAGCAACCATAACGGCCTCATCATAGCACTGGTCTTCTGTGGCTGTGAACACAAAAGCCATCGGTCGCTCGGTCGCCGCGACACATGCGTCGCGCCCGATCCGACAGATCCAACGCGGCCTGCGCGGCGTAAAAGAGGAATGTGCGGCACTTTCAACCGCCCGTACGAAGCACGGATCATCACGGTCATGGGCAAACAGGCTTCCTTCTTTTATTTTTGGAACTGGCCGCCCACCCGGCTCTGGCGCGGGAGCACGCTCGCGTTTTGGATAGGGGTAGATAAATCGGGCCGAATCGTGTAATTTATAGGCACCCTGGATAACTGAGTAATGATAAGGAACTAAGATTTTATTATGTGGAGTTTCAATCCCCGATTAGTAAACAGGCTGCGTTTCTTCTCCAGCTTCATAGCTGTTGTTTTGGTTTTCCTTCTTTCATTAACTGCCTTCGCTCAGCAACCACGCCCTCAAGCCACGATCCGAATCGTGACCCATGATGAATCGGAAAAGCCGGTGGCCGCTGTCAGTGTGCGGCTTAAGCTCAAGGGCGCGACAGTTAATGCAGGCGCTGCGACCACGAACGAGAAAGGCGAGGCCGAATTCGCGAACCTCGCGCCGGGCACCTATGAGGTGGCGGTCGCTAAGGAAGGCTTCGAGACTCTGGTCCAGAGTGACATTGCCGTCAGCGCGGGGGCGCCGGTCGAGGTCAAGTTCGTTCTGGTCCCGAAGATCGAGCTCAAAGAAGGCGTCAACATCAGCGCCAGCGCGGCCTCGCCCGTCGAGCAAGGTTCTTCGCCCTCGACCGACCTCCAGCGCGCCCAAGTCAAGAATCTGCCGAGCAAGCCGGCGACGGTCGCCGATACGCTGCCGCTCGTTCCCGGCGTGGTCCGCTCGCCCGAAGGTGAGATCAAGATTTCGGGCAGCGGCGAGCACCGCAGCGCCCTGGTGGTCAACTCGGCCGACGTCACTGACCCGGCGACGGGTCAATTCGGCGTGACCGTGCCGGTTGATAGTGTCGAGACGATCAATGTTTTCAAGACGCCGTACCTGGCCCAGTTCGGGCGCTTCACGGCCGGCGTGGTCGCGGTCGAGACGCGGCGCGGCGGCGACAAGTGGAACTTCGAGGTCAACGACCCGCTGCCCGAGTTCCGCATTCGCAGCAGTCACCTCCGCGGGCTGAAGGAGGCTTCGCCGCGGGTGACTTTCAACGGCCCGTTGATTGCCAACCGCCTCTACCTCTCGCAAGGCACTGAGTACGACTTGGCCAAGCGGCCGGTGCGGACGCTGCCGTTCCCATTCAATGAGACGAAGCAGGAGTCATTCAATTCCTTCACGCAGCTCGACTACATCATTTCGCCGACGCAGACGTTGACGGGGACCTTTCACCTCGCGCCGCGGCACATCAACTTCGTCAACCTGGACTTCTTCAATCCGCAGCCGGTCGCGCCGAGCTTTCGGGCGCGCGACTACACCGGGACGGTGATTGACCGGCTAACGATTGGCAGCAGCCTGCTCGAAAGCACGGTGGCCATCAAGCGCTCCGGCAGCGACGTCTGGGGGCAGGGGAAGGCCGAGATGATCCTCACGCCGACCGGCAACCGGGGCAGTTACTTCAGCGAGCAGAACCGCCGCGCTTCACGCATCGAGTGGCTGGAGATTTACTCGCTGGCGCCGATCAGCCGCTACGGCGCGCACAACCTCAAGTTCGGCAGCACGGTCGCCCGCACGACCAACCGCGGCGAGTTCAATGCCCGCCCGATCAGCATTCTGGACAGCCAAGGGCGGCTGGTGAAACGGATCGAGTTTGAGGGCAGCCGGCCTTATGACCGCTATGACTTCGAGGCCGGGTTCTTCGGCCAAGACCACTGGGTGATGAGTCCGAAGCTGTCGATGGATTTGGGACTGCGCGTCGAGCACCAGGGGATCACCGAAATCTTCCGCATCGCCCCGCGCGCGGGTTTGGCCTGGACTCCGTTCAGCAACCAGCAGACGGTCGTCCGCGGCGGCTTCGGCATCTTCTACGACCGCGTGCCGCTGAGCGTCTTCTCTTTCTACCGCTACCCGTCGCAGGTGATCACCACCTACGGCCCCAACGGCGAGATCATCGACGGGCCGCGGACCTTCACGAACATCACCGACCGCGCTGAGGCCCGTGCGTTCCCCTTCATCCGCAGCCGCAATAACATTGGCGACTTCGCCCCCTACAGCGCGACCTGGAATGTGGAGATCGAGCACCCCATCTCGCGCATCCTCCGGATTCGGGCCAACTACCTCCAGAGTAATTCTCACGGCGTCGTCATCGTGACGCCGAAAGTCGTCCAGGGGCGTGACGCCTTCGTCGAAGGCGGCGGCGGCAAGTCGCGCTACCGCCAGTTAGAGCTGACCGCGCGCATGTCGTGGAAGGAGGGCCAACAGCTCTTCTTCTCCTATGTGCGCAGCCGGGCGCAAGGCGACCTCAACGAGTTCAATAACTACCTCGGCAACTTCCCCTTCCCGGTGGTGCGCCCGAATCAGTACTCGAACCTGCCCGGCAACTTGCCCAACCGCTTCCTCACCTGGGGCGTGGTGCGCCTGCCGTGGAAGGCGCAGATTGCGCCGATGGTCGAGTATCGCAACGGGTTCCCCTACGCCGTGAAGGATGTCGCGCAGAACTATGTGGGAGTCGCGAATTCGGATAAGACACGCTTCCCGAATTTCTTCTCGCTCGACGCGCGAGTCTCGAAGGACTTCCAGGTCAACCCCAAATACGCGCTGCGCTTCTCGGTGAGCGGCTTCAATCTCACCAACCACTTTAACGCCCTCGACGTCCACTCCAACATCGCCGACCCGCGGTTCGGAGTCTTCTTCGGGAATTATCGGCGGCGGTTCAGGGTGGATTTCGACGTCATCTTCTAAACACGTTAGATAGGTACAGTACGGGGAGCGTCAGCGACCTGGTGCCTGCCGCAGAATCCCTCTCGCGAGGCCACCAGGTCGCTGACGCTCCCCGTACTGTTCTTGACCCTCTCTCCGCCTCTCGCTCATAATCAAAGACATTATGCCGGACAAGAAGCGCCTCTTTCTCGTCGATGGGATGTCGAACATCTATCGGGCCTACTACGCGATCCGCGGCCTCTCGAATTCGCGCGGCCTGCCGACGAACGCCGTCTACGGGTTCGCCATGACGCTGCGCAAGCTGATCACGCAGCACCACCCGGACTACCTCGGAGTGGTGCTCGACTCCAAGGAGAAGACCTTCCGCCACGAGACGTACGAGAAGTACAAGTCGAACCGGACGGAGATGCCCGAAGACTTGGTCATGCAACTGCCTTACATCGACCGCGTGTGCGAGGCGCTGCGCGTGCCCGTGCTGCGAATGCCGCGCTACGAGGCGGACGACATCATCGGCACCCTCGCGCAGAAGGCCGTCAAGCAGGGCTTGGAGGCCGTCGTCGTCTCGAACGACAAAGACCTCTGCCAACTCGTGCGCGACTCCGAGGTCATCATTCTCAAGGTGGACAAGAATGGGGAGGTCTGGTTCGACGAGGCAGGAGTCAAGCAACGGCTCGGCGTGCGGCCTGATCAGGTCGTGGACCTGCTCGGGCTGATGGGCGATTCCTCGGACCAGATCCCGGGCGCTCCCGGCATCGGGGAGAAGGGCGCGGTGCAACTGCTCGAGCAGTTCGGCTCGATCGAGGGGGCGCTCAAGGGATGGGAGGAGGTCAAGAAGAAGACCTACCGCGAATCCCTGCGTGACAACGTCGAGATCATCCGCCAGTCGCGCGAGCTGGCGCGGGTGGAGACGAATGCCCCCGTCGAGTTGGACCTCCAGGCACTGACCTACGAGGAGCCGGACCGGAAGCTGGCCTACGAACTCTTTTCCGAGCTGGAATTCGGGCAACTGACCCGCGAGTTCGCCGACGCCGCCACGCCGAGCGCGGGCGCCGCAGTGGCCGAAGCCGCCGCGGTCAAGTACCGGCGCCTGACCAAGACCGAAGATTTGCGCAAGCTGGTGAACACTCTCTTCGCCCGCGAGCGCTTCGCCTTCGCGCTCGCCGAAGTGCCACCGGCCACCACGGGGCCTGACTCGCACCCGCGGCTCGCCGGCGTAGCCATCTCAACTGCCCGCGGGGCGGCGGACTATTTCGACCTCGAAGGCTGCGATGACCGTGAAGGGGCGATCAAGCTGCTCAGGGAACTCTTCGACAACGGCCTGATCGAGAAGTCGGTGCACGACCTCAAGCGAGCCCTCTGGCTGACATCCGACCTCGGCATCACCATCGAAAACGTGACTGACGACTCGTTACTGCAAGCCTACCTGCTGGAGCCGGAGCGCAGCAAATACGAGCTGACGACCCTCGCCCGCGAATACGTCGGCGCGATGGGAGCGCCCGCGGGGGAACTCCCGCCCGCCGAGGCCATCGCTCACAACGCGTCGGAGTCGGCCGACCTGACGGGCCAGTTGGCCGATGTCTTGGCGGCCATCATCAGTCAAGAGGAATTGGACCTCGTCTATCAGCAGATCGAGCTGCCGCTCGTGCCACTGCTCTTCAGCATGGAGCGCGCCGGCTTCCGCGTCGACACCAAAGTGCTCGCCGAACTCTCAGTCGAGATGGAGAAAGAGCTGGAGAAGCTGACCAAGAAGATCTACAAGCTGGCCGGCGAGGAGTTCAACATCGGCTCGCCGGCTCAACTCGGGGAGGTCTTCGAGAGGCTCAACTTCGAGGTCTCGCGCCGCACCTCGACCGGCAAGATTTCGACCAGCCGCGACATCCTCGAAGAGTTGGCCGCCAAGTATGAGCTGCCGCGCCTGGTGATCGAGTACCGCGAGCTGGCCAAGCTCAAAGGAACCTACGTGGATGCCTTCCCGCAACTGATCAGCCCACAAGATGGGCGCATCCACACGACGCTCACTCAAACCGTGACGACCACGGGACGTTTAAGTAGTATTTCGCCCAACCTTCAGAACATCCCCATCCGCACTGAAATGGGCCGCCGCATCCGCCGCGCCTTCATCCCCGCAAGTGGTCACGTGCTGCTCTCGGCCGACTACTCGCAGATCGAGTTGCGGCTGCTCGCCCACATCACCAAAGACGAAGTCATGCTCGACGCCTTCCGCAAGGGCGAGGACATTCACGCCCGGACGGCGCGAGCCGTCTTCGGCGCGAAGACCGCGGAGGCGTTGCGCGAGAAGCGCCGCGTCGCGAAGATCGTGAACTTCGCCATCGCCTATGCCATCGGCGCCTTCGGCCTGGCGCAACGCGTCGGCATCTCGCGGGCCGAGGCGAAGAAGGTGATTGAAGATTACTACCGGACCTACGCGGGCGTGCGGCGCTACATGGAGGAGATGCCGGAGAAGGCGCGGGAGGCCGAAGGCGTCGTGCGTTCGGTCTTCGGCCGCCTGCGCCGCATCCCGGACGTCAACAATAAGAACGGCAACCTCCGGGCGCGGGCCGAGCGCGAGGCGATCAATATGCCATTTCAATCTACTGCCTCTGACATCGTCAAGATGGCGATGCTGCGCGTGGAGGAGGCGCTCAAGCGCGAACGGCTCGGGGCGCGGATGATCTTGCAGGTGCATGACGAGCTAGTCTTCGAGGTCCCGAAGAAAGAGGCCGCCCGCGCCAGCGAAGTGGTGAAAGCCGCGATGGAAGGCGCCGCTCAGTTGGATGTGCCGCTGGTGGTCGAGATCGGCACCGGCGCCAATTGGATGGACGCGAAACCATAGCCGTTAGCTCGCCCGAAAACAGCTATCTTTTCGCAAGCTCTTTGACATATGATTCCGATTAGATTTTGGGTGAGGCAACGATTCGGCTCCAATCAGTATTGAAGAGGTCATTCGATAGCTCTCAGGCGCGTGCTTCGATGGGCCCCCGACTCCGGCCTGCGCCGCGCCCCGCGCCAATCTTGATCGATTTGAGGTTCTCCCCATGACGGCATTTCGCATATCGGCAGTGTTGACAGTTCTGCTACTCGGTGTGACGCCGGTCTCGGCGCAGCAATCACGCCAGGTTAAGCCGCGTAACCAAGCGCCCATTTCCAACCGAGTGCCGACTCTTACTCTTGTGGTCGGCTCGGTGACCCATGTGGTTGAGGGAGTCACACGCACCTCAGCCGCGACTGTTTGCGCGGGTGATAGGGTTCCGCTGCGGGCCAGCACTGCTGACCCGGACAAGTCGATCCGTTATGCCTGGATCAGCACCGGGGGGCAGATCGTCGGAGAAGGCCCGGAGGTTGTGCTCGACACCACGGGCTTAACGCCGGGTGACTACCACGTGACCGCCGCCGCGACTTACCCTGGCAGCGCCGTGTGCACCGGTGACTGCACGGCCTATGACACCGCGACCATTCGTGTCAGTAACTGCCCGCCGCTGATCGTTTGCTTTACCACTCCGGTGCTCGCTGTCACTCCTGAGTCACGCACGGTCCAGGCGGGCGAAGTCGTCACCTTTACCACCTCGGGCGTCTCCGGCGGCCAAGGCTACGGGCGCGTGACTTATTCGTGGAAGAGTTCAGTAGGAGAGATCATCGGGAACGGCACCAGCGCCCGGCTCGATACGACAGGCCTGGCCCCGCAAACGGTGATCGAGGTCGGCGTGACGGCGACGAGCGAGTTCGCCAACTGCTCGGCCGAAGGTTCCGCGCGTCTCGTCATGGCTACGCCGCCGCCGACGCCTGAGAGCCGTGAGCTGACCCCTTGCGTCACCTTCAAGCGCAATAATTCTCGGGTGGATAATGCTTGCAAAAATGTGCTCACCGACGCGGCCCGGGCGCTGCAGGCAGACGCCCAGGCGCGACTCGTGGTGGACGCATTCCGCAGCCCCGCGGAGAGCGAGGCCGTCGCGCTCGCCCGCGGGAAGAATGTCAGGGACCGCCTGGTTGACGGGTCTATCGGGGTCACAGTGGAGGCCAACCGAATTATTGTGCGGGTTGGGGGCGTCTCGAGCGATGGCAGTCAGATCAAACTTTACCTTGTTCCTGAAGGGGCGGCCTTACCGCCCGGCCCGCAGGCAATGAGGCTGGGGCCGGTTGAACGTGAGAGGAAGTCCGCGGCGGACGTTCTGACACCGAGGCACAAAGCCAAGGGCGCTCCCCGCCGCTAAAATCGACCGTCGCGGCTGACTCAAGAAGCATTTCCTGCCAAGAGCCGCCAAGATCGCCAAGAGCCTACCTGCTTGGCGATCTTGGCGGCTCTTCGGCATCTTTGATACGGCTGGCGAAGTCAACCCCTGTCCGACAAGCTGCCAGCTTGTCGCGGGCGTGGCCCTTAACCCCAGGGTTGGCCAACCGAGCCGGCGACAAGCTGGCAGCTTGTCGGACAACTCGCGCGCTTTCCTGACTTCACCAGCAGTATCATCTTTGGCGGCGTCTTTGTATGAAACCTGATCTTCCGTTAGTGATACAATTGGAGCCAGCAACTATCTCCCCTCACCCTGAACCAGAACCAATGGCCTCCCCCAAAGAGAACATCAATGGGAATTTCACTGAAGACTGAGCACCTGAAGCGATACAAGGATATCGCGTGGCTCTTGATGAAATATGGGCGGTCGGATCTGGTCAAGCGGGCTGGGCTGGAAGAGGCCATCGAGGGCGGCGAGAGCCTTTCCCAGGGCGTGGTGCCCGAAGCGGAACAACTCGCCACCGACTTGGAGGAGATGGGCCCCACCTTTATCAAGCTCGGCCAACTCTTCTCCACCCGCCCCGACTTTCTCCCGCTCCCCTACATGGAAGCGCTGGCCCGCTTGCAAGACAACGTCGCGCCATTCTCCTTCGGCGAAGTGGAGCAGATCGTCACTTCCGAACTCGGGGTGCGCATCTCGAAGGCATTTTTGGAGTTCGACCCGAACCCGGTGGCGGCGGCCTCGCTGGGCCAGATGCACCGGGCGGTGATGCGCGACGGCCGGGCGGTCGCCGTCAAGGTGCAGCGGCCGGGGATCCGCGAAAAGATCGTCGAAGACTTGGACGCGCTGGAGGAGGTCGCCGAGTTCCTCGACAAGCACACGGTGGCGGGCCAGCGCTACGAGTTTCAAGGCATGCTCGGGGAGTTTCGCAAAACTCTCCTGCGCGAGCTGGATTACCGGCAGGAGGCGCAGAACCTCAACACCCTCGGGGCGAACCTCAAGGATTTCGACCGGATCGTCGTGCCGGCCCCCATCGAGGACTACACCACCTCGCGCGTGCTCACGATGGACTACATCCAGGGCCAGAAGATCACCTCTTTAAGCCCGCTGGTCCGGATCGAGATCGACGGTGAGGCGCTCGTCGAACAACTCTTCCGCGCCTACCTGCAGCAGATTCTGGTCGATGGCTTCTTCCACGCCGACCCGCATCCCGGCAACGTGTTTCTGACCGACGACGGGCGGATCGCGCTGCTGGACCTCGGGATGGTGGCGCGGATCGCCCCGCGCCTGCAGGAGAAGCTGCTCCAGTTGCTGCTGGCCATCAGCGAGGGGCGCAGCGATGAGGCCGCCTCGATCGCGATCAGGGTCGGTGAGATCAAGGACGAATTCGACGAACGGAAGTTCCGCCGCCAAGTCACTGAGCTTGTCGTCCAGCACCAGGACGCGAGCATCGAGCAGATGGAAGTCGGCAAGATCGTGCTTGCGATCACGCGGTTTTCAGGCGAGTGCGGCGTCCGCCTGCCCCCCGAATTCACGATGTTCGGGAAGACGCTGCTCAACCTCGACCACGTGGGGCGGACTTTGGCCCCGACCTTCAGCCCGAACGCCGCCGTCCGCCGCTACTCGGTGGAGATCTTCCAACAGCGCTTTCTGAAGAGCCTGTCGCTGGGGAACATCTTTAGCGGCCTGATCGAGATGAAAGACTTCATCGAGCGGCTGCCGCGGCGGATCAACGAGATCCTCGACGCCGTCGCCAAAGACGAGCTGAAGATCACCGTCGACGCGATTGACGAGAAGGTGCTCATCGAGGGTTTCCAGAAGGTCGCCAACCGGATCGCCATGGGGCTCATCCTCGCCGCCCTGATCGTCGGGGCGGCAATGCTGATGCGGGTCGAGACCTCCTTCAAAATCCTCGGCTACCCCGGCCTGGCCATCATCTTTTTCATGCTCGCGGCGGGCTGCGGGATGGCGCTCATGCTGAGCATCATCATTTCCGACCGCAGGGCGAAGAAATAACCCGCAGGCGAGTCCGAGGCGCCGGATTAATTATTCTTTGCGATGGGGGCTATTGCGCGACCTAGCCCCGTGTGTTATATACCGTAGCGCGTCGGTGGTGCCACGTGACGCATTCCTGAATCATAGTCACATTGCATTTGCCCCCTCCTCATATGCTTTAGTCGGCCGGCAGTGTCTACGGAGGCAACCTGAAGCCGACTAGCCTCCAGTCAACCTACATAGACTAATTGCGGCGATCGTGTGCGGTGGCTTGCGCGCCACCGGGCGCATCCGGCGTCCCTCGGTCTGCCGGATTGAAAACCAGATTGTAGAGTACCCTATGAGAAAGAATCTTTTTCGACGCTCCTTTTCACGCCTTCTCCTCCTGGGTTTGTGCTTGGGGTTAGTGGTCAGCGGCCCGCTGGCAGCCGGGGCCAAGGGCGGGAGCCTGAAGGCGCAGCAGGCATCGAGCTGGCTGAAGGCCGGAGCGGCCGACTTGGCCGCCGCTCGCGCCAGCAGCACGGCGCAAATTACCACCTTTGGGGATATCCTCGTGACGCATCCGTTTTACACCGAGATCATGGATATCGCGATGCGGCAAGTCACCCTGGGATGTGGCGGTGGCAGTTACTGTCCTGACGCCCCCGTCACCCGCGAGCAGATGGCCGCCTTCATCATCCGCGCCTTGGGCGAGTTCAATCCGCCGCCTCCTCAGCAACCGCGTTTCCTGGATGTGCCGCCATCGAATCAGTTCTATAACTTCATCGACCGCCTGGCGGCGCTCGGGATTACGAGCGGCTGCGGCGGCGGCAACTACTGCCCTGGCAGCGCCGTCACGCGCGAGCAGATGGCGGCCTTCCTGCTCCGGGCGCTCGGCGAGTTCAATCCGCCGCCTCCTCAGCAACCGCGTTTCCTGGATGTGCCGCCAACGAATCAGTTCTATAACTTCATCGACCGCCTGGCGGCGCTCGGGATTACGAGCGGTTGCGGCGGCGGCAACTACTGCCCGACGGCTCCGGTGACGCGAGGAGCGATGGCTGCCTTCCTGGTGAGAGCCTTCGGTTGGCTCGATCCGGGGACCTCGGTCGCCAGTGTCGGGCGTTTCCTGGAACAAGCCACCTGGGGGCCGACCCCCGCGCTGATTGCGCAAGTGCAAAACACCGGCCTGGCGGCTTATCTCAATGATCAACTCGCCCAGCCGGTCTCGGCTTTCCCGAACTTGCCGCTCCAACCCACGAGCATCCCGTCAAGTTGCGATGCCACCTGCCAAAGGGACAACTACACGATGTATCCCTTGCAGAACTTTTTCTTCACCAACGCCATGTATGGGCCGAACCAATTGCGGCAACGGGTGGCGTTCGCTCTGCACCAGATCATGGTCATCTCCGGGATCGACGAGATGCAGCCGAGTTGGGTGCTGCCGTATTTGCAGATTCTCGAAAACAACGCCTTCGGTAATTATCGCCAGTTGCTCTCCCAGATCACGCTCAATCCGGGCATGGGCCGTTACCTGGATATGTTCACGAGCACCAAGGTGGATCCGAACGAGAACTATGCGCGCGAGATCAATCAACTCTTCTCCGTCGGCACTGCGCTGTTGAATCCGGACGGCACGCCGCAACTGGATGGGCAGAACAATCCGATCCCGACCTACGATCAATCTGTGGTCACCGGCTTCGCGCACGTCTTCACCGGCTGGCGCTTGGCCGCACAGCCGCAGCCAGGTGTGGCCAACTACGTCGATCCGATGGTCCTGGTGGCCAGTAATCACGACACGGGGACGAAGCAGTTGTTGAACTATCCCGGAGCGGTCAACTCAACCCTGCCTCCCAATCAGACCGGGGATAAGGATTTGAACGACGCGCTCGATAACATCTTCAACCATCCGAACGTCGGCCCGTTCATCTCCCAGCAGTTGACCGAGAACCTGGTCACGAGCAATCCATCTCCGGGCTATGTCGGGCGCGTGGCTTCAGTCTTCAACAATAACGGCCAGGGCGTGCGCGGGGACCTGAAATCCGTGGTCATGGCGGTCCTGCTCGATCCGGAAGCGCGCGGTGAAGGGAAGAATGATCCGAGCTACGGTCATCTGAAAAATCCCGCGCTCTTCGCCACGCAGATTCTCCGGGTTTTCAATGCCCGGTCGGCTAACGGCCTCGCCAATAGCGATGGCTACATCAACCCTCAAGCCGTCAATATGGGCATGGACATCTATCGGCCGCCGACGGTCTTCAGTTACTACCCGGCCGACTATGAGGTGGCCGGCACCAACGGTTTGTCCGGCCCGGAGTTTGGGATTCTGGCGGCGTCGACGGCACTCCGGCGAGCCAACTTCGTCAACACCATGGCCCCGCCCAATAGTAGCGGCGTGGGCGGCATTGGCGTCGGCACCAATTCGCCCCAGGGGACTGCGCTCGATCTGTCGGCGATCCAGGCGCTGGCCGACAATCCATTGGCGATGGTGGACGAGTTGAATCGACTCATGATGCACGGCTCGATGTCGACCCAGATGCATGACAGCATCGTCCAGGCGGTGACTGCCGTCGCCAGCAACAATTCGCTCAAGCGAGCGCGGACGGGCGTGTACTTGGTCGCGACCTCGTCGCAGTATCAGGTGCAGAGGTAAGAGTTCTATCAGGTGGAGAAATAAACCGATGAAACAATCACGCAGAGACTTCTTATGTCGCACGGGACAGGCCCTCGGCGCCGCGGCGTTCGCCTCCGGGGTGAAGCAGTTCGGTTTGGTCAATGCGCTGGCGCAATCGGCGCCGGCCGATTACAAGGCGCTGGTCTGCATCTTCCTCAGTGGCGGTAACGATGGCAACAACACGGTGGTGCCCAATGATAGTGCCGGGTATCAGGCTTACTCGACGGTGCGCAATGCCTCCGGGCTGGCGCTTGCCCAGTCGAGTTTGATCCCGATCACACCGCCGAGCATCGGCGCACAGTTCGGGCTGCATCCGAGTCTGTCGCCAGAAGTGGCGGACCCCACGCAGCAGTTCAAAGGGTTGTTACCCCTCTGGACGGCGCAAAAACTCGCCATCGTGTGCAATGTCGGCCCGCTCGTGGCGCCGATGACTAGAACACAATACCAGAACAACACGGTGCCTAAGCCCTATCAGCTTTTCTCCCATTCGGATCAGGTGGCTCAGCAGCAGACCGGGATCTCAAATGTGCGGAGCCAGACCGGTTGGGGCGGGCGCACCGCCGACAAGACGGGCAGCTTCAATGGCGGGACGATTCTTCCGATGGTCATCTCCCTGGCGGGCATCAACATCTTCAACCAGGGGATGACCACGAGTCCGCTGGGGATCTCGCCCGCGCCGACCGCGCTCAACCAGGTCCTCGTGCTCAATGGCTTCGGCTCCGGGGCTGAGGAAACGGCGCGCCGCAACTCGATGGACTTTTTGCGGACGCTTGATCAGACGCCCGCGCTCATCGCGGCCACCAGCAACACGACCCAGCAGGCGCTCAACATTGCCCAGGCGTTTGGCGTCGATCCGACCCTCACGACGGTCTTTCCGACGACCTCGCTCGGCAACCAGTTGAAGCAGGTGGCCAAGGTCATGAAGTTGAATCAAACCTCGCTCGGCCTCCAGCGCCAAATCTTCTTCTGCACGCTCGGCGGCTTCGACACGCATCAAAATCAGCTTACCTCTCAGGTCACCTTACTGGGGCAATTGAGCCAGGCCATGAAAGCCTTCTACGACGCGACCGTCGAGCTGGGCATCGACTCGCGAGTTACGACCTTTACGCTCTCCGACTTCGGCCGCACCTTGCAGCCTTCCGGCTCCGGCGGGTCGGTGGGGACCGATCACGCGTGGGGCAATCACCTCTTCGTCATGGGCGGCGCGGTGAAAGGTGGCGACTTTTACGGCGTGGCCGGTTCCAATGGCAGCGTCTTTCCCGCGCTCCAGCTTAGCGGCCCCAACGATACGGATACCAGGGGACGCTGGATTCCGACGACCTCAACCGATCAGTACGCGGCCACCCTCGCTTCCTGGTATGGTCTGGCAGCGGCCGACCTGTCCTACGTCTTCCCGCTGGTTGGGAATTTTTCGCCGGCCACTCTGGGATTCATGATGTGAGACGAAAGGTGTTGTCAGTCGTCAGTGGTCCATCGTCCATGGCTAGGTGCTCTTGCTCCTGGCCACGGACCACTGACGACTGACAACGGACGGAGAAGTATATGCCACGACTCATCGCCCCGAACAAGTTATTCAAGCTCTCAATTCTCAGCGCTGCCGCGCTGTTTGCGACCTATAGCTTCGTGAGCCAGCCAGTCGGCGCCTTCTCCCACGGGCCGCCGCCTTCGTATACCGGCGCTCCCGGCGAAGGGGTCTGCACCGCCTGCCACACCTCATATGCGCTCAACAGCGGCCCCGGCAAAGTGGTCATCGACTTGCCCGCGAACTATACTCCCGGCCAGTCAGTACCTGTCGCCGTCACCACCGTCCACCCTGATGGCTTTCTCTACGGATTTGAATTGACAGCCCTGGACGCCACTGGCGCGCAGGCCGGTACAATCACGCTCACTGATGCGGCCCACACACAGTTGCGCACCGGCACCGTCGGCGGCAATTCACGCAGCTACATTGAGCACACGTATGATGGAGCCTTCCCGGTCGAGTTCAATCAGCGGAAATGGACCTTCACCTGGGTCGCCCCGCAAACCGACGCCGGCCCGGTCACTTTTTACGCCGCCGGCAACGGGGCTAACGGCGACGGCGAGAGCACGGGCGATTACATCTACACTTCTCAGAAGATCGTCGCCTGCACGACCAGCAATCCGTCTAGCCAGAGCTTCACGGCGAGCGCCGGGTCAGGCACCCTGAGCCTGACCTCGGCCTGTAGTTGGGCGGCGACGACTCTCGATAGCTGGATCACGATCCCTTCGAACACCGGCGGCACGGGTAACGGGACAGTGACCTTTTCAGTCGATGCCAACCTGAGCACCAGCCCCCGCAGCGGCGCGATTACCGTTGGCGGGCTGCGCGTCCCCATTTTGCAGGGCGCGCAGTTCAACGACGTGCCGCAGACGCACCAGTTCTACACCGAGATCGGCAAGCTTTCGGCGCGCGGGGTCACGATCGGTTGTGGGGGCGGCAACTACTGCCCCGACCAGGTAGTCAGCCGCGAGCAGATGGCCGCCTTCATCATCAAAGCGCTGGGGCAATCGAACCCGCCCGCGCCCGCGCAGCCGCGCTTCCTGGATGTGCCTTCCTCAAGTCTCTACTATGCTTTCATTGACCGCATGGCGGTCCTGGGCATCACAAGCGGATGCGGCGGCGGCAACTACTGCCCCGGCGACCCTGTCAGCCGCGAGCAGATGGCGGCCTTCATCATCCGTGCGCTCGGGGAGCCGAACCCTCCTACCCCGCAACAGCCGCGCTTTAAGGACGTGCCGCCGTCGAATTCCTTTTATAACTTCATTGATCGGATGGGGGCCTTGGGCATCACGAGCGGGTGCGGCGGCGGCAACTACTGTCCGAGCGCTTCTGTGACACGCGGACAAATGGCCGCATTCCTCGTCAGGGCGTTTAGCCTATAGGCGTCAGGAGAGGTTCCGCAAGGCATGTCGGCCCTTGCCGAGCCGAGAGGTAATCTCTATTGCCAAATCCTTACCGGCGGTTATATTCTGCTGAAAAGAAGATATTCTGCTTCTGGACGCGGTCAAGCAACCCGCCGGGAGCTACACATTCAGCGCTCGCTTTGAAAAGCGGAGGTCTGACATGTCTGACCCTACTGACTCACGCCGTGGCTTCATCAAACTGATGGCGATGGGCGCCGCGGGGGTGGCGCTCGGCCCGCGGGCTGCGGCCTTCCAGTCACCGGCCCAACTGCCGCGGCGCTTCATCATCGACTCCCATCAGCATTACCAATCCGCCCCCGATTACGTCAACCGGTTGGTCAACTTCTACCGGCCGCGCAACGCGATGGCTTGCGTGCTCACGCCGATGTCGGGCTTCGAGGTGATCAAGAAAGCCGCCGCTGATCACCCCGACGTTGTCATCCCCTACGGCTACATCGACGTGGATAACCCGAAGGCGTTGGCCGAGGTCCAAAAGTTTGCCGACGCCGGGTTCAAAGGCATCAAGATGCACCGCCCCCGGAACAACTGGGACGACTTCGCTTACTTCCAGATCTACGAGAAGCTCCAGGCGCTCAAGCTCGTCGCCTTGTTCCACACCGGCATCGTGGCCGGCACGGGCGAGGAGCCGGAGCAGTCTTCGATGGCGCGGATGCGCCCGTCCTTCCTGCACACGATTGCGCGGGCCTTCCCCAAACTCGTGATTCAGGGCGCGCACCTGGGCAATCCCTGGTATGATGAGGCCGCCGAGGTCGCGCGCTGGCAGAAGAATCTCTACTTCGATCTCACCGGGTCCTCCTTGATCAAGAAGGAGAAGAACCTGGCCGTCTTCAAGGAGTACCTCTGGTGGGAAGGGCCGACAGCGCACAGCTCGAAAGACGCCGTCTACGCTTTCGAGAAGCTGGTGTTCGGCACCGACGAGCCGCCGGAGAATCTAGAGATCGTGCTCGGCCGCCACGAGGCGCTGCTCAATGCCTGCGGCGTGCCGGAAGTCAGCCGCAAGAAAATCTACGGCGAGACGATGGCGAGGATTCTCGGGATCAAGGTGAGGGCCTGAGATGCCAGTGCGCGACCAGACCGGACTCCAAATCGATTACCACACCATGACCCCGGACGACATCCCGGTGGGCCTCGAACTGTGCCGCGCCAGCCGCTGGAACCAAGTGCGCCGGGATTGGGAACTCTTCCTGAAGCTGAGCCCCACGGGCTGCCGGGTCGCGGTCAAAGACGGGCGGGTGATCGGGACGGTGGCGACGGTGCGTTACCAGGACCGCTTTAGCTGGGTCGGCATGGTGGTGGTGGACCCGGCCGAACGCGGGCAAGGCGTGGGCACGCAATTGCTGCACAGGGCGCTAGAGATTTTGGGCGACCTCAGATCGATTCGCCTCGATGCCACGCCAGCCGGCCGGCCAGTCTACCAAAAGCTCAACTTCTTTGATGAATACTGGCTGAGCCGCATGGAGACTGGCGCCTCCGGCCTTGGCTTGAAGGATGACAACAACCCCGCGCGGCTGATGACCAGCGCTGACTTGCCGAATGTGTTCGAGTTAGATTACCAAGTCTTCGGCGCCGACCGCCGCCTGACTTTGGAGTGGATGTTCGCCGGCACCCCGGAATATGCTTGGGTCGTCACTCACAAGGGCCAAGTCGTAGGTTACACCTTCGGCCGCCACGGCTTCGCGTTTGAGCACCTGGGGCCGGTGGTCGCGCAGGATCAAGAGGTCGCGCGGCAACTGGTGTCGGCCTGCTTGAGCCGGCACGTCGGGCGCCCCTTCATTCTCGATGCTTCACGCCGGGAGCCGGATTGGCTGCTCTGGCTCCAATCCCTCGGCTTTCGCGAGCAGCGGCCGTTCATCCGGATGTTTCACGGAGATAACCCTTACCCCGGCCTGCCTGAGAAACAGTTCGCGATTCTGGGCCCGGAGTTTGGATGACGCCAGGAATTGAGGTACGGTACGGGGAGCGTGAGCGACCTGCCGCTCTGTCAAGGGCCTGATCCGCGAAGCTCAGGTCGCTCACGCTCCCCGTACCGCACTAGCCGCATTCCATACAGAGAGGGAGAGCTGTTCGTGCCGGCACTCGAGACGGAAGAGCAACTGGAAGATTTACTTTCTTCCCCCAGCGCCAGCGACATTGAGGCGATGCGTCGCCTCTCCAGTGATGTGATCATCTTGGGGACCGGGGGGAAGATGGGGCCGTCGCTGGCCCGCCGCGTCCGGCGGGCCGCCGAGGCCGCGGGCGTGCGGCGCCGGGTGATCGCGGTCTCTCGCTTTTCATCCGCTCAAGCGCGCGAGGAGTTGGAAGCCGCCGGGATCGAGACGATCTCGTGCGACCTGCTGGACCGCGACCAGGTGGCGAAATTACCGGCGTGTGAGAACGTGCTCTTTCTTGCGGGCCGGAAGTTCGGTTCGGCCGACCGTCCCGACCTCACCTGGGCCATCAATACCGTCGTCCCGGCGAATGTGGCCGAACACTTCCGCGCGTCGCGGATCGTCGCCTTCTCCAGCGGCAACGTCTACCCCTTTGTCAGCGCCGCTTCGGGCGGCTCAGTCGAAACCGACGTGCCGGCGCCCCGCGGCGAGTATGCGCAATCGTGCCTGGGCCGCGAGCGGGTGTTTGAATACTTCTCCCGCCGGTATGGGACGCGCTGTCTGATCTTCAGGCTCAATTACGCCGTGGACCTGCGTTACGGCGTGCTGGTCGATATTGCGCGCAAGGTCTACGACGGGCGGCCGATCGATCTGGCGGTGGCGCACTTCAACGCCATCTGGCAGGGCGATGCCAACTCCTACGCCCTGCGCAGCCTCGCGCTGTGCGAGTCGCCGCCGCGCCTGTTGAATGTCACCGGGCCCGAGACGATTTCAGTCCGGCGGGCGGCCGAAGTTTTCGCGCACCGGTTCCGACGGGCGGCCGTCTTCCGAGGGGCGGAGTCCGAGACTGCGTTGCTCAGCAATGCTTCCCCGTGCCATGCGCTGCTCGGTCCTCCTGAGGTCTCGGCGGGAGAACTGATGGACTGGGTCGCGCACTGGGTCGGGAGCGGCGGCGCGAGCCTCGACAAACCGACCAAATACGAAGTGATCGACGGGAGGTATTGAGCCAAACATGTCAACCTACCCGGCTGTTGCCCAAGAGGTCCGCGAAGCGCTCCGTCGTGGCCTGGTGATTCCGGCCCACCCGCTGGCTTTGAATGCCGACCGCCGGCTCGACGAGCGGCGACAGGTGGCACTCTCGCGCTACTACTGCGACGCGGGGGCGGGCGGGCTGGCAGTGGGGGTGCACACCACGCAATTCGCCATTCGTGATCCGCAGGTCGGCCTATTTGAGCCGGTGCTGCGCCTGGCGATAGAGACTATGCGCGAGTGGGAGCAGGGGAGCGGGAAGCGGTTGGTCAAAATCGCTGGCGTCTGCGGACCCACACGGCAGGCGATTGGCGAAGCCCTCATCGCACGCGAGCTGGGTTATGACCTTGGGCTGCTGAGCCTGGCCGCTCTCAGCCAAGCGTCAACGGCTGAACTGATCACGCACTGCCGCCGGGTGGCGGAGACGATGCCGCTCTTCGGATTTTATTTGCAGCCCGCCGTGGGCGGCAGGTTGCTAGATTACCGCTTCTGGCGTGAATTTTTAGAGATCGAGAACGTCGCGGGCATCAAGGTCGCGCCCTTCAACCGCTACCAGACGCTCGACGTGGTGCGAGCGCTGGCCGACAGCGGGCGCCAGGCGGAGGTGGCGCTCTACACCGGCAACGACGACAACATCGTGGCCGACCTCCTGACCGAATTTCGGCTCGCGGGCGCAAGCGGCGCGGTGTCGGTTCATTTCGCCGGCGGCTTATTAGGCCACTGGGCAGTGTGGACCAGACGCGCCGTCGAGCTGCTGGAAGAGATCAAAGCTTGCCGGGTCGATGGCCGCAACGCTTTCGCTTTGCTAGGGCGGTCGGCTGAGATCACTGATGCGAACGCGGCCCTGTTTGATGCTCGGAACCAATTCGCCGGCTGCATCGCCGGGTTGCACGAGGTCTTGCGGCGGCAGGGTTTGCTCGCCGGCCGCTGGTGTTTAGACCCGGAAGAAGACCTCTCGCCCGGGCAGATGGAAGAGATCGATCGGGTCTACGCCAGCTACCCGCATTTGAATGATGATGCCTTCATCGCGCAGCATCTAGCGCGCTGGTTGGACTAGCGCCTCAAGTGAGAACAGCGATGATAAAGATGGTATCTGGATTATTCCTGAGGAGCTTGGTTACTTTGGAAGCCGCATGCCCCGCGACGCTGAGGTACGGAGAGGTATCGCAGATATGCCAGATGAAAAGGTCTTACAAAGCAGTATGAATTTCAAACTACTGATTGCCGTCCTTCTCGTGAGCCTGGGTGTGATGGCACAGACCGACAAGCCTTCGCGCAAGATGGCGGTTACGTTTGACGACCTGCCTTACGCTGCCGTCGGGCCGTCGCAGGATTTGTCGAACGCCCAGCGCGCGACGAAAGAAATTCTCCGCGTCCTCCAAGCGCACCACGCGCCGGCTGTCGCGTTTGTGAATGAAGGTAAGCTACAAACGGCAGGCGAAGTGGATGCGCGGACCGCTTTGTTGCGCCAGTGGGTTGATGCAGGGATGATTTTGGGCAATCACACGTACTCGCATCCTGATTTCAACTCGGTCACCGTCGAGCAATTCGAGGACCAGATTATCAAAGGCGAGGTTGTCACACGCCGCCTGATGCGATCACGCCAGCCATACCAACTTTATTTTCGCCATCCCATGACGCATACGGGCGATACGCAGGCCAAGAAAGAAGCGATTGAAAAATTCCTGGCGGCGCGCGGTTATAAAGTCACACCGCACACGATTGAAAATTCGGATTTCATCTTCAACGTCGGCTACGTCCACGCGTTACGCAATCGGGATGAAGCAATGGCGAAGCGATTACGCGAGGCATACCTGGATTTCACCGTGGCCGCGACCGAGTTTGCCGAACGCATTTCGCCGCAAATCTTCGATCGTGAAATCACGCAGACGTTGTTGCTGCACGCCAACGACATCAACGCAGATTGCCTGGATGAAATGTTGAGGCGTCTGGCGGCGCGCGGATATCGTTTTGTGACTTTGGACGAAGCGATGACTGACCCGGCGTATCAGACCAAAGATACGTATATCGGTAAAAGTGGCCCGACCTGGCTGTGGCGTTGGATGAAGAGCAAGGGAATGAATGTCAGCTTCAAAGATGACCCGGAGCCGCCTCAATGGGTCGTGGATTTGTACAGACCAAGGTGACAGATGAGCTAGTCACACTACAATAGAGAACTCATGACCTGGTAACAAGCGGGCCGTGAGAAGGAGAATCGGAAATGGCCGGATACATCATCGTTGATGTGCAGATCACGGACCCGGAAGCCTACGAGCGCTACAAAGCCGCTGTGCCTGCCACGCTCGCTGCCTACGGCGGCAAGTTTATCGTGCGTGGCGGGCGGGCCGAAACCTTGGAAGGTGACTGGGAGCCGGGCCGGGTTGTCGTGCTCGAGTTCGAGAGCATGGAGAAGGCAAAGGCGTGGTGGGAGTCGCAAGACTATGCGGCGCCGAAACAGCTCCGCCAGAGCGCTTCGGTGACGAGGATGATCGTGGTGGAAGGGGCATAGCGTGACTGGATGCTGAAGGAGGTTTCATCAAATGATCGCTCGTGTGTGGCGGGGTTCGGCGGCGAATGACAAGGCGAACGATTACGCCGAGCATCTTCAGCGGGCCGTCTTCCCTGAGCTCTGCCGGATAGACGGATACCGTGGGGCCTACGTCCTACGGCGTGGCCTGGATGATGGCGTCGAGTTCACGGTCCTGACGCTGTGGGAGTCGATGGATGCCATCCGCCAGTTCGCCGGCGAGGATGCCGAGACCGCGGTGGTGGCGCCCGCGGCACAGGCTATTTTGCGTGCCTTTGATTCGACGGTCACGCATTATGAAGTTGTGTTGCACCAAGGGCAAATGGTTCCATAACTCTTTCGGAGGAGAAGCGGATGAATAGTCCAATCAACCGGAGGGCATTTTTGCGACAAAGCGCATTCGCGGCGGCGGCGCTCTCTGCCTCTCCCTTCGATGTCATCGCTGCGCGCCGAAATAACCTCGAACGCATCAGCACCACCAAGAAAGTGATTGTCATCGGCGCAGGATTGGCGGGGCTATCGGCTGCCTACGAATTGACCCAGGCGGGCCACGATGTGACTCTCCTTGAAGCCCGCACCCGCGCAGGTGGCCGCGTCCAGACTCTGCGCGAGCCTTTCTCTGACGGGATCTACGCCGAGGCCGGGGCGATCTCCGTTTACGATGTTCACGATTGGACGATGAAGTACCTCAAGCTCTTCGGGCTCGCCCTCGACCCGGTCGCACCGTCGAGCCTGGCCTCTCTTTACCACCTTCGAGGGAAACGAGTCGAGGTGAAGCGAGACGAGGGCATCGAGTGGCCGCTCAGCCTGACGCCGGAGGAGAAGAGGCTGAGCAGGTCGGGGATGTGGCAGCAATATGTCGAGCCTTTGGTGAAGGAGTGGGGCCGGGCGGCGGCGCCGGATGGGGTGCCCGAGGCGCTGAGAAAGTATGACCAGATGACGTTCTCAGAGTTTTTGCGTCAGCAAGGAGCGTCAGCGGACGCAGTCGCGCTCTTGCGGCTTAACTATACCGACTTTTGGGGAGACGGGATCGACAGCGTCACGGCGCTCGGTCTGTTGCGTGAGATCGGCCACCGAGAAATGGCGAAGGCGCGGTACACGATCAGGGGCGGGAGCGACCTGCTGCCGAAAGCTTTCGCCGCGCGGCTGGCGGATAAGATTCGCTACGGCACGCCGGTGGTCAAAATCGAGCACGACGCGCGGGGCGTGCGAGTGGTCTATCTACAGGCCGGCACACATCAGACGCTTGCCGCAGACTATCTCATTTGCGCTATGCCATTTTCTACCTTGAAGCAAATCGAGGTCTCGCCCGGATTCTCTCCTGAGAAACAACGGGCCGTCGAGCAACTGCCCTATACTTCCGTGGCGCGAGTCTATCTGCAAACGAGGAAGCGGTTCTGGCTCGACGCCGGCCTCACCGGGACGGCTTTCACCGATCTGCCGATCATGAGCATTTATGACAGCACCTTCAATCAGCCGGGCGCTCGCGGCATCCTGGAAGCTTACATGGGTGGGCCGCAAGCGCGGCGGGCGACGACGATGAAAGAGGGTGAGCGGGTCAGCTTCACGCTCGAGCAGGTGGAGAAGATCCACCCGGCCGTCCGCGAGAACTTCGAAGGCGCCGCGTCCAAATGTTGGGACGCGGACGAGTGGGCACGCGGCGGTTATGCCTGGTTCAGGCCGGGGCAGTTGACCTCACTCGCGCCGCACATTGCGCGGCCGGAGGGGCGCATACACTTCGCGGGCGAGCACGCTTCGGCCTGGCCCGGGTGGATGCAAGGGGCGCTGGAGTCAGGCAACCGTGCCGCCCGAGAGGTCAATCAAGCCCAGTGAGAGACTGGATTGCAGTTGTGTGCGTCCTTTGCGCCTTCGCGCCTTTGCGTGAGGCCGTAGTCTCTCGCAAAGGCGCGAAGGCGCAAAGATCGCCAAGAAGAAATCGCATCCAAGTGCAAATCGCTATCAGCACTAATCCAACTCAGGGAAATCAAAAACAATGGACACCCAGTTGGCCGTGACGGCTGAGGAACTGAGACAGGTGCTGTTAGAGTCGGCCTTCGCCAAGATTTATAACTATTGAGTAAAAGGTAAGCCACTAGTTCGACTAGTGGACTCGGCCAGCTTTGAGCGTTCCGGGAGTACAGTTCTCCTTCGGTGGCTTGATGAACTCACCACAAAAGGAGAACAAGCATGACGG
>Ga0207646_10000504_pt1 | contig 52235 bp, 49 predicted proteins | sample KBSK5502metaG_FD_184343 | JGI IMG/M metagenome (GOLD analysis project Ga0207646, IMG submission 184343) | Corn, switchgrass and miscanthus rhizosphere microbial communities from Kellogg Biological Station, Michigan, USA - KBS K5-50-2 metaG... | ecosystem: Host-associated > Plants > Roots >...
ACAGGGAAAATATTCGCTTACACCGGAAAGCGCCGCCTTTCTGGTCAGAAACAGACCAGGGACGCTCGCTGGATTTTTCGGGACCATTGCGCCACAACTCATTTCAAGATGGCTGCGGCTCACGGACGTTGTGCGCGACGGCCGACCGGCAATCGCCGTGAACCAGGAAACCGAAGGCACGGAATTCTTCAGTCAGCTCGTCGAGACCATTATTCCGATGAGCTACCCGAGCGCGCAGAAACTCGGGGATCACTTGAACCTGGCGAAAGCAAAAAACGAAGTGCGCGTGCTCGATCTCGCCGCCGGCTCGGGGATTTGGGGGATCGTGCTCACGCAAAAATCTTCGCGCGTGCGCGTAACGGCGGTCGATTGGGCCGGAATGATTCCAACCACGAAACGGATTACGCAAAGGTTCGGCGTGGCCGAGCGTTTCAAATACGTCGAAGGCGACTTGCTGGAAGCCGATTTTGGAACCGGTCACGACATCGCCACGCTCGGGCACATTCTGCACAGCGAAGGCGAGGAACGCAGCCGGCAATTGCTCAAGAAAACTTTTCGCGCGCTCAAATCCGGAGGCACCATCGCCATCGCCGAATGGCTGGTGAACGATCAACGCACTGAGCCGGCGCCTTCACTGATGTTCGCCGTGCAAATGCTGGTGAACACGGAAAAGGGCGACACTTTTAGCTTCAACGAAATAAAAAGCTGGCTCGAAGAAGCTGGGTTCAAAAAAGTCCGCAAACTGGAAGCGCCCGGTCCCTCGCCATTGCTGCTCGCGACAAAACCGTAGGATCAGCAATTGCAAACGCGAATCCACTTCTCAACGTGGTTGTAGGAACGCGTCTCCGGCGCACAGCGCGGTGGCTACATGTCGATCTTGCGCGAAACAGCTTCTCATCAGGAAAGGGCAATGCTTTGATAACCCGGAATGAGAAAAGCGAAGAAGAAAACGGGAACACGCAAAAAGAAACCCGCGGCAGCCAAGGAAAACCAGGGTCCGGTCTTAAAAGAGCGGTTCGAAGCGGAATTCGCGCAGGCTGTCAAAAGCGCGAAATCTTATGTCGAGGATCCGCGACGTCTGCGTGGACTCTTCGAGGAAGCGGCAAAGCAGGCCGCGTCCATGCCGAAGGAACCGTTTGCAGAAACGTGGCCGTACTTTCAGGCCATGTTGCGTTTGATTCGCGTCTATTCTCAAGGCCATTACCGCGACGTGCCCGAGAGCACGCTGGTCGTGATCATCGCCGCCATCATCTACGTCGTGAATCCGCTCGATGTGATTCCCGATGCGCTTCCCGCGCTCGGCTTTCTTGATGATGCAACCGTTCTGGCGTTGGCAGTACGCAGAGCTCGGCAAACGCTGGATGAATTCATGGTGTGGGAAACCACCACAGCCTTTTAGACGGCACAGGCCGTGGGTTTCGAGCCGCTTGGAACGCAGCTGTTGTCACTGCCCCAAATCTTGCTCTCACTATAAAGGAATATGAGGCACGCAAGACCATCGAAGTCACGAGCGTCGAAATCACTATCAGCTCTAAAGAAAGGCGATGTCTCTCCAAAAAGTGCGCCTCGTAGCCCTGCTTTCTCGCAGGCTCTAACCAACGCTCGATCGTATGCGAAAGATCCGGAACGATTACGCCAACTCTTTAAGGAAGCAGCAAAAAAGGCCCCGACGATACCAAAAGAGCCGTTCAAGGATCTTTGGGCGTACTTCCAGGCGATGTTGCGTTTGATTCGCGCGTACTACCGTCGCGAATACCGCAACATACCCACCCAAAATCTCGTTTTGATCATCGGCGCCATCATTTACATCCTGAATCCATTCGATCTTATTCCCGACTGGATTGTCGGTCTCGGTTTTGCAGATGACGCGGTCGTCCTGGCGTTCGCGGTCCGACGAACACGGCAGACGCTAGACGACTTTATGACATGGGAAACTGCTTCCCGCGAGCAGCCCGCACCTTGATCGCTGCGTTAAACCAAGAGCAGCGCGGGATTTTCGAGGAGGTGGCGGAGTTCCTTCAAATACTCCGCGCCGAGCGCCCCGTCGATCACGCGATGATCGCAGCTCATCGTAATCGACATGCGATTACCGACGACGATTTGATCGCAATCGTCGATCACCGGAACTTTCGTGACTTTGCCGACGGCGAGGATAAAACCTTGCGGCGGATTGATTACGGCGCTGAAGGAGTCGATTTCCATGCCGCCAAGATTTGAGACGGTGAATGTGCCGCCCTGAAATTCTTCCGGCTTCATCCGCTTGTTCCGCGCGCGACTGGCGAGATCTTTCACCAATTCACTGATTTCGCGGAGCGACTTATTTTGCGCGGCACGAATCACTGGCGTGAGCAATCCATCTTCGATCGCGACCGCGATCCCAAGATCGACATCGGCGTACTGAATGAACGCGTCACCATCGAATGAAGCATTGACGCGCGGCACTTTCACGGCCGCCTGGACCGCAGCTTTCAAAACAAAATCGTTGACCGTGATTTTGGATGTGTCGGCGCCTTCGCCGGCCGATTTCAATTCTTCACGTGCAGTCATCAGCGGCGCGGCACTGATTTCGATCGTGAGATAAAAATGCGGAATAGGCCCGAGACTTTCGGACAGACGCTGGGCGATGATTTTGCGCATCCCGGAAAGTTGAATCCGTGCGCCCTCACCTTTCGGTAGTGGCAGCCGTACCGGCTGCTTTTGTGCAGGCGACACGCCTGCCTCTACAGATTTTGATTTCGCCGCCGCGCGAACGTCGGTTTCAGTCACGCGACCGTCGGGACCGGTTCCTTTAACGCTCGAAAGATCGACACCCAGCTCGGCTGCAACCCGTCGCGCAACCGGCGACGCTTTGACGCGCGCTTCTTCGGTCCGAGCCGGACTGGCGGTTGGCTGTGCCGTTTTTTTCTTGTCCTGGGATGGTGCGGCCGAGACGGCCGCCTCTACAGTTTTCTTCTGAGGCGGCGCGGTTTCCTTTTCTTTTTTCTCTTCGGCTTTCGGCTGTTTCTCTTCTTTTTTTCCCGGCTCTTTTTTCGGCTCCGGCTTTTTTTCTTCCTTCTTTTCTTCTGCCTTTGGCTTTTCCTCCTTTTTCGGCTCTTCCTCTTTCTTCGGAGCTTCCTCGCCTTCTTCGCCGATGAACGCGATCTTCTCGCCGACGTTCACCTTCCCGCCTTCCTCGACGTAGATTTCGGTGAGCGTTCCGTCCTCGGGCGATTCCCATTCCATCGTCGCCTTGTCCGTTTCAATTTCAGCGATCACTTCGCCCGCCGAAACTTTGTCGCCCTTTTTCTTCTTCCACGAGACGAGCGTGCCCTCCGTCATCGTGTCGCTCAGCTTCGGCATTTGGATCTCAGGCATGACTCGTTAGGCGTAACAGACTTTTTTCACGGCGGCCATTAACTTGTCCGCATTGGGCAAAACAAATTTCTCAAGCCGCTCGTTGTAAGGCATCGGCACGTCCTCTTCAGAAACGCGTATGATCGGCGCATCGAGCTCATCAAAAATGTTTTTCTGGATCCGGTAACAAACTTCCGCACCGACGCCGCAGAAAGGGCGGTCCTGCTCGACGATCACAACGCGATGCGTCTTGGAGATGGAATTGAAAATAGCCGTCTCATCGAGTGGTTTGATCGAACGAAGATCGACAATCTCGGCCGAAATATCTTCCTCTTCGAACTGGGCGGCGACAGCGAGCGCAAGCGGAACCGTTTGCGCGTAACAGATGATCGAAACATCGCTGCCTTCGCGTTTCAGTTCGGCTTGCCCCAGCGGAATAAGCAACTCTTGATCGGGCGGCTCGACCATTCCCTTCGAGCTGTAGAGAAGCTCGGCCTCGAGAACGAGAACGGGATTGTCATCACGCACAGCTGTTTTCAATAAGCCCTTGGCGTCACGCGGTGTGGCCGGCGTGCAAACTTTGAGGCCAGGCGCATTCGCGTACAAGGATTCAGTTGCGTGCGAATGGGTTGCGCCGAGCTGGTGCGCCGGTCCGTTCGGTCCGCGAAACGTGATCGGAATATTGAACTGGCCGCCAGACATCATGAACATGTTGGGCGCGTTGTTCACGACCTGATCAAACGCGACGAACGAAAAACTGAACGTCATGAACTCGATGATCGGTCGCAATCCGACCATGGCCGCGCCGACACCGAGCCCGGCAAACCCATTTTCGCTGATCGGAGTATCGATAATCCGTTTCGGTCCAAACCGTTCGAGCAACCCTTGGCTCACTTTGTAAGCACCTTGATATTCCGCGACTTCCTCGCCCATCAGAAACACGTTCGGATCGCGCTCCAATTCTTCGGCAAGCGCCTCGTTCAGAGCCTGGCGGTAAGTGATTTCCCTCACGCTTTTTCTCCGTTGAAGTAGGCGTAGTCGTAAACTTTTTCGACGGGCAACTCCGGACTGCTCTCGGCAAATTTCACGGCAGTGAGCACGGTCTCCTTCGCCTTCTTATCCAGCGCGTCGAATTGCTCGTGGGTCAGTTTGCCTTCGCGCGTGAGCTGCGCGCGCAGACGAATGATCGGGTCGTCGAGCCGGTATTTCTCCAACTCTTCTTTCGTTCGATAACTTGCCGGGTCTGACATAGAGTGGCCGCGATAACGATAGGTGCGGATCTCGACGAACGCTGGATGTGGATCTTTACGAATCGAAGTGACGATCTCGCTCAGTTTATCGCGCACTTCCCGGAAGTTCATTCCGTCGACAATTTCGCCTGGGATGTCGTAACCTTCGGCGCGATCGACGATCTGCTTCGACGAGGTCGATCTTTTCACCGACGTTCCCATGGCGAAGAGGTTGTTTTCGCAAATCAGGACGACCGGCAGTTTGTAAAGCGCGATCAGATTCAACGCTTCGTGGAATGAGCCTTGATTGATCGCGCCGTCGCCGAAGAAGCACAGTGTGACCCGATCTTCTTCACGATATTTCGAGGCGAACGCCATTCCCGCGGCCAGTGGAACGTGCGCGCCGACGATCGCGTGCCCTCCGTACATGTCATTTTTCTTGTTGAAAAAATGCATCGAACCGCCGAGCCCTTGCGAACAACCGGTTGCTTTTCCGAAAAGTTCGGCCATGCACGCGTTCGCACTCGTCCCCCGCGCGAGCGCGTGACCATGATCGCGATAGGCAGTGATGATGTAATCGTCATCGCGCACAGCCGCGACGGCACCGGCGACGATCGCTTCCTGACCGATGTAAAGATGGCAGAAGCCGCCGATCTTCTGCGCTTGATATTGCTGGCTGGCGCGTTCTTCGAAACGCCGGATCAGCAGCATCAGCGCGAGCATCTCGACCTCGTCGCGTTGCTCGGGCCGCTGCATCCTAATTTACGCGATGCGAGGCAATGCAGCTCCAGCGCGCGGCCGGCTGGTTTTTCGCCCGAAGTTCATGCACGCCACGAAAAGCAGCGTGAAAAACAGATCGCTCAAGATTGAATTCCGGAAAAACATCCAGGTCGGGGTCGTGCTGTATTCGGGCAAACCGACGGTGAGGGCTTGAATCAGCCCGCCAAAATTTTTCACGTAACCCGGATCGCTCAACCACGAGAACGAGTTCGTGATTAAATAGAAGATTGTCGATCCAACAATTGACGCGGGCAGCAGCGTTTTGAGTGAAGCGCGGTCTTGCAGCGCGAGTCCAATCAATCCGATCAGCGCGAGGGCGAGATAACGGCCAACGATGTGCGGCTCGATCAGGGTCGCGCCGTAATAGTAATTCAAAAACAAATCGGAGATGAAAAGCGCGCCAAGTGGAATCGAAAATTTGAACCTCGCTGGAAAATAAGCTGCGCCGCAAAGCGCGATCGCGGCGAGCGGTGCGAAGTTCGACAACCACGTCGCGCCAGAGTGAATTAACAGCCCTGCCGCGATGCGATAAGCGACGGCCGACAAAATAAGAATGAGCGCCGGAATCATTGAGAGAAATTTAGCCGTCCCGCCGGATATGCAAAGCTGAATTGACTGCTCTCTTTCAGTGCGGATGGGGATCGCTTATTACACTTTCAGCGTATCGCCGACGCGCTCTTGCCAAAGATGAATCTCATTTGCCAATCGTTTAACGGTGTCGCCCTGGCTCGCGTCGGAATAAAGATTGTGCCGCTCGTCAGGATCATCGCGCAAGTTGTAGAGCTTGTTCTTGTCTTTGTCGCGAAGGCAAAGCTTCCAACCGTCGGGCGTGACAATGGCTCGTGTCGATTGGCCAAGACAATTTCTGATTTCCTCCTCGCTGCCCAACGAGGTGTTGCGGGGAGCGACGCCGCGGCCTGGCGACCATTCGAGGAAAGCAAGATCGGCCGGCTCCGGCTGGCTGCGAATCAAGCCCGCTCTGCTTCTTCCCGCACATTGCGGATGCGGCGGCTTTCCCAAAAGGTCCAGCATAGTCGGCGCGAAACCGATGTGACTCACCGATTGTGAAATTCGCCGCGGGCTTATTCCCGGCACGCGAACGACATAGGGAACGGCTGCGGACTGTTCGTACATCAGCCCCTTTCCCAAAAGCCCGTGCGCACTCATCATGTCGCCATGATCGCTTGTTAATACGGTAATCGTTCGATCGGCAACGCCGAGTTCCTTGATCTTTTCCAAAATGGTTCCAATACAGCGATCGATTTCTGTAATGAGCCCGAAGTAATTTTGTTTTATGCGACGATATCCGTCCGGGCCGCCAAGCTTCTTCCGGTAAGCTTCTTGCCGCAGCCTGGAGCGCAGAGGGATTTCTTCACCGAAGATATCATTTGCGGTGGCATCGAGTTCAATAACGTCCAGCGGGTGCTCGTTATTAAATGGACCATTATATGGCGGATGAGGCTCGAAAAAAGCAACAAACAACACAAATGGGAGCGAGCCGTACCGCTGCAGAAATTCACGCGCCTTGGTTTCGACGAATCTTGCCCTGGAGGAAAACCAACAGATTCGGCTTGCGCTGGAGGTTGGCAGATTGGGCACGGAGACGGGAACTAAGCGCCAGACCAGCAGATCCAAACGCAGCCGTACGGAGAAATCGACGACGGGAGAATCCAGCGCTCACAGGGACTTTGGAAAAGTTAGACTTCTTTCCCGACATGCAAAACTGATTTCACCGCCCCAGCCGATTGACCGATTGTCGATCTTACACTTTCAACACGTCGCCGGTACGTTGCTGCCAACGATGGATCTGTTCCGTCAGCTCCGCGATCACGGTCGGTTGCGTATCAGTGTAAAACAAAGTGTGCCGCTCGTCCGGATCTGCGCCAAGGTTGTAAAGCTCGTTCTTGTCTTTATCGCGGAGACAGAGCTTCCAACCATCCGGTGAAACAACCGCCCGCGTGGATTGGTCCAGAGCGCGGTCGATGTCGGCCTTTCCGGCCAGTTTGCTTTCCTTGCCGAGTTGCATCTTTCTCTTAGGAGGTAATGGCGCCCATTCCAGGAACACCAACTCTGGACTGGAGCTCTCTCCACGAATCAGATTCACTCGGCTTTTGCCAACGCACTGCGGATGTGGCGGTTTATCCATTAAATTCAACATCGTTGGGATGAAGTCGATATGGCTGACAGACTGGGAACAGCGCATTGAACGCTGTTGCACTGGCATTCGGACAAGGTACGGCACGCCGACCGATTGTTCGAACATGACCTCTTTACCGAGCAGTCCTTGTGCGCTCATCATGTCGCCGTGGTCACTAGTGAAGACGACAATCGTCCGATCACTTATTCCGAGATTGTCCAGCTTGCTTAGAACTGCGCCAACGCTGTGATCGATTTCGCTGATTAAGCCGAAATACTTTTGCTTGATCCGGCGATATGCCTCGGCACCGTGCAAGTTTCTCCCAGAATTTTCCTGGCGTAGCCGGTAGTAAAGGGGGATCTGGTCCCCGAAGACGTTGTCGAAGCTCGAATCGAACGAAATCTCGCCGAGCGAATGTTCGTTGTTAAATGGGCCGTTGTACGGCGGGTGAGGCTCGTGGAAAGCCACAAAGAGAACAACTGGTTCTTTCGCATGGCGTTCGAGAAACTCGCAAGCGCGCGTTTCCAGAAACTTCGGTTTCGATAACTCAAACGGTAGCTTCGCGGGAAACTTATTGCTGAAATATTTTCTGCGTTTATTGGGCTTATAACCCTTTGAAAGCAGGAATTTCGTGTAATCGCTAACTCCGTCGATGTTATGATCGGTGGTGGCACTTTTGAAATACTCGTCAATGGAAAGCCACCCTTCAAAACCTCGCTGCGGTGAAAATTCATCGCCGAGATGCCATTTGCCGAAATAAGCGCATCGGTAATCGGGATCGGCAAGCAATTCAGGAAGGCATTTAAATTTGGGAGACAACGATTGGTCGTTGTTCGTGCAACCGTTCGCGTGTGGCCAGGTCCCGCTCAACAACGAAGAACGCGACGGGGCGCAGATGGGCTGCGTCACATAAGCACGCTCAAAGATTGTTGATTGTGAAGCGAGCTTATGAATGTTTGGCGCGTGTACTGCCTTTGCGTTTTCGCCGAAAACGGTCTCAGCCCGCAACTGGTCCGGAAGAAAAACGAGCAGGTTTGGTTTGCGCGAAAGTTTTGCCGATTGCGCGCGAACGCGCGTGGCAAGCGCAAGACTGACCGAGCCGAGGGCGGCGGTGCGGATGAATTTTCGGCGTGAAAGCTCGGCGTTCACAGAAACTGAAGCTTAAACACCGTGCGCGACCTGGAAAGCGCGTTCGCTGGGCGAACAGATGAACCGGAAGAATTACTTTTTGCCCGCGAGCAGGGCGTTCAGCCGCGCTTTGCGGCGATTGGCGGTATTGCGATGGATAATACCGCGCTTGGCCGCTTTATCGAGCGCCGAAATCAAATTGTGAATTTCTTCCAGATTCGGCTTGGCGGCCGAGCGAGTCCGTCTCTGCAACGTGCGCAGATGCGTTCGCACGCGGCGGTTTTGAGTCGCACGCGCGAGCGATTGTCGGGAACGTTTTGCTGCGGATCTAGTGTTCGCCATTCTTAGTTAAATCGGGCGTGGACGCTCGCGCAGACCGATAAAATGTCAAGCGATGCTAGATGCCGAACTCACAGTCGCGCGATTGGGATCAGGCGTGTGGACCGAACGCAATCTTGATTTGTGAGGAATCTTTCCTTAGCCCCAAAGCAGAAGCAGGAGCATCAAACCCGTAAACTTCGGGATCGGCCATCTTCGAAGCCTTTGGCAATCGATCCTGAACAATCTCAACTGGAGCGCCAATCGGAAGCTGGTTGTAAAGTGCGGCCACGTCGCTCGATCTCATCCGGATGCAGCCGAAGCTGGCCGGCCGGCCAATCGTTTTCTCTTCGTTCGTTCCGTGAATGTAAATGCAGCGCTTGAAAGCATGCTCATTCGACGATTGCAATCCACGCAGCCAGATAATGCGCGTCATCACCGGATCGCGACCGGGAGTATTCGGCTGCAGAATCTCGCCGGTCCAGCGACGATTATGGAATACCGCTCCAAACGGCGCGTGGTCGCCGATTTTTTCTGCGACCTGCAACAATCCAAGTGGAGTGGCGAGACTGCCCCAGGCATCGCCCAAACCGTATTTGGAAGTCGAAACCGGATATGTCGCCGCAATCGTTCCATTCTCGATCAGCATCAGCTTTTGATCTCGCACGCTGATGATGACGCGAGTGGAAAGAGTTGGAGCCGGTATGGTAACGGCATAGACAGGGAAAACGCACCAGATGAGCGCCACGAGGACTGCGGAGGAACGAAACATCCGCGCTCTCTTACTCAGAAAACGCGCTTTGTCACGCGGGAATTGGAGAGGGCGAGCGGGAGCCGCCGAAGCTGAACCTTGGCGACCAAGGCAGGAGCGATGAAAGGGAGACATAGAAGAAGCCGCCTTGAAACATGAGCAGGAACGGTACCGACAGGAACTGCCCATGAGTTATTGCGAACCAGACGAAATAGCTAAAATAGATCGCGAAGGCCAGTTCTGCGATCGGCAGTGCCGATTTTAGCGGCCGGTATTTGCAACTCCGCCACGCCTGCGATTTTCGCTCGATCCCGTACTTCGGTGTCCGCGTGAAATCCGATTTGTGATTGAAGATCGCTTCCAGGACGGCGCGCGCGTTGTTGAGCGACAGACCGATACCGAGCGCGAGCAAGCACGGAAGGAGCAACATTTGTTTCATCCAAGTGCGCGGATGAAGCTCGCGTTGGGCGCAAACGTAAAAGATCGCTACGGATACTGAGGCAGTCAGAAAAATCGGGACGTCGATCAAGAAAGTGCGGACCCAGCCCGATTGCGGCCCGCCACTGGAGGGATGCAAAAGCACGCACAAACAGGCCAGAAGCAAATACGCAAAATTCGAGACCAAGTGGCCGGTTGCTTCAGCTTTAATCGCGAATGGAAGTTCGCTCCGCCAAATCCGCGGCAAGAGTTTCTTGCACGTTTGAATAGAGCCTTTGGTCCAGCGGTGCTGTTGCGACTTGAAGCCATTCATGTCCACCGGCAACTCGGCCGGCGTGACGACGTCGGGAAGGAAAATAAATTTCCATCCCGCCAGCTGCGCGCGATAACTCAGATCGAGATCTTCACAGAGTGTGTCGTGCTGCCAGCCGCCGGCTTCCTCGATGCACGAGCGCCGCCAAAGGCCGGCCGTGCCGTTGAAATTAAAAAAGCGTCCACTTCGACTGCGCGCCGTTTGCTCGAGCAAAAGATGGCCGTCCAAAAACATGGCCTGCATCCGTGTGAGTAGTGAGTAGCCGCGATTCAAATGGCCCCAGCGACTTTGGATCATGCCGATTTTCGGATCGGTGAAAAAATGGATGGTGCGTTGAAGTAAATCTCGCGGCGCGACGAAATCGGCATCGAGAATACAAACAAACTCACCGCCGGCCGATTCGAGTCCGACTGCAAGTGCACCGGCCTTGAAACCGGTCCGGTCGACCCGATGAATAAGCTGAACATCGAAACCGCGCTGACGCAATTCCTCAGCGCACGACGCGGTCACTTCCCGCGTGTCGTCGGTGGAATCGTCCAGCACCTGGATCTGCAGCAAATTTCTCGGGTAATCCAGTTCACTGACCGAACGCAGAAGGCGCTCCACCACGTAAACTTCATTAAAAATCGGGAGCTGAACCGTTACCTTTGGCAACTGCTGGAACCGGCCGGCTGGAACGGACGCGCGTTTGCGGTTCTTTAGGAAAAGATAAATGATGAAATACCGGTGAACGCCGTAGGCAGAGAGACCGATGAGCACGGCGAGGTAACACGCCGTCCAAATCACATAGCCGAGGCTTCCTTGCATAAGGTTGGCTGCCAGTTATTAAGACAGCAGGTGCGCATGATGGCGCTTCCGTCGCAGGCGTCAAATCAAAAATGGCGCGCTTGCCTCGACAAAACAGCGCGAAAACGCGCGAAAGTCGGCACACTGTCGATCTTCGTTGCGATGATGCTGGCAGCGACAGCAATTGCCGCGAACCAGGAAGAGCCGAACGAAGACAAGCAGCACCAGCGCGAAGAACTTGGCGTCAACCCCTACACTGCGCCTTCGATCGAAAGGATCTTTGCGCAGCTCGATCAGCTTCGCCCGCTACCATTCGACCAACTCAAGCACGAACTTCTGCAATCGATCACCGGCGGGCGCGAGCGCAAAGGATTGATCTTTGGCGGATTGATTGCGGATGGTTTTCTGATTGTCGAAGCCGAGAAGAAAAGTCTGGTCGAAAGTTTCGGACGGGTTTTGATGGAACAAGCGCGAGCACTTGGCGTCGGCGATCGCGTTATGCGCCACAGCGCAAGCCTGAATGACCTCGGGCGTCGCGGCGAGTGGCAGCAAGTGCGCCAGGAACTGATCGCCACACAGGCGGATGTCGAACAAGCAATGGTCGAATTGCGCGATGAAAAGATGGCGCACTTGATCAGTCTCGGAGGCTGGCTGCGCGGGTTGGAGATTTCCGCGGGAGCGGTGGAAGCGGAATTCTCGCCGCAGCGCGCAAAGATCTTGGTACAACCAGATCTGGCGGACTATTTCGGCGCGGAATTGAAAACACTGCCGCCGACGCTCGCACACACGCCGCTCTTTGAAAAAATTCGAGGCAGCATAAAGAAATTGCAGCCGATATTGAGTAAATCGCCTGACGCGCTCACTCGCGCGGATACAAGTGCCATTCGAGCGGAAGCAAGTGAATTGAACGACGCGATTCGGCAAGGCGAATAATCAGTCCGCGCTCGGGGGAGCGGCAAGCGTTGTGCTGATATGCTATCTTTGGCCCCCAGCGGTATGCCATTCCGATACCTCCTGAAGAAAGGCCGGCACGATCGGTTCGAGCGCTTCAACATCGTCGTCTCGATTCTTTTGGCCGGCTGGGTGCCGTCCATTCTGACGGTCTGGTTTTCCTATACCTTTCTGACCAAAATGCTGGAGTCGCGGATCTTGCGAGACCGGCAAACATTCGTTCAACTAATCAGTCGCCTCGTCGGCGACGACCTCAGTCGAACAGAAGGCATCACCGATTATTATCAGACGCTTCCGGAAGTCGCGCGGATCCTGAATTCATCGAACCCACAGTCGGCGGCGCAGCAATGGCTCGGAACCACTTTTTATGCGCATCCACGGATCGACGGAATGTTTTTGACCGAACGTGACGGGCGATTGATCGCGTCGATTCCCTACGATCCGGAGCTGATTGGAAAAGATTTCGACTCCAATCTTTGGCGCGCGCAATCGGAAAAAATTAGCGGCGCTTTTGTTTCACCAGTGCACGCGCGTTTTTCCGACAAGAGGATGGTGACCGACATCGTGGGCGCAGTGCGGACGCCGGACAAAAACATCGCGGGCTATCTCGGTGTGTCCGTTTTGGTGGAGCGAATGGGGCGGCGACTCTCCGCTATTCAATTCGCCGATCAATCGACCTGCCAGGTCATTGATCAAACCGGACAACCGCTCTTCACGAACGATTTCCGCCCAAACACGGGCGCTTCTTCAGCGCGCGAATCGATTCTACCGAAGGAAATTAACGAAACGAAACAGGGGAACTTGGAGCGAGCGGGCAATCTTTATTCCTTTTGTCCGGTCGAGTCCACCGGATGGACGGTAGTGGTCAAGCAACCAAAGGATGTCGCTTACAGACCGGTCCGAGATTTAGTCGGGCGCATGGGCGTTCTGGCCACCTGGTTGATGGCCCTGACTACTATCTTCGCGTGGTTTGGCGGGATCTTTTACCGGCGCCAGACCGAAGCCGCCCGGCGGATTGAGCGCGAGGTAACTTTCAGTGAGAAGATCCTCGCTAACATGCCAATCGGCATCGCCTTCATCGATCCAAACTCGCGAAAATTCTCGCAAGCTAACGAAGCGTTTACGCAAATGGCCCAACGTTTCGGTGGTTTGCCCCGCCGGCTAGAGATCACCGAGGCAACCTTCGACGACGTGAAGATTGCCCCGGCCGATGCGATTGAACGCGTCCTTTCTTTCGGGAGGCCCTTTCAACTGATCGAGCAACCGTTTCAGGATGAAGGCGGCATGACTCACTTCGCCAACGTTACGCTGCTGCGCTTGCAAGCCGGCGACCAAACCATTCAAGGCGTGCTTTATTTCGTAGAAGACAAAACACGCGACGTCACTTTGCGCTACGAGCTCATTAATGCGAATGCGGCCAAAGACCAGTTTCTCGCGCTTCTTTCACACGAATTGCGCAACCCTCTCTCGCCGGTCATCGCAATGGTCGGTGAACTGGAGGCCACGACGCCACATTCGCCCAAACTGCGCCAGGCGCTGGAAGTCATTCGACGAAATGTCGAATTGGAGGCCCGATTGATCGACGATTTGTTGGACGTCACGCGCATCGCCAAAGGCAAATTGCAACTCAGCTTCGAAGTCGTCGATGTGCATGAGATTTTGCAACGCGCCTACGAAATCTGCCGCGAAGAGATGGCCAAGAAATCAATCGAGGCAAAATTTGAGCTGAGCGCGGAACGCGTCTACGTGGAAGGCGACCCGGCGCGATTGCAGCAAGTATTTTGGAATCTGATCAAGAACAGCGTCAAATTTACGCCCGCCAATGGCCGCATTACTATCGCGACTTCGAGCCCACTCGCGGACGAAATTCAAATCCGCATCACCGATACCGGAATCGGAATCGAGCCGGACAAGATGGAAAAAATCTTCAACGCGTTTGAACAGGGACAAACTTCCATTACGCGCCGCTTTGGCGGTCTCGGTCTTGGACTGGCCATTTCCAAGGCGATGGCCGATGCGCACCGAGGAAAAATTCGCGTCGAGAGCCCGGGTAAAGATAAAGGCGCGACCTTTATTGTTGAGTTGAAAACGGTCGCCGCGCCGGTCAGTGCGGCAAATGGCGCGGACGGCGAGCGCCCTGCTGTTTCGGAAAAGAAGCCGCCGCTCTCACGCAAGCACCGTCTTCTCGTCGTCGACGATCACGCTGATACCTGCACGGGAATGAAAATGATGCTCGAGCGCAGCGGTTACGATATCACCGTGGCGTATTCCGCCGGAGAGGCTGTGGAAAAAACGCAGGAAGCCGATTTCGATTTAGTGATCAGCGACATCGGCCTGCCTGACCGAAGTGGTTATGAGTTGATGCGCGAATTGCGGCAGAGCAAGGGCTTGCGCGGAATCGCGCTCAGCGGCTTCGGGATGGAAAGCGATGTGAACGAGGCACGCGATGCCGGGTTTTCACAGCACCTCACCAAGCCGATCAACTTTGACCGGCTCCAGCGGGCCATCCGACAACTTCTCGAATCAACATCTTAGTGCCAGTTACGGGCCGTTGGCCCGCGTCGCCACCGTGGCGGTCTTCTTGGCCGCGGCGTCCTTCAATTCCCGCGACAGTTTTTCCACACGCTGCCGCATCACTTTCCCGGCTTTGAATTTTACGGTCGCGCGCGATGGAATGACGAAACTGCTGCCAGGTTGATTTGGGTTTCGTCCCACCCGCGGTTTGGTCAATCGCGGTTGGAAGATTCCAAAATTGCGCAGTTCAACTGGAACGTTGTTGGCTAAACTGTCGGTGATCTTGTCGAGGGTGCGCTGGACAATGTCGAAGACCTGATGTTGCACCATCCCGGTCTGGTTGCTAATCGCAACGACGATGTCACGTTTCGTTAATTTTGCCATACTCCCCAAATAAGAATCGTGTCTCGGGTCACAATTGCGGGCAAAATTGACAAAGAAAAGTAAATTCTTTGCCCTGAGCAGCCTACGCTGCGGCGCCGATGCCAATCAGTGCGCGGTGGCGGGGCGCCGTAAAAGACGATTCAAGTAATAATTGAATGCCGTTTGCTCGGCGAGCTTCTTGCGTCGCGCTTTGAGCTGGCCCTGCATCAAACCGAGTTTTGTGAAGACACCGTTCCAATCTGTCTCCAGACGGCGAACTTCGTCATTCGATAGATCGCGGACGCCGCGGACCGAGACGCCCCGCTGCAAAACGCTCATCGCTTTGCCAGAGACCTCCGCCACAATGTTCAATTCGCAAAGGACGTACTCGATTTCCTGCAACAAATTGCCACGGATTTCGGTGAACTGGCGTTCTTGTTCAGTGGATATGATTGGCTTGGCCTTATCCAGGCCATAGGTGATGAGATCGTGGAGTCTTTTCCAGTTCTCCAGCTGCAGCGCGACTAAACGCAGCTTTGCCTCGAGAGTTTTATCGCGCATCGGGAGAGTCTCAAACACTGACGAGCTCGAGCGTTTCATCGAGCTTTTGCAAGTTATCAATAAGCAGGTGAGCCCATGGGCGATTCACAGTTTGCTCCTGGCTAATGATTCCTTCCTCAAAATAGAAGCGGCCCTGCCGCCACCGGAAAATCTCGGCCACCGCGGCCTCGCCTGCGACCGAACCGAACACTGCATGTCGCACTGAGCCTTGCTGGAGATAGATCTCGCTGTTTCCGCGGCCCGATTTAAAGGTAAAGCGTCCGCTCCGCTGGCTTAAACAGCTCATTTGCAAAATCTCGGCCGCCGAAAATTGATTAAGATTTCCGATGAGCGAGTGGCAGGGATCGATTCCTTCCGCAGCCGTGCCTGCATGCGAATCGAGCGATCGAACAAAACGTGTTAAGGTCGCTCGCAAGCGTCGATCGTTTCGCGCGGTGGACAGCAATTCGATATTCTGTTCCTTCGCCCTCGAACCGACATCTGAGCGGCGCACGCTCTGAAGCAAACAAGCGATGGTAAGAGACGGAAAATGTTGCCGCAGATTGGTCGCCTGCTCAACCGCCAGCGCGGCATCGCCCTCGATGATTAGACCATCGAAGTTTTCCTCGAGCAGCGCCTGCACTGCTTCGGACAGGTTCCGCACAATCTGCGTCTCCAAATCCTCGATCTGATCGAGAATGGCGAGCGCCCGGTCTTGGAAGACGGGGTCGGCGTTTAAGGTCAGGACTCTAGTTCCCACAATTCCCAGATAGGTGTTAAAACCTATAGCAGGAACCTTGCCGGGGGTCCCTTTACCCAGGCGCCTTCTAGCGTTTCCACTCTTCCCGGGGCGGCGGCTCGGCAAAGTGCTCCGGGGCAACGGCGTGCGCCGTCCGAAAATGAACCTTCGCCACCTCCCGAAGGACACCCGCCCCCTTACTTTCAACCAGCTTTTCGGCGGTGGTTTTCACCGCCGGGGAGACGCCCCGCTCCAATCGCATTCCAAGCCTTTTCCCTTCCCGATCCAGCCAATTAATGAAGGCCTCCCGGGCCAGAATCGATGCCGCTGCTACCGCGATATCTGATTCGGCCCGCGGCCGCTGTTGGATGTCGATCTTGCGGCCGTGGCGAAACAACGATTGTTCGATTACCCGCGCATCCGCGAATTGGTCGGACAACGAACGTGGGCAATCTGGTTTCTTTGCCAACAAGTTTTCAATGACCCGTGCGTGACCCCAGGCCAGAAGCTTGTTCAGGTTCCCGAATTTTTCATACAGCTCGTTATATTTCGTCGGACCGATTAACACGAGGTCGACCAAACCCATCGAATTTTTTCGAATCGCATCTGCCAACGCGCGGATTCGGGCATCTGAACTAACGCGCTTACTATCTTGGATCCCGGCATCGATCAATTTGCGCGCGATTCCACGATCAATGTAAGCTCCCGCGATCACCAGCGGACCAAAAAAATCGCCCTTGCCGCTTTCGTCGACACCGAAATGCGGCTCGAACATTTCCGGCGCGTGGACCTCTTCGTAGCCGAGCTTCGCTTCACCCAGAATTTTCGGCTCCAGCTCGAACTGCACGAATTCTTCCACGCCTTTGCCCTGCACGAGCACCTTTGGTCCTTTCTCGTAAACCGCGACGCTCAGTTTGTTTTTTTGGGCAAAGAAAAGAGTGTACTGCTTGGCCGAAAACTGGAAACCCAGTTCATCCAGCAGCGAACGGAGTTTACTTGCTTGATCTTTCGTTAGCAGCTGAGTGTACGAATTCACCTTTCGCGTGCACCTTCTTGTCATTCCGACCGAAAGTCGAGGAATGGAGCAAGCGGGACGAGCAAGATGGACGGTTGCGCCGCGAGGGTAGCGGCGAGAGAGTCGGGTGACGAACGAGTTCAATCTCTTACTGTTTCCGGAAATATTAAGAGATGTCTCGACTTCGCTCGACATGACAAAAGAGAAAGCTTTTCGCTCCACTCTCCTTCGCTGGTACCGTCAGCACGGCCGCGACCTTCCCTGGCGCCGAACACGCGATCCATATGCGGTTCTCGTCTCCGAGTTCATGCTTCAGCAAACCCAAGTCGCCACAGTGTTGCCGTATTATAGAAAGTGGCTGCAACGATTCTCAAATTTTGCGGCGTTAGCTCGTGCCTCGGAGGCCGAAGTGCTCCACGCCTGGCAAGGCCTTGGTTATTATGCGCGCGCAACAAATCTTCACTCGACCGCAAAACGCGTGGTAGATCGATATCGTAGGCGATTTCCACAGTCGATCGAGCAAATGGAGCAACTTCCTGGTCTGGGCAAATACACCGCGCACGCGGTCGCCACATTCGCTTTCGATCAGCCTGTGCCCGTTGTCGAAGCAAATACTTCCCGCGTTTTATCGCGTCTCTTCGATTTGCGAATTCCAATCGATTCGACGGCCGGACGGAACGCGCTGTGGAATTATGCCGCCTCTCTCGCTCCGAAAAAGTCCTCAGCCGCATATAATTCAGCACTGCTCGATCTCGGTGCGTTAGTGTGTCTCCCACGCAAACCGAAATGCGGAATTTGTCCGGTCAAAAAATTCTGTCGCGCCAAAAACCCGGAGTCTTTGCCAATCAAACGACCGCGTCCTGGAACAAAGCAGTTCGTCGAGAAACACTCGTTCATCATTCGAAACGACAAGTTGTTGCTCGGAAAATCGCCCAATCGTTGGCGTGGCATGTGGATTTTGCCGCCACTGAACGGAAGCTCGAAAAACAACGGCGCGATCTACAAAGCTATTTTCCCATTCACCAATCACCGCATCACGTTGCGCGTCTTTCACCGGCGCTCACACAAAGCCCGCAAACACACCCAACGCTGGTTCAGCCGACATGAGCTGGATTCTATTCCGATGCCGTCCCCGCATCGGCGCGCCCTCATGGCGTTGCTGCATTAAGCGTTGGACGTTGGGCGTTGGACGTTGGACGTTTTTCCGCTCGAATTGGTTATGCATCCGACTGAGACGTTACCTGACGCGCGCGGCCATTTCGGGCCGTACGGCGGAATGTTTGTGCCCGAGACACTCATGTCGGCGCTGCACGAACTGGCCGCCGAATACGATCGCGCGAAGAAGGATCAGACGTTTCAAGATGAACTGTCGATCTTGCTCCGCGATTTTGCCGGTCGCCCGACGCCTCTGTATTTCGCCGAACGACTTACGCGCAAACTCGAGAGCGCGAAGATTTATCTAAAACGCGAGGACCTGCTCCACACCGGCGCGCACAAGATCAATAACGCGCTCGGACAGATTTTGCTCGCGCAACGAATGGGCAAACGCCGCATCATCGCCGAAACCGGCGCCGGTCAACACGGCGTTGCCACCGCCACCGTCGCGGCCCGGTTCGGCTGCGAGTGCATCATTTACATGGGCAAGGTTGATATGGAACGGCAGGCGCTAAACGTCGCACGTATGAAATTTCTCGGCGCGAAAGTTGTTCCAGTCACCGCCGGCCAGGCCACGCTCAAGGAAGCGATCAACGAGGCGATGCGCGATTGGGTGACGAACGTGCGCACGACTCATTATATATTGGGCTCGGTGCTCGGCTCGCATCCTTACCCGATGATGGTGCGCGATCTTCAAAGCGTCATCGGCGTCGAAGCGCGTCGGCAAATTCTCGAGCGCGAAGAGCGCCTTCCGGATTTGCTGGTCGCATGCGTCGGTGGCGGGAGCAACTCCATCGGGTTGTTCCATCCTTTTCTGCAAGATCGACATGTTCGGATGATTGGCGTCGAAGCCGGAGGCGAAGGCATTCACAGCGGTAAACATGCGGCGCGTTTTCAAGGCGGACGCCTCGGCGTCTTGCAAGGAACGAAAACTTTTCTGCTCGCCAACGAAGAAGGGCAAATCGAATTGACCCATTCGGTGTCCGCCGGTCTCGATTACGCCGCGGTCGGACCGGAACATTCTTACTTACGCGACCTTGGCCGCGTGGAATATACTTACGCAACTGATGACGAAGCACTCAACGCCTTCCGGGTTCTTTCCGAAACTGAAGGAATCATTCCCGCGCTCGAGACGGCACACGCGATTGCTTATCTCATCAAAAACGCGCCCAACATGAAGCGCGAACGGATTATTATCGCGAATTGTTCCGGCCGCGGCGACAAAGATATCGATGCAGCGGCGGCCGCGTTCGGATTGAACGAAAATTCGACGTCATGAGATCGATGACGGGATACGGCCGCGGCGAGACCGATCACAACGGCACTAAGTTCAGCGTCGAGCTCAATTCCGTAAATCGGAAGCAAAGCGACATCGTGATCAATCTGCCGCGCGATCTGGCCGCGCTTGAGCCGCAGATTCGTCAGACCATCAACGAAAATATTTCGCGAGGCCGAACCAATGTCGTCGTCAGTTATCACAACGGCTCCGGCGTCCCGTGTAAACTTGCGCTCGATACCGAGCTGGCGCGTTCTTATCACGATGCGATGCGCGCATTGCAAAAAGAGCTGGATGCACCCGGCGAAATTACGATCGGCGCAATTTTGCAAGCGCCGGGCGTGATGCGCGCTCCGGAGGAAACAATCGACTCGAACGCAGCATGGCCGGCGATCGAGCGGGCGTTACATGCCGCGCTCAGCGAACTAATCAAGATGCGCGAACGCGAAGGCAAACATCTCGCCAAGGATTTGATCCGGCGCCTGAAAGCGATGCGCAAACAGATCAAAGAGATTCGCGCTCTACATCCCGAAGTCGTGAAGAAATATCGCGCCTCGCTGCTCGAGCGAATCCAAAAGGCCGGTCTGCCGATTTCGACCGACGACGAGCGCTTGGTCAAAGAGATCTCGTTCTTTGCCGATCGCGCGGACGTTTCCGAGGAGCTCACGCGGGTGGAAAGCCATCTCGCACAGTTCGCCCACCATCTCCGCCGGCACGAGCCTGTTGGTCGCACGTTGGAGTTCATTACTCAGGAAATTTTTCGCGAACTGAATACACTCGGAGCCAAGGCGAACGATGCCGCGATTTCGCAACGTGTCGTCGCTTGCAAAGCGGAGTTGGAAAAAATCCGCGAACAAATTCAAAACCTTGAGTAGTCGCTTCAGCCGTCACGGAATTCTGTTCGTCCTGTCCGCGCCATCCGGTGCCGGCAAAACGACGCTGGTCGATGCTTTGCGAAAAACATCCGAGTTCGTTTACTCGACCTCATGCACCACGCGCCCGGCACGAACAGGCGAAGCGGAAGGCGAGGATTATCAATTCCTGGCGGAGGCGGAATTCAATACACGCGTGAAAGCCGGAGAATTCTTGGAGCATGCGCAAGTTCACGACCATCGCTACGGCACACTGTTAAAACCAATTGTCGAAAATTTGAAGAGCGGCCGCGATGTCTTGATCGACGTCGATACACAAGGCGCCGCCAGTATTCGCAGTTCCAAGGACGAATTTATCCGGAACGCGCTCGCGGATGTTTTCATTATGCCGCCGGACGTTGACGAATTGCGCCGGCGTCTGACCAAACGCGGCACTGAAACGACCGAGCAAATCGAAGCCCGTCTGGCGACGGCAATTCGCGAAATGCAATCCTGGCCTCAATATCGCTACACCATCATCAGTCGAACCACCGAAGAGGATTTGCAGAAATTTCGACACATTATGAATGCCGAGCGATATTTGAGCCGGCGTTTGATCCAAAAGTAATTGTCGATCCATTCGACTGAAGCTCAGGACAAGCCTTACATGAGAAAAAATTCCAATCGGCGACCTGAAAAAACTGGAGTGCGCAAAGTGGTACGTTTGCGCGGCGCCGGCAAAACAATCGTTCTTGCCGTCACCGGTTCAATCGCCGCTTATAAATCCGCAGAGCTGGCCAGTCTGCTCGTAAAGCAAGGTCACCAGGTCTTTGTCGTGATGACGCATGATGCGACCGAATTCATCACGCCGCTGACTTTGCAAACGCTTTCCAAAAATCCGGTGATGACAAGTTTCTTCGACGAAAAAGAAAACTGGCGCCCCGGCCACATCGAATTGGCTGACCGAGCGAATCTGCTTTTGGTCGCACCGGCGACGGCAAACATCATCGCTGAGCTCGCGCACGGTTTAGCGAGCCATCCGCTTGCCGCGATCGCTCTCGCCACTCGTGCACCAATTTTGATTGCACCGGCGATGAACGGAAAAATGTGGTCGCATCCGGTGACGATTGAAAATGTTGAGAAGTTGAAATCGCGCGGCGTCGAATTCATCGGGCCGGAAGAAGGAATGCTAGCGTGCGGTTACGAAGGGCTCGGTCGCCTTTGGAAAGTCGACGACATCGCCTTTCGCGCTGAGTTTCTGCTCGCGCGCCAGGAAAATCTGATCGCGTGAGATTTCTCATCACGGCCGGCCCGACGCGCGAGCCGATCGATCCCGTTCGTTATCTCAGCAATCGTTCCTCCGGGAAAATGGGCTACGCGATTGCTGAGGCGGCGATTGAGGCCGGTCATGAAGTTGTTTTGATTTCCGGACCGGTGCATCTCGATCCTCCGCGCGGCGCTAAGCTGATTTCAATTTCAACCAGCGACCAAATGTTCGACGCCGTTCATCGGCGAGCGAGCGACTGCGACGTTCTCGTGATGTGCGCGGCCGTCGCCGATTACAAGCCAGCTAAGGTTTCGAAACGCAAAATCAAAAAGCGGAACAAGAACGTTTCTCTCGAATTGATGCCAACACGTGACGTTCTTGTGTCGCTATCGAAAGAAGATCGATCCGCCAAAGGACGGATTCGCCGTGGCGAACAATTTCTTGTCGTCGGCTTTGCCGCCGAAACGGAAAACGTCGAAGCAAACGCGCGAAGAAAACTCCAGAAGAAGAACTGCGACATCGTCGTCGCCAATGACGTGAGTCGCGCACATTCCGGAATGGAAAGCGACACAACTGAAGTCACAATTTTATTTCGCGACGGCGAAATGAAAAAAATTTCACGCGCTCCGAAGAAAATTGTGGCGCGCGAGCTCATAAAAATATTTGCAAATGTTTGCGAAAAACGTTTGACAAAAAAAAACGCGTGATTACTTCGTCGTTAAGTGAAGTCATTCCCAACTCTTCACAAATTTCCGCGAAAGCGGATGGAAAGGGGGGAATAGAAGTCGATGGCTAAGAAAAAAAGGAAAGCAGCAAAAAGAAAAGCGAAGAAAAGAAAGAGGCATTGAGGCCCGTCGCTTGATTAACGACTTCGAAAAATCTTTCGGAGTCACAACCCCAAACTTCAACCCGGGAGGAGAATTTATTTTCCTCCCGGTTTTTTATTTTCGCAGTCCGTCATTCCGAGCGAAGCCTGGGAATCTCTCGCTATTTCAGAAATATTAAGAGATTTCTCGACTACGCCCGACATGACAGAACAGCGCTTTTTTGGAATTTGTGCTTGTTTGTTTCCGTTGTGCACTCTTTCGCCTTTGTGCGAGATAGTGCTGCATAATGAAGCACTATCTGGACGCGGCTGAAAACGCTGCGCACGCGGCGGGCGAGCTGCTTCGCAAAAATTTTCACCGGCCCCAGCACGTGAATGTCGCCGAGGCGCATGACATCAAACTCGCGATTGACGTCCAGACACAAGAGCTGATCACCAAAGCGCTCTTGAAACAATTTCCCGACCACGCGCTTTATGGCGAAGAAGGAATCGTGGGCGACCAATCGAGCGAGCATCAATGGGTCGTGGATCCGCTGGATGGCACCGTAAATTATTTTTACCAGATTCCGCATTTTTGCGTTTCGATCGCGCTGCGCTTGAAAGGTGAGATCATCCTCGGCGTGATTTACGATCCGATGCGCGATGAAATGTGGAGCACGCAAAAAGGAGAAAAGCCGCTACTGAACGGTCAACATTTTCGCGTGAGCGATCGCACCAATCTTGCCGAAGCCGTGGTTTCAGTCGGACTCGCCAAAACGGATGACTCGATTGATTCAAATCTCCCGCTGCTTCAGGCAATGATTCATCACGTGCGCAAATGCCGCGTGCTCGGCAGCGCCGCGCTCGACATGGCTTACGTTGCGTGCGGGCGCTTCGACGCCTATATCGAACGCGGAATCAGTTTGTGGGACATCGCCGCCGGATGGATTCTGGTTGAAACTGCGGGCGGCCTGGTCGACCTGCGGCCGCGCAAAGATATGAAAGAGAAATACAGCATTGTGGCGTCGAATGGCATCATTGATCTGAAATTATGACGATGAATGACAAAGCACGAATGACGAATGACGAAACAATGACGAAGCGCCAAGCGCGAAAACAGAGTGCGTCCCGCACTCTTCGTCATTCGGCATTCGGATTTCCTTCGTCATTCGGCGTTCGGCATTCGGCATTCATCTCATGACGCGCTGCGGAATCGGTTACGACATTCATCGCCTCGGACAAAATCGACAATTGATCCTGGGCGGGGTTCGCATTCCGTACTTGCTCGGATTGGAAGGACATTCCGACGCCGATGTTTTATCGCACGCCATCGCGGATGCGCTTCTCGGCGCGGTTTGCGCCGGCGACATTGGTCAACATTTTCCAGACACGGACGAATCGATTCGCGGCATCAGCAGCATCGAGATCTTGAAACGGGTGACCCGAATTCTCGCCGAGAAAAAAGCGCGGGTGGTCAACATCGACGCCACCGTGATCGCGGAGGCGCCAAAGATTGCGCCGCAAATTCCAGCGATGCGAAAAGAAATTGCCGCGGCGATTGGTGTTTCCGACACGCAAGTGAGCATTAAGGCGACGACGAACGAGCGGCTCGGTCCGATCGGCCGCGGCGAAGGCATCGCGGCAATGGCGATTGCGATAGTTGAACAAAATTAAGTCCGTGTCATTCCAAGCGAAGTCGAGGAATCGAGCGAGTAGAACGAGCGACATGGACGGTAGCGCCGCGAGGGTAGCGGCGAGAGAGTCGGGAGAAGAACGAGTTCAATCTCTTACTATTTCCGGAAACATTTAGAGATGTCTCGACTCCACTCGACATGACAAAAAATGGCGCTTCGTTTTTTTAATACTTATTCGCGCAAGCTCGAAGAATTTCGGCCGCGCGATCCAGACAATCGCTCGCCACGGGACGAGTCCGTCCGACCGGCGGACAAGATCGACATCTACACGTGCGGACCAACCGTTTACAGCCGCGCCCATATTGGAAACTTCCGCGCTTACATTTTCGAGGATTTACTTCAGCGCCATCTCGAAGCGCGCGGATTCAAAGTTCATCGCGTTATGAACATCACGGATGTGGATGACAAAACGATTCGCGGCGCGCGCGAAGCCAAAGCTCCTCTCCCGAAGTTTACACAGCAATTCAAAGACGCGTTCTTCGAAGATGCGGAAAAACTGCGGATCAAATGCGCGGATGATTATCCGGCTGCAACCGATCAACATTACATCGACAAAATGATTTCGATGATCAGCGCGTTGATTTCGAAAGGTCTGGCTTATCAGGCCGAGGACAAATCGGTTTATTTTCGGATCAACAAATTTCCAGATTACGGAAAGCTGGCGCATTTCGACCTGACCGAACTGCGATCTACTGGCCGCGTGAAGCATGACGAGTACGACAAGGAACACATCGGCGACTTCGCACTTTGGAAAGCGTGGGACGAAGAAGACGGCGATGTAAAATGGGATTCGCCATGGGGACCAGGACGTCCCGGTTGGCACATCGAGTGCAGCGCCATGGCGACGGCATTGCTTGGCGATCAGATTGACATTCACTGCGGCGGCGTAGATAACATTTTTCCGCACCACGAAGCGGAAATCGCGCAAACCGAAGGCGTGACTGGCAAAAAGTTTGTCCGCTATTGGCTGCACTGCGCTCATCTGCTGGTCGACGGCCAGAAAATGTCGAAATCGTTTGGAAATTTTTATACGATTCCTGACGTCTTAGCGAAAGGCTACACCGGCCGCGAAATCCGTTATGCGTTGATCCGCGTGAATTATCGCACTCAGCTCAATTTCACCTGGGACGGAATGAAAGAAGCGCGCGAGTCACTGGAACGAATCGACGATTGGTTGCACCGTCTGCGCGAAGTCGCTGGCCGTAAAATTGCCGATCACGAGATCGACAATGACATTGGTCGCGAATTCGAAGATGCACTCGACGACGATCTGAATATTTCGGCGGCGCTCGGCTTCCTTTTTGAAACGATCCGCGAGACGAATCGCGCGATGGATCAAAATAAACTCGACGTAAAGACCACGGCGGGATGGTTGAACTGGTGGAGCCGAATCAACAACGTGCTCGATTTCGAAACCGATGGAACTGAGTTGCCCGAGGAAGTAGCGAAGCTGGCCGAAGCGCGGGCGCAAGCGAGGCTTGCAAAAGATTTTCGAAAAAGCGATGAATTGCGCGACAAGTTGAATGCGCTCGGCTGGGAAGCGCGCGACACCAAGGACGGACAGAAGATTACGCGACGCGCCGGCGCTTAGCCCAAATGTTTGCGCCCGCACAAATCCTCAGCCTCGAACACACGGCCCACCCGAAATTGTTCGAAGACCAGAACTACGTTTGGAACGCGCTCAAACAAATCGCGAGCTATTTGCAATTTCGTTTGAAACCGGCGGTGCTAGGCGAGCTTGTCGGCCGTCCGTTCATCAGCAGCAACGTTTTTATTGGCCGCGGCACAACTGTCGAACAAGGCGCCGTGTTGAAAGGACCGGCGTGGATCGGCGAGAACTGCTACATCCGCAGCGGCTGTTACGTGCGCGAGAATGTTGTCGTTGGGAACGGCGTGGTCATGGGCAACTCGTGCGAATTCAAGAACAGCATCATCTTCGATGAAGTGCAGGTGCCGCATTTTAATTACGTCGGGGACTCAATTCTTGGATTTAAAGCGCACCTCGGCGCCGGCGTGATTTTGTCGAACGTGAAACTCGATCGCAGCGAGATCGCCGTGGCGGCAGGTGACGGCAACATCGCCACCGGCTTGACCAAGTTCGGCGCGATCGTCGGCGATCGAACCGAGATTGGCTGCAACGCTGTGATCAATCCCGGCTCAGTGCTAGGACGCGATTGTTTGATTTACCCAAACGTGAATTTTCGCGGCGTGCTTGCGGACGGCAGTGTGGTCAAATTGCGGCAGGAGTTGCAGATCCTGGAGCGACGCGATCGCGGGAAATAGAAAGACTCAGCGAAAGATTAAGAGGAAGATTCTGATAATGGATGGGGAGGGATTAAACTCCCGCTAGTGATCCGAAAGTGTACCCACTTATAGATGTTGCCTCCACGCCTTCGGCTTTGGAGGCAAGTGGATTATCCAAACTCCGCTTTGGCAATCTCCGTTACGCGGATGAACAGGGCCAGATTATACGACGGATAAATTCTTTGCCACTGAGCTGGCGGATGGGGAGGGATTCGAACCCTCGGTGCCTTTCGGCACACACGCTTTCCAGGCGTGCACAATCGACCACTCTGTCACCCATCCCTTGGTCGAGAATCGTAAGATCGACCATCAGAGTTGCAAGCGGCGGAACAATTCGTCGAGTGGCAGTTGAATGCCGATGAAAAATTCGCCGAAGTCCGCGTATTCTGCGCTGACCGGATCAAAGCGCATTTCGTAAACGATCGCTTTGATCTGAAACGTGTCGCGCGCGAAAAGAGTAACCCCCCACTCCGCATCGTCGAGGCCGGTCGAGCCAGTGATGAGTTGTTTCACTTTGCCCGCATATTGACGACCGACTGTCGCGTGCCCTTTCATCAATTTTCGGCGCTCATCGAAAGGCAGCGCGTACCAATTCCGCTGTTCGCCCCGCCGCTTGCTCATATTATAAAAGCAGACCACCGGCCAATCGGGCAGAGTCGGATAAACGCGCTCTTGCCGATAATGTTTGATCCGCTCGCGAAAACTGTTCAGAGCTTGTTCCAATTTTGCCGGGTCGCGCTTTGTCTCCTGATCGAGCGTCGCGGTATATTCCTCTTCGGTCGTGATGTATTCGCTTTCTTCAGTGAGCGACAAATAACTGTAAACCGGCGTCAGCGCATCGGCGCCTAACGAAACCGAAAGTTGCTTCTCGATCTTGTTGGCGTTCTGTAAATCTGGCGTGATCAACATGAAGCCGAGGTCCGCTTTTGGCGTCACGACACTGAGCGTGAGCAACTGCGTCGAGTCCATCGCCCGAACTTCCTGCACGATCTTTGAGAGATTGGTTTTTGCGGCATTCTGCTCGTCGCGGCTGAGTAATTGCCATTGGCCGTACTCGACGTGATAAAACAAATGCAGACAGTGCCAGCCCTCTTCTGGAACCAGCGTCGTGCTCTTGTCGGTCATCGCTCGTAGTTTCCGCTGTGGAGAATTGCGGTCAAGACGTTGTAGCGGCGTTTGTGTCAAACGCCAAACTACATTGGACAGGCGCTCGCCGCGGCGGGGGCGTCTACAACCGCGTGGCGGTTTGCGCCGATGGCAAATGCGCCAGGCAATATTCTTCCCCATCCCGCGCGACGCGGAAATCAAGATTGGGATCGCTCAACTCGGTCGCACCGCAAACTGCGCATTTGTGAAGCGGTTCGGTCTCGCTGCGTGCACGATCCTCATAACGTTTTCGGCGGCCCGAGACTTCGTGACGGTGCCGCGCTTGATAAATAAATTCGGGTCCGAAGAAGATAAGGTAATTGGCGAGCGCCGCCACGAGCGCTGCTCTATACGAGTTCGGATTAGTAAAAAATCCAAACAACAGGAATGCGCCAGCAATCCACGCCAGCCATTTGATTCTGACCGGTAGAATAAAAAGAATGTAGATTATTTCCTCCGGATAAAAGTGGGCGAAAGCGAGGAACAGCGACATAAGCAGCATCGAATTGGAAAAATTGCTGCCAAAGAAAAACGCGGCCGCCGTGGTGCCGATCATTCCGACCAGAAAATAAAGCGTAAGACGGAATGCGCCCCACGCCCGTTCGAGGCCTTCACCGACCCACCAAAGAAACCAGAGCGCAAACAAAACCCACCACGGACTGAGCGTTTGCGGAATGAAAATGTAAGTGATGAGCCGCCAGACTTCACCGTGACGAATGCGAACTGGATCGAGGGTGAGCGTCGAAGTGAAGCCCGGAAGCAACCACGCCAGTCCGAACACGAGCGCAGCGAAGCCGACAAGAATGCGCGGCAATCCCGGAATCGCGAGAAAACCGAAACGGCGTTCGAGTTTGTCGAGCCACCTCATCTCTCGTCGACGGTAGAGAAAGCGCAGTCCCTATTCAACTGCCGCAGCGTTTCTTTACCTCCGTTTGATTGGCGTTTACGCTGTGCGCGTGACCGAGGCCGCGCAAAAAAAGACGCCGCTTTACGACGAGCACGTAAAGCGCGGCGCGAAGATGGTACCGTTCGCCGGCTGGCTAATGCCGGTCCAATACACGAGCATCGTCGAAGAGCATCAGGCCGTGCGAAAGAATGTCGGGATGTTCGATATTTCGCACATGGGTCAATTGATTGTCGATGGAAGCGAGGCGCGCGGTTGGCTGAACACGATGTTGACCAACAACATCGACAAGCCGGAGGTCGGCCAGGGCCAATACACTTTTTTGCTGAACGAGCGCGGCGGCATCATCGATGACCTGATCGCATACAGAATCGGTGAGACGAAATTTTTGCTGGTCGTGAATGCGTCGTGCACCGACGAAGATTTCGGATGGCTTGACCCACATCGTTCGAACAACGTTCGCCTCGGGGATCGCAGCGCTCATTTTGGCGGTGTGGCGATCCAAGGTCCGCGCGTAACCGAGCTTTTCGTGAACCTGCCGCCACGGAATCATATTGTCGACGTCGAGATGGAAGGAATGTCCGTCTCCATCGCGCGAACCGGCTACACCGGCGAAGACGGCATCGAAGTCTTCTTTCCCGCGACTGATGCGGTGAAGTTTTGGAACATAGTGCTCGAAAAAGGAAAAGATCTTGGGATCAAACCATGCGGCCTCGGCGCGCGCGACACGCTTCGTTTGGAAATGTGTTATCCGCTGAACGGTTCCGATCTTTCGCCGGAACGAAACCCGATTGAGGCCGGGCTCGGCTTCTTTGTCGATCTAACAAAATCGAATTTCATCGGGCGCGATGTGTTATTGAAAACAAAAGAGAATGGACCGCGCGAAAAATTGGTGCCGTTCAAAATGAGAGATAAAGGTCGGCCGCCGCGCCCGCACTATTCGGTCTTCGCAAATGGCGAACGAATCGGTGAAGTAACCAGCGGGACGTTGTCGCCGAGCTTGAATTGGGGCGTCGGCATGGCTTACATCAATGCGGCGCACGCGAAAGTCGGCACCAAGATCGACATCGAGATTCGCGGACAAAAATTTCCGGCTACGATCGAGAAAAAACCGCTCTACAGAAAATCATGAATGTTCCCGACGATTTGCTTTACACCGAGAGTCACGAATGGATTAAGCGCGAAGGCGATAAGGTCCGCGTCGGTATTACCGATCACGCCCAATCTGAATTGACCGACGTGGTTTACGTCGAGCTGCCGAAAATGGATCGGCAAGCGAACGCGAAAGAAGCCATTGCGGTCGTGGAATCAGTCAAAGCGGCGAGCGACATCTACGCGCCGGTGAAAGGAACGGTTGTTGAAGTGAATAAGGCGCTGGAATCAGATTCGGGCTTGATTAACCGCGAGCCGTTCGGCCAGGGCTGGATCTTCGTCCTTAAGATCGATAACGCCGACGATCTCAAGAATCTGAAAGACGCCGCCGCTTACAAAAAGCAAATCGGCGGTTAATCAGTCTTTGCCGAAGAGGAGTTCGTCGACACCGCGGAGAACTTCTTCGACGCGGATAGGTGCGGCGAAAAAGCTGTAGCCGCTGAGGATTCCGCCGGAAACCATTTGGCTTTCCGGGCGAAGGTTGCTCAGCGAAAGAACCGGCGTGTCTTTGAGCGCGGCGTCGCTGGTGATTTCGCGCTCGATATTTCGGCGGTCCTGGCCAGCAGTATCGACAAGAATGAGATCGGGCTGAAACCAACGGGCGGCGTTTATCGCCAGTTTATCGTCGTGTTCTTCGCGGATGAGATATTTCCCGGCGCGTTCCAGGGCCCGCCGGATGAGGCGAGTGACGCCGGGTTCGTGATCGATTAAGAGGATTTTTTTTGGAAACTTCATAGCGGTGAATGGTTGATGTTTCCATTCCCGAGCATTGGACATGCCATCGCCGGGCGTCGCAGGCCGCAATCGTTCCTTTCATCTTAGCGACGCTGTGCTTAATTTTCGGTTCGTCGATGAGCAGTAAGGCCAAGACCGCAGCCCCAGAATTGAATTTCGAGAAAGCGATGGACCGGCTTGAGGCGATCGTCGAACAAATGGAAACCGGCAAATTGCCACTGGAGGACTTGATCGTGCGCTACGAAGAAGGGATGAACCTGGTGAAGGTTTGCCAGGAACGATTGACCAACGCCGAACAAAAGATCGAGATCATCGCCCGCAACAACGCTGGCAAACCGGTAGTTAAGAATTTTGAACCCGCTGCCGAAGCGTCGAATGATGATAAGGCGACCGAGAAAGAATTAAAAAATGACGAAGTCAGACTCTTCTGAGACAACGACAACTGCGCCGCAGCGCCTGCTCGACGGAATCCGTTCGCCGTCCGACATCAAAGCATTACGCGAACGGGACCTGCCGCAGCTCGCGCAAGAAGTGCGCGACGAATTGATCCGCGTCTTGTCGCAGACGGGCGGACATCTTGGCCCGAATCTCGGAGTGGTTGAGCTGACAATCGCGCTGCATCGCGTCTTCGACACACCGCGCGATCGGTTTGTGATGGACGTGAGCCACCAAGGTTACGTTCACAAATTGTTCACAGGGCGACTCGATCGCTTTTCAACCATGCGGCAATTCGGCGGGTTGAACGGTTTTCTTTTGCGTACCGAAAGTGAGCACGACTGCTATGGTGCGGGTCACGCCGGCACCGGGCTCTCGGCAGCGCTTGGGATGGCAGTGGGACGCGACCTCCGCGGCGGCGACGAAAACATCATCGCGATTGCCGGCGACGCCGCGTTCACCTGCGGAATCAGTTACGAGGCGCTCAACAATGTGAGAGCACAGACCAAGCGCTTCATCGTTGTGCTGAACGACAATGAATGGTCGATCGCGAAAAATGTCGGCGCGATTGCGAATTACTTTAACCGGATCGTGACGAGCGAGACCTACGCGCATCTGCACGATAAAGCGCGTGATTTCGTTGGATGGATTCTCGGCAAAACGGGCGTGCAATTCGCGCACAAGGTCGAGGAAAGCGTCAAAGGTTTAATTGTCCCGAGCGTGATTTTTGAGGAGTTGGGACTGCGCTACTACGGACCGATCGACGGACACGACATCCGGCTCCTAATCCGCACGTTTGAATTCTTGAAAACGCAGGACGAGCCGGTGCTGCTGCACATTTTGACCAAAAAAGGCAAAGGCTACGAACCGGCGATCAAACAGCCGGATAAATTTCATGGGCTCGGCAAATACAAGATCGACAGCGGCGAGACTGCACCGACACCGACGCCAACGTATTCGGAGATCATTGGCAAAACGCTGGCGAAATTTGCGGACAACAATCAAAAGGTGGTCGCGATCACCGCGGCGATGCCGAGTGGAACCGGCCTTTCGCATTTTGCGAAAGCGCATCCGACGCGCTATTTCGATGTCGGGATCGCGGAAGAACACGCGGCGCTTTTCGCGTGCGGCATTGCTACCCAGGGCTTGACGCCGTTTCTCACGATCTATTCCACATTTTTCCAACGCGCCTACGACATGGCCATTCACGACATGGCCATTCAGAGACTGAACGTCAGGCTTTGCATGGACCGCGCCGGTTTGAGCGGCGACGATGGACCAACCCACCACGGATTGTTCGACATCGGATATCTGCGGCACATCCCGAATTGGGTGCACATGCAGCCGAAGAACGAAGACGAGTTCGTCGACATGCTGTGGACGATGGCCAATTACAATTCGGGTCCGATTGCCGTTCGTTATCCGCGCGGTTCCGGCACCGGCGCGCAAATCAAACCGGAACCGAAGCTGCTCGAGATTGGTAAGGCGGAAGTGGTAAAGCACGGCCGCGACGTCGCGATCTTCGGACTCGGCAACATGTTCGAAGTAGCGGAAGAAGCAGCCAAGAAGCTGGAAGAAAAGGGAATTTCAGTGGCGCTGATTAATCCGCGTTGGATCAAACCGATGGACACCGGGACGCTGGAGTTCTTCGCCCGCAGCGTGGAAGTCGTGGCCACGATCGAGGACCACGTACTGCACAACGGATTCGGTTGCGCGGTGATGGAGCATCTCCATTCACAGCAAATCAATACTCCTGTTGTACGAGTCGGTTGGCCGGATGAATTCATCGAGCACGGAGCGGTCCCGCTTCTGCGCAAAAAGCACGGCATCACCGCCGACGCGCTGGTCGAGAAGGTTCTGCCGTTGCTAAAGAAAAAGCCGACGGCGAAAACCAGCGTCGCGTAGTTGCAGAAGAGATCGACACGTTGATTGTCGATCTAACCCATGCCTGCAATTGAAGCGCGCGACTTAACCAAGATTTACCGCACGTACCGCAAAGAGAGCGGGCTCTGGGGCGCGATCAAGGGACTCGTTCGCCGGCGGTACGACGAAACTCGTGCGGCCGACGCCGTTTCATTTCAAATCGAGGAAGGCGAGTTCGTCGGATTTCTGGGACCGAACGGCGCAGGCAAAACGACCGTGCTGAAAATGCTTTCCGGCCTTCTTAATCCAACCGGCGGCGATGCACGCGTGCTCGGATTCGTTCCGTGGGAACGGCGCAACGAAATGAAGCGGCAATTCAGTCTGTTGATGGGGCAGAAGAACGCGCTCTGGTGGGACCTGCCCGCGCAGGAATCGCTCGAGCTCAACCGCGCGATTTACGGAATTGATCGCGATCGTTTCACAAAAGTTGTGGGCGGCCTGGCAGAACTGCTTGAAGTCACGGACAAAATGAACGTGATGGTGCGCGAGCTTTCATTAGGCGAGCGAATGAAGATGGAACTGATCTCGGCGCTCATCCACGAACCGCGCGTGTTGTTTTTAGACGAACCGACCATCGGACTGGATGTCGTTAGTCAAAAGCGCGTCCGCGAATTTCTGCGCATCTACAACGAAGAGCATCGCATCGTGACGTTGCTCACGAGCCATTACATGCAGGATATCGAGGAACTTTGTCATCGCGTGCTGGTCATCGATCACGGTAAAATTTTCTTTGACGGTCCCCTCGACGAAATCATCGACCGTTTCTCCGGCCACAAAATTCTCAGCCTGACTTTCGACAAACAGGTCACACGGGATTTTTCCCGGTTCGGCGAAGTGATTGAGCAAACGCCGGTGTCGGTCCAGCTAAAAGTGCCCCGCGCGAAAGTTACTGAGACCTGTCGCGAACTTCTCCAGGCATGCGATGTCAGCGACATCAACGTGCAGGAAGTGCCGGTCGAAGAAGTCATTCGCCAACTTTTTGGTGAGCGACGTATCCAGCATTTGGCAGCGGCCGTACCCTCGGACACAGCGAGCGTGCGATAAGAATCAGGTCCGAATCAGAGCGCGTTTGAGCTCGTGCGTATAAGCCGGATTCAACTCAAAAGCGGTGACCGGCATCTCGGCGAGTTGTACTTGTTCGGCGTAAGGAATGCTTTCGACAAAGCCCGCTGCCATCAGGCTATTGAGCGTATCGGTAACATCTTCCGATTCCATCCGCACGTAATCCTGAATCTCGGCGCCGAGCATCGATTCGGCGAACCCGATGGCACGCACAACTGAGGCTTCCCGGCCGGTAAGTTTAACCTGGCGCATAACCCCAAAAAAAATAGCAGCTTCCATACCGGTATTTCCGTGCACGATCGAGCTTCATGCATTCTCAATATCGAGACTTGGAAGGACACTTTTCTCCATCCCATCAGCGAAACTGGGGTAGCGCGGGGTCCAGTCGAGCGCCCGCAACTTCGCATTACTGACACGCTTGTTGCTCTGGCCGCGTTTTCGCTTCGATGTCGATCTTCCAGTAGGCGGGAGCGGCCGGTTTAGCTTGGCCGCCAGCCACCGATAAAACTCGCTTAGCAGGACCGGTTGGTCATCGACAAGATTGAAGATCTCGCCCGCCGATCCCTCTCGCTCTAATAAAAGACGAATCGCGTCAGCCGCATCCTCGCGATGAATCTGATTTACAAAACGATCCTTTGGGGGATCGAGAACGGCGTCGCCACTTAGAAATTTTCTCAACAATGCCGAACGACCCGGGCCGTAGATTCCGCCCAGCCGTACGGCAATGCCACCATTGGCGAGAATTAGTCTTTCCGTCTCGCGTAAAATTTTGCCGCGATCGTGTGCAGCTTCAGCAGGGCTCTCTTCGGTCACCCACTCCCCATTTGCCTGCGCGTAAACGCTCGTGCTGCTGGTGAACAGAGTTCGCGAACCCGCGAATCGCTCGAGGAGCGTGCGCGCGCCGTCCAAATAGACACGCCGATAAAGGCCGACATCACCGCCGCGTGTGCTTGCGCAATGAATCACGGCGTTGAAATTTCCCGTCTGGGCGCAAACTTGATCTTCTTTGGAAATATCGACGGGATGAACCGGATAAGGTTCCGTTGAAAGCTGCTGCGCCGATTCTGCCGACTTTGTCCAGCCCTCGACTTCCCAGCCTCCCGCGACAAACAGGTCGGCGACTGCCTGGCCGAGATAACCGCATCCGGCGATGAGCACGCGCGGCATGATGTCGATCTTATGCTGCGATGGCAGCGATCTCGATTTCGTCGAACATCTTCCGCTGCAACGCGCGCACCTGGTTTAACCGAATCAACTCCAGCAAGGCCAAAAACGTGACCACGATCTCAAGGCGCGAGACGATTTGGCCAAACAGTTCTGAAAAACGCACCGGCGTCCCGCCGCCAACTCGTTCCAAAATTTTCTCAATTTTATCGGACACACTGAACCGCTCGCCAAAGATTTCCTGCAAGTCCTCCCGCGCATCCACCCGTTTGATTACTTCCTGAAACGCGTGGATCAGCTGGAAAATTCCTACTTCATGCAAAGGCAGCGGCGCCTCCGCGATCACGACAATGCCGCCATCGCGGGTGAAGATCCGTTCTTGATCGAGCGCGCGATCGTGCAATTGCGCAGCTGCTTCCTTAAACTTTTTATATTCGATCAATTGACGAATCAGGTCCCAGCGCGGGTCGTCCTCTTCGGCATCTTCCTCCGGCGGCTGTTGATCGAGTGGGAGCAGGCTGCGGCTTTTGAGATAAATGAGATTCGCGGCCATCACGACGAACTCACCCGCGATGTCGATCTTCAGCTCCTTGAAAGCCTGGAGGTACTCGAGGTATTGGCGCGTGATCCGTTCGATCGAGATGTCGTAAATGTCGATCTCGTCGCGCTTGATCAAGTAAAGCAAGAGATCAAGCGGGCCTTCAAAAACCTCGAGCTTAACCTTGTAGTCAGTCTCCATGCCTCAACGAATTGTAAATGGCGCGCGCTCGAAGTAAATCGCGCGAGATAGGTGCGATGTCGATCTTGCGCCGCGAAAAATTACGGCCCGACTTCGTGCCGATGCACCCAAACGCTGTTCACAACGCCGAGGGCGAACATGATCATGAGCGCGAACGAGCCGCTGTAACTGATTAGCGGCAATGGCACACCAGTGATCGGCAAAATCGAGATGGTCATGCCAACGTTTTGAAAAATGTGCGTGAAAATAAGCGCCGTGATTCCAATCACCAAGAGCAAACCAAATTGGTCGCCCGCAAAAAAGGCGACGAAAAGACAAGTCAGGAGTAACACGGCAAATGCGCAGATGAGAAACACTCCACCGACAAAGCCCCATTGCTCGCCGATCGCCGAAAAGATGTAGTCGTTGTGCACGGCCGTCGCGGGCAAAAACCCGAGTTCGATCTGGGTATTCGCCGCTTTAAAACCTTTGCCCGACCAACCCCCAGATCCGATGGCGATGAGAGACTGGTTGATCGCCCACGAGGAGCCTTGTTTATCGATGTCCGGATGGGCAAAGGCGGTGAGTCGCGCCTGCTGATACGGTTTGAGCACGAGATTCGCCGTGATTGGAATCATGGCGAACAGAATCAGCAGAATGCAAATCAAGTAGCGTAATGGCATTCCGCCGACGAAGAGCAACGCCAATAACACCGGCACCCAGATGATCACTTCGCCCAAGTCCGGCTGCATCAAAATCAAAAGGCACGGCGCACCAGCTATCGCTCCGCAAACAAGTAGGCGCAGCATCGGATGCATCTGCTTGAACTGACTGAGGAACAAGGCGAGCACCATGATTCCGGCAACGACTGCGAGTTGGGCCGGCTGAAAATTAATCGGACCAAGATGGAGCCAGCTGCGAGCGCCGTAAACTTTTTGGCCCATGAACTTGGTCAGGACCAAAAAAAAGATACCGGCCAGGTACATCGGCAATGCCCCCCAACGAATCCAGTGGTAATTAACCAGGCTCGCGAGCATGAAGGCGAAAAAACCCACCACGACCCAGTTGGCCTGCTTCCGCCAAAAATCTGCTGCCACTGGGTCTTCGCGCATGTAGGTCGCGCTATAGATGGCCACTACGCCGAAGACCGCGAGCGCGAGCATGACAATGAGTAAGAGCCAATTTAGCCCGAGCAGCTTTCGAAGAAATGGTGTCATGTCGATCTTATCCGGCGCGAGCGTGGGCCAATCGCGACGAATATTTTCGAGTATACGCAGACCGAGGAATTCGCAACCGCGTTTCGGCGGCGCCTGCCGGAAAAATGTTCCCGGCTCAGCGTAATTTCGTGGCCGAGCTTATCTCTCGTAGCTGCTAGAACCCTATTCGTAAACCACTGAAACTAATAGAGTTAACGAGAAAATTTGAAAAAAGAGGCCCTTTTCTTGTCGACCTGTCTAAACCCACTTAGACTTACATCCTTTCCACCCGGGGTTCCGATTATGGCGAAGAAAACAAAACGCAAAATCGCGTATCGCACGCTGCCAATGCAGCGACATTTAAACCTTCGTCAGGAAGGCGAGCACTTCGATCTCGGTGCGATCTTTGATCAACTGAACAAGCGCTATTTTCGCGGCCGGCTTCGCAATTACCAAGTGGAATGGGGTCGTCGCCGGAAACATCGGCCGAAAGATCATTTCGTTTTTGGGACAATCCAGGAAGAAGACCGCGTGATTCGAATTCACCCGCTGCTCGATCAGGCATTCGTGCCGCGCTGGTTTTTAAAATACGTCCTCTATCACGAAATGCTGCATTCGGTCGTACCCGACAAACTTTTGCGAAGTGGCAGGCGGCGCGTGCATACCGACGAATTCAATCGTCGGGAGCGCGAGTTTCGCAGCTATCATCGCGCCCGACGTTGGGAAGAGCAAAATCTCGCGCGCTTCTTGCGTTAACTCCGACCGCTTTCGGAGTTGAAGAGCTCTCAACGTTTCTCGGCCGCCGGCGCCGGCGAAGCGCTTTCAGACGGCGAGGGAATCGTTGCTACGTTCTTCTTGATGAGATACCAGAGGGTTGTCGCGAGTAAGAGGGAGATCAACTTCGCCCGCCAGTTCTTCAGGAGCAGTCTCTTCATAACGTTCGTGCAATAAAATCTCGCCGATTCGCTGGCGAAATGTTTCCGGGGTGAAATTGCGCTCAATTCGCCGCCGATGGCAAATAGAAATCCCGCCGGTCTCTTCCGAGATAACGATCGCGACCGCATCCGATTCTTCCGTGATCCCAAGCGCCGCGCGATGGCGTAAGCCGAGACTGCGGTCCAATGTCTCGCGCTGGCTGACCGGGAAAATGCACGCCGCCGCGGCAATCCGGCCGTTGCGAATAATCACTCCGCCGTCGTGCAACGCGGCTTTCGGATGGAAAATGCTCAAGACCAGCTCGACCGAGAAATCGGAATCGAGCGTCACTCCGGTTTCTTCGTAAACGCGGATGGAAGTGTCGCGTTCGATAGCGAGCAGCGCGCCGAATTGTTTATTCGCCAGTTGGGTGACCGCTTCGGCGAGGTCATGCACCGTCTCGCGCTTCTCACTGGTGAGCGAAAAGATTGGATGGCCACCGAGCTCGGCCAGACCGCGTCGAAGTTCAGGTTGAAAAATCACCACCAGGGCGATCGCGAGGAAGACCGAGAAACTGCGGAGGAGCCAGCCGATAACGACCAGGTTCAGCAACGTCGAGATGAGGGTGAGAGTCAGAAAAACGATCGCCAGCCCGGTCAGCACTTTGGCGCCGCGGGTGCCGCGAAAATAAACATAACCATAGTAAATTCCGACGCTGAGCAAAATGATCTCGATGATGCTGCGCCAGCTTTTGAACCAGAGCTGGAGAAATTCCTGCGTCATGGCAGCAGCGCCTCCGCCGCCCGCAACGCGGCCACGTTTTCTTTGACGTCATGCACCCTCAACACATCAGCGCCCCGCACGCGCAAAATCGCCGTCAGCGCGATTGTTGGCGCCAGGCGATCGCTCATTTCTGAAGAGCCAATCAATTTTCCCAGAAAAGATTTGCGGGAAACGCCGACCACGAGAGGTCGATTGTGCACCCGCAGTCGCTCGAGATTTTTGAGCAACGCGAAGTTGTGCTCAAGCGTTTTACCGAAACCAATTCCGGGATCAAACGCGATGGCCATGGGATCAACGCCGCACTCTAGGGCGCGGGCATATTGTTGTCTAAAAAAATCAGACACTTCCGCGACGACATCTTCGTAGTGTGGATTTTTCTGCATTGTTCGCGGTTCGCCTTGCATGTGTATGAGCACAATCGCGGCCTTTCGCTTCGCCGCGAGCGACAACATCTTCTCGTCTCCCCGCCCCGCCGTCACGTCGTTGATGATCGATGCGCCCGCGTCCAGCGCCGCGCTGGCCACTTCAGACTTGGACGTGTCGATCGAAATGAAGATGCCAGCCGCGCCAGAGCGCTGCGAAAACGGGCCTGCCACGCCGTAGCATTGCGAAGGCGGGTCGATCTTGGCGCGCAACTCCTCGATCACTGGAAGCACGCGTCGCAATTCTTCTTTCACCGAAACTGGCTCGGCGCCGGGACGGGTCGATTCTCCGCCTACGTCGATGATGTCCGCGCCTTCGGATGCAATCCGAATCCCACGGGCAACGGCCGCGTCGATTCCAAAAAATTCGCCGCCATCAGAAAATGAATCGGGCGTGACATTGAGTACCCCCATAGTTATTCCCTGTTTGGAAAGATCGACAACCTTGTCGCCGATTTTCCAAATTCGCTCACCCATCAAGAATCAGACTAACACGCCCGGATGGTTATTCGAACCGAGTCGATCGCCCTCACCTCAATTCTCTCAGCGCTCCACCCAGTCGCCATCCCCGGGGAAGATGCGAAGCGACAGGTAAGGGTTTAAGACCCGCTCACTTCTTCGAGTAACGTCCCATTAATTCGCCCTGAGCGATCACATGCCCGCGTATGGCCGCATCCACCTCACGGCGTTTTGCGCCTGATTTCAGATCGAGCATCCGGTCGAGCGCGAATATTTTGAAATAGTAGCGGTGTGTGCCGGAAGGCGGCTGCGGCCCACCGTAGCCAAGATTTGGATAATCGTTTGTCCCCTGGATCGCACCTTTCGGCGCGCTGTTCTCTGCAACCTCAGTTGTCTTTGGATCGATGTTCCAAACCAGCCAGTGCGTGAAAAGTCCAACCGGCGCGTCCGGATCGTCCACGATCAGCGCCAGACTCTTTGCCTCAGCCGGCGCGCCTTCAATTCGCAATTCAGGACTAACGTTCTGCCCGTTCTTACTGAACTTCTCCGCAATCGTTCCGCCTTCCTGAAATGCTGGGCTACTGATTTTCATTTTTCCTCCTCCTGCCGCAAACGCGACCAGCGCGCCTGCCGCGATCATGCATCCGACAATAATAATTGCTTTCATGTTTCAAACTCGGTCGTTAAATCGATCCGCCAGAGGACGGATTCGCCGCGGCGAATAATCTCCAATATGCTTTCGCCAACATGACCAAAAACGGTCGCACAATTCGAGAAAAAGTTCTGGCCTTGCTGCGCGCGCCTGATTACCGGCCGCGCGATAGAAACGAGATCGCGCAAGCGCTCGGACTAAAGGGCCACGAACGAGTGACCGTGCGGAAAACGCTGCGCGAGTTGGAGCACGCGGGCGAGATCGTCCGGATTCGAAAAAACCGTTACGTCCTTCCCGCTGAAGCCGATCTTGTTACCGGGAAGTTGTCGATCCATCAGGCGGGCTACGGTTTTCTCGTTCCCGAAAAAGCGGGTGAGCCGGACATTTTCATAGCGGCAGAAAATACCGGGACTGCGATGAACGGCGATCGCGTCGTCGCGCGGATCAGTCGAGATGTGCCGACTCGACGCGCCAAAGTCCGAGCCGAACAGGCATTTAAACATCGAAGCGAAGGGCGTGTGATCCGCATTCTCGAGCGTGCGCGCGACACCATCGTCGGAACGCTGCAGCATTCGCGTAATTTTTATTACGTCGTGCCGGACGATCCGCGGCTCGTCCACAATGTTTACGTTCAAGTGCCGCCGCGGGCGAAGTTGCCGAAAGCACCGACTCGCGGCGACAAAGTGGTCGTTCGCTTGGAGGCGTGGGAATCGCGCCACGTCAACCCGGAAGGCGAGATCATCGAAGTGCTTGGAGCCGCAACTGCGCCCGGCATCGACATGTTGTCGATCATTCGAAAATTCGATCTGCCGAGTGAGTTTCCCAAAAGCGTCGTCGATGAAGCGAATCGGATTCCGAAATCAGTCGAGCAACGCATGGTCGAAGACCGCAAAGATTTGCGCGACAAATTCATCGTCACCATCGATCCGGACGACGCGCGCGATTTTGACGATGCCATCGACGTCGAAAAGATCGACAACGAAGGTTGGCGGCTCGGCGTTCACATCGCCGACGTATCGGCTTACGTAACTCCGGACAGCGCGCTGGACCGCGAAGCGCGCCGAAGGGGCAACAGCGTTTATTTGCCCGATCGCGTCATCCCGATGTTGCCGGAGCGATTGAGCAACGGTGTTTGCAGTTTGAATCCGGGCGTCGATCGCCTCACCCATTCCGTTTTCGTTGAATTCGATAAGAGTGGACGCGCAAAAAACGCGCGCTTTGCCAGGAGCGTGATCCGCAGCGCGCGGCGGCTAACTTACAAAGAAGCCTACGCAATTCTGCAAACAAAACCCAACGGCGAGCTCAGCCGGCGACTTCACGTCGCGTGGGAGCTTGCTTCGCTGCTGCGCCGCAAACGTTTCGAGCACGGGTCGCTCGATCTCGATTTTCCCGAGGTGAAGGTATATGTCGATCCAGCAGGCAAGCCGATAAGACTCGAGCGCGTTGAGAACGATGAATCGCATCAATTGATCGAGGAATTCATGCTCGCGGCCAATGACGCAGTTGCGCGCGAGCTTCGACACAGATCCATCGCCACCATTTATCGTGTCCATGAAGATCCCGACCCGGAGAAGCTCGCCGAGTATCGTGAATTCGTCCTTAGCTTTAACCACAAGGTCGGCGACCTGTCGCACCGGAAAGAAGTGCAACGGTTCCTGGCTTCGATTTGCGGCAAGCCGGAAGAACAGGCGCTCAAAATCGGTTTGCTAAAAAGTTTGAAGCGGGCGCGTTACGCCGCGCAGCCGCTCGGACATTATGGCCTGGCCAAAGCAAACTATCTGCACTTCACCAGCCCGATCCGGCGCTACGCCGACCTCGTAGTGCATCGCACCCTGGCCGAGCACGCTTCGCCGCGACGATCGAAGATCGACATCGGACAAATCGAATCCCTGGCGAACCACATTTCGGATACCGAACGAAACGCGGCCGAGGCCGAGATTGAATCGGTTCGACTAAAGAAGCTCCAGTTTTTCGAGCAGCAGCTCGAGGAGCGCAATCCGCAAGTTTTCCGCGCCGCGATCATGGGCGTTCGTAATTATGGCCTGGTCGTCGAACTGCCGGACGCGCTTGTTACCGGCGTGGTGCACGTTTCGACGCTGGGCGATGATTTCTATATCTTCGATGCCGCGCAACGGCGTTTGATCGGCCGGCGCACCCGGCGCCGATTTTCAGTCGGCGACGAGATTCGCGTTTTCGTTGCGCGAGTCGACACCTTTAAACGTCAAATCGACTTCGCCATCGCTGATCCGGAAGCGAAAAAGAGCGCGCGACGACGTTAATCGCTACCGAAGCAGTTCTCGGTAAAGCCGTTGCAGACGCCCTTTTTCCTCAAAAAAACTGCTTCCCTTTTCGACCCCGACCGGCCTAAACTCCGCGGTTTTTTGCAGACATGGATAATCTCATTGAGGCGAGGGACCTGCAGATCGAGCGCAAGCATTTCCACGTGGAATTCCGCGAGAACGATCGCGGGAAATTCCTGCGCATCACAGAGGAAGCGCACGGTCGTCGTAACACGATCATCGTCCCGAGCACGGGCGTGGATGAGTTTACGTCGGCGATCGATGAGGTAATCGAGCACGCCGAGCACGCCGAGCGCGCGCCTGCGTAAAAAAAGAGCGCACCGGCGGCTTGCCGAGGTCTCCGCGCCGCTGCGTTGACACCTCAACCTGCGGAATTAGTGTGGCCGGTTTCCCGAATCGGGAAGATTTCATGGCCAAAAAACGTAAACCGATGAGCCGAGCTTCACGACGGACTACTAAAACGGCGCGAAGATCGACATTCACGAAACGAACTACGGCAAAAAAATCGAAGGCGCCGCGTTGCGTTTATTACTTTGGCGATGGCCACGCCGATGGGACGGGCAAGATGAAGCCGCTGCTCGGCGGCAAAGGCGCAAACCTGGCCGAGATGACGCGGATCGGTTTGCCAGTGCCACCGGGATTCACCATCACGACTGAAGTCTGCAGTTATTTCTACGCGCACAACCGCAGTTATCCGCCGCAACTCAAAGCCGAAGTGGAAGCCGCTTTGGCCAAAGTCGAAGAATCTGTCGACAAAAAACTTGGCGACAAGGAGCGGCCGCTGCTCGTTTCCGTTCGTTCGGGCGCGCGCGACTCCATGCCCGGAATGATGGACACGATCCTCAATCTCGGAATGAACGACGAAGTCGTGGAAATCGTCGTGAAGAAAACCGGGAACGCGCGCTTCGCCTGGGATTCGTATCGCCGGTTTCTGCAAATGTACGGCGACGTCGTCATGGGCGTGCAAAAACGCCCGGGCGAAGATCACGAGCCGTTCGAAAGCGTGATCGAACATTTGAAAGACCAGCGTTACGGCAAACACGATTTTCCCGATGTCCGCCTGACCGTGGCCGATCTGAAAGCGTTGGTGGAGCGTTTCAAAATGCTAATCAAGGAGCGAACGGGCAAATCATTCCCGCAAGATCCGAAGGAGCAAATGTGGGGATCGATCAGCGCGGTGTTCGGTTCCTGGATGAACGACCGCGCGATTGTTTATCGGAGAAAATACGGGATTCCGCACGATTGGGGCACGGCCGTCAACGTGCAGACAATGGTGTTCGGCAACATGGGCGAGACGAGCGCGACCGGTGTCGCGTTCACGCGCGACCCGGCCAGTGGGGGAAAAGTTTTTTACGGTGAATACCTGATCAACGCGCAAGGTGAAGACGTCGTCGCCGGCGTGCGGACACCGCATCCGATCGCGCATTTGGCGAAGGAAATGCCAGCTGCGCACAAGGCGCTGATGAAAGTCCGCAAAATTCTCGAGCAGCATTTCAAAGACATGCAGGACCTCGAGTTCACCGTGGAAGAGAACCGGCTCTACATTTTGCAAACGCGCAACGGAAAACGCACCGGTCACGCCGCTGTCCGCATCGCCGTTGACATGGTTGGCGAAAAGTTAATTTCTAAAAAAGACGCAGTCCGCCGCATCCCCGCTGATTCCCTCGCCCATCTCCTGGCGCCGATCTTTGATCGAGAATCGGCGAGCCAGGCCAAGAAAATCGGAAGCGGACTTTCGGCCGGACCGGGCGCAGCCTCGGGACACGTGGTCTTTAGCGCGGAAGAAGCGGTGGCGCGATCATCAAAGGGCCAGAAGGTCGTGCTCGCGCGCATCGAAACTTCTCCGGAAGATTTGCGCGGAATGATTGCGGCGGAGGGAATTCTCACGTCGCGCGGCGGCGTTTCGTCGCACGCTGCGCTGGTCGCGCGACAAATGGGCAAGGTTTGCGTCTGCGGCGCGAGCGGGATCCAGATCGATTACCAAAAGCGCACGCTCAGCGCCAACGGCACCACGCTCGCCCAAGGCGACTACATTTCGATCGACGGAACAGCCGGTGAAGTTTTCGCCGGAGAAGTCACCACCGCGCCGTCCGAGATTATTCAAGTCCTGGTCGATCGATCGTTGGATGCAAAGAAGAGTCTTACTTATCGCGAGTACGCAAAGCTGATGAGTTGGGCGGATGAATTTCGGAAACTCGGCATTCGGACGAATGCCGATACGCCGGAACAAGTTGCTAACGCAGTTGCGTTCGGCGCAGAAGGAATCGGACTTTGCCGGACGGAGCACATGTTTTTCGAAGGTAACCGCATCGACGCAATGCGGGAAATGATTCTCGCCGGCACCAAAAAAGAACGAGAGCAGGCGCTGAAGAAATTGCTTCCTTATCAACGTGAAGATTTTGTTGGGATTTTTACCGCACTGAAAGGACTGCCGGCGACAATTCGGTTTCTCGACCCGCCGTTGCACGAGTTTTTGCCGAATGATCACGCGCAGCAAAATGAACTGGCGAATAAACTCGGTGTCCCGGTCGAGCAAATTTCACGGCGGGTGCACGAGCTGCACGAGTTCAACCCGATGCTCGGACATCGCGGCTGCCGGCTCGGAATCACGTTTCCTGAGATTTCACAGATGCAGGCGCGCGCCATTTTTGAGGCGGCCGCCGAAGTGCAAGCGAGCGGAATCAAAGTGCGACCGGAAATCATGATCCCGCTGGTCGGATTTCCGCGAGAACTCAAGCTTCAGATCGACATCGTTCGGCGTGTGGCCGATGAAGTCGCAAAGAAAAAGAAAACGAAGTTCGATTATCTCGTCGGGACGATGATCGAAATTCCGCGCGCGGCATTGCTGGCAGATGAAATTGCGCGCGACGCCCAGTTCTTTAGCTTCGGCACGAACGATCTCACCCAGACAACGCTCGGGATGAGTCGCGACGATTCCGGCAGCTTTCTCCCGGCGTACGCCGAGCTCGACATTGTCGACACAAACCCATTCGCATCGATCGACCAAAAAGGCGTCGGGCGTTTAATGGAAATGACGCGCGACCTCGGGCGCAAAACGCGACCCGACATCAAACTCGGAATTTGCGGCGAGCACGGCGGCGAACCCAACAGTGTGAAATTCTGTCATCGCCTCGGTTTGGATTACGTTAGCTGCAGCCCCTTCCGAATCCCAATCGCCCGCCTCGCCGCCGCCCAAGCCGCTATCGCAGAGTAGATGTCGATCTTGTCCTCCGCCTTTCGGCAACGAAAATCTATTTTGCGGCGCCTTGCGCCTGGTGAAATGCCTGCCAGGCGTTCCAGGCGCGTTCCCAGTTTTGTTTTTCAGCCCAGCATTGGGCTTCAAGGTAACGAAAGTACGCTGGTGTGTTTCCGCGCTCGCTGAAATGCCGCGCGGTATTTAGCGCGTCGTCGATTCGGCCGCTTTGCATTTGCGCGCGGTAAAGTTCGTAGCCGATCGCGTAATTGTCGGGCGCAGCGCGAAACCGACTTTCTAATTGTTGAACAGAAGCGCTGGGAGTGATGCGCGGCAGAGCGACAAGATCGCCGTAACGCTGGGTCAGTTGGTAGGCGGCGCGAAAATCATTTTTGCTGGCGTCGTACTTGGCGACGCCGAGCCAGGCATAAGGAAGCCAATCCGGATGCTGCGCTGTGGCGCGCGAAAGTTCTGCAGGATCGCCACGCTCCGACCAAAACGCGAAGAGGGCGAGTCTTTCCGTTTCGGTGAACGAACGGAGATCGGGATCGTTTTCCAAAACTTTGCTTAACGCCCGATTGAACTCCGAGCCGGAAATTCGCGCGAGATAGGGCAAGGCCAGGTCGTGACGGCTGACACCGAGCTCGGCGAGGATACGACTGACCGCGAGACTGCGCAGCGAGGCTTTGCTGAGCATACTCGAAAAGACTCCGGCGCGGTCCGGTCCTGCGCGGCGCAACGCTTCCCGCCACGCGGTCGCGGCCAGAACGGGTTGGGATGAGAGCCAGACGTTGCCTTCCGCAAGCGGAAGTTCGTAGGAGATTTGTTCGAGAAAGCGCGCGCGCCTGAAATCGGCGAGTGCGTTGTCGGTTTGCTGCAACTGGACTTCGGCGATGGCGCGCGAGAAATAAAGTTCCCAGTCGAGTGGCGCCCATTTCAGTCCAGCGGTGGTGACCGCGACAGTTTCAGTGAAATCCCGTTCGCGATTGTCGATGGTGGCGAGTTGCTTCGCGTTGGTGACGCCGACGGAGCCAGGAAATAATTTCTGTCCTCGTGCAGCCACGACCCACGAACTGCCCACGACGAGCAAGATGAATCCGATCAAACGAAATAAGATCGACACCGATCGGCTTGGTTTGAATGAGTGCGGGCAATGAAGCGAGAGTCCGAGCAAAAACATGGCGGCAAATGATGTTCCAACGCGATGACCGGAAACATCGACAAGTCCGTGCAGGGCGAAAAGGACGGCAGCAATGAGCGTGGCGAGCCGATAACGCTGATTGGTGCCTTCGCGCAGTGGATAAACTTTTCGAATAAGCAGAACAAATCCGACGACGACAAGAACGACGGCGACCCAACCAAGCTCGGTCCAAAGCCAGAGCCAATCGCTTTCCGGATGAATCGCGCGTCGGTCGCTGTAGGATGCGGCGCGAAAAATAGCAAAGACGTCTTCAAAATTGCCAAGACCGATTCCGCACCAGGGCGAATCGCGAATCAGTCGAAAGACATCGGAAAAAATTCGCCATCGGAAATCGTTCGAGATGTCAGCGCTGCCGAGATTGCGAAGGTGAAATCGCTCAAGCGTTTGCCCGCCGAAGAGAAGCAGAGCAGTAAGTAGAAGCAGCAAAAATGAAACGACGAGCGCAATTCGCGATGGAGAACGTTGGCGAAGCGAGAAAACGCCAAGCCAAAGCGCGCTGCCAGCAACGAGAATGCCGATTCCAGCGCGTGAAAAATTCAGAATGATCGCGGCAATTATTAGGGCGAGCGCGGCGCCCCAAACAAGCCAACGTTTTCGTCCTTTGCGAAGATCGTCCTGGCCGCAGGCCAAAATCATGATCGCGGTCAGGCCAAAAAGATTTCCGGTTTGGTTGCGATTCGGGAACGGTCCGAAATTGCGTTCGTTGTGCCAAAACGGGGGACTGGTGTGCCGGAGCCAGAACAGGATACAGATCGCGGCGAGAATGACGATGCCGGCAGTGAACAAACGAAGTTGGAGTCGCGCTTCGCGCAGTTCGAGTTGTTGAGCACAGACGAGATAGAGCCAGCTCAAGCCGGCGACGAAACTGAACAAACAAGTCAGCGTGATCCATGGCTGCGGAGTCAACGTCGTTGGAAGCGAAATGCCAAAGTCGTTGACGTACGAAGCACGCCACGCCGGTTGAAAAAACCAACTCGCCGGTAAAAAGGCGACCGCCGCTGAAATCAAAAGCGCCAATAGCACGAGATTGAGCGCGAGTCCGAGTGAAAAGCGCGGCGGGTTTGCAAGCAAATAAAGTCCGAGAAGCGCGACGACAATTCCCTCGCCCCATTTTTGCGTTGCGCCGCCAAGAAAACAGGCGAACACCGGCAACAAGGCGATGAAGGCGTGACTCAACCAGCGACCCGGAGTGGCGTCGTGTCGCTCATGAGATGAGACTTCGTGTGTGGGATTCGGCATTACCTGCGCAAAACTGTGGTATGGGAATCGCTTTTACGTTGCGAGGCGAGCCGCTGGCGAAATTCAAATCTCATAAGCCCCAGACATGCTACCACGAGTTGAAGGTGTGCGGCCATCGCGTACTCTCATGATCAGCGCAGCAAAATAGAACATGGTCACGCAACGGACGGAAGGACTTTACCGCGTCTTCCTGTTTTGCCAGATCATCATCGTCGCCGCCCTCTTCTGGCTCGGCGTCTGGATCATGGTGACGTTTTATTCGCCGGGCGGCGCACTGACCTGGGGCCGTTACAGCATTTACTGCGGAATGCTGGTTCTGGGATTGACCTTGGAAACGCTGAGTCGCTCCAAAAATTTTTTCCTGCAAAACGAATTACTTCGCCCGCATCGTCTCAGTCTCCGGCAAACGGCCGCCAGCATTGGGCTGCTCGTGCTTTACCTCGTTGCCGCGAAAGACGCATTCATCTCGCGTGTATTTCTGTTCAACTTCGTCCCGTGGCTCTACATCGCGCTCCTCTTCTCGCATTATTATCTTCCTTCGCTTTTGGCGTGGGGAATTTTTCGCCGCGAGGACAAAACGATTCTGGTCGGTTCCAGCCAACGCGCGACACAGCTCCGCGAATGGCTCCAGCGCAAAGCCGAAATCGGTCTGCGCACCGTCGGCTTGATTTCCGACGACGATATCGATCCGCCAAAGGACGGATTCGCCGTGGCGAACAATCCGGGGGTTCCGTTGCTCGGCCGGCCCGATCAACTTGAAAACATCATTCGCGATCACGGTATCACTCAGGTGATTCTGCTCGAGTTCCCGCTTTTTTCCGAAGCCAACCAAAACGTGATTCAGATTTGCGATCAGCTTGGCATCAGATTGCTCATTCTGAGCGATCTGGAAGAACGATTGCGCCATTCGGTGACGCACTTTGAAGACGGCGGCTTTCGTTTCATCGGACTGCGCGAAGAGCCGCTGGAAAATCCGCTGAACCGATTTCTCAAGCGCGGGATCGATATAGCAATCGCGCTCCCGGTCATGCTCATTATTTTTCCGATTCTGGCCGCGATTGTTTTCATCGCCCAGCGATTGCAGTCACCGGGCCCGCTCTTTCACGTGCAAAACCGCGCCGGGATGCAAAATCGACAATTCAAGATTTACAAATTCCGCACGATGCACTCCGACAATGGCGAATTATCGCGTCAGGCGAGCGCCGAAGATGAGCGCGTTTATCCGTTAGGAAAGTGGTTCCGCAAACTGAGCATCGACGAAGTGCCGCAGTTTTGGAACGTGCTCCGGGGCGATATGAGCATCGTCGGACCGCGACCGCATTTGATCGAACACAACCAACAATTTTCAAAATTCATGGCGAACTACCACGTCCGCACGTTTGTGAAACCGGGCATCACCGGTTTGGCCCAGGTGCGCGGATTTCGCGGCGAAGCGCGCAACAGCGCCGACATCGAGAACCGCGTCGCTTGCGACATCGAATATCTCGAGAATTGGAACCTGTCGCTCGAATGCGCGATCATTCTGCGCACGTTCGCACAACTGATTCGGCCGCCGCGCAGCGCCTACTGATTGGGCCGCAGCTCCCGGATTTTCGCGCGGATTAGATATTCGTACCAGCCCATGCTGGCGCAGTAGGCGAATCCTTCTCGGCCTTCGAGAAAGCCGCCCTTCAAAATATACATGTGCAGAAAACGCAGGAGCGGCCACCCGGGAACACGGCTCAAGATCGGTTTGAGTGCGCGATTTCGGCGCGACGGATCTTTCGAAAACAATTCGCGCCAGGAGGCGGAACGCGATAGCCGGTCTGCCGCTTCCTCGTCGGAATACTGATTGTGCTTCGCCCACCACGCTTCCCAACCTTTGCTCAACGCGTAGTGCAGGTACGGTTCGCGGATATAACCGAGTTCGCCGTCGACTCGTCCCTCCTTCTGGCCGTGGCCGCTGTCGACGAAGTCGGCGCGGCCACGCCGCACAATTCGAAGCTGCCATTTCGGAAACGAATCACTATGCCGGAGCCAGCGTTGATCCAGCATCATTTTCCAGCAACAATAAAAACCGGCGATTGAATTGCGCGCCGCCTGAATCGCATCGACAACGGCCCGGCGAAATTCCGGCGTAGCAATTTCATCGGCATCGAGGAACAAAACCCATTCCGTTTTCAAATCGCAATTTCCGAGCGCCCAGTTTCGCTGTTGCGCAAAAGATTCAAACGAATGTTCGCAAACGCGCGCGCCAGCTTTCTTCGCGATCTGCTGAGTTCCGTCGTCGCTACCGGAATCGACTACGACAATTTCGCCGAAGCCAGCGATGGAATCCAAACAACGAGCAAGATTTTCGGCCTCGTTATATGTGAGAACGATGATGGCGAGCGATTCCGGCACGGCTGGAAATTTCAGTCGATGTGAAACAAATTAAAGGAAACGCCGCCAACGTCGGCGGTCGTTGAAGAAAACGCAGAGCGAATATCGTAGCGCGCAAACAACGTGCGATAAAGTTTCGCGTCTATTTTGATGGCATAACCTTTCTGCTGCCATTCCTCCAACAAAGCATTTTCATAGGCGGCATCGGGCGGCAAAAAAATGCAGCGGTCGCCAGTAGAGAAAAACGCCGGAATATCACGTTTAATTTGGCCGTGCAGATCTTTTTCGCGCACCGGCAAAGTGCCGCGGTCGATGTGATATTTAAAATCCCACGGCCATGCGTTGCCAATGATTGCAGCCGGTCGATTATCACACTGATCTAAAAGTTTCCGAAGATAGCTCAGCTTGTAATAGGGCTTCTGTCGGACGGTTTGAAAATAACTTCCGGCAGTAAGAAATGGGCGCACCAGTTGTCGATCTTTAAAGATGTCGATGTTCACGATCGAGCCAGTCAAAGTGAAAAAGGCCAGCGCCAGAACCAAAGCGAGGGATCGACTAGCGGCCAGCAGCAAGATGAAGGGTAAACCGACAAGCAGGTGCGCGGCTTTCGACGGATGCAAAAAGAACACCGCCACAAAAATAAGCGGGACGATGTATGAGATTGTGAAAACAAAGCTTCTCGATTGCATTTGCCTTCGCCAATCGCGTAGTGCGCCGAGTAGCGTCCAGCAGAGCAAAAGAAATACCGGCGGCGTGAAAGCTTGAAAGATGATTCGGTAAACGCCGCCAAGAATCGATTCCCGCAAATTCATTCCGGCGGTGTAGGGCGCACGAATGCCAATGAACAAAATTGGAAGCCAAACGATGACAATCGCTATCCCTGATAGCGCGACGCTGGTGAGCGCATATTTCCAGCCGAGCTTCGAATTCAGCAGGCAATAGATCGGAAAAATAATCGCGGCGAACACCAACTCTGGGCGACAGCCAGTCCCGAGCGCGAAACAAAAGATCGACAACAAAAGGCGGCGAATGCTCCCACAGTCCGCCGAAACAAGCAGCCGGACGGCAATCAACAAAAACACAAGTCCAAAGAGAAATTCTTCGCCATCAACCGCGTTGAAAAAGAACCGCGTTGAAAACGCCAGACAGACGGTGGTCAACAGCGCACGCACGCGGGTCACTCCGAGACGGTTGAGCAATTCATAAAAGATGAGCAGCGTCGCGAGCGCGGCGACGGCCTGGCAGATGAGGTAGATTTTGTCGCTAAACTCGATGCCCAATCCTTTGAGCAAGATCCAGCCGACGGTGCCGAAAAGATAAAACTCGGTCGTGGGATGTCCGGGCGGCCGCGAAACTTCCAGCCGACCGCCGTTCACCAACGCCTGGGCCGAGTGAACGATTCCATGGCCGTCGCCACTAGCCAGTCCGTGATCGAATTGAAACGCGAGAAGCGCGCCGTAAAAAACAAGAACAACGACGAAAGCCCCGTGACGAGACAGGGCGGACAAATTCATGCCGACGGCGGCCGCGGCTTAATGACTCGGCACGGGTTCCCCGCCGCGACGACATTTTCCGGAACATCTTTCGT
>Ga0207646_10000506_pt1 | contig 52212 bp, 51 predicted proteins | sample KBSK5502metaG_FD_184343 | JGI IMG/M metagenome (GOLD analysis project Ga0207646, IMG submission 184343) | Corn, switchgrass and miscanthus rhizosphere microbial communities from Kellogg Biological Station, Michigan, USA - KBS K5-50-2 metaG... | ecosystem: Host-associated > Plants > Roots >...
TTGCTCTCTCATGATTTTCTCCTGTCTGGGTCACACCACAGGAAATATCAGAGAGATGGAGTGCTTTTCAACTCTGATGAGTTGAAAAGCACTCCGAATTTGCGCCGCATTTATGCGACACGCTCTATATATCTGTTAAAGGATGAAGTGATGGACAAGATCCCCTTCTCAATCTACGACTTTTTCAGTTACCTGTTCGCCGGCTTCCTGCTGCTGATCGGGATTGACTATGCCTTCGGCCTGCACCTGCTGATCGGACGCGATTTGAATCCAGTGCAGATTGCCTTCTGGATTGTTGCCTCCTATATCACGGGGCACATCAATTCACACTGGGCGTCTTGGCTGATCGAGACGAAAATCCTCGGCTGGCTTGGCAAGCCGGAAGATAATCTATTTGCTGATAAGGAACATCGCCCTTTCAAGCACTATCGAAAGCCTTTGCCTGCCAAAACTGCCAGACTGGTCAAAGAGAAATATAAGCGAATAAGCAGCGGGGAGGGGACAGGGCAGGATCTCTTCATTTACTGCTTCAATCTGGTCAAAGAGCAGTGCCCACAGGCACTCGCTAGACTTACTCAATTCCTGTATCTGTACGGATTCAACAGAAATTTGTGCTTTGCATCCTTTCTGGTGACGATTGCTCTTCTGGTCAACGCCCTGAGATTTCATCGCCAGTCATTCTGGGTTCTGAGTGGCGTCGGAGTTATCGCCACAACAACCCTGTTTTTCAGATACCTGAAGTTCTATCGCCATTACTCGGTTGAGGTCTTCAGCTCATTTCTGACCAGTGTCAAGGAGCCGCAGCTGCCTCAGGAGACCGGCGGCACACAGGCGCAGGGAGACGTGAGAAGAGATGTGGCTTCAGAGTTAAAAAAATCTGTTACGCCTCCGTAAAGCGTGGCCTAGTCGCACGCTCACAAGGCGATCTTTGCAGGGCGCTTTAACCCGCCCCCGCTTTCAGGGCACAATTCATCAAAAGGGGAAAGAACATGAAAGTCAGACTTCAGATTGGCGACAAGATTCGCGTTAAGGGCACTATTGGAGTTGACCACTACGGAATTTACGTAGGCCCGCGTGGGGGATACGGCGAGAATATAGTTCATAATGACAAAGCTGGCGGCGTGAGGCTAGTACATCTTCGCGATTTCAGCGGCGGGCAACCAGTGATCATTGAAGCGCGAGTGGTCAACGGACGATCAGCACAGGAAACTGTTGCTCAACGCGCCCTTAGTCTGCTTGGAACTGAATACGATCTCATCAGTTTCAACTGCGAGCATCTGGCCAATTACGCACAACTCGGCATAGGCTTCAGTCCACAACTTCAGCAAGGAGTTGCTTCTTTGTTGGTGATTGCAGGGGCCGCTTGGTTGCTTTCCGAGTGAGGAACTGACTCTCAGTTTCCAGTCAGCTTGATCAGGCAGGGAGCCGAGCAGGTTCAATGCCCAGCTGAAAACTGGTAGCCGTTCGCCAGTGACGTGCTGACAATCCCGTTCAATCCTGGAGTCACCGGGGCAGTTCAAAATGTAATAAGTTTGAATCAGAGGCTGGTTGCTTGAGGCCGGCTTCGACGGAATATCGGTATCAAGGAGTCACGAACGATGAGCTACACAGTTCTGAGAAACGGTTGCGTTTACTACCTTCCTTCGTCCGCTATTAAAGAGGACGATCTGGTTCAGGCGACAACGGGTGAATATTTGCCTGCCAGCAGCTATCCAGAGTTTTCTCAGCTTTTCCCAAACAGGAATTTTTCACAGGGAAGCGCTGATGCTTCCAATGGTGATGCCTGGTTTTTCACACTGATTCTGGTAGCCGGCATTGGCTATCTGATCTGGAAAGCCTTCGAGCCGACGCCACAGCGTAGGCGTCGTAGTGCCAGGCGCGCGCCGAACGACGAGTATCTACCTGAGTGGAAGAAACAGATTGTCCGTGAACGCGATGAGGAGATTTGCGCTTACTGTGAAGCCCACGATCCCAACGGGCACGTTGATCATCGCGTCAGCCGAAAGAATGGCGGCACGAATCATCTGAATAACCTTGTCTGGGCCTGCTCGCCCTGCAATTTGAGTAAAGGGGCAATGAATGGCCGCGAGTTCCGTCGCCTGATCAGCAGCCAAGTCCGGATGTAAATGACCGCGGAAAAGTAAGGAAGGAATCACATGGCCCGACTCGAAGAGTTGACTCGTGGCGCATCCGTCAAAGGCATCCTGCCTGACCATCTGGTCACCATCGTGGATGTGAAATGGCTCGGCTCTGCTGTCATTGAACTTGTCTATAAAGACGCCGATGGGCGGCTGGGCAACGAATTGCTTTATCGTGACCGCGAGCCGACGCTGGAAGTCGTGACTGCCGGGCAACCCTGGAGCTTTGATGGCGATGGCAGGCTGTTCCGCCTCGTCTCTGAAGCCAGACGCATCCGGCTGGCGCATCTCTTTGACCCGCTGCTGGCAGTTCACACCTCGCTCGTGGATCCGCTGCCGCATCAGATCACGGCTGTCTACGGCGAGATGATTACGCGCCAACCGTTGCGCTATCTGCTGGCTGATGATCCCGGCGCGGGCAAGACGATTATGACGGGGCTGTTTCTCAAGGAACTGCTCATCCGAGGCGACCTCAAACGATGCCTCATCTGCTGCCCCGGCAGTCTCACCGAACAGTGGCAGGACGAACTCAACGCCAGGTTTCAATTTCCGTTTGAAATTCTGACGCGCGAACGGCTGGAAGCAGCGCGCACTGGGAATGCTTTCGCCGAGATGAATTTCGTCATCTGCCGCCTCGATCAGTTGAGCCGCAATGAAGACATTCAGGCGAAGCTCGAACACAGCGACTGGGATGTGATCGTCTGTGACGAGGCGCACAAGATGTCGGCCTCATTTTTCGGCGGGGAGGTGAAGCCGACGAAGCGTTACAAGCTCGGCCAGCTTCTCGGCGGCATCACACGCCACTTTCTGCTGCTCACGGCCACGCCACACAACGGCAAGGAAGAAGACTTTCAGCTTTTCATGGCGCTGCTCGACGCGGATCGGTTTGAGGGGCGGTTCCGCGATGGCGTTCACACGGTTGACACCTCCGACCTGATGCGCCGCATGGTCAAGGAACAACTGGTGAAGTTCGACGGCAAGCCATTGTTCCCAGAGCGCCGCGCATACACGGTCAACTACAAACTTTCAGACCTCGAGGCCCGCCTTTACCGAGAAGTGACCGAATATGTACGTGAGGAGATGAACCGCGCTGACCGCCTGACCAAAGAGGGCGAGGGCAAGCGCGGCAATATGGTCGGGTTCGCGCTCACGATTTTGCAGCGCCGCCTGGCTTCTTCGCCTGAAGCAATTTATCAGTCGCTCAGACGCAGGCGTGAACGTCTTGAGAAACGATTGCGCGAAGAGACGCTGCTGGAGCGCGGGGCTGGTGATGCGATTGATACGACCGCCGGTCTGGATTTCCCTGCCGATGATGACAGTGTCGATGATTTCTACGATGAGAACTCAGCCGCTGAGGTGGAGCGGACTGAAGAAGAGATCATTGATCGCGCTTCAGCCGCGCGCACCATCGCAGAACTCAGAGCTGAGATTGCCACGCTTCAGAATCTCGAAGGTCTCGCGCATCAGGTGCGACACGGCGGGACGGACAAGAAGTGGGATGAACTCTCGAAGTTGCTTCAAGGCGGAGGCAATGCCAAAGCTGCGACTGAACTCTTTGATGCTGAAGGTCACCGCCGCAAGTTGATCATCTTCACCGAGCACCGCGACACGCTCAACTACCTGACCAACAAAATTCGCGGCCTCATTGGGCGTGAGGAAGCGGTCGTCACGATTCATGGTGGCACACACCGCGACGAACGGCGCAAAATTCAGGAAGCCTTCAGGCAGGATAAGGAAGTGCTGATCCTGATCGCCACCGACGCCGCCGGTGAAGGCATCAACTTGCAGCGTGCCCACCTGATGATCAACTACGATCTGCCCTGGAATCCGAACCGCATCGAGCAGCGTTTCGGGCGCATTCACCGCATCGGCCAGACGGAGGTCTGTCACCTTTGGAACCTGGTGGCCAGCGAGACACGCGAAGGCGATGTATTTTTATGTCTGCTCGATAAGCTCGACCAGCAGCGCGAATCTCTGGGCGGCAGCGTCTTTGATGTGCTTGGCAAATGCTTTGACGATCAGCCGCTGCGCGATCTGCTGATGCAGGCGATTCGTTATGGCGACAGCCCTGAAGTGAAAGCGCGGCTGACGCAGGTGGTAGACGAAGCGCTCGACCGCGAGCATCTGGAAAAACTGATCGAAGAGCGCGCGCTGACGCACGAGACCTTGAGCGCCGCGCGCGTCCGGCAAATCCGCGAGGAGATGGAGCGGGCCGAAGCACGCCGCTTGCAGCCGCATTTCATCGCCTCATTCTTCCGCGAAGCGTTTGAACTTCTCGGCGGCACCATGCGTGAGCGCGAGCCGAAGCGATACGAAATCACCAACGTGCCCTCCAGCATTCGCCAGCGCGACCGGATCATCGGCACAGGCGAACCCGTGTTGACGCGGTACGAGCGCGTCACCTTCGAGAAGGATTTGATCAGCGTGCCGGGCAAGCCACTCGCCTCATTCGTCTGCCCCGGACATCCACTGCTGGACGCGACGATTGATTTGGTGCAGGAACGTTACCGCGATCTGCTCAAACGCGGCGTGACGCTCGTTGATCCTGGCAACCGCACTGATGACGTGCGCGCACTCTTTTACCTGGAGCATTCAATTCAGGACGCACGCACCGACCGCGCGGGGCAGCGCCGCGTCGTTTCGCGTCAGATGCAGTTTGTCGAGATCAATGAGCAAGCGCAGGTGACCGATGCGGGTTACGCGCCATATCTTGACTATCGCCCGGTCACTGACGAAGAGCGCAGTTTGCTCTCTGCACTGCTCGGAGCAGAATGGCTGCGCGGAGACCTGGAATCACAGGTCATCGGCTATGCCGCGGCGCAGGTCGTGCCGAAACATTTGCAGGAAGTGAAGGCGCGGAAGGAAGAGTTGATCCGCAAAACAGTGGCCGCCGTGCATGACCGGCTGACGAAAGAGATCAACTATTGGGACCACCGCGCCGAAGACCTGAAGGCGCAGGAACTCGCTGGGAGACCCCTGGCCCGAGTGAACTCCGCGCTGGCCCGCAAACGCGCCGACGATCTGGAAGCGCGGTTGCGACAGCGAATGGAGGAGCTGGAACAAGAGCGTCACCTCTCTCCGATGCCGCCTGTGGTCATCGGCGGCGCACTGGTGATCCCACAGTCACTGCTTGACCAGCTTCACCTTGAATCGGGCGGTGAGATTGTTGAACCGGATGAAGAATCGCAGGCCGAACGTGAACGGATTGACCGCCTCGCCATAGCCGCCGTGATGGAAGCCGAGCGCACTTTGGGATGCATCCCGCGCGAGATGGAGCACAACAATCCTGGCTACGACGTTGAATCAAGCGACCCGGCGACGGGCCGTTTGCGTTTTATCGAGGTCAAAGGCAAGGCGGTCGGTAGAAAAACGGTGACGATTTCAAAGACGCAAATCCTGACGGCGCTCAACAAGCCTGATGATTTCATCCTCGCAGTAGTCGAAGTTGATGGCAACATTGCGTGCGAGCCGCGTTACATTTATCGTCCGTTCCAGCGAGAGCCGGATTTCAACGCCGTCAGCGTCAATTACGATCTGCCGGAATTGCTGGCGCAGAGCGAGCAACCACGATGAGACACGCCACGACCGGTGTATAATGTTGCGGACTGACCAACATTGAAGGAGAGGTTATATGTCTGAAACAGTCACACTACAGGAAGCTCAGACTCGCTTGGCTGACCTGATTGCCAAATTGGTCCCGGGCGAAGAAGTAGTCATTACTCTCAACGACAAGCCGGTAGCTGAGCTGCGGACTTTGCTACCGGAAAAGCCACAACCACGTTTTGGCAACTGCCAGGGCAAACTGACCATTTTGGCCGATGACGACGAACACCTGAAAGACTTTGAAGAATACATGCCATGAGAATACTGCTGGACACCCATACGTTCCTCTGGTTCGTATTGGGCGACGCGCAACTCAGCCCCGGAGCAAGGAGCCTGATCGAAGATTCCGGCAACGAAAAGTTGATCAGCCCGGCTGTCTATTGGGAGATCGCGATTAAAATCAGCATCAACAAGTATCGTCTGACCGAGTCGTATGAGTCTTTCATGGATCGGGGCATCAATCAGAATGGTTTCGTGATCCTGCCTATTGAACCTTGGCATACGGCGGCGTTGACCAATCTGCCCTTCCACCATCGCGACCCTTTTGACCGTCTCATCGTCGCACAGGCAATAGTTGAGCAGATTCCGGTGGTCAGCGTAGATACGGCCTTTGACGATTATCCGGTACAGCGCCTCTGGTAACCTGATGAGAGCATCAAAGATGGCTAAAGTGATAATCGGGTCTGAGCAGACAACGCTGGCCGAGGATCAACAGAACTTAAGCTTCCGACTCTGTAATCAAGGCCAGAGGAGTTTTTATGGCGACACAAACTTTGCCGCCGGTACGCAAATCGCCGCTTGGAAAAATTGATTTCTCCAGAGAGCGGGAATGGTTGAAGCGGCATCGTGCCGAGTACATCGGCCAATGGGTAGTGTTGGATGGCGACCGCCTGATCGGTCACGGCAGCGATCCGCGTCCGATTGTCGCGCAGGCACGCGCGGAAGGAGTGAAAATCCCGTTCATTCGTTTCATCCGGGACGAGTCTGAACCATCACTTTACCTCAGCGCATACGATGACAACTGAAGCAGCAGAATAGCTGCACCTTTTCACTTTTCATGCGAAAGAAACTGATCGAAGTTGCCCTGCCACTCGAGGCTATCAATAAAGAGTCGGTGAGGGAAAATTACATCTACAAAGGCAACCCCTCGGCAGTACACAAATGGTGGGCCCAGCGGCCATTGGCTGCCTGTCGCGCTGTGCTTTTTGCTCAACTGGTAGATGATCCATCCAGTCATCCTGAGTTATTTCCTACTGAAAAAGCGCAGGAAGAGGAACGAAATCGTCTTTTCCGCCTCATTGAGGAGATTGTCAAATGGGAAAACATGAACCGGGAAGAAGTACTTGAGCGGGCAAGAGACGAAATCTTGAAGAGCGCTGGAACGAATGGATTGCCATCTATAACTGATCCCTTTGCAGGCGGAGGATCTATTCCGCTGGAGGCGCTACGCCTGGGATTGGAGGCTTATGCAAGCGACCTTAACCCTGTTGCAGTTCTTATCAACAAGGCATTGATTGAAATCCCGCCGCGCTTTTCTGGCCAAGCATCAGTACATCCGCAACAGAGCAAAACACTACTGTCAAAGACTTGGCAGGGAGCCGCCGGGCTTGCTGAAGACATACGGTTTTATGGACGGCTGCTTTGTGAGGAGGCTGAAAAACGTGTTGGATATCTTTACCCAAAAGTAAATTTGCCGAAGGGCTATGGCGGTAGTGAAGCAACTGTAATTGCTTGGCTTTGGGCGCGAACAGTGAAGTGCCCCAACCCGGCCTGTGGAGCACAAATGCCTTTGGTACGCTCTTTCGCCCTCTCTACCAGAAAGGGTAAACAAGCGTATGCAAGCCCTGTGATCGACAAAGCAACCAGCTTGGTCAGCTTCGAAGTAAAGACTGACAAGAATCCCCCACCGGCGGCTACGGTTGGTCGTCGTGGGGCGCGGTGTGTTGCGTGCGGGGCCTCTGTTCCATTGGATTACGTAAGAGCAGAAGGCAAGTCAGGGAGAATGGGGACAAGGCTTATGGCGATTGTGGCCGAAGGACAAAATGGTCGGCTTTATGTTTCGCCAACACCTGAGCATGAAGAGTGCGCCAAATCTGCACACCCAGAGTGGGCACCTGATGCTGCAATGGCTGAGAATCCTCGGCACATGACCCCGCCACTTTATGGGATGAATACGTTTGCCAAAGTCTTCACTTCCCGTCAACTGGTCGCGATGGGCACCTTCTGCGAACTAGTAAGACAGCTTCAGGGCCGCGTGCTTAGAGATGCAATAGATGCAGGATTGCGTGACGATGAAATACCACTTAGAGATGGAGGCAAAGGATGTGCAGCCTATGCTGATGCAGTAGCAACGTATCTGGCTTTTATATGCGATAAGGTAGCCGCATATGGCTGTTCTCTTGTCCCTTGGTATACGAAGGAGGATCGCCCATCTTGGATGTTTGGGCGTCAGGCGATTTCAATGACTTGGGACTTCGCAGAAATCAACCCCTTCACCAGTATCGGTGGTTCGGCAGCAAAGTCGGTTTCTATAATCGCAGATTCCATCGAGCCGCTTTTGCAAAAAGTATCTGGCTTTGCGTCTCAGGCAGATGCAGCCTCGGCGGTTGCTTCCCGTTGTTCGGTCATCTCAACAGACCCCCCATATTTCGACAACGTCCCTTATGCAGATCTGTCAGATTTCTTCTATGTCTGGCTGCGACGATCACTGGGTCCTATCTACCCTGAGCTTTTTTCTACTCTTCTAGTCCCAAAGCAGGAAGAGCTTGTTGCTGATGCATACCGGCACGGCGGCAAGGGCAAGGCGGAGGAACATTTTGTTGCAGGCATCAGGAAAGCATTTACTCTGATGAGACAAGCTGGGCATCCTGATTACCCTCTGACTGTCTACTACGCCTTCAAACAATCAGAGATAGATTCCGATGGTGATGATGAAAATGAAGAAATCCCTTTTTTGATCTCAACTGGTTGGGAGACAATGTTGGATGGATTGATAGAGGCTGGCTTCACAATTACTGGCACTTGGCCCTTGCGCACAGAGAGAACAGGGCGATTGCGCGACACGGGGAGTAACGCTCTGGCTTCATCCATCGTCCTTGCTTGCCGTTCACGTTCTGAATCTGCGCCGTTAGCCACGCGCCGCGAATTCATTGCCGCGCTCAAAAGAGAACTCCCCGATGCGCTCAAGAAACTCCAGCACGGCAACATCGCGCCCGTGGATTTTGCCCAAGCTTCTATCGGCCCCGGCATGGCGATCTTCTCGCGCTACGCCAAAGTGCTCGAAGCTGATGGCAACCCGATGTCCGTTCGCACGGCGCTTCAGATCATCAATCAGGAACTGGACGCTTACCTGGCCGCGCAGGAAGGTGAGATGGATCGTGACACGCGCTTTTGTCTGGCGTGGTTCGAGCAGTACGGGATGAACGAAGGGCTATTCGGCGAGGCCGACGTGCTGGCACGCGCGAAGAACACGGCGGTGCAGGGACTGGTCGAAGCGGGCGTCATCCATTCCAGGGCCGGCAAGGTACGGCTGCTCAGACGCGAAGAGTATCCAGGCGACTGGAATCCACTCACCGATGCACGCGTGGTGGTGTGGGAATGCGCGCAGCATTTGATCCAGCGCCTGAACACCGGCGGCGAGGAAGCGGCGGCACGGCTCGTCAATCAACTCGGCGGCGGGCGGAGTGAAGAGGCGCGGGCGCTGGCCTATCGGCTGTACTCAATCTGCGAGCGGAAGAAATGGGCCGATGAGGCGCTCGCTTATAACACGCTGGTCGTCTCGTGGCCCGCGATTCAGGACAAAGCGGCGCAACTGAGTGTTGTGCCGTCAGTGCAGGCGGGGCTTTTCGAGTAGAATAGGAAACGCCGTGTCGTTCAGATGCGGTTGAGGGAGAGATCAAATGCCTAACGCTACTTTAGATCAGGTGCTTCAGGATGCCTTGTCGCTGCCGCCGGAAGAGCAACAGCGGCTGCGGGAGGCTCTCGAACAGGAAGCGCGGGCGGCAGAGTTGCGCCGCATCCAGAATAAGTATCAGAGGCTCCCGACCAGCAGCGAAGACTTTGCCGCGCGCAAAGCCGAAGAGATCGAACTGGAAGAACGCCACGACTGAATGGACCGCCATGATCTGCGTGCTTGATGCCTGTGCGATGATCGCTTTACTGCGTGGCGAGCCTGGCGAGGATGTAGTCTGGACGCACCTATGCGATCCGGCGTCCGCCTGCTACGCCCACGCCCTCAATCTTTGCGAGGTCTACTATGACTTTTACCGCGTTGGCGGCGAGGCCGTGGCGAGGAGCGCCATCAACGATCTGAAGTATCTCGGCGTGAGTGAGCGCAATGATCTGGACGAAGCATTCTGGCAGGAGGTCGGTAGAGTCAAGGCTATCTACCGAAAAGTTTCACTGGCGGATTGTTGCGCGCTGGCGCTGGCAGCTCGGCTCGGAGGCAGCCTGCTGACTTCCGACCATCACGAATTTGATGCCCTGGCAGCTTTGGGCAACTGGCCTATCGTTTTCATCCGATGAAAGATCAGCGTTCCGATCATCACAAGCCACGATCATTTTGCCCCGCTCAATGACGGAGTTCCCCATGCCAGATAACTATCAACGCATCACCGAAGGGTTCCAATTGCTGACCGTCGCTCTAGCTCCTTACGCCTGCTATCAGATCAAAGCGCAGTACGGCGGTGAGTGGTGGCAGAAGGGCGTGCTCGACACGCTACTTGACCATCAGCGCCGCGAGCTGCCCGCCTCTGGTGACGAAGAAACACTCATGCAATCGCTCGACGCCGCGCGCTGCCTGATCCTGATTGATCAGCACTGGAACAATCTCTTCAAAGCCAAACTCAGCCGCGATCACCGCAACTGGATCAAGGAACTGATCGGCACGCGCAACAAGTGGGCGCACCGCGGGCTGAACGATCTGGCCGATGAAGACGCCTGGCGCGCGCTCGACACGATGGCGCGCATGCTAGAGCAACTAGACGCGGAAGCGACCGAGCGCGTCCGCGAGTTGGCGCGCGAAGTGCGCTATGGTACGACCGGCGCATCAACAACTGCAACAACTGCGACTGCCGAAGAGCCGAAGAAGACTGACGCCAAGATCGCGGCGGCCAAAGCTGACAAAGGCGGCGTGATCACTACCGTTCCCAAGCAGGGACTGCAATCCTGGCGCTTCGTAGCTGAGCCGCATCCCGATGTGGCGCAGGGCCGTTATCGTCAGGCCGAATTCGCCGCCGATCTTTCGCAAGTGCTGCGCGGCACGGCGCAGGTCGAGTATCAGGACCCAGTTGAGTTCTTCGGGCGGACTTACATCACCGAAGGAATGAGCGGGCTGCTGGTGCAGGCGGTACGGCGTGTCGCTGGCTTCAAAGGTGGGGGCGGCGAGCCGGTGATTCAGTTGAAGACTGCGTTCGGCGGCGGCAAGACACACAGCATGCTTGCGCTCTATCATCTGCTGCGCGGCCAGGCTCCGATTGAGAAGATCCCCAACGCGGCAGAAGTGCTCGACCGCGCCGGAGTCAGTTCACTTCCCAAAACTAAAGTCGCGATCCTCGTCGGCACAGCGCTCAATCCGACGAAGGTGCGTAAGCCGCCGACCTTTCCCGGCATTTCAATTCGGACGCTGTGGGGCGAAATGGCCGCGCAGCTTGCTGAGCAGGCGGGCAATCCGAAGCTTTACGACATCATACGCGATGCCGATAAAGCTTCGGTCGCTCCCGGTTCGGAAACTCTCGTTGAGTTGTTCGACGCCTGCGGGCCGTGTCTGATCCTAGTTGACGAACTGATCGCTTACGCCCGCAAAATCTACGGGGTGCCGGGGCTGGTGGCTGGCACTTTTGAATCAGTGCTGACCTTCGTACAGGAACTGACCGAGGCGGCGCGCGCCAGCCAAAATAGCCTGGTCGTCGCTGCCATTCCAGAATCGGATACCGAAATCGGCGGCGAAGCGGGACAACGCGCGCTGGAATCAATCGAACATACCTTCGGGCGCATGGAGTCAATCTGGAAGCCGGTCGGAGCGGAGGAAGGTTTTGAAATCGTGCGGCGGCGTCTCTTTCTACCGGTGCAGGATGTTCCGGCCCGTGATGATGTTTGCCGCGCCTTCAATGATCTGTACCGTCAGAACGGAAATGAGTTCCCGGCCGAGTGCAAAGAAGGCGTTTACCTTGAGCGCATCAGAAACTGCTACCCGATTCACCCGGAAGTTTTTGATCGTCTCTACAACGACTGGGCGACGATTGAACGGTTCCAAAAGACGCGTGGCGTGTTGCGCCTGATGGCAGCGGTCATTCACGAATTGTGGATCAGGCAAGATGCAAGCCTGCTGATTATGCCCGGCTCGGTTCCGCTGGATACGATGACCGTGCGCGAAGAGTTAACACGCTATCTATCCGAAGGATGGAATACGGTGATCGAGACCGACATTGACGGGCCGCGCTCGACGCCTTACCGCATTGATTCCGCGAATCCGCGTTTGGGCCAGATTATGGCCGCGCGCCGCGTCGCGCGTTCGGTATTTTTGGGCAGCGCGCCTTCTGTTAGAGAGCAGCGCGTGCGCGGCATTGAGGATTTACGCATTCGTCTGGGGGTGGCACAGCCCGGCGAGCAGGTTTCGGTCTTCAACGACGCGCTGGGCCGGATGGCCGATCAGCTCACACATCTGTACGGCAGCAATCAGCGGTACTGGTATGACTTGCCGCCCAATCTGCGCCGCACTGTTGAAGACCGCGCCCAGCAGTTTTCGGCTGATGATGTCGAGTTGGAGATTGAGCGGCGCTTGAAAGCAATCAGGGATCGCGCCGATTTCAAGGCAGTTCACACCTGTCAGCCATCGTCTGACATCCCGGATGAACAGACCGCGAGGCTGGTGGTCTTAAAACCCGATGCAGTTCACAAGTCGGGCAGTAAGGACAGCAAAGCTATCGCTGCTGCAACAGAGATTCTGGAGAACCGCGGCGGTACACCACGCAACTTTCGCAACATGCTCGCCTTCATCGCCCCGGACAGAGAAGTCATTCCCGGACTGGAACAGGAGACGCGCCGTTACTTGGCCTGGAAGTCGGTGAATGATGACGCCGAGGCATTGAATTTGGACGCTCATCAGCGCAAGCAGGCTGCGGAAAATGAAACGCGTAGCGACGGCACCGTCAATTTGAGGATTAACGAAGCTTACTGCTGGCTGCTGGTTCCGACACAGGAAGGCGTCGGCCCGATCGAATGGGAAGTCACGCGCATCAGCGGTGGAAGCGAGAGCTACGTCATCAGAGCCGCCAAGCGCCTGCGGTCGAGCGAACAACTGATCGTCAAGTGGTCGCCCGCGCTGCTGCGAATGGAACTAGATAAATGGCTCTGGCGCGAACAGGATCATGTGAACGTGAAGAAGTTGTGGGAGATTTTATGCACCTACAATTACCTGCCACGCCTGCGTGATGCTGATGTGCTGCTCGATGCAATCAGAGAAGGGCTGCGCAGCCATGACTACTTCGCATACGCGATGAGCGTCAGCGACGCTGGCCGTTACCAAGGGCTTCAATTCGGAAGCGCGGGCGGATCAGTTTACCTCGATGCCGCTAGTGTTCTCGTCAAGCCTGAAGTTGCGGCCAAACAGACCGAGACCGACAGCGGCGCACAGGAGAGCCGTTCCATCTCACCGCCTTTGGCCGCAGGCTCGAATGAGCAGGAGTGGGAGAGATCTGATGGTGATGGTTTGACCGGGTCAGTTTCTACAACTCAACCGGGACAAGCTAAGCCGGGCAGGTTCTACGGTTCGGTCGAACTGGATTCCACGCGCCTGGGCCGTGATGCAGGTAGAATCGCTGAGGAAGTTGTCCAGCACCTGGCCGGACTGATTGGCGCAAGAGTCAGGGTCACGCTGGAAATAGAAGCCGAAGTCGCCGACGGCGTTCCCGACAACATCGTGCGCATCGTCACTGAGAACTGCCGGACTTTGAAGTTTAAGAATTCGGGTTTCGAGGAAGCATAGAATAGGCCAAAGCGAGCCTGTTACCGTGATCTCATCCAACAAGCATTTGGGGTGATAATGAACCGCGATCACTGGAACGATTTGATTATCGAAAGCTCGGCGCGACCGCTTCCATTGCCTGACGACCGTTTTCGCGCTTGGATGGCTGGGCGCAACATCTTTGTCAGCTCTCGGATGGATGAAGAGCTTAATCCAGCACGAGAAGCCGCGCGAATCTATCTCCATAGCATGGGGGCAAACCCAATGATGTGGGAAGCCATCACTCCGCAGGACAAAGGCCCGCAGCGCGCTTATCTCGATGGTGTGGATCAGTCGAGTGTCTTCGTCCTAATTCTTGGCAGCCGTTATGGGATAGCCGATGCGAGCGGTTATTCACCCACTCACCAGGAGGGAAATCGCGCTGCGGAGCGCAAGATCCCCAGACTCCTGTTTACACTTGCCGGCGTTAAAGCATCTGAGCGTGACGGACGACTGAATGACTGGTTGAACTCGCTCTACAACGAAATTTCTGGCGCGCCCTTCACCTCACCCGACGACCTCGTCGGGCAGCTTAGTGCGCGATTGCGCGAGATGGCAGCCCAAAGTGAGCGCATCTGGATTAAGCTCGGCAATCTTGTATTTCCGGGCCAAGTCACCAGTCAATTCGGCGCCGCTACCAGTAGCAGCAACTTCACTGTCACCGCTAGAGTCACAGGGAGTCGCGTACGCCACGCTCTGCTCGCGCTTGGCCAGCCATTGGGTTCGGCACGAGTGCGCGCGGATAGGCTGACTTGGTCAGACAAGAGCTTCCCAGTCCAGGTCGAATCGGTCTCGACGAAGGCAGAGTTTGCGGCAGAGGATGAGGTCGAGGTCAAGTGTCGGGTACCAAGTAACTGGTATGGCGAATCCGGGTCCTCGCTCGCCATGATGACACTTGGCGGTGGCCCCGGAGGACAATCAATGGGACCAGCCGAACTAGCTGCTATCTGGGCGCGGCGAGCCATCCTCGGCGAAGACATTGGAGAAGGAAGAGGCGCTATGGATCTAGCCCACTCGTTGTCGGCGCCGGAGACAAAGACTCTACCTGAAGTGCTCGCTGCGGCTAATGCGAGCGGATGGCTGGCAGAAGGATTGACTAAACTGTACGCGGTCGAAGAGGTCACTCGACGTTATGGTGCGCACTTCGAGCACCTTGAAGTTGGCCCAGCAACCGCAACCGGCATTCGGATCGACGGGGCCTTCACGCTTGGAGCGGGGATATCAGCTAGAAATGAGTCCGTCCGCATTCAAGGGATTGTTACGCTCAAACGATAAGGCATTTGTGAATTCCCGTTGCGGAAGGATCGGCGTGGATTTCGCTGACTGATGTGAGATGGCGCTCCATAAACGGCCTTGCTGAATTGCTCAGTGAGCAGTCTTGCTCGCGCCAAGAGTCACCACCCAAGCTTGAGAGATCTCGGATGCCAGCGCAGCTTTGTTGAGTCCTGGCGCGATGATGATGCCGCTGGAGATGATGTGCAGTAGCTTTTCATCCACTTCATTGGTAACCAGCGTGAACCTACCGCCTAGATCTGTCCCTCCCCAGGAGACAGCATCTGGCATAACATGCAACTGGCCTTCATCCATGGGTAAAAGATTTTGTGGCTGGTAGCAGTTCTGCAAAATCAAGTATTCGGTGAGCGGCTCAGTGGATACTTCGCGCGAGCGCGCGTAGATGGGGCCAGTGCTCTCAAAGACTGAAAGTTGCCAGGCGCTCGGCCACTCGGCGCTGATCCGCTTCATCAGATGGATGAGTTCAAGGAGTTCATCTGCTCGCTCCGGCGTGAGCGCGATGATGGCGCAATAGTTTTCTTCTATTCGGGGTGCCTGGCTGCTCGGGTCTGAACCCAGATAGTAAGTCGGCAGCGCGATGAGTGTTTGGGGTGAGTCTGGCTTCATAGGTCAACTGTTCAACTGTCAGGGCGCAAGAATTCTTCGGGCTCCTGACATCGGCTCGGCTTAGTCATAGTGAGGGGAGCAGCGCATAAACTCTATCGCTCTCGTCAGTCCTTAAGATCTTGATCCGATTGTCGTCGAGGAGAACACTGAGCGCCGTGCCCAGTTCGTCATTTCTCAAACGTGTTTTGACCTTCAGTGTCTCCCAGGTTTGCGGCCCTTCGCGCAAGGCCCTGACGACGAGCGTTCTGGCAAGATTCTCCTGGACCAGTTTGTCCCGCAAGATCTCTTCAGGCGATGCTCCACACGTCCGCCGGAGTCTGGCTTGCCGCGCGCCTTCGCGGCAGATGCGGCAGACCTTGTATAAGGTTCGCGGCTTCAGAGCCATCCCGCCTAAAGCCATAAAGCTGCGAGGAGCGCGATACCTGCGGCACTGGCGACAGTATAAGAGCGGCTTCTTGGACTTGATCTCTAGAGACATAATCGTGGCTGCGGAAGTGCTGGAGTCCGATGGTGCGTGTCTATTTGTTATGTGAGCGTAGCCCCAGTTGGTTGTTCCTTTCGACGACTATGTGCCGGTTCAATTCCTTCTTCTCCTCCGGGCAAAGCATCAGTGTGCAGACGTCTAGAACAATGTTGCGGGACGGTCGCGGCTTCTCAAAAATACAATCTCCTTTTCCATCACGGCTTCTGGTAATGCAGCCGTCGTGCCGCTTCTTGATCTTTCTTCATCGCTTCCGATCATTTTCAATGGCACCCTGATAGGCAAGCGGATGAGGAGACACTGCTAGACTTCAGAAATCATTGTCCCATAAAGGCAAGAGGTTTCAGCGAAGGGGGAGAAAGACAATCTGCTATGAGGCCAGGTGTGAAAAGCGGCTTGGCGGAGTTTCTCCGCCAAGCACATGGCGAGGGAATGGTTTCGGGCGGAGAAACTCCACCAAGTCATTGAATCTCAATGACTTTTTTTGAGCCAACGGAGCTACAAATCATGGCAGTTCTAGTGGCTTCGGGCATGGGTCGGTAGCCTCTGTGAAAATGCGGCGTGATCGCTTACTCTTCGCGAAAGTATTGGTAGTTTGGGCGCGAAATTTAGTGAGCCCGATGGGGAGTTGCGGATTAGCGCAGGCGATTTAGTGGGACGGCTAAAAAGCTGGCCAACCCAGAGGATGCTCATCCGCTGCTTCCTCATCTTCGCCCTCCGGTCTCAGGCTTGAGAGGAGATCATCAAGCGCCTCATCAACCGCTACACTGACCTGTCGGCGTCGCTGCTCATCTTCCGCCAGGTAGGCTTCGTGCTCAGCTCGGCATAGTTCCCACTCCTCTGGTGTCAGCGGCTCTGCGACAAGGGGATGATCGTCTTCGTCGTCTTCTTCCTCTCTGTCGCCGAAGCGAAGGCGTTGTTCACCTCTGAGGCATTCCTCATCGACTTGCTTGCCCGCTTCAGGCTCATCATCTTGATTTCCGTTCATTGGCATGCTGCGCCTACCATTTTCTCACCTGCGAGTAATAGGTGGGACGCTTGGGCCTCCTTTTGAGTGACTGAGATGGTCGGCCAGTCTTCCACTACACCAGCTCTAGCTCCGGAGTATCCACCGCTACCGGGCTAAAAGGCAGATCTGGATGGTGATCTTCTGCCTCCTTCGTGCCGGCCATGGCGCATCCTTGCAAGAGCAAGTTCCGAGCCTGAGTCTCCAGGCGGCTGACGGCTGAGCGTATGGTTTCTTGTCGCATGCCCAGCAGGTCGGCATAGATCTGTGCCTTCGCCTTGACCTGCTGGTAAACTGCGAGCCTTTGTCCAACCATGCCTTCGCGCATGTTCTCGCTCCCCTGGCTGAGACGATTGAGATCAGCCTGCATGCCAGCGATCTCATCCAGCATTCCGGCGTGAACGGCTTGCACCAGGTGCCGCTTCGTTTCTTGAGCGTCGGGGATGCCGAGGGCGCAGATGAACGGCTCTTGCCCTCCGCCGCGCGGAAGGCGAACGATCAACCCCCTGAGGCGTCCGAGTCCCTCGCGCTTACTAGCCGGGACGAAGTAGACGCCGCCCGCACGGCGCAGGCTCGTCGCTTCGAGCGAATCAATAATCTCTCGCACCATCTCTGATAGGTCGCCCGCGATGTGCAGTTCCTTGAACTCGCGCCAGTACGGTTGCAGTTCAGAGGCCACCTGCTGGCTCTCGCTGAAAGCGTCAATGGCACCAGTGGCGTTGGTCGTGCAGACCATCGCCCCGGTCTTTTTGTGGAGCAAGATTCTGAGGTCGGTCGCGTAGGAAAGACCGAGCGCGCGGTAATCAATGTCCTCGGCCACTAGGGCGAAGACGAGGTTCTCGTTGCCAGCGCGGTTGATCACACGGATGAGCGTGCGCTTCTTTTCGTCAGGGTCATTTGTTCTGTTTGGCGTCGGGTGCAGGTAGGCTTCTCTTTCTTTAGCAGCGATCCATGCTTCAAGCGCACGGCGCAGCGCTTTGCGCGGCGTGGGCGGGTCGGGCAGAAAGTCCTTGAGACCGGCCGCATCCAAGGCATGCTCAAGCTCGTGGTGTTTTACTCGGATGCCGTGGACACGCCAGAATACAGAGTATCCGACGAGCGGGAGTTGCGTGGTGGAGGCTTCGATGGAAGTGAGATCGTTGATTGAGACATTGGTTGACATTTGATCTCCTGGTCTTGAGCAAGTGATTGAGGTTGATCGCGTGAACGAGCAGAGTCTAAACGCTGAACACAATCTTCAGCGCGTTCATCTCGTCCTGCAAGTCATCAAGCGGCAGCATCGCGTCAGTCATCCTACCGAGCGGTTCCGCGCCTTCGTTGGTTCCGATCAATATGCCGTAGGCGCGCATGCCGCGCTCCGCTCGTCTTCTCTGCCAATCGCCCTGAGCTTTCGGCTCAATGCTGGTCAAGCCGTCGCTGATGATGATCACGTCAGCTTTATCAAAGCGGGCTTCATCCACGAGCTTCATGGCTTCATTCATCCATGGCTCAAAGAGCGTCCCGCCGCCGTAGAAGAACTCGGCGCAGGCGATCACCTCTGCCGGCGAGCCTTGGCCCTGTGGAAAGCGATGGATGGTGAGCTGAGGTTCTCTCTGATCATCGAGTGCAGAGAAGTGAATGACGGCGAAATCGCGTTTCTGCAAGCGCGCGATGGCGAGCAGCGCAAGCAGCACCGACTTGGCCCAGACCTCTTTGGTCAGGCCGCAAAGTGGGCTGCCTGATGATGTGAGTGGGCCGGGCAAAGGATCTCTCATCGAGTCACTACTGTCGACTGCGGCGAGTATCGGGCCTTGCCCTTCCGGCTCGTGTCCGATGAGATCGTATTGAAGCAGTTGCTTGGTCGCGAACTTATAGAAGAAAAGGTCTTCCAACTGCGGATCGGCGAGCAGCGCGATTTCGCACGGCAGCAGCCGCCCAATATCGTTCCCCGTAGTGATGGACGTGATCTCATCGGGCGGGTGCTTAACCCGGCTCTTCTGCTGCTGCAAAGCGATGCGAGTGAAGCGACCGCACATGGCGGCGATCATCTGAAGCTTTTTTGATTTCCCGATTCGCTCGGCAAGCGCGATCTTTTCTTTGACCGTTAGCTCGCTGCCACCTCCGCCGCCGGGGCCAGCGCCGAAACAGACATTGTAGCCGCCCGAAAATGCCTTGATGGCGTGATGCGTGCTCTCGATCTGCTCGAGGGCTTCAGCGAGTCCCTGGCGCGCTGCCTGGCGCACGATGTTTTCCCGCTCTTCGCGCGTTTGCTCAAGTTCGGTGGTCGCCTCTTCAGCTTGTTCCTGGTTCTGCTGGGCCAACGCGCGCGCTTGCTCGGCTTGCTTGAAAAGCGTGGCGGCTTTTTCCTCGTCGGCTCGTGAAGCGAGTTCTTCGAGCGCTTCAGCCTGCTCAAAGAGACGCTCGGCTGCTCCGGCGGCTTCCTGAAGCTCATTGATGCGCTCAATGGTTTTGGGACCAAGCGCCGCGATCGCCTTTTCACTCGCGCCGATGGTCGCCATGGCGCTGGTGAGCGCGTCACCGACGGTGCCGGTCTCGCGGAGTTCCTTCCACTCGGCGGTGGACATGATCTCTTCCATGATCTGCCGGTTGATCCCATGGGCTGGCGAGAGCGGCACGACCGGATCAATGCGCGGCGCACGCTTGTGGAAGGACCAGAAGAGATCGCGCAGGAGAGCCGGGGCGGTAACTAATTTCTGGTCGGCCGCTACCACCGTTCTCCCCAAGCGGCTGTAAGTTTCCACCGCCAGATCGAACTCCTGAACATCGTATCCGTCGTGTGAGAGGACCTGCGTGCCGTCGGCAATCACGTCGCTCGCGATGATTTCTTCTTCAGCAGCAGAGACAGGCGCAGTCGGCTCAAGCAGAATCTCACTCGTGCTCGTTTGCAGGTGAGAAGTTGAAGAGAGGATCGCGTCTGACTGTTCCTCGCTCATGACTTTATCTCCGGGCAAGTATTTAGTTGAGCACCAAGCGCGCCACCTCTTCCCGCATCTGCTGGACCTGCTCGATAACCTTGCCGATGCGGCTCGTAGATTTGCCTTGCGCTTTCGCCTGTTCGTGCAGCTTATCCAATTGCCCGAAGCTCTTTTTCAATTTCGTCGCGCCTTCCGCGGCGGCGTTCATCTTCTGCTCGTCGTTCGCGCCGTTGAGCTGGGCTTTCATCGTCTCTTGATGAATTGACGCTGCCTGATCTCCGATCTCGACGGCTTTTGAGTTAAGGGGGTTGCCGATCCGCGCCACGATGCGCCCGATCTCTGTCGTGTGCTCCGGATTCTCCCAGAGGCAGTGCTTGAGGATCAGCAGATCATCCTCGTCAATGACGCTTCGCCCTTCAAGGAGCGCGTGCGCGCGCAGCACGTCCTGGCTTTGTCCCCACCGGCGGTCGCTGAGGAAGATGCCTTTCGCGCCAAGGTCTTTCCGCAATTGCTCCAGAATGCCGATTACGAAATCGCTCACCGGAATCTGCTCAACCGTTTGCTGCAAGGCGATCAGTTCAGTTTGCAAGAGCGTTTGCGGGACGCTCCTGGCCGCCCGGTTTTGCGCCATCATGCGCATCAGCTTTGAGAAGCCGCTCTCGCTCACGTAGCTGATCATCAGTCGAACGAGCGTCCGGTCCCAGAGCGCTTCCAGTTCCTGCCCCTGCGGCAATTCGTTGCTGGCGCTGAAGAGCGAGATCAGCGGGACTTTGGTCTGAGTGGTGCCGTTGAAGAAGACCCGCTCGTTCATAATCGTGAGCAGCGAATTAAGGATCGCCGAGTTGGCTTTATAGATTTCGTCGAGGAATCCGATTTCGGCCTCAATCAGGGTGCCGGTGGTGATCCGTTTGAACTCATCGTTCTTGAGCCCCTTGACGGACGGCGGCCCGAAAAGCTCATCCGGCGTGGTGAACTTCGTCATCAGGTAGCCGAAGTAGCGGAGACCCGTCCCCGAAGGAGGGCTGATGCGTCTGGCGAGTTCAATAAACAGGTGTGACTTGGCCGCGCCTTTGACGCCGATCAAAGCCAAGTGCTGGCGCGTGAGCAGTGCGATGATTGCGGCGCGAATGGCTTCTTCGCGCTCAATTAAAACAGATGAGAGTTCGGCCTCCACCGCCTGGAGCTTTTGCAGGGAGGGCTTGACCGGAGTTAAATCGAGCATGGTCACCTCGCTAAGATTGGAAACACGGCGCCGTTGGCGCACGGCATGCTCGCCGCTTGATTGTTAGGCTCACGCGACAGAGGAACTGGTGGAGAAGAGAGATAAACCCGGTTTGGGCCGTAGATAGTTGTGACGCGGAATCCATCTCGTATATCGTTTGCAGATCGGTCACCATAAGATACTCTGATATTACAGGTAGGGTTCCTGTTGCGCTGATAAAATTGGCGAATGTGTCCGAAGACATGGAGGAGCGGCATGAAATTCGGCGTCAATATCCTCAACTTTGGCCCCGGAACAAATCCAGAGTCATTAGAGTACTGGGCTAAGTTCGCCGAGGCAGTGGGTTATCATCTGGTGATGATTTCAGACCATGTCGCCATCACTCCTGATGTCCAGGCCCAGTATCCGGCGCCCTTCTATGATCCGTTCATCACACTCGGATGGCTCGCTGCCGTCACACACAAGATCGAGCTTGGCACTACGGTCGCGATACTCCCCTACCGCCACCCTCTCCAGACGGCGCGCCTGGCCGCCAATCTCGACCAACTCAGCGGCGGTCGCTTCATCCTGGGAGTTGGGGTCGGCTGGGCGAAGCAGGAGTTCGAGGCGCTAGGCATCCCATTCGACCGGCGAGGCGCGATCACTAATGACTACCTCGCTGCGATCAAGACTTGTTGGACCAGCGATGTGGCCTCCTACGAGGGGCGGTTTGTTTCCTTCAAGGACATCCATACCGCTCCCCGGCCAGCGCAGACGCCGCACCCGCCGATCTGGGTCGGCGGCGGAAGCGCTGGCGCGCTCCGGCGAGCAGTCCGTTACGGCGACGGCTGGCACCCGATCAATGTTCGCGTAGACTGGCTGAGGGACAAGGGGCTGGTGCGATTACGAGAGATTGCCGAGATAGGAGGTAAACCTGTTCCCGCATTGTGCCCGAGGCTCAGCCTTCGCCTGACTGACTCCCGCCTGGCTGATGACGAACGGCTGGCGGGCCAAGGCACGCTCGATCAAATTCGTAGGGATCTGGAAGAGCTTGAGTCTCTGGGGTCCCAGTACGTGCTGCTTGACACCTACGCGGGGAAGCCGGAGGCCACGCTCCATCCCGAATCCGACTTCCGCGTGCTGACGACGTTGGCTGAGAAAGTCCTCGACCTGGAGCGCCAGACGTTGCGTTAACTCGCGCTCCTCCGGGCCGCGCGAAAAGCTCGATAGCTTGGCGAACTCAAGTGACTATGACCCCAATGAAAGAGATGAGCGTACAGTTCTTGGGCAGCGGCGACGCCTTCGGCAGCGGGGGCCGCTTTCAAACCTGCATCTATGTCGCAACCCCAGGACTGCGCTTTCTCATCGATTGCGGCGCCTCTTCTCTGATCGCCATGAAGCGTTACGGAGTTGATCCGTCGCTCATTGATGTGATCCTCCTGACGCATTTGCACGGGGATCATTTCGGAGGTCTGCCCTTCTTCATGCTTGATGCCCAGTTGATCCAGAAGCGCACCCGACCACTTCTGGTCGCCGGGCCGCCCGGCTCTCGGACGCGGATTCACAACGCGATGGAAGCACTGTTTCCCGGATCGTCCCAGGTGCAGCAGAAGTTCGCGTTGGGGTTCCTCGAACTGCCCGAACGAAAGACTACGGCGGTCGGCGGCCTGCAAGTCACCGCCTACCCGGTCGTTCACGCCAGCGGCGCTACGCCCTATGCGTTGCGCGTCGAGTGTGAAGAAAAAGTGCTGGCATATTCAGGAGACACCGAGTGGACAGACTCATTATTGGAAGCGGCCGGCGGGGCAGATTTATTCATCTGTGAAGCATACTTCTTCGAGAAGAAGATGAAGTGCCATCTTGACTATCAGACACTGATACGGCAGCGCGCGAGGCTCGGCTGTCGCCGGCTCATCGTGACGCACATGAACACCGACCTGCTGGCCAGATTGTCTGAGGTCGAGATCGAATACGCTGAGGACGGAAAGCAGATTATCCTGTAGGTTCGGGCGAGACCTGCCGTCCGGCGACGCGAAGTGAGGAGCTGATAGTTGAAGAAGCACGGCCGAGTGTCCAAATACGAAGGGCCGTCCAAGATGATTCCAGCCTGATCGCACCAGTTTTGTCTCGGTCATTCGCGGAATACGAATCTGCCTATTACTAGGCCGCTGACAGAAGCAAAGGAGGATGTGATGAACCAGGATGATGTGCTGCGCATCCATTTGCAGCGACTGCTCGACTGGCAGGATGCGCACGTGAACTTTGACGCGGCAGTTGAGGGCGTTCCGCCGGGACTCCGTGGCGTCCAGCCTGAGGGATTGCCTTACTCGGCCTGGCAGCTCCTCGAACATCTCCGACTGTGCCAACTCGACATTCTCGAGTTTTGCCGCAACCCTGCTTATCAAGAACCCGCGCCAGAAAACTATTGGCCGAAGTCTGTGGCGCCGCCCACGGCCGAGGCTTGGGACGAAAGCCTGGCCAGCTTCCGCCGTGACCGCGAGGCTCTAAAGCAGCTCGCGACGGATCCGAAACGTGACCTCTTTGCCGCGATCCCGCACGGCACAGGGCAAACCTATCTGCGTGAGTTGTTGCTAGTGGCTGATCATAATGCGTACCACATGGGACAGCTTCTCGCGCTGCGGCGGCTCCTGGGGATCTGGAAATAGGCTGAGCCGAGCGCAGCCAACATGAGCCTGAAAACAAGCCGCCAAAGCGATGGCATCGACTCGCCATCAGATACTTTTGTTGACTAAGTCACTGATTCGCCGGTGAAGCTCAGGGTCGCTGTTTGTGGGCGTTATTCAACTGAGGATCCAGTGTTGCCTGTAAACATTTCAGCTTTTCTCGAAGCGTTTAGCCGTTGGGCGCGCTCGCAGCCCGAGATTGAGGCGGTCGCTCTGGTTGGGTCATATGCTCGTGACGCGGCCCGCGAAGGCTCCGATGTCGATCTGGTAATTCTCACCTCAAGGGTCGATAGATACCTTCGTGATCATGGGTGGGTTTCAATGTTTGGGAAGGTGACAGAATGCCGGAGGGAGGATTACGGCAGGGTTACTTCTGTGCGTGCCTACTACGAAAGCGGGTTAGAAGTCGAGTACGGCTTTTCGACACCGGATTGGGCCGCTGCGCCGATTGATGCGGGGACCTGGCGAGTAGTAAGTGATGGGATGAAAGTCTTGCACGACCCGCAGGGAATCATGGCCAGGGTGCAGCAAGAGATACGATCGAGTGGAGAGTGAAGTCGCTGCCCGCACCCTAACCTTGGCAGGCACGCGAGCGCACACACGCTACGTTCGCGTTCGCCGCGCGATGCAGGTCGTTAGGCTTCTCAAGAAGGATGAGGATGACGCAGACACCTTAGCTTCGCGGAATGCTCTTAACAGTTGGTCTATGGCACGTATCACCACTCAGGTCTCTGCTCTGCTCGAGCAGATCACCACGCACTTCCCGGTAATCTTGGGCCGGAACCTGGTCGGCCTCTATCTCTACGGCTCACTCACGCAGCGGGCGTTCAACTCCAAACGCAGCGACGTTGACTGTATTGCGGTGACCGAGCGCGACCTGAGCGAGGCGCAGTTCAGGAAACTCGCCGCCTGGCTAGCCCGGGCCGCGGAGTCGAACCCTTGGGCCGCACGCCTGCAAATATCGTTTCTGATCAAGCATCAAGTCCTCACCATGAATGCCAAGGCCTGTCTCTATCAATTTGGTCGCCTCAAGCGCAGCAGCTCGGATGGCAACCCGATTATCTGGATCAATGTGCTCGAAAGCGGCGTCGTGCTCTTCGGTGCCCGACCCGAAGTCTTCGTTCCAACCATCACTCCCGAGATGTTGTTTCAGGCACTGGAACGCGAGGTCGGCTATTTGCGAGAGGAGATCAGCCACAAGCCGGAGAGCGAATGGAGAGACGTTCCGTCTTATCGCGCTTATGCGGTTCTGACCTTATGCCGGATTCTGTATTCGTCGAGGAAAGGTACGATTGTCTCTAAACCACGGGCGGCCAGGTGGGCCATCAAGCACCTGCCGCCAGAGTGGAGAGAGATCATCCGGCAAGCGCTGGAGACCGATGATGCTGTGCGCTCGGCAGAGATTTCTCTCTCTCGGATCGAGCAGTTTATCGACTTTGCCGATGCCCAACTCCATCCTCTGAGAGCAGAGCCGGCCGCCGTCTTGGGTCCCCGCTGAAGGTGAGGAGTTTGGTGCGCCGAGATTGCGCCGGAGGAGCGACGCGAGCGGGCCGTCCCTGAGGTGCTGATTGCGCCCGAAGAGGTGGCGGGCGCGGTGCTGCGGTTCGCGACGGACAAGAGTCTGGCCGGTCGGGTGATGGTCTGGTTCGGCGGTCAGCCGCCGCGCTTGATTCCGTTTGGGGATCCGGGTTATGCCTCCCTTGATGACTTGTGAGGAAGGCAGTACTAACCTGCCAGTCAGGAGAGCAACAAATGGCATCACCAGTGACACGCGATCTCCTCATCGCCGCGGCTCTACTTAGTGGTCTCCTGGCGGGAGGGGGCGTTGACCGAGTCATCGTACAAATGCCTGCCTGGCGCCGCGTTGGGGTGCGGGCGTGGGCGGCGTATAGCCGAAAAGCGGATTTGGGCAATGGTCTGATCTGGTATCCGCTGGTCGCGATCGGCGGCGCAGTCTTAACCATCGCCGCAGCAATCGCCTTCCATTTCGACCACACAGCGCCGAACTCGGGAGCCGCACCGATTTATGCAGCGGCAGTCTTGGTCATCGGAGGGCTGCTGGCGACCATCAAGGCCGCTCCTCGGATGCTCAGCTTGAGGAGAATCGCTGATGAGGCGGGGTTGCAAAGCGCCTTTGATGGATTCGACCGCTGGGGGGCGGTGAGAGCAGTACTGCAGGTGCTGGCCTTTGTCGCGAATCTCTGGTCGCTGCTGTCCATTCTCTAGGAGCCGACACGATGTTGTGGTTGGGGACCGTCGCCGTTCTGTTCTCGGGTAGTGTCGTTTAGCAGCTCCGCGTCTGCCTCCGACGTCCGATCAACTGTGCGGCCGGGGCCATAATGGTGGAGGGAAATGCTAAGGAGGAATGATGAGCCTCTTTTGCTTAATTCGCGGCAGCTCTCAAAATGCGAAGGGCTGGAAACTGCTCGTCCCTGAGCTGGAGCATCGCGGGCATGAAGCGCCCGCCGTGGACTTACCCCCTGATGAGCCGCAAGCGAGCCGCCGACGCGTCTGAGAAAGCTCAAGGAGAGGGGGAGCACTCTCCTCCTTGGCGAATGGATAAAAACCGAGCGGCTTGATTATCTGATGCAAGATCTCATCCCGACGATGGTGTGGGTAATGTGCTGCGCGCAAGCGTACTGGCTGCGCGTAGTATATTCCTTACTGCCGCTCGAAATCCCAGTTCCGTTCTTATAGATCTCGTCAGGGACCGACAGGCTCTTAAAATCAAGCCAGGGATGTCATAAATCGCCTTCTTCTTCGAGGTCAAGCAACTGTCGCTCGTCCTTCCACCACAGCAGGGAAAGCACGTAAAGGTCTCCGATTCTGATTGAGTCTTCGCGCAAAAGGTATCGTCGGGAGTCCGGGTGCATCACCCAACCGTCGGCCTGCACGTCGGTCGGGCCTTCACTTGTGGTGCTGCTTCGCAGAAGATCGTGCGCCATTGTATAAGCTCCGGGCCTGTCCCTGAGCCGGACCGCGCCGGGCACGTCAGGACCGCGTATGAGCCAGCGCTGCTGCTGAAATGTGTGGCAGACGATCATCGCCGGGAATGATCCGAGTTCGACCAAACGAATGGCCGTGGCCGTGAGGCTCGTCTGAAAAGTCGCTGCCAGACAGCGAACCGTCTCGAAAGTGATCTCCAGATTCTTAGCGCGAGGGACGAACATGAATTCTGGGAGCAACAGGTCCGTCGCGTAGCGATTCGCACGTCGCTCCGGATTGTCGCTGCGCCATTCGGTGGCGAACACCTGTTCTGCGCAAATGAAGGAGGCCACGCGCCCGCGATCAAGCATCCAATGCCCTAGCTCGTGACCGGCGGAGAATCGCTGTCGCTCACGGCGAGAGTGGCTGTCCACAGTGATGAAGGCGCGGTCACCAAAGCCGAGGATGCGGGCGGCGCTGCCCTTGAGTGGCTCATAAACAATGGTTGCGTTGCAGTATTCGGCAATCGCCTCGATCCTGATGTCTTCTGGATCAGTGATGCCTAGTTCCCTGAGCAACCCTGTGGGCGAGCGGTAGTGTGAGCCGGAAGCCACTACTGATTATCTCCTGAAGCGGCGGCGTCATTCAAAGCGCCGAGTTCGATAAGCTGTTTGAGGTAGCCGGGTACATCTTCGTCCGGGAGGTTTTTGAAATCGCGGTTCTGGGCAGTTAGGGCGGCGCCGAGATCAGGCCGGCTTGTCAGGATTGAGCCCAGCATTTCTCGCATCTCTGGGACGGTTTCCGGAAGCGAAAAATCCTTCCTATTCAGAGCGGCGATCCGTTCGTCATACCTTTGTTGCGCTTCAATCAGGTGCTTCTGGCGGCAGTCTTTAACCGCCTGCCGCAGGATGTCGCGGACGGATTCAGCCGAGTCGCCTTCGTCCTTCATCTCAGCCCGCACTTCCTCGTCCGACATCTCGAAGACGTACTCCGCCAGACCGTCCATCAGGTTGGCCAATTCCTGTTCGTAATTGCGATCTTTGTCAGACATGGGATTTCGCCTTTCTCGCCTTGTCTCGTACGTTGCGATACAGCCACCTCATCTCGGTTTCGTACTCCTTTTGCGAGATGCCGAGCAGTTCTTTGATTTCAGGCCCTGACATCTTATCGCGCATTCCGCCGACGATCAGCGCGGCGAGCGGGCGATCCGCCACCAGCCTTTCGACCTGTGCGAGTTGCTCTTTCGCCGCCAGTGTGCGTTCAGCGTCGGGGAGTGGGGATGCGACATTAAGCAGGGGATTGACCTCTTTGCCATCTTTGCCGACTCGGATAGCGTCCGCCTCTAGGATGGCCTCTTCGTCGTCAAATTTCTCGCGCCAGTGTGACGAGATGCTCTGCATTGCGCCTTTCAGGTGCCGGACGAAGGAAACCTCGGCCTTGTTCCACCGGCGGCCTTCAGGATCGCAGGTCTCCGCGATAGCTTCATGCAGCAGGTCTTTATGGTCGCGCCCCTGAGCGATGCGGCCAAGCCCCTTGATACGCCAGCGGGCGTATTGTTCCAGCCGCCACCAATCCTCCCCCGTCAATGATTCCACCGCCACGGCGATCTCTTCAAGGCTGGCGGCTTTCTCCAGCGGCACCCTGCGCGAGGCCGGCTTGTTTGACTTCATGCCGCTGGATGCTATCACAACCCCGGAGATATATATGCCGGAAAAAATCCGGTTTCGGACAAAAATTCTGCATTAGGTGTCCGAAGCCGTAAAAATTCGGGCATGAGATAAATGAGGAGGAGAATGGATGAAAATATGAGCGAAAAGAAAACTAAAGGCCGCAAGCGCAGGCCCGGCAATGAATCAGGCGAATCACCCATCGTGTCAGACCAGTCCCGCTCGATTGACCCGCTCAAAAGACTTCTTCTCTGTGTGCGTGCGGGTGGTCGCTGTGAGTTTGACGCGTGTAACGCCTATCTGTTCCGCCACCACGTCACGCTGAGAGAGGCAAACTTTTCCGAGGCCGCCCATATTGTTGCTTTCAAGCCCGATGGGCCGAGAGGGAAATCCAGCCGACGCCCGGCTGACATCAATAGCTTGGATAACCTCATGCTCCTGTGCCCGCAGTGCCACAAGGAGATTGATGACCATCCGCAGGAGTACACCCGCGAAGCACTAGAAAAGTTCAAGCAGGATCATGAGCGCCGCATCTTTCGCCTGACTGAGAGCAAGTCTGACCGAAAGACCACCGTGCTCATCTTCAAAGCGCGAATCGCCGGTCAGACGATTGAGATTTCTAAGGCCGACATCAACGAGGCGGTATCGCCGCGCTATCCGAGCGACCTACGCGGATGGGTGATTGACCTGACGAGGATTCACAACGAGGACACCGCTTTTTTCCAGACGGCGACACAGACGATCAGGGCGGAGATAGACCGGCTATATGCGGCAGGCTCTGACATCGAAAGCACCCACCATCTTTCTGTGTTCGCCCTCGCCCCAATTCCTCTTCTGGTCTACATCGGGAGCCGGTTAGGGAACAAGGTAGCGACCGATCTTTACCAGCGACACCGCGACACTGAGGACTGGACTTGGAAAACGGACGGCGACCCGGTAGGGCACAAGTTTTATCGCTTGCGGGCGGGAACTGACCAAAGCAAGGTCGCGCTCGTTCTATCGCTCAGCGGCAGGATTCAGTCCGAATCGCTGCCGGGCGAGATTGACGAAAGATTTTCTGTCTACGAAATCACGCTGGCCAAGGGGACACCGACCACAACCTACCTGCGGCTGAAACAAGACCTCGACGACTTCAGGAATGTCTACCTGCAATCCCTCCGCGTGATGATGAGCGAACACGGAAAGCTCGACGAGATACACCTCTTTCCTGCGGTCCCGGCGCCAGTCGCGGTGCTGGTTGGCCGTGAACTATTACCGAAGGTTGATCCCGCTTTGCTCGTTTACGATTACGACAAAAGGGCGGGCGGCTTCAGCCAGATCATGAAGGTGAATGAGCATGGATGAAAATCAATACTTGAGTGACATTTTGCAATCGCAGACGCTTGACCCCGACGGACAGGAGATGAAAGACCTGCGTTCCCGCCGGGATGATGTCGAAAAACTTCTGTGCAAAAAGTTCGAGAAAAGCTCGCTGACCATCAAGTACGGGGGATCGAAAGCGAAGGGAACGATGATCATTGAAGCGTATGACCTCGATGTCATCTGCTACTTCGACCACGAGGACGCGGAAGCCGGAGGAACCCTTCAAGAGATTTACGAAAACGTCGAGAAAGCGCTCGGCGACGATTACCTCGTAACGAGAAAGCCATCGGCGCTACGGCTGAAGAGCCGTGATCTGAGTCAGTGGGCCGCGGACTTTCATATTGATGTCGTGCCGGGACGTTTCATCGACGGAGATCAAGGCGACGTGTTCCTCTATCGCTCGTCCGGCGAGAAGGGCAGGCAGAAGACTAACCTTGATGTTCACATCAGTCACGTCAGAGACAGCGGCGTTATTGATGCCATCAGGTTGCTCAAGCTCTGGCGGGCGCGGAATAACCTGTCGGTCAGGCATTTCATCCTCGAACTGCTCGCCATTGAGCTGCTCAAAGGGAAGCGCGACGCAAAGCTGGCTGACCAATTGAAGCACGTCTGGGCGGAGTTGCGGGATAATGCTGAGAGCATTAAGGTCGAAGATCCGGCAAACCCCACCGGCAATGACCTGTCCGAGATGTTCAGCTCGGCAATCAAACACGAACTCTCGACAGTCGCGGCGCAGACGCTGGAGATAATTGAGAAAGACGGCTGGGAGAAGGTCTTCGGACCGGTGCCAGGAAAGTCCAGCACCCCATTGATTGTGCCGGGCTTTACGGTGCGACCGAGGCCGTCGTTCGGAGAGAAGTGAGAATGGCCGACGACTCTTCGCGCCTCGACGTCAGCGTCCAGGCGATGCGGGAGTATTTCCCAGAGTTTTCCCTGTCTCTGCCGACAGCGGGGCAAAGGGGGGAAGCTGTCTGGAAAGGGCAGGTCCAGCCGATTCGGACGATGGACCATCTGGCGGACCTGCTCGACGACATTCACCGCGAGCGTCCGGTCTGGGTCCAGATGGGCGGCGAGGTGAGTCATCACCCGGCCTGCACTTCCGCGCACGAGCATAACGGTTGGGTGGACAAGCTGACCGATCCGTTCGTCAGTTTTGATCTAGAGCTTAGGTACGGCGGAGGCAGGAAGCATCCGAAGGCGTTTGTGCGGAGACCGGTGTTGCAGGAAAGTAAGGCGCGGCATTTATTCAATGATGGTTCCATCTGCCCTTATGCTCCGTGGAAAGGGGTATGGCTCTGGGATCAGAATACGATTGTGGATTATGCGGGGCATGCCGTAGTCTGGCTGATCAAATGGATCCTCTGGGATCAGGCGAGCGTCTGGATCGGGCCGGAGATCAACCATGATCGAAGATTTCTTGTCCAGGCCATCGGGCGGAATCAACAATGCTGGTGCGGGTCGGGGCGTAAGTACAAGGTGTGCCATTTAGAGCAGGACCAGTTGGCTATGCGCCCCCCGCACTAGCTAGCTCATTCGAGCCGATTCATCATTTTACATGGGTCGGCCTAAACAGCACGAGGGTAATGACACATACTTCTGAACAATGAACTGGCTTTAGCCGATGTGCAAAGAAGCGATGGCCTCCTCGACAATCTCGGTTCCCGTGGCCCCCTGCTCGACCATCCGCTTGAGCTTGGGAGTCAGATAGAGCACCTCCGAGAGCGCCGTGCGGCCGCGGTAGCCGGTCCCTTTGCAGAAAGGGCATCCCACTGGAACGTAGGCGTAAATCCCGTCGCTGATCTTCATACTCGGCTCAGGGCGCTTACACTCTGGACAGAGCAGTCGCACCAGACGCTGCGCCATAATTACGACGAGGGTTTCAGCTTGTTGATGCTCATTGATCCCTAGATGCGAAAGGCGGGTGAAGGTCGAGGCCACGTCGTTGGTATGAAAAGTGGCTGGCACGAGATGTCCTGTGTTGGCGGCTTCAATCACCTTCTTGGCTTGCTCGGCGTCGCGGAACTCAGCCGGCGAGATGATGTCCGGATCGGAGCGTAGCGCCGCCCTCAGGATCTTGTGCCAGTCGTTTTCCGGGGTGATTTCGACTTGAGTGCGTTTGGGCGATCTGAACTCGACGGGGTCGCAGATTTGATAAATCGCCCGCGTCGCGTCCTCTTCCAGTAAAGTCAGGATCGATTCGAGCGTGTTTGATTTGCCTGAGCCTGTCGGCCCGGTGATCAAGAGCAAGCCGTTGGGCGATTCCAGCGCCTGATAGATGACCTCAAGCTGCGCCGTCTCGAATCCGATCTTTCTGATGTCGGCGATGAATTCGGCGTTCTGCCTGAGCGTGGCTTTGACCATCTCGTTGGCCGGCACGAACGTGGCGCGGTAATCGGTATGAATGAGCGTGCCATCCGCCCTGGTGAGCGCCATGCTGATGCTCGCGTCGTGCGGCTCGACGAGCAGGCGATGAGCGGGGATCTTCGCCATGACTGCGAGCGTATTGATTAGCTTCTGGATCTCCTCCCGCGGAACATCCTCGATGTGAGGGCGCAGCATCCCGTCGAGGCGAAAGCGGATTGACCCTCGATCGACGCCCGGCTCGATGTGAATGTCTGAGGCGCCGGAGCGATAGGCCTCCTGCATCAAAGACTTCGCGAAATCTTGCATGTGGCGCAGGTGTCTCTCGTCGATCTGCTCAACGACCAGCGCCGGTGTGAAATCGGTCTCGACACCCTTGCTGATCTTGGATGCGACGCTCTGCCAGGTTCGGGCACCGGTTTCGCCCGTGGGCGCTTCGGTGTAAGCCCCCTTTGGTTGTGGGGCATGATCGAGTCTCGCCTCACCCTGCCCGCCTTGATATGCGACGCCGTAGAGTTCGTCGTATTGCTCGCGGGTGATGCGGCTCGCCTCAAGCTGCCCGGGTGCGACTCTTAGGATTTTAGCCACCCAATTGCGCCGGTTTCCGTTCTCAGGCTCAGTCATCAGGACGCGAAACTTCCCATTTTCCTGGTCGAGGATGATCGCTTCGTTTTTCCTCGACTGCGCGGACGGGAGGAGCAGGGCGAAGGTGGCGAGCTTCGTTCTCTGCTCCGTGGTCGTCAGTGCAAGCGCGGGAGGCTGCTGTCTTGGCCTGAGCTCATCAGATCGAGCGCCATCCTCAGTCGTACCTTGAGCTGCTTCTTCTAAAAACGCTGACATAAATCCCCCAGGGTGATGAATCTCAAGGCTTACTTAATGGATTTTTGTGGTGGCGGCGGCGCTGGCAACGAGGTCATTCCGTCCGACGGCATCTCGGCGCCGCTGAGGGGAGCGTCCATCGGGATCACGCGCGCAGTGATCGCGAAGTAAAGCTTATTGCGGTCCACTTGATCCGTCGTGCGCTTGAAGAGATGGCCGACGACCGGCACCTCGCCAAATCCCGGAACCTTGCTCGTCGCTTTGGAAACGGAGTCGGCCGCGAGACCACCAATCAGCCCCGTCTGGCCGTCCGCAAGGCGAATCGTCGTTTGCAGCGACTGCCTGGCAAGCGCCGGCAACCCGCCGAAAGCCGGGAGGCTCGTGTCGACGGCGTTGTTTTCGAGCTGCACTTGCAAGGTCACGAAGGTCGGATTGCCCTGCTCGTCTTCAGCTACTTGCGGAGTGATGCGCAGCACGCGCGAGGCCTCGAGGAATTGCACGTTGCCGGTTTGCACCACCGCCCCGCCGCCGATCGCGGTCGTCACAACCGGGATCTGTGAGCCGGCGACGAGATCAATCGTCGAGCCGTCAGTCACAGTGCCGAAGGGACGGGCCTGGATGTTGGCGATGCCCTTCTTTTCAGCGAGCGAAACTTGCAGCGAGAACTGCGCAGTGCCGACGATGGTGGTCGCGCCGAGGACTCCCAGCGGACTTGTAGCTTGCAGTCCATTTGTTGGCTGAGTGAATCCGCTGCCGAAGCCCCCAATGCCGCCGGGGTTAAGCCCGGCCCGGCCTGACCCGCCTTGACCGTTGCCTGAACTGCTTGCGTTCGGCAGAGTCGTGACACCACCAAGGTTCGTGCCTGCGGCGTTGCCCACAATCAGCGATGCCTGGCTGCCGACATCCCGCAGCTTTGACTCATTGACGGTGTAGACGAGCGCCTGCACCAGCACCTGATAGGAAGGACGGTCAACACGCTTGATGAGTTCGCGAATCTCTTCAATCTGCTCCGGCGTGCCCGCGACAATCAGTTCGCTTCTGCCCGGCACGCGGCGCACGTCGCCGCGTTGATCCCCGCCCGCGCGCAGGATGCCGCGGACAGTCTCTTCCAACGTTTGCAGGCTGCCTGACGGACCGCCCTGCGTCTGACCGGCGAGGTTGAGGCGCCCGCCGGTGACAGGTTGAATGTAGCGGAGCTTGAAGACCTCACGGACCAAAGGCGCGGTTTTGCGCCGCTCTTCCTCTTGCTTGGCCACTTTCGCGCGGCTCGCGATCTTAACGAGGCCGCCGTCCAGGCATGTGGCTTCAAGGTCGTGAACATCGAGCAGCGCGCGGACAATCGTGGTCCACGGGGCGCTCGCGATCGAGAGACGAACAGGAAGGTTTTGGATTTCGGGATCGATGATGAAGTTGACCCGGTAGCGATCGTAGAGGTCTTCAAAGAGTTCGATCAGTTGGAGCTTGCGCGTGGTCGCGAGATTGTAGCTTTCGCCGTTGAAATTCGGGTCGCAGAAGGTGCCGGTGGCGGGCTTCTTCGCCGCTGGTGTGGCCGCGCTCCCAACCTTTGAGTTTTCGGCGGCTGTATTCTCTTTCGGACCGTTTGCCTGGTCTTGCTTCGCAGCTTTCGCCGGACTGCGATACCAGCTTTCGGTTGAGGCTCGCGGCAGTAATAGCATCGGCTCGTGCGCAGCCTTGAGCGCCATCATTTCGGTTGAATCGAATTTGCCGAAAGGTCCTTTCAAGCCGGGCGGCTTGATCAAACTTTTGCGAGCGGCGATGACGGCCGGTCCGTAGCTTTCAGGCCCAAACAGGCGCAGTCTTCGCGTCGGCGGAGCAAATGAAACCTGTTCGATGTTGGCTACTGACTCGGCGGACTGGGTAGCTTCGAGCATTTGTTGGCTGACCGCGGTGACGGTGGTGTTCTCAGCCTCTTCCTTGATGGCTTCTCCAGTCTGCTCAGCCTTCGGAGCGACTTCGTTTGAGTTGCCGGTGGTTACGTTCTCTGCGCCCACGAGGCTCGGCTTCGCTTTACGCCCAGGCTGCGGAGTGGCGGTCTCCTTCTCCTGGCTCCACTCGACAAAGACCGAGCCACCCGCGGTTTCAAAGACGATTCCTTCCGGCGTGACCTTCTCCAGTTTCGCGTCAAAGAAGCGCGTGCCGACCTTCGCGGCAAAGACGCGGGCCTCGGGCTTGCAATAAACCAGAGCTTCGACCCCCGGATTGCTTCCGCCTCTCACGAGCCCGACCGGCTCGATCTCGGTGTGGAGATAAACAGTCGTGATTAACGGAACCGGGCTTCCCACAGACTGCGCCCGCTTGACCTGAATCTGCCAGGCTTCATACCGCGTGCCGAGGTCCGGCGGCGCGAGTTGGACCGGCGTCTCGGAGAGACCTGGATGCCCTTTCTTCAGATTGGTGGCGACAGGTTCGCGGCTCAAGAAAGGATCGGCGAAGGAATCGCGGATCGTGATAGTTGGCGGCTCGCTCGCCCGGGCCAATCGCTCGCGCGTGTCGGCCGGCATGCGGGGGACCTGAGGCTCGACCTGCGCGATCGGCAGCGCAGGGATCTTCTCCCCCGCCAGTGCGCTGGAGCTAAAGTAGGCGATGATCAGGCTGCCGAGGAAAATCGCGCTGATCTTGCTGTAGTGACCAATCCGGCTTGGCATGGAATGACTCCCTAGTGTTTGTGGTTGAGGTGAACGCTCGGGGGGCTCCAGGATTCACTGATGGTTTTTTGTCTGTGGCGAGAGAGAGGCTCACTTCTCGCCGTTAATTGTCGTTAGGGCAACGCCCCGGCCCTGCGGACCTCCTGCGGCAGCGGTGGCAGATCGCCTGGCGGCGGCGCGTAATAAGCGGCGATCACCAGGTCTACACTTTCGCCGTCTTTCAGGCCTGTGATTGAAAACTCGCGCACGTGGATGACTCTCGGGTAGGAGGCCACTTGGGTGAGAAATCTCGTCACCGCCCGGTGAGTGCCGACGATCTGCGCCGAAACAGCTCTCTCTTGCAGCTTGTCGGCGACCAGCGATTTGCCCCCTTCCTTGACCGCGTCAAAGCGCGTTACTTTCACTCCCTCGCGTGCGGCGATGTTCTGGACCGCGCCGAGCACGCCGGAAACTTCCACTTCCTCAGGCAGCAATTGCGTCGCCGTTCGGTAGTCGCCCCACGCCTGTTTGAACTCGTCGAGGAAGGCGGGATATGTGGCCTCGATCCTTCGCGCCGCCTCGTTCTGGGCGCGCACAGTAGCAAGGACTCTTTTCTTCTCGCGCAGCTCCGCCGCCGCGGGCGCGATCAATTGCCCGAAGGCGAGATAACTGATGATCAAGGCCAGAGCAGAGGTCACGAGCGTTGATTTGAGCAAGCCCACCCTCTCCGCACGGGTGATGAGCGAATTGCTGAATGCGGCAAGGCGGCCGGACTTCTTGATGCTGCCGGCCTTGCCAGTCTCGCCAGCTTGGCCCGATTTGTTGGATAAGCTACGCCTCGGCGTCATCGGAGACCTCCTTGGTTTTGAGCTTTCTCTCCTGAGATGGGAGTTGAGGAAGAAACAGTTGGTCCTGGCGCTGGACTAACCGGCGCGTTGCTTTTTGGCGACGGGGCGAGCACCGGAGCCGGGGACGCAGTTCCTGGTATCGGCGTGATTGGCCGCGATAGCAAAGTGCTCTCGGTCGCCATCGCCATCGGAGCGCGTGCCGGAACGGATGAGCCAGCGAGGGGCGCGTAGATAGCTTTCACACTGAATTCAAGCGTCGACTTGGAAGCGAGGTTCGGCGTCGCCGATTCTCCTGTCGGCAGCAAGCGATCTTTAACCTCCGGCTGAATCCCGGAGAAGTTACCGCCGAACTCAAGCGCGCTGACAAACTGCGTGATCGCCTCCTGGCTGCTGGTGTTGCCGCGAATCTCGACGGCTCCTTGTGGCGAGGTGCGTAGAGTAATGATGCGCCAGGTGGGATCGCTCGTCGGCCAGCGGCCGTCCAGATCCAAGAGCAGCTTGACAGTCGCCGGCTGGTGCTGCTTGAGCTCAAGGATTTGATTGATCGTCGAGACATACCATTTGAAGTTCTCTTCGGCCGAGCGCCTGAGGCTTTCGGCGGCCTTAAGCCTGGCTCTTTCCTGCTCCTCTCTCGCTTGCTCGTCGGCGGCGTGCGCGACTTGGTGCGCAGTGTAGAGGTAGGAGCCGAGCAGGCGCCGCACAGGACGAGAAATGGCGCCATCAAAGCTAAGGCCGCTTTCCGCCTTATTTGCGTCCGGCGAGTTGCCGTTTCCGTCTGGCGACGGGCGATGATGCGCTCGGCGCGCGGGCGCAGATCATCTGCCAGATCGAGTTCCGCCAACCTCTCGGCCGGGCAGAGCAGCCCCATGGCGAGCATCTCGCTCAGTTCATAACGCGGCCCCTCACCCACCGGCAGGAGCGGCTTGACTTCCAGGCCGCTCAAGCGTTCACCGATCTCGGCGATCAAGCTCTCCGGCAGGTCCGGCGCGAGCGCGACCAGGAGCAACGTCGCCGGGCCGAGGCCAAAATCTTTCAAGCTTGACGGCGAAAGTAGGCCAGATAAGAAATCGGCCGCTTGCTCTCCGATCTCTTCGGCGGTGAGTTCCGGCGCCAGGCCTTGCTCCGTTTCATGCGCAAGCCCCATCCGCCTGCTCCACAACCCCACACCATAGCCCGCCTTGGTGATGAAGAGAAAGGCTGCCGTGGCCGTCTCGGGCTGCTGGGCCAGCGGCGCGCACTCTGCGGCGCAGAAGCGCACGAGCGCCCGCAGCGGGGTCTCAACCCGAACCCTGAACGAAGGCGCCTTGACGATCTCCGCCGCGGCGATGAAGTCGCGGCAATCCGTCAGGGCCTCCTCGACGAAGCGCGATTCGGCTTCAGTGATGACGACCTGCCCCGCGCTGTTGCTCGCCCAGTTGCAGGCCACCTCTTCGGGCGAGCGGCTTAAGACCCACGCCGGATCCCGCTCGATGGTCTCAGCGAGTTTCTCGGTTATGGCATCACCATCGAGACCCGGGGGAACGACTTCGGCGCTCACCGGGTTGGTGAACGCCCCGGCGGAGAGGGAGGTCATGGCGATTTCGCCGACGGCGAGGCGGCTTAAGGGATCGCCGGACGGATAGCGGGTAACTCGGAGACTCTCTCCCGGGTCTTGGCGGGCGACGACCACCTCGTTTCGCAGAGTGTCTATCACTACGCCCAGGCGCGCGGCCCGCTCGCGCGGCCTCGGCGAGGCGTCATGATGATGATTGTTTTTGGATGATGCCATGCGGTTCCTTCCTCTGATCAAGGAGTCAAGACTTTGAGATAGTCGCGTGATTGGGCGGCGGCCCGGGGTAGGACGGTATAAGTAAACTCATCATTCGTCCCTGACGCGGCAAATCCTTCGCCTGTGACTCCCACGCTGATGTTGTAGCTCGAGCCGGATGCGCCCGCGATGGGCGTGACGGTAAAGCTCGTCACTCCCAGAGCAGCCGTGGGGTTGCGTATTCCTTCTCTCACGGCGTTTCCGCTCATCTCCCGATACATCTCAGTCCGCATGAGCCGTCCGTCGCCAGCGAGGCTCCATGTCACCACTGATCCGAGCTTGGCCACGAAGCTTCCGGGCGGAAAGGCATGCGTTCGATCCGACACGTCTGAGTAGTAGCGCCCCCAGGCTTTCAGGCTTGAGGCGCTGCCGTCCAACGCCTGCATCGTCAGGGTGAAGATCGCCTGACTGCTCGCGTAGCCTCCCATCACTCGGTAGAGCGAAGAGACTTCTTGACCCGAAGTCCTATCGCTCACGAGGATGTAGTCGCCAACGAGGTAAGCCCCGCGCGTCGGATAGGAAACCTGAAGGCTCGTTCCAGTTCCGGTGAAGCCCACCGCAGTGAAGACCGGGTCGGTGTCAATCTCACCGCTCACGATCGTGACCGCATTGCCTGAGATAGTGATCGGACCAGTGAGCCTTGAGCCCGTCGTGCTGTCATAAGGCATTCGCGGCCAGACAATACTGGTCTGTGATGCTGTAGCCATCACCCCGGCCGTGATCATGATGTCTTTGATTGAGGGTGCTGGACTGCCTGGCGCATACTGGACTCCGGCGAAGATGCCAGAGGAAAGCTTGGAATGCCGCTCGTAGTTTGGTAAATCAGGCTCTCAATGCTGCCGCGGGTGCGGTAGTACCTGAGCACCTGCCGGCCCACATTACTGACGTCACCCTCAATCGTCATCCGGTAAAGATCTCCCGCCGTATGCGGGCTGATGCTTGCGCCGAGAGATGCATCATTGGCATAAACCTGAACCGGAATGTTCCCGTTCGCGCTAGCTCCGATGGCTAAATAGGCGTTACTCGCCAGAGTCTCACCATAGAACCCGAGAACGGAATTCTCCGAGGGCCTGAAGATCACCGAAGCGGGGCCTGCGGCGATGCGGCTAGCTAGCACTGGATAACTTCTCCAATCGCCGCTCGCGCTCTTGGTGACTGTCACCGACGTGCCGTCTGAGGTGATCTGATAAGCCGAATCGGCGGTGAAGGTCGGAGTTATCTGCCCGCCGGCAAACGGGCGCGAAAGCGCAAGCTGCACCCCGGCCAGATCGAAATCCTGACGCAGCAGATCGCCAAGCGTTGCCCGGCGGTCATCCAGCTCAGAAGCTTCGGCAAACGCCCCGGCTCGCTTCGCGGAGATGGCGATCAACGCCACCGCCGCGATGATGGCCATGCTGGCAATCGCCACGCTGATCGCCAGCTCAATGAGCGTGAAGCCAGATGCTTGTCGCTTGATTCTTATTGAGTGCTTGCTCGTCATGCTTAAACGGTCCCCCAGGTTTCCAACATCACCATCGGTCTCCCGCCAAAGCCTGTCCAGATTCCGTCCTCGTAGCGAAAGACTTCAAGGAGCCCAGTGGAATGTACTCCGACAGCTCTGGCCTCTGTGCCGTTGGTGAAGTAGACGATCCAGAAAGGGCTTTCGTTGGTTCCGGCGCCGGGCTCAGCGTCGCGCGAAGGGCGTGGGGCCGGCCGGCCGTCTTTATCAAAGCCGAGGCTCGCGGTCGTCTGCCCGAGGGCGATTTGCGGAATCGCGCCAAGCTCCGCGTCGTAGCGCACCACGCGCCAGCCCGTTGGCAGAGCGAGTGCGCTGCCCTGGTATTCGTAGGTCCAGTTTCCAATCCCGCCTGCCGAAGGCAGCGCATTGAAGCGTGTGACATTGGTTCCGGCGGGGGCCTCGAGTTTGAGCGGCGCGGTGGTGCTCAAACTGCTGAAGTCAATGATCACTGGCGGAACGGTATAGTCTTCACTCGCGGTCTTCACTACCTGGGGCGACAATTTAATCGCCGCGCTTCGCCGCTCTCGAATTCTGCGAGCGACCGACTGCGCTAAGCGCTCGCCGTCAGAGGCTCCTTTAAACTGAGTGACGGCGAAGCCCACCACGACGGCCACGATGCCAAGGACCATCAGCAGTTCAAGTAGTGAGAAGCCGGCGGCTGTGTTTTGTTTCCTCATGCTAAATCGAAACAGCGTGTAGGTTATCAAGGCCGCTTCAGAGGAGAGCAAAGGATGTGCCAACAGGTTTGGCTGCTACCTTGGTGATCGCTTCAGTTGGCCAGAGCGGTGGTTGGTGTCGGGAAGGTAGGCTTATGATTTTAGGCGGGAAACTCGGTTGGTCTCTTGCAAATCGGTTGGCAGTGCTGTCCTGACGCGCTCCAACAATCGGATAGTATGAACAGGGTGATCTTGCGTCGTTAGATCGTAGAGTTCAACAATCAGCGCATCGCCGCGATATTCAACGGCGACTGATGCCACGGCGTAATGCGGGTCCGCGATGCATCTCAGATCAATGCAGAGTCCTTCCGGGCCTGTGCTGAGGTAAGCAGTGATGTATGATCTCTGGGGATCGCTTGAGGCAGTATCTGCGAGTTGAATATCGGTTGATAACATTATTCCTTCCACGGCGTGATGAACAGATCGCTGCTGATCGCATTGGTTTATGATTCACCCATCAGGAAATCCCAAAGACTGAATAGAGGCCGAGCAGCTCGGCCCGCTGGAGCTGCTTGAAGGCTTCGCCTTGAGGCTCGTCGCCCCAACTCATCTCACCAGCGAAGATGATCACCTTGCCGGGAGAGTCTGGGTCTGGCCGGACACAAGCGTCGCGACAATCTTCGCCCGGCCAGAATTCGATGAAGTCTTTGACCATCTCGGCGGCCGTCTTCCCAGCTAGCGATTCCCTCTGTGATGAGATGAGGTCCGCGAAATCTTCGTGGCTGATGCTGTACTGTGCGGCGAAAGCCTCGCGTTCATCGTCAGTCTCTGCGTGCTCCCAGGCGGCGATCTGATCAAGCATCGCTTGGGTGCGTGCGATGGCAGCTTGGGTCAGAGCTTCAGCAGTGTTGAGTTCGTGCGGCCCTTTGACCAGGTAGCCGATGAGTGATGCTCCCATGCCTTGTTTCACTCCCTTTTATTTTGTGCGCCCCTTTTAGTCCTCTTCCCAGGTGATGTAAGGAGAGCCGTCTTCGCCCAATCCGATCGCGCCGGCCATGTAGGCTGCCTGGATGTTTGCTGCTAGTGTCTTCGCGTGGTCAAACCCCGCAAAATCGCGGATGTCGTAAGCCTGCTCCTCACCGTGCCAGCGGATCGAGCACAAACAGATCTTCTCTGGCGCAACTGTCGAGAGAATCGCCCTTATAAACATAGTGGGCAGCCAATTGCTCGTTCAAGCGGATGATTTAGCATCGACCCAGGCGTATGGCATGGTTCCTCGAAGTGATTGGTCAGGTTTACGCTTGATTCGCCGTGATGACGGCTGTCCGCCGCTAATCCTCGCGAGTCTCTCTTACCTCAGGCCGCTCACCTTCGCCGGGAGACTTGTGTTTCTCGGCCAGCCACCGGGCGTAATCGCCTTCGCTGCGCTCATGGTGATCGTGGGGCAAGTCTTCGAGGTAGGTGGCTCGGACCTCAACCCGGCAGTGACCCTCGTTAGCCTTCCACACAGCGGCGGCAATCCGGTCGGTGAACTCCTCTTCAGTCTCTCCGCCGCAGAGATTATCTTGGCCGTAAGCCTCAAGCGTGCTATTCCTCACGTCCCAATCCCCGAAAGCCCACTCAGCACTTGTCGCATTGATGATGTCTTCCTGGCGCTCGGTTGCGTAGCCTTCGATAATCACTTGCATCCCGTAATATCGGCTCATCGATTGGCCTCTTCGTCTTCGCTTTCGGTCTCGTCGTCTAGCTCACCAACCAAGAAGGTCACTTCGCGGGCGATGCCATCTTGGGCAAACTCTGCAAGTGAGCGCCGGACGAGACGGCCGAGTCCATCCAGAGCTTCTTCCAGTGCGTCGTACTTGAAGAACTCTGCCCCATATTCAGCGGAGTAAAGTCTGACTCTGATCATTGTAAGATTCCTTTCTCACCATAACGGATGAACAGCGGACAGTGTTACTGAAGGGCAGCTTTTTCGAGTAGAGTGAGCGGGATCGGCATGGTGGTCACGTATACACTCGAATGTTTCGGAATGGCCGTCCAGGCGATCTCCTCCTCCCTCACGATCATCTGGTTGCACTCGGTGCGCTGAATGTGGTCTGCGGGGACTTTGAATTCTGCGGCGGCGTGAAAGGGCACGTTGCGGCTGAAGACGCAGGCTTCTCCGGTTTCGGCGTCGGTGAAACTCTCTAACTCATCGTGGCCTTCGAAGAAGACTGAGCTGTCATCCCAGAAATACATCTCCCAGATCTGATCGTCTTGCTCATGGATTTGCTTCAATGCCTTGATCCGCCGGAGGGCAAGCTTGGCTAAATTGGGTGTCAACTCGACGGTCGCATAATCGCAGTCGCCATTGTAGTTTTCATCTGAACTGGTTGTTTCAAGGATAAGTTTCATGGTGATTTTCTGCCGCTGTAGTGGCGGCTTTGATGCGAGTCCGGGACGTACTTTGACGCCCACTTCAACCTTCGATTTCAATGCCAGCCAAAGTCAAGTTGCGCAACCTGTGGTTCTGGCACTGGCGTAGTTGCGGGACGACGTGGGCGCTTTGTGCGCCGAGCTGCTGCTTGTGTTCGCATTGACAGCAACACATCCCAGCCCGCAGTGGCCCGTGCGGGTTGTGCCGGATCGCCAGTTGTGCGGGGTTCAGTAATGTCACTGATTTCAGCAGTCATCACGGACTCGTCGCTCGCTAAGGTTTCCGCAACCACATTTGTACTCTGCGCCGCCTCAGCTGACGCCGACGCCGCTTCTACAGCGAAGACCTGGACCGGTTCGGTTTCCCCGGCCTCGACCAGTTGGTTAGCCTCGGCCAACGTGGCCGGGGGAACAATGACTGGCTTATTTGCCGGCGCAGCCACCTCAATCGTCACGATTTGAGTAGTGGTAGATGACGGAGCGGGTACAGGTAGATGTGCCTCATCCACCAACTCTGAGAATTCGGGTGAGTTCTCGATCTCTTCGCCAGCGCCGGTCAGTGTGCGATTGAGCGCGTCAAGGCGCTCTTTCATCTCCTGATATTTTTCAACATGCTCCCAGCCTTTGCCCAGTTCTTCCTGCGCACCAGCGAGGCGACGCGAGAGTTGTCCGTGCGCCCGCTCAGCATTCTCCAGACGTTTCTCGATGTTGCGGAGCTGCGCGTCCATGCTCTGCACAATCCCTGCGTCGCTCTCGGTCAAGTTGGAGTAGTAGCCTGGATCAGTAGCCGCGAGTTTGAGACAGATCTGCGGCTCCGCGAAGAGGCTGCGCGTAGCCCCTTTCAGGCTGTCGAATGTCGCCGCAAGTTGCACGTAGATGGTGAACCCGCGATAGCTGCCCACTTCCTTGGTAATCGAGCCAGACGAGAGTGCTTCGCGTGAGGCTAGATAAGCAAGCTGTCGCAGGTGCGCGCCGGCCTGTTCTCGTTTGCTAAAGGTAACTGTCTGGTCTGAATCTGGCTTGACCCGCAGCCTCATCTGAAACTTGGCTTCAACCTCTCCTCCTTCTGGCGGCCGGTTGGCTTCGCGGACAGAGAGCGCTGCAGTGTGAGCCATGATCTCTCGTTCAAGATCGCTCAAATCCTGGGGGAGCATCACCGTGTCGTGCCGCAGGCGATGGCGGCTATTGACCCAGGCGGCATAGAGCCGCTCTAGTTTGGTGAGTTCGATCTCAAGACCGACCTTCTGCATGACCAGGGGATTGCCGCTCGCGAGAGCTTTGATCTGTGCCGCCGTCATCACTAGCTGATCAACGTCTTCGGCCGTCCGCGTCGTGACTTGGCCCGCCATAATCTGGCTGATGAAGCGGGCTTTACTCTCTAAACCTTGCCACATGTATCCGTCGAACGAAGATTCGCTGACGTACTGGAAGATGTGAACTTCAGGAAAAATATTTCCTTGGCGGAGAATGCGGCCCTCGCGCTGCTCGATGTCTGACGGGCGCCAGGGCGGATCGAGATGGTGAAGCGCGCACAAGCGTTCTTGAACGTTCATCCCCGTACCCATCTTCTCGGTCGAGCCGATGAGAATACGCACACGCCCGGCATTGACCTCGCGGAAGAGAGCCGACTTTTTGGCCGGGGTATCGAAGTCATGGATGAACGCGATCTCGTGAGCAGGAATCCCAAGAGCGACGAGCTTTTGCTTAATTGCCCCGTAGATCCCTTGCCTGGCTGTGATCTCTTCTGCTGTCTCCAGCGTTTCTTCGGTTCGTAGTTCCTCGGTCATAGTATCTCGTCCCGCGAGCCATTTGAGCAGACTTCCAAACACTACCCCGAACATCAAGACACTTCTTGTTCACCGCTTCATTTCGAGCAGTCGGAAAGGACGGCGATTCTTGTCAGATCACGTTAGCTGGATTGGTGAAGGGCCAGATCATCGACGGGATATTTCCAGCGTGAAGAGAGGACTGGAATTTCGGCGGCAACCTGCGGATTTTCCGCAGGTCTTAACTCTCATCAAATTTAAGGTGAGATTTTTGGGCTCGGAGGTCTGCGGCGCCGCTTCTGATCCATCGGCTTGCTATTTGTTTCTTGTCAGTCGGTAGAGCATCGTGAATTAGTGGGTGATCTCCCAGCCCGCACTGTAAAACGGTTCCTCATCCTTATAACCGATAATCATCAGACTGGATCGTCTGATGAAATCTTCAGACAGGGTAAAAGTGGCATAGACGTGATGATCTGGCTCGCCGAAACGAACCACCGAGGACAGGCCACATTCACCGAGCGGTCTTCCGGTGCGGGCGGAGGCAAGATAAACCTCAATCTCCGCATCGCACAAAGCCGTCTTGTCCGAGCAGTCATAAATCCCCATGCCCGTTAGCGCCTGGTCTTTGTGAGTGTATCTGGCAATCGCACCATCCTTCTGAACAAAGAGCATGCGCCAGCCGCTGGCCGGGGCATCATAAATGCGCACGCTCAACTCTTCGCCGTCAGGTATGATTTCGTGTTTGACCATCGTTGTTTTCTCCACGCTCAATTACTTCTTCATTCTCACCCGCGACTTCGGCGTAGGCTCGGTCTGCAATTCGTCGTGGTGCAACAGATCTCCGGTGGAATTGGCGGCCAGGCTGGCGGCCCCTCTCGAAGCATAAAATATCTCTCGGCTGGGGCCGCGGCTTCGATCAAGCCGCTCGCTCACTTGCTTCTCCCGTAAGAGTGGTTGATGGTTCCTGCTCGGCAAGCCACGCCTGGCATTCCTTGATAAACTCACGCGCCATCCAGGCCCAGTCTTCTGGGGTCATGCGGAGCATCCCGCCGCTCCCGCGCAGATCAGCCACAGGCCCGTTGTACAGGGCACGAATTTTGGCGGCGAGGTCTGGCTCGGGCTCGCCAAACAAGTCAATCGTGTCATGGCCGCAGCGGATCTGTTCGTAGAGCGCCTGGGAAGCTTCATAAAAGGTCTGCGAGGAACGCGCCGTGACGTCGAGCAGGTAGCAATAATGATTGCGGTAGCCGTCGTGGGGCTCAAGCAAGCTCTGCTCTTCCGCCGCTGTGAGTTTATTGACGACGACGAGCGTGGTGTCTGTCATCGTCCCGGAGTCGCGGAAGGCGCCCTTGGGCAGACGTTCGAAGTGGCCGTGATAGTAGACGAAGTCGAGGAACGCTCGCACCCTGGCCGAATTGGAACGGTAGGTGTAGCCGCTCGGGGCGATCGCCACTAGACGCCCGCTAGGCTTGAGCAGCGACCAGGCGTGGAGAATGTGGGCGATGTAGGCTTCGCGATCTCCTGAGACGGAGAAGGGCGGGTTCATGACGATCAGACCGTACTGTTCCGGCGGCTGAAATTGAAGAAAGTCGCTTTCGGTGACCTGGTAACCTTTTTCCTTGAGGACCTGGGCGTTGAATGGGTCCATTTCGACTAGACGGAGCTGATCGCTGCAGCCAGCTTTGCGCAACGAGTCGGCGAGGGCCCCGGTGCCGGCGCTCGGCTCCAGGATCAGGTCGGTTGAAAGTAAGCGATCTGGCTCGGCCCAGGCCATCATTTCTTCGACCACCGCCGGGGGCGTCGGGAAGTATGCGTTCGGATTTTTCGGCGGCATCTCCTGGCTCGCGATCACGGCGCGAATGAGCGGCGCGGGGTCCTGTGGGAAAAGGTGAGCTTTGGTGCGACCGCCTCGCCATCGGCCGCCAAGGCGCGTGAGCACCTCGTTAACTTCCGCGTAAAGATCAGGGGCGAGTTGGCCGGCAGTGATGGCTGCGGAGTTTTCCTTGTATTCGAGGCTGGCCAGGACACCGAACGCCTGACGGCTGATTTCTTGCGTGCGCATGTGTGATCAGTCCTCGTCTTCGGGGCCGATTTCGTTGACCTCGTCGATGTCTGCGACACTGATGTTGGCGGGGTTGATGTAGGCAGCGATGTGCTGAGTTTCGTCGGGAGAGGCCGGGATTTTGATTCCGCCCGTCAATACTCGATCAATTCGCTCTATCCGGCAGAGGGTAAATTCTCTGCTGCAAAGCCCTGGTTTTTTTCTGCGCGCTCGACGGCAAAGGGGTGAGACGGTTTTATCGCGTTGCTGGCAAGGAGGGGTATCGCCCGCTACTTGGCTTTCATACAATGAATATCAGAGAAGACCAATTGGGCCGCACGCTGAGCGTGGTAGCGGTCATAGATTTCCTTGATCCGGGCGACAAGAGCATTAACCTTCGAGTCCGCAGGCTCAGGCAGTTCCGGTCTCACCAGACGAATATCGAGCGCCGCCTTACGGCCCTCGGACGTGATTTTCAGCATGTTATCGTCTTCAGGCTTGACGCCACGGTTCTTGATTCGGGTGACGCGCTCGGCCAAGCTCTTGGTGAATTGCTTGAGTTCAGGGCTTGCCGGAATCGTCACCGCTATCGGTCCGCCTCCGGCCACGCGCGGGCGAGGGAGATTTAGTTGCTCGGCCGTGCGCACGTCGAGCACTTGTCGCCAGAGCGTCGCGAGTTCAGGGAGGTTCGTGAAGCGATTGAACCGCGTGTTGACGCGGAATCCTGAACCGTCAGGTTTCATCTCCAGTCCTTGGCTGGTTTCGGCGAAAGCTTGCGCCCAAGCGTCGAAGTGGGCGAGTCCCATCTGCTCCAGAGTCTCAAGCTGAAGAAACTTCATCATGACGAAGACTTCCGCGATCGTGTTGGAGATCGGCGTCGCCGTGGCGAAGACCACGCGCCCGCCCTGGTCGAGAATAGTTCTCACTTTCATGAAGAGATCGAAGGCGCGCTGCGAATCAGAATTGGGCAAGCCGGCAATGCGGCTCATTTTGGTGGGGCAATGTAAGTTTTTGTAAGCGGCCGCTTCGTCCACGAAGAGCGCGTCCACGCCCAGCTCTTCCCAGGTGATCGTTGCCCTCGCGTCGCGGCTAATCTCGGACTCTTTGTCCTTCAAGTGCGTCTCTAGTTTTTTGATTGCCGCCTCAATGCGCTTGCAAGTGGTGCGCGTCAGTTTGTCACGGTTGCTACCTAATTCCTCCAGATACTCGCGCAGCACAGCGATCTCACGCCCGATGAACTCGCGCACTGTCTCCGGCTGAAGCGGCAGCATCTTAAAAGATGTATGTGGGACGATGATCAGATCCCAATCGCCGGTTGCGACGCGGCTCATCAGTTCTCCGCGCTGCTCCCGGCTGAGTTCTTCTTTGGTAGGAACGAGCAGCTTGATGTCTGGGTAAAGGCGGCGGGCTTCATCAGCCCACTGCGTCGGCAGATGGTTCGGCACCGCCGCCATCACTTTGTGAGTGACGCCGAGCCGCTTGAGTTCGCGTGCCCCCGCGACCATCGAGATCGTTTTTCCAGCTCCAACACAATGGCCGAGCAAGGTCGTGCGCGACTGGACGATCCGCCAAACAGCATCTTTCTGGTGCGGCCGCGGCTCAATCGCAGTTGAAGCGCCGGGCAGCGTCAGGTGGCTCCCGTCGTAGCGGCGTTCGCGAAGACAGTTGTATCGTTCGTTATAGATCTCAGCGAGCCGTGTCGCCCGGTCATGGTCCTCCCACAACCAAGCGGCGAACTTCAACTTGATCTCTGCTTGCTTGGCCTGTGCCGCGATGGTTTCAGTCTCATTGACGACCGATTTTTTCTGGCCGTTGATCTCGATCTGATCATAGACAACCGGATTATGAAGGTTGAGCGCGTCCTCGATGAGTTGGATTGCGTGGCGCTCGCTTGTTCCCCAGACTTGAGTGGCCTCAATGGAATTGGCTGCGTAGTGACCGGGTGACTCAACGGTCCAGGTGCCGAGCGCCTCGATGTATTTGACCTTTCCTTGATAATCGGGAATCAGTTCGCGCATGAACTGCTCGACCACCTCGGTCGGGATCCACCCGGACCCGAGCCGCGCCCCGATCTGGCCTGGCTCAACGAGAGGCGGTAGGGCATCGCGTAGCGCCGTCACAGTCTCCTCAAAGCGCGGGTTGAGTGCTGCCGCCGCTTCGGCTTCGCGTAATTTGCTCCTCACGTCTCCGGAGAGATACTCGTCGGCCGTCTCAAAGCAGCCGCTTGGAGTCTCATAGATGATCCCCTTGAGCGAGGTGATGACAGCTTGTTCACTTTGACCGACGAGTGCGGCAATACGTTCGATCTCGACTCTGCCACGTTCGTTGAGACAGTGCAGGAGCACATCTTTGGGTGTCGCGGCGTGCGTGACTTCTTTATTCGGACGGATCGTGCGCCCGGTAAAGAAGGGCGTCTTGCGAAAGCTGTTTTTTCCGACCGGTTCTTCCAGGGCCTTGAGAAAGGGCAGGACGGGGCTGCGCTTATTCACGTGCCTGGTGTTCTCCGGGCTGTTGATGCAGCCGAACCGCGCGCGGAAGCGGTCGTATTGTTCGTTGAGCGACTTGAGGACGACGTCAAGAATGTCATCCGGCGCATCGATCAATTGCAGAGAGATGATCTTCTTGGCCAGGGTGTAAAGCTCAAGCAGCGAGGTGGCCCGCATTTGATCCAAGCCGCGCAAGCGTTCGAGGTCGAAGGCTTCTGCCGCCTCATCTTTGACCGATGTCGTTCCGGCTGCTTGGACGGAGATCTCAATGGCGGTGAGTGAAAGCTGCGCGGCTTGTGTCATGGCCTGTGAGGGGAGTTGGGCGACGAGCGAGTCGCCGAGCGCGGCCTGAGCGTTGCGGCCGTCAGGCTCGACTGAGAACTCACTTCGGCGATACATCCCGCGCGCGAGCGTCGGAGTGCCCAGCATCAAGTGTGGCTGCGCGGCAAAGAGACCATTGATCGGCACTTCTTCCACCTCACCTTGAGGATGTTGAAGTTGGAGGGGAGCCAGATCTATCCATGCTGGTTCAGGTGGTGAAAGTTTGATGGGCGCTTCTCTTTTTCTCAGGATGATAACGTCGGCAACCACCTCCGTCCCCGCATTCTTCTTGAACGCGCCTTCCGGCAGGCGGGTGGCCGCGAGTAATTCGGCGCGCTCGGCGAGGTATCGTCGAATGCGGCTTTCGCGTTTATCCAGGCTGTAGCGCGAGGTAATGAAAGCGATGATGCCGCTGGGCCGGATCAGTTCTAGCGCCTTGGCGAAAAAGTAATCATGAATCGAAGCCCTCAAGTATTTCTGTTTGATTTGCGGATCGTGAACGGGATAGTCGCCGAACGGCACGTTCGAGATCGCCAGGTCGAAGTAGTCGTGCGGGAGTGGCGCTGTTTCAAAGCCTTGCTTAAAGACCTTGGTTTCGGGATAGAGGCGTTCAAGGATGCGCACCGTCAGGCTGTCAATCTCGACCGCGACGCGCTCGGATTTGGCCGCGAGGTGCGCAGGCATCGCCCCGAAGAAGTGGCCGACACCCGCCGCCGGTTCAAGCACGCGCAAGGCAGAAAGATTTCCGAGGCCGAGATGCTCAAGGCCCATATAGATCGCGCGGATGATGGGAAGCGCCGTGTAGTGCGCGTTGAGCGTGCTGGCGCGAAGCTGATCAAGTTCTTCCGTTGTCAGCAATCCGTGAAGTTCCGCGCAGGGCGTGGAACAAGAATAAGCCCCATGAGGGAAGGCGCGTTTGAAAACTTCCGTATCACCCCAGCCCGTGTACCGGGCCAGCGTCTGCTGTTCATCGGGCATCAGGTCGCCGGGGGCGCGGGCTTCGGCTTCGATTTGTTTGAGGAGCTTGATGGCCGCAACGTTTTGCTCGAAGCGTCTGGCCGGTCCGCCGAGGTCGCTTAGATCTTCAGTTGGGGCGAAAGAAAAGTCTCTGGGCGCAGGCATCGCGGAAGTAGTAACCGGAGTCGGCATGGCAGTTCTTTTCCTAGGTAGCAAAGGAAGTGGTGGCGCTAAATCATGTTGCTTAGTCGAGCCAGAGATAGCGCAGGCGCTTGGTTGCCCGCCGCGCTAATTTTGGCAGCGAGAGGAAGAGGCATTATGGAAGGTGAGAGGTTCTCGATTTATCGCCAAATGGTTTTCGTGGCAACTAGCAGGAGACGGGGTGGCGTTCCTTGATCTTCAGAGCCCAAGATCAAACAGAAGCTTGGGCAGCGCGGCTTCACCCGTGAGATTGGCGATTTGTGACGGAGTCCATTCTCCGCTGTCGACCGTTTGACATGCGCTCTCATGCCTTCGGGCATCAGACCTGGAAGCCTACAAAGCGCAGATCTTTTGTTGCTCGTGGCGCTTAACGGAGAGAGGGGTGATCGTCTCTCTTCAAGGTGCCTGCCTTCGCCCCGCCTTGTTCAGCTATGTCAAGCCCTGACAGAGTCACCCGCTGACAGACAGGTCGCTTCTTCATAGTGTATTTTCCTGCCGCCGATAAACATGACAGGCGATGGCTAACAATTCTGCTTAACGCTCCAGAAGGAAATAGGGGGGTATAGAGGGCGTTTCCCAAGGTCAGTGCCATCAGCACAGATGTGAGCGAGCTTGAGGAAGGAAGGTGGCAAAAAGGACCCGGAGGATGTCCCCATTGCCGCGCCTCTGCCTACTCTGATTGCGATCTCTTCTACTTCGAGGCTGCGGAAGATGGCGGCGACGACACTATTCCTGCTCTCACCTGACATTTGCTCCAGCACGAGTGCGGACGGCAGCACAATCCTCAGCGTCGAGCAGGGGAAGCTCTATAGCGTCATCGGCGCTGGGAGTCTAATCTGGGCCAAACTCGCCGCCGCTCCTTCGGGACTGCCGCTTGATGCCATCGTAGATGCGCTCCAAGCGGATTTTGAGAGCGTCCCGCGCCGACAGCTTGAGGGCGATGTCAAGAATTTCCTGAGGCAACTCAATGACAAGGGTATCGTCCGGGTAAGCGATGGCCACATCCCGCGCTATGGAAAAGCGCTGGGTGATCGGTTGGAGGCCGCGAGCGTTTTTTTCCTTCTCGGCGCAGTGGATATTTTGCTCAAGCTTCGGCTCCGTGCCTGGGCTGCGTTGCTGCTGCTCGTCGCCGCTGACATCGCGCTCAAGGTGGGCGGATTTCGCGCCCTGCACCGCGCCGTCCAGCGCTGGCCGAGAAGCCGGGGGCCTGCTCAAGGGTCGGCGATCATCACGCAAATCTGCGCGGCGGTGGATCGTGCAGGCACTGTCTACCTCAAACAGGCGCTGTGTCTGCAACGCTCGGCAGTGACTGCTTGTTTATTACGTCGTCGCGGGATGGCAGCGGAGATGGTGATCGGGTGCCACAAGATGCCCTTTCACGGTCACGCCTGGGTTGAGATTGATGGCGAAGTCGTCAATGACAAGCAAAAAGTTAGGGGGTTTTACAGCGCCTTGGCGCGCTGTTAACCCTCAGCCGGAATAAACAGCAAGTTGGTGCGAGCAAGTTG
>Ga0207646_10000507_pt1 | contig 52135 bp, 61 predicted proteins | sample KBSK5502metaG_FD_184343 | JGI IMG/M metagenome (GOLD analysis project Ga0207646, IMG submission 184343) | Corn, switchgrass and miscanthus rhizosphere microbial communities from Kellogg Biological Station, Michigan, USA - KBS K5-50-2 metaG... | ecosystem: Host-associated > Plants > Roots >...
GCCTGGCCGGCCGCCTTCCTCCACTCGCTGACCGCCGGCAACGACCTCGGCGTTTGGTGGGTGGCGCTCGTGGAGGTGGCCTCGGCGGCGGCGGTCGCGACAGCCGTGCTTGCCCGGTTGTTCGGCCGGGGCCGCGGCGGTCCGCCGGAGCCTGGGCCCGGCCCCCGGCGACTGGGGCGAGACGGCCAGCGGCCCGCGCCCGCCCCGTCGGGGGCGAGCGCCCTGTGAACACCCTCGACAGCCAGGTGCGCCCGGCTGGCGGCGCAGGTGGCATGCGGGCAGGTCACCTGCCCAGGCTGCTCCCGGAACGGTTCTGGGGCGGGTCGGCCAGCCTGGAGGAGCACCTCGCCAGGCACGGCCGGCCTCCCGCCCGCGGCCGGGATGGATGGTTCCGGGAGCAGCTCATCGCCGAGGTTGGGCGCGCCGGGCTCACCGGCCGTGGCGGCGCCAGGTTCCCGACCGTCACGAAACTGCGCTCGGTTGCGGCGGGGCGGGACATCCCGGTCGTGATCGCCAACGGCACCGAGGGGGAGCCGGCGAGCGCGAAGGACAAGGTGCTCCTGGCCCGCGAACCGCATCTGGTCCTCGATGGGGCCGTTCTGGCTGCGTACATGGTCGGAGCCAGGCAGGCGATCCTCGTGGTGCACGACGCCGTGCGGGAGATGGTCGACTGCGCCGCCGCCGAGCGCCGCGGGGCGCGATCCGACCCGATCCGGATCAAGGTGATGACGGGCGCGGACCGTTTCGTCGGCGGCGAGGCCAGCGCGCTGGTGAACTGGGTCGGGCATGGCATCCCGCGCCCCACTGCGACGCCGCCGCACGTCTTCGAGCGCGGCCTGGCCGGACGCCCGACGCTGGTCCAGAACGTTGAGACGCTGGCGCACCTCGCACTCATCGCCCGCCACGGCGCGCAGTGGTTCCGGTCGCTGGGCACGCCGGAGGAACCCGGGTCGATGCTGGTCACACTCATCGGCGCGGTGCACCGGCCTGGGGTGTACGAGATCGAGATCGGCGTGCCGGTCGCCGAGGTGCTGGGGTTCGCGGGCGGCCCGGCGGGCCCACTGGGCGCGCTGCTCATCGGCGGCTACTTCGGCACTTGGGCCGACCCGGGCGCCGTGGCATCGCTCCCGTTCTCGGTGGCCGGCTTGCGCCCCGTGGGTGGGAGCCCGGGAGCGGGGCTGATCGCTGCCCTGCCCGCCGATGCATGCGGCCTCGCCGAGACCGCCCGGGTGGCCCGTTACCTGGCCGCCGAGTCCGCGGGACAATGCGGCCCCTGCGTCTTCGGGCTCGACTCGATCGCGGGTGAACTGGAAGCTCTCGCCGCGGGCCGTCCCTTCGGGGAGGCGCGGCTCCGGCGCTGGATGGGCCAGGTCGATGGGCGTGGCGCCTGCCGCCACCCCGACGGCGCGGTCCGCATGATCCGCAGCGCGCTGAGTGTGTTTGGTGCGGAGGTGAACCAGCACGCCCGGGGCTGGTGCCGCGGGACCCGGCGCGCGGGCGTGCTGCCCGTCCCGTCCTGGGAGGCGGCATGACCAGGGGCGCCCGGCTCCGAGTCGACCCCATCGCCTGCGATGGGCGTGGCCTGTGCGCGGAGGTGGTGCCGGAGTTGATCACGCTGGATGCCTGGGGCTTCCCGATCGTCTCCGGCGAGGACATTCCACGAGGCCTGTGGGCAGAGGCCAACGAGGCGATACGGCTCTGTCCCCTGTTGGCACTGCGGCTGGACCGGTCCAGGCAGGGGGAGACGGTCTCACGCAAGCGGGCGGACCCTTAGGCGCCGCCGATCAGCGCCGGGCGGCGGCGCCTGCCCGCTCCAGCGTCGCCGCCCGGTCCCTCATGTGGCGTGCCGAGCGGCAGGTGCAGGCCGCCTGACCGGGTCAGCTCTTGCCCGCTTTACCGCCCCGGCCGGCCCGGGCGATCGCGCCTACGGCCGGCGCCACCGTCAGCCACAGCGCGATGGTCACGACCATCGACGTGACGTACCCGAAGGGCCGGATACCCACGTCGTGGGCGAAGCCGCCGGCGAAGAGCATCAGCAGCCAGGCGCTGACGAAGAAGAACGGCCCAGCGGCCACGACCTCGAAGTAGGACTTCACAGCAATTCCTCATTTCCTGTCTGTGACGGTCAGTATCCGCGTTCCACCGGTCCTGACGCGGTCAGGGGGCCAGCCGGAATGGCGGGTACCGGTCGGTGACCAGCGTTATCGCGTACCCGATCACGCGGTTATGCCAGCGGAGCACGCCCTCCTCGAAGTCGAACACGCTCCGCGGGTAACGGCCGGTGAAGAGAATCGCGAACCAGGCGACGATCGCCATGACGAAGGCCGCGATGTCGAGGACGATCAGGACGATGTAGTGCGGGATGGCCAGGAACCACTTCACCAGGGGGAGCCACCGGTTCAGGTCCTCGGTCACGCTGGGATAGGCGTAGTCCAGGTGGACCGACTGGTGGTCGTCGGTCGCGGGGTAACTGTCATCCATCAGCGCCAGGTAAGCCGAGACCCTGGCACCGAACCGCTGCAGCTCGAGATTCCAGTCGAACCACCACCGCGGGTACTTCTGCCGGAACAGGATCATGAGCAGGGGACCGAAAAAGAGCAGGCCGCCCGCTCCGGCCGCTGCGCCGGTGGCACCCGCCACCGTTCCCAGCAAAATTGCGATCGGAATAACCACGAAGATACGGAAGGCCGTGGTCATCCGGTTGAGCGCTCGGTCTGGGTAATCGACCGAAAAGCTCACAGGGTAGGAAGTCCCGTCCATTGCCAGCTGCCTTTCCTCGTTCGACGTGACCCGTAAGGCACCATCGTGCCAGCGAAGTCGCGCGCGCGGGAGGGACCTTCGGCCCGGGCTAGCGGGTCGCGGTGCCGCTGTCGGCTCTGCCCTGGGCCGCCGCGTCGGCGGCGGTCGACGGTGGGCCCCGCAGCGCCCAGGCCAGGGCGACGGCGAGCAGGCCACCGGCCAGCGGGCCGGCGATGTAGACCCAGACATCGCTGAGGTTGCCGCCGACCAGGGCGGGCCCCAGGCTGCGGGCGGGGTTCATCGACGCGCCGCTGACCGGGCTGGCCCACAGCCCGGCCAGCGCGATGTACCCGCCTACCGCGATGGCCGCGTTGTGGCCGATGTTGCGGGCACCGGACGCCGTCCCGAGGATCACCGTCACCAGCCCGAAGGTCAGGATCATCTCGATGACCAAGGCCCGCCAGGCGCTGATGCCCGGCCCCGGCATGGTCGCGCCCAGCGCCCCAGCGGTGCCGAACAGGCCGCGCAGCAGCCCCGCGGCGGCCGCCGCGCCGGCCAGCTGGGCGAGGACGTAGCCGGGGACCCGCCGCCACGGAAAGTTGCCGCGGGCGGCGAACGCCACGCTCACCGCGGGGTTGAGGTGCGCGCCGGATCTCTCGCCGATCGTGTAGATCATCGCCAGCACCATGAGGCCCGGCGCGACCACCGCCGCGGTCCGGCCGACCTGGCCGTGGCTCACCGCGTTCACCACACCGGCCCCGGCCGCGACCAGGACGAGGAAGAACGTACCCCCGGCCTCGGCCAGCAACCGCCGCCACCACAGCCGCTCGTCGGCGAACGCGGCGGCTCCCGCGCGCGGCGGGACGCCGGATAGTGGCATGTCGGGGTACATGTTGGTGTCCTTTACGAGCTTCCCGGCAGCGTACCGCCGCGGGCGATGTCCTCCATGCCTGCGACACTGAGCCCTGGCCGGTCCGCTCCGCCACAGCTAGGGGTACGGCACATGGTGACAGCCGACGACGTGCGCCGGATCGCGCTGTCGCTGCCGCGAGCCTACGAGGCGCTGGTAGGGGACCGGGTCAAGTTCCGGGTCGGCCGGATCGTGTTCCTAGCGATCTCGCCGGACGAGGAGCTGCTGGGCTTTGGCTTCCCCAAGGAGGAGCGGGCCGCGCTGGTCGCGAGCGAGCCGGAGAAGTTCCTCATGCCGGTGCGCTCGGACGAGCGGTACAACTGGTTGCGGGTGAGGCTCGCCACGATCGACGAGGCGGAACTGCGGGAACTCGTCACCGACGCGTGGTGCATGGTGGTGCCCAAGCGGGTCGCCGAGGCCCACCTTGCCACCGGCCAGCCTTAGAACTGGGCTTTGAGGTCCTCGATCTCGCGGACCGGGCAGAGTTGCTCAGGAACTCAAACTGCGGAGAGGCCGTGCGCGGCTAGCGGGCCGGCGTAGCGGGTGACCAGGCCCGATGCCAGGGCCAGCAGGACGATCACGGTGATCAGGGCCAGCCGGTTGCGCGCGAGCCGGGCGCGGGGCGCGGGCTCGAGGAGCCGCTGCACCCGGGCCGTGACCGCGCCGCCGGTTGCCGCCAGGGCGGCGGCCGGCACGGCCGTGCCGGTGCCCATCGCCAGCAGGGCAGCAACAAGGACGCGGCGCCCGCTGCGGCGCGCCGCCGCGTCGTCGGCGCACATCTCCGCCAGCCGCGTCACCTCGGCGGGTGCCTGGGAGAACAGGGGCACACCGGGGAAGCTGGCGGCGAGCCCGCGGGTGAAGGCGATCATCAGGTGGTGGCGGCCGGCCAGGTGCGCCCGCTCGTGCGCGAGCACGGCGGCGAGCTGCCCGGGGTCGAGCACGGCGAGGGCGCCGCTGGTGAGCACGATGGCGGCCGGGCGGCCGGGAACGCAGTACGCGGCCGGGTGCCGGGCATCGAGCACGACCGCCGCGCCGGCGCCCGGCAGGGTGCGCCCGGTGATGCGCGCGGCGTGGGCGTGTGCCCGGGTTCGCCGCTGGGCCCGATGCAGGCCGCGCCCGTACCGCCAGGCCAGCACGGCGAGCGTTAGTGCGGCGGCGATCGCGGCCGCGCCCAGGGCAAGCTCGAAGGCCGCGCCGCGGTAGACCACCGCGGTGCACGGTCCGCCCGCCACCGAGCGGCAGACCGCGTCCGCCAGCTGAGACCAGCCCGCGACGGCCGCCGTGACCAGGTACTGGGTCGCCACCACCACCGAGGCCAGCACGCTGGCCATCGCGGTCAGCCACGCCGCCAGCCCCAGCCGGGCGCTGATGCCGGGCGCGGTCATCCGGGTCAGCACGCCCGGCACGAACCACGCCACCGCCAGGGCGTAGAGGAACACCAGCAGCGCGGGCCTCACCCGGGCCGCCCGCCCCGCAGCCGCTGCACCACCGTCCGCAGCGCCTCGGACTCCGCGCCGCCCATCTGGGCGACGAAGTGGCTGAGCACCACCTCGGCGTTCCCGCCGTCGGCCAGCGCGTCCCGCATCAGCCGCGCGCTGTACTCCTCGCGGCTGGCGGTCGGCGTGTAGCGGTACGCTTTGCCCTCTTTCTCCCGGGCGAGCCAGCCCTTCCGGTGCAGGTTGTCCATCGTGCTCATCACGGTGGTGTACGCGATGGCCCGCTCTTGCTGGAGTTCGTCGAACAGCTCCCGCACGGTCACCGGGCCGTCGTGATCCCACACCATGTGCATGATCACCGCCTCCAGGTCACCGAAGCCGCGCACGTCACCTCCCGGGTCGTGGCAGCCAGCGTAGGGCCGCCCGGGCCGCTCTCCCGTCAGTCTAGCTCATGCTACTGTCTACGTACGTAGACCGTAGATGAGGGACGGGCGCCATGTCGAAGGGCAGCAGGAACCGGCAGCAGGCCAGGGAGAAGATCGCCCAGATGAGGGCGCGCGAGGTTCGGCGCAGGCGGCGCCAGCGCTGGCTGGGCGCGGCCGGGGCGGTGGCCGTCGCGGCCGCCGTCGTTGGCATAACGCTGGGGGTGACCGCCGGCGGCTCGCCCGCTGCGGGCGGTGGCTCACCGCGGCTGAAGCTGGCCTCGCTGAGCACGCTGGGGGCGCTCAAGCCGGCGCCGTCACCGGGCCCGCTCGGTCCCGAGGGCGTGCCGATCCCGGCCGTGGCCCCGCTTACCGGTACCACCACCAAGGCTACCGGCCAGCCGGTGGACGGGGTCCGCTGCGAGACCAACGGACAGGTCCTGTTCCACATCCACGCGCACCTGACCATCTTCGTGAACGGCTCGCCCCGGCAGGTCCCGGCCGGAATCGGGATCCCCGGAGCCCGCGCCCAGAACACCCCGCAGGGCTCGTTCGTCAGCAGCGGGAACTGCTTCTACTGGCTGCACACCCACGCCGCCGACGGGATCATCCACACCGAGTCACCGGTCCAGCGCACCTACACGCTGGGTGATTTCTTCGACGAGTGGGGCCAGCCGCTCGGGCCTGGCCAGGTCGGGCCGGCCATGGGACACGTCACCGCGATCTACAACGGCCGGCTGTACCAGGGCAATCCGCGCGACATCCCGCTCACCAGGCACGCCCAGATCCAGCTTGAGGTCGGTACCCCGCTGGTAGCGCCGGTGTCGATCATCTGGCCCAGCGGCCTGTAGGCACCGCTGAGCCGGATGCGCTCCAGCGGTCAGCGAACCACCATGACCGGGCGGTCTGTCAGGTGGATGACCTTGTGCGCGGTGCTGCCGAGCACCAGGCCGGCCAGGTCGCTGCGGCCCCGGGAGCCCATCACGATCACGTCCGCGCCGCGTTCCTTGGCCTCGGTCACGATCTCCCGGGCCGCGTGCCCGAGGAGCGTGTCGCGGACCACGCCGTGGGCCTCGATCCCTGCCTGCGTGAGCGCGCCCACGGCTTCCGTCACGTCCGCCCCGGCCTCTTCCGAGGATTCCGACGACGTCAGCAGGCCTGTCCTGCCCACCGTCTCGCGCTCGCGCAGGTGGATGACCCACACCTCGCCGTGGGACAGGGACGCCAGGCCGCGCGCGGCGTCGAGCACGCGGGCGGTGATCTCGGAGTGGTCCACGGCAACCAGAATCTTTTCGTACGTCATGGCCCGTCCCTTCTCGACACCAGGAACTCTAGACACTTCCACATCAGCCGGAAAGGGCCGAAAGTCCCCGCGGCGGGCCGCGCCGCCCAGCGCGGGGCATGTTCTGGGCGAGGGGGACCATCCGGCTTCTCGCGGATCCCGATTGCGCGGTGTACGTGCCGTCAGCCCGCATCCCCGCGTCTGTTTCGAGGTCCCCCTCGCGCGCCTTCAGCACAGCACGCCCGGGGGCGGCCACCAAGGGACCAACGTCCGTCGTCGGCGGGACCTTTGCGGGATGTTCGCAGGAACGGGGCGCGGCCGCGTGGCAGTCCAAACGGCGGGAGACCCGGGACCTTTGGCCTCTGGCGCGGCGCGGCAAGGCCTGGCTTACTCACAGCATGTTCGCGCGGCAAGAGGTCGTGCTTGACCTTGATTTCCCGTCCGCCAGGGCCCGCCTTGCCGCGCTGATGCGGGGGGACTGGCTGGACAGCGTGTCGCAGAACGCCTACGCGGAGGGAACCTCCGGGCAGCTCCGGGTCGGCCCGTTCGGCGGGGTGCCGGCGATGTCAAAGCTGGTGGAGGTGCGGCTGCTGGAGCCGGTGCCGCACGACAACATCGTGATCGTGCCGCTGCGCTGGGAGGCGACAGGGCGGATGGGTCGGCTGTTTCCCGTCCTGGACGCGAACCTGACGCTCACCGAGGCCGACGGCGGCCTGGCCCTGCTGGGACTCGCGGGCGTGTACCGCCCGCCACTGGACGGGGTGGGCGAGGAACTGGACCAGCTCGTGCTGCACCGCGTGGCCACCGCGACGGTCAGGTCACTGCTGAACCGCCTCTCGGTCATCCTGACCGAGACACCAGAGGTGAGCGAGCAGGCGGCGCCACCACCGTGAGCTCGGCCCGGACCGGTGCCAGCGGGGTGCCAACCCCCGGACGTCGCCGGCGCCGCCAGCGGATCAAGAAGGCCACCGCGCGCTGCCGGGCCCACCGCCCCTACGCTGCGGGACCTTCGTCCTCTTGAGCCGCGGGGCGTAGTGCCGCAGGGTCGGGTAATCGGCTCAAATACGGCAGCAGGGAAGTGGCACGATGACGCTCGCGCAGGAGAAGCACTCAGGAACCGAAGAGAACGACGGGACGGTCAGGGACCGGGTCGCCCTGGTCACGGGAGGCACCGCAGGCATCGGGGCGGCGATCAGCTACCGCCTGGCCAGCCAGGGAGCCGCAGTGGCCGCCGGTTACTGGCGCAACCCGGACCGGGCGGAGGACTTCCGCGCCAAGATGCTGGGAGACTTCCCGAACCGGCCGTTGACCGTGCACCACGGCAACATCGGTTCGCCTGATGACTGCCGGCGGGTGGTCGCGGAGACGATCGACCAGCACGGCCGCTTGGACATCCTGGTTAACAACGCGGGCATCACGATCGACAAGACCGTCGCGAAGATGGGTGACGAAGACTGGCAGCGGGTCATCGCGGTCAATCTGTCCGGCGCCTTCTTCATGGCGCAGGCGGCCCTTGAGCAGATGATCACACAGGGCAGCGGCCGGATCATCAGCGTCTCGTCGGTCATCGGTGAAACCGGCAACATCGGCCAGGCCAACTACGCCGCATCCAAATCCGGGCTGTTCGGCCTGACGAAGTCGCTCGCCAAAGAGGCGATCTTCCAGCTCAAGCGGGCAGGGCGCGACCCCGGGGAGGGGATCGGGCTTACCGTCAACGCGGTCACCCCCGGGTTCATCTCCACCGACATGCTGGCCACGATCCCGGAGAAGGTGCTGGAGCGGATAAAGGAGCAGATCCCGCTTGGCCGGCTCGGCCAGCCTGAGGAGATAGCGCGCGCGGTCTGCTTCCTCGCGGCGGACGAGTCCTCCTACATAACCGGCCAGATCTGGGCCATCAACGGCGGCCTGGACATGTGAGGAAGACGATCAGCATGAACACTACGCAAGACCTTTTTGTCCTGTCCGGAGTCCGCACGGCCATCGGGAAGTACGGCGGCAGCCTCGCGGGCGTTCCGCCGTGTGATCTTGGCGCCGCGGTGGTCAGCGAAGCTGTCCGCCGGGCGGGGACGGAACCTTCGGCCGTGGGCCACTGTGTCTTCGGCAACGTCATCCACACCGAGACGCGGGACATGTACCTGGGCCGTGTGGCCGCCGTCAACGGCGGGCTTCCGGTGGAGACGCCGGCGTTCACCGTGAACCGGCTCTGCGGCAGCGGCCTGCAGGCGATCGTGTCCGCGGCGCAGGCCATCGCGCTGGGCGACACCGAGGTGGCGGTGGCCGGCGGGGCGGAGTCGATGAGCCGCGGACAGTATTGGATACCCGGGCTGCGGTGGGGGCAGCGGATGCGCGACGGCACCGTCGTCGACGCGATGGTCGGCGCGCTCACCGATCCCTTCGACGGCTGCCACATGGGGGTCACGGCGGAGAACGTGGCCTCCGACTACGCCGTGTCCCGGGACGACCAGGATGAACTGGCCATCGAGAGCCACCGCCGGGCGGCGGCCGCCACGGACGCCGGGTACTTCACCGAGCAGATCTTGCCCATCGAGGTGCCCGCGAGGAAGGGCACCGTGACCTTCGCAACGGATGAGCAGGTGCGGCCCGGCGTCACGGCCGAAGACATGGCGAAGCTGCGGCCTGCCTTCGCCACGGACGGCACCGTCACCCCGGGCAACGCGTCGGGAATCAACGACGCCGCCGCCGCGGTCGTGCTGGCCAGCGGCGCCTTCACCGAGCGCGAGGGCCTGGCACCGCTGGGGCGGCTGGTCGCCTACAGCCACGCCGGGGTGGAGCCGCGGATCATGGGGATGGGACCGGTGCCGGCGGTACGGAAGGTGCTCGACCGGGCCGGCCTGAAACTCGACGAGATTGACCTGTTCGAGGTCAATGAGGCGTTCGCCGCGCAGGCGCTGGCGGTGGTCAGGGAGTTGGGCCTGCCGCCGGAGCGGACCAACCCGAACGGCAGCGGCATCTCGCTCGGGCACCCGATCGGCGCGACCGGGGCGATCCTTGTCGTGAAGGCGCTGTATGAACTGCGGCGCACCGGTGGCAGGTACGGACTGGTCACCATGTGCATCGGTGGCGGCCAGGGCATAGCGGCCGTGTTCGAGGGCGCGTAGCACCGGATCGAGGCAGTGGGCGGTCCGGCGGGCGACCGCCGGGCCGCGGCCGTCCCCGTGCGGCGAGCCACGCGGGCGAAGCACTGACGCGAGACCTCGGCGCTCAACTTGCTAGATATATCAAGTGAGCGCTTGACATGCAGAGCAAACCTGCTTACTATAGTTTGCACTAGACATCAAGGAGGAAACATGAACGCCACAACCGTCGGGCAGGAGCTTCAGGGCGAGATCCTGAAGACCGTCCGCAAGAGCCAGGACGTCGTGGTCGAGGCGATCCAGGCGTGGGCGGACGCCGTCCAGTCCATCAAGCCCCCGTTCCCCGACGTGACCATCCCGTTCACGGACAAGCTGCCGAAGCCGGGCGAGCTCGTTTCCGGTGCCTACGACTTCGCTGAGCAGTTGCTCGCGGCGCAGCGGAAGTTCGCCGAGGACGTGCTGGCCGCGACCGCGCCGCTGTACACCAGCGAGCCGGCCCCCGCGAAGAAGGCGGGCACCACGGCCAAGTAAGCCGGGCGCGGTAACGGCGGGCCCGGACCCTGTGGGGTGCCGGGCCTGCTGCGCTTCCGCCTGCGCCCGCCCGGCGTTGTTCGCCCGTCGGCGGCGGGGATAGGCCGACCGCGTGGCTCGTTGCTTAGTATGCTTAGCGGGAGTGCGAGGGAATGATGGACACAGATCCGTGGGACGCCCATATGAAGGCCCTGGGCGGCTTCATCCGCAGCCAGCGCAAGCTCGCGAACCTGTCGCTCCGCCAGCTCGCCGAGCTGACTAGCCTGTCCAACCCGTACCTGAGCCAGGTCGAGCGCGGCCTGCATCAGCCGTCGGTGCGGGTGCTGCGGCTGCTGGCCGAAGCGCTCAACGTCTCGGCCGAGACGCTGCTAGCACAGGCGGGCCTGTTCGACCCCGGCCCGGACCCGGCCGGCGGCGATGCGGAAGAAGCGCCGCCGTCGGTGGAGTCCGTGATCCGGGCCGACGCGCGCTTGGACGATGAGCAGAAGGCCGCGCTGCTCGCGGTGTACCGGAGCATGCTCCGGGACCAGTAACGGCGCCTGCGTGCGTTGGGCCCCCGGCCATAGGACCAACGGCCCTGCCCGGCGGCCCCTTGCGACGTCATGGTGGGGACTCTGACCCCGTGACGTAGGCAGGTGAGGGCCATGACGGAGGTCGTCATCCCCGAGGGCAAGGTGGCGCGGATGCTGGCGACGGCCTCTCGCGCCCCATCGGTCCACAACACCCAGCCGTGGCGGTTCTCGGTCAGCAAGCACGCGATCGAGCTGTACGCCGACCCGGCGCGGAAGATCCACCACGACCCCATCGGCAGGCAGATGCTGATCAGCTGCGGCGCGGCACTGTTCGGGCTGCGGCTTGCCGTGCGGGAGCTCGGCCGCGTTCCCGCGGTCACCCTGTTTCCCAGCCCGGCACGGCCCGCGCTGCTCGCCCGGGTGGCGCTGGGCCCCGAGGCGCCGCTCACCGAGCTGGAATGGCGGATGCTGGCGGCCCTGCCGCACCGGCACACGCACCGCGGGGCCTTCGATCCCGGGCCGCTGCCGGCCGGGCTGCTCCCCGGGCTGCAGCACGACGCTCTGGCCGAGGGCACCACGCTGGCCCTCATCGACAGGCCGGACGGCTACGCCAAACTGGCGGCGCTGGTGGCCGAGGCGGCGAGGAAGCAGGCCCGCGATCCCGCGGCCCGCGAGGAGATCCTGCAGTGGAGCCGGGCACCTGAGAGCACCGCCAGGGACGGCGTGCCGGCGAGAGCCTTCCCACCGGAGGGCACCGCCGCGCCCGGCAGGCTGGTGCAGCGTGACTTCGACCGTGGCCGGCGCATCGGGCTCCTCCGCGCGCCCACGCCGGACGAGCCGCCTCCGGCGGCCACCGCCGTGCTGGTCACGGCCGGCGACCTGCGGATCGACTGGCTGCGGGCCGGCCAGGCGCTGCATCGCATGCTCGCCCATGCGGCCACGGCCTGGGTCTTCGCCAGCCTGAACACCGAGCCGCTGGAGTTCCCTGTGATCAGGAGTTTGATCCGGGCCAGGCTGGCCTTGCCTGGCACACCGCAGATGCTGCTGCAGTTCGGCCCGGCCCGCACCAGCCAGGCCACGGCACGGCGCCCCGTGACCGAGTTCCTGGTCCAAGGGCCAAACGTCCCCCACGTAGGGCCGTAACGCCTCTGCTGGCCATGGGCGGGGCCGACCACACTAATGGCAGGAGGTGGTCATGCCCCGGACGTACGCGCTGCTGGCCGACGGGAGCACAGCCGAAATACGGCCCGCCGGCCCGGCCGACGCCGACGCCGTGCGCGCCATGCACGCGGCCATGTCCCCGGAAAACCTCTACCTGCGGTTCTTCACCCTGAGCCCGAACAATGCCGAGCGGGAGGCGGCGCGGGTCTGCCGCGACCCGGGACCGGACGGCGCGGCGCTGCTCGCCTGGCTCGGCGACCGGCTGGTCGGCGTGGCAAGCTACGAGCCCGCGGGGACGCCCGGTGCCGCCGAGGTCGCTTTCGCCGTGCCGGACGACATGCATGGCAAGGGCGTCGCCACGCTGCTCCTTGAGCACCTGGTGTCGGTCGCGCGCGAGCGCGGGGTGCGGGAGTTCCTGGCCGAGGCACTGGCCGAGAACAGGGCCATGCTCCGCGTGTTCGCCGACGCCGGGCTGCCCGCCCAGCGGCGCATGTCCGACGGCGTGGTGGAGCTAACCTTCCCGCTCCCAGCCGGAGACGCCGACCGCGGCCTGGACAGCTACCTGGATTCCGTGTCCGCCCGGGAGAGCCGGGCGGACGTGGCCAGCCTGCGGCACCTCCTGCGCCCGTCCTCGGTGGCCGTGGTCGGCGCCAGCCGCCGCCGCGGAACGGTGGGCAGGGAGATCCTGCGCAACATAGTGACCGGCGGGTTCTCCGGCGCCGTGTACCCGGTCAACCCGCGGGCCAGCTCACTGGAGGGCCTGCGCTGCCTGACGTCCGTGGCGAGCCTCCCGGAACACGTCGACATGGCCGTGATCGCGGTGCCGGCCGCCGCGGTCCCCGAGGTGGCCGCGCAGTGCGGGCAGCGCGGCGTCCGGTCGCTCGTGGTCATCACCGCCGGCCTCGGCCCCCAGGGCGCCGACCTGCTGGCCATCTGCCGCAGGTACGGCATGCGCCTGGTCGGGCCCAACTGTTTCGGCGTGGCCGTGCCCCCGCTCGGCCTGGACGCGACGTTCGGCGCCGGGCACCCCGCACCGGGCATTGCGGGTCTGGTCGTCCAGTCCGGCGGCATCGGCGTATCGCTGCTCGGCCACCTGTCCCAGCTCGGCATCGGCGTGTCGTCATTCGCGTCGGTCGGGGACAAGTACGACGTGTCGAGCAACGACCTGCTGATGTGGTGGGAGCAGGACGAGCGGACCAAGCTGGCCGTGCTGTACGTGGAGTCGTTCGGCAGCCCGCGGAAGTTCGCGCGAACTGCGCGCAGGGTGGGGCAGCGGATGCCGGTGCTGACCGTGCTCGGTGGGCGGTCCGCCGCTGGCCAGCGGGCCGCCGCCTCGCACACCGCGGCCGCGGCCACGCCGCTGGTCACCCAGGAGGCGCTGTTCGCGCAGGCCGGCATCATCGCGGTGCCGGGTCTTGGCGAACTGGTCGAGGCCGCGGCCCTGCTGGCCTGCCAGCCGCTTCCCGCCGGTGACCGGGTCGCGATCGTATCCAACGCGGGCGGGGCAGGCGTGCTCGCCGCCGACGCGTGCGGCGACAACGGGCTCCGGGTCGCGGCCCTGTCCGGGGCCACACAGCGTCGGCTGGGCCGGCTGCTGCCGCCCGGCGCGGCGGTCGCGGGCCCGGTCGACACCACCGCCGCCGTCGGCGGGGACGCGTTCCGCGCCTGCCTGGAAGAGGTGGCGGCCGACGACGGCGTCGATGCCGTCATGGCGATCACCGTGCCGACCGCCGTCGCGGACCTGACCCAGGCCATAGCCGCGGCCATGGTCGCCAAGCCGCTGGCCGCCGCGGTCCTCGACCAGCAACAGGCGGTGCGGCTGATCCGGGCCGGCAGGCCAGGAACACCGGACGCGGACCGGCCCGCCGCAATTCCCGCCTACGCCTACCCGGAGGGCGCCGCGCGGGCACTCGGTCACGCGGCCTCCTACCACGCCTGGCGCGGACGGCAGCGGGGCCAGGTCCCCGACCTGAGTGGGCTGCGTACCGCCGACGCCAAGGCGCAGATCGCGGGCTTCCTCGCGGGCAGCCCCAAGGGCGGGTGGCTGCCGACGGCCGCGGTCAGCGACGTGCTCGCGTGTTACGGGATCCCGCTCGTGCCCAGCCGGCAGGTCACCGATGAGCAGGGGGCCGTCCGCGCCGCGGCCGAACTGGGCGGCCCGGTGGTGCTCAAGGCGCAGGCTGCGGGCCTGGTCCACAAGACCGAGGCAGGCGCGGTCAAACTGAGCCTGCACGGTGAGCAGGAGGTCCGCACCGCGTACCGGGAGTTGGCCGCCACGTTCGGGTCTCGCCTCACTGGGGTGCTGGTCCAGCCGATGCTCACCGGCGGGGTCGAGGTGCTGGTAGGGGTCGTTCAGGAACCCGTCTTCGGCCCGCTGGTGGTGTTCGGCCTGGGCGGCGTGGCCACCGAGGTGCTCGGTGACCACGCTGCCCGGCTCACCCCGCTCACCGACACCGACGCGGACGACCTGATCCACAGCGTGCACGCGGCGCCCTTGCTGTTCGGCCACCGCGGCGCGCCACCGGTGGACACGGCTGCGCTCAGCGACGTGCTGCTACGGGTATCCCGCCTCGCCGATGATCTCCACGACGTGGCCGAGCTCGACCTCAACCCGGTGATCGCGACCAGCGACGGCGTCTGTGCCGTGGACGCCCGCATCCGGGTCTGCCCGGCACAGCCGCGCGACCCGTTCCTACGCCGGCTTCGCTGAGCCAGGCCCGCTCGGTAAACGCTGAGCCAGGCCCGCCCCGATAAGCGCTGAGCCAGGCCCACCCAGATAAAGGAGAGCGAGAGATGACAGGAACGGAGCCCGCGCTGGGAGAGCTGGATGAGGCCGAGTGCCTGCGGCTGATCTCGCCCGGCGGCATCGGAAGGCTCGCCTACTTGGGCCGTTACGGTCTCACCGTCCTCCCGGTCAACTACAAGCTGCACGAGGGAGCCATCGTGTTCCGTACCGCGCAGGACAGCCCGACGGGCGAGGACCTTCAGACCGGGATAGCGCACGCTGAGTACCAGGTGGCGTTCGAGGTCGACGACGTCGACCCGGCTGCCCGCGAAGGGTGGAGCGTCCTGATTCACGGCCCGGCGCACCACATGACGACGGAGGCCGAGCGGGCCTCGGTACTCGAATCTGGAGTCGAGCCGTGGCCCGGCGGAGCGCGGGAACACGCGATCCGGATCACACCGACACGAATCACCGGCCGCCGCCTCCGCCAGCGCCCACCGCGGGTCTGATGGCGCTTGGTCCTGGCATCTAGGGACCTACGCCCCTGCCCGCCAAGGCGGCGAGCTGTGAGGGTGACGGCATGAAGCAACCGGATCCGCCTGCGCCAAAGCGCGCTGCCGTGCCGGGCTGGCCGTCGCCGGAGGTCATCGCCGAACTGCTGCGGGCGGCGACGCTTGCGCCGTCGATGCACAACACCCAGCCGTGGCGGTTCCGGGTGTCGGACGCCAGCCAGGCCATCGAACTGTACGCCGACCCGTCGCGGATGCTGCCGTACAGCGACCCGGGCGGCCGGGCCGTGCACATCGCGTGCGGCGCCGCCCTTTTCAACCTGCGCCTGGCGGTCGCGGTGGCGGGCCGCGAGCCTGTCGTCAGATTGCTTCCGGATGCCCGGCAACCGCAGCTGCTCGCGGTGCTCCGCCTGGCCGGGCCGCACCGACCGGACGAGGCTGAGTCCGAACTCCACGCCGCCATCCCAGTACGGCATACCAACCGCCAGCCGTTCAGCAACCGTCCCGTGCCGCCGGGCGTGCTCGCCGAACTGGCGGAGGCTGCAGCCGTGGAAGGCGCGGCCCTGCACTTTCCCGGCGATGCCGAGACGGCCAGGCTCCTGGACCTGGTCAGCGACGCCGAGCAAGACCTGCTCGCCAATCCCAGTTACCGCGCCGAACTGGCCCGCTGGGTGAGCGGGAACCGCGGGCATGACGGCATCCCTGACAGCGCCCTCGGGCCGCGCGACCCCGGCGGGAGCACCCCCACGCGCGACTTCACGCCCGGCCGGCACCAGCCAGCCGGCTACGCCTGGTTCGAGGAAAACCCGCAGCTGGCCGTCCTGTGCACCGCCAGCCACACGCAGGTGGACTGGCTACGCGCGGGGCAGTCCTTGCAGCGTGTTCTGCTGACCGCCAGCGCACGGGGAATTGCCGCCAGCCCTCTCACGCAGCCGCTGGAGACCGCCGACGCCTGGATGGTCCGAGATCCGCACGTCGGCGGCGAGACACCGCAGATGATCCTGCGTATCGGTTACGGGCTGCCGGTCCCCGCCACGCCGCGCCGTCCCGTCTCCGACGTGCTGGACGAGCGGTCCTAGCCAAATCGGCCCAGAGACCGCCAGCCACAGAAAGACGACTTAAAGTGAGGAGGTGCCGAGGTTTAGCAGGACGGGGGGGCTCGCCCGCCGGCTCGGATTGGACCGCAATCCGCTGCGGCGCCGGACCGACCGAATTCAGGCCTGCCTCGGGGCCGGGCTGCTTCTGGCGTTCCTGATCGGCGCGCCCTTCCTGGCGGTGGCGGCCGCCCATTGGGCGGGGCACGTCGCCGTCGCCGAACAGCGGGCCCAGCGCGCCTGGCACGAGGTCACCGCCATCCTGCTGCGCGGCGCACCGAATTCCGTGGTCTTCACGAGCGGGTTCGAGGGCGGCGCCTGGGTACCGGCCCGGTGGACCGCGCCGGACGGGCAGGCGCACACCGGCCAGATTGAGGTCAGCACCGGGGTGGCGGCGGGCACAAGGGTCCCGATCTGGGTGACCACGGCGGGCTCGCCGACCGGCCCGCCGCTGACGAACCGCGCGCTGACGGCCCGCCTGGTCTTGGCGGCGGTCACGGCCGTGGCGCTGCTGGCGGCCGTGCTGGCGTGCCTGGCGCGGATCGGCCGGTGGGTGATCAACCGGCGTCGGCTCGCGCGCTGGGACGCGGCGTGGGCCACGGTTGGCCCGCAGTGGACCAAGCGGTTCTGGTCGCGCGGCTAACCAGGCTGGCCGAGGGCCGACCGAGCTAGTCGGCCGCCAGCACGGCGCGGGCCTGGCGGGCGATCTCAATGTCCTCCCGCGCGGCGATGACCAGCGTGCGCACCGCCGCGCCGGGCGCCGAGATGTCGCAGTCCGGCTGGGCGGCGGCGTTGCGGCCCCCGTCCAGCGCGACGCCCAGGAACGACAGGCCCGAAGCCGCCTCGGCCCGGACCTCTGGCTGGTGCTCGCCGATCCCGCCGGTGAACACCAGCGTGTCCAGCCCGTCCATCGCGGCGGCCATCGCCGCGATCTCCCGTCGCAGCCGGTGCGCGTGCACATCGATGGCCAGGCGGGCCTCCGGGTCACCACGGCCGGCGGCCAGCCGGACGTCGCGCATGTCGCCGGAGCCGTCCGGCAGCCCGGCCAGCCCGGCGAGCCCGGAGCGGAACTCCAGCCCGTCCGAGACCTCGTCCACGGCCATGCCGCCGTGCCGCTGCAGCCAGATGAGCAGCCCCGGATCCACGCTCCCGGAACGCGTGGCCATCACCAGCCCCTCAAGCGGCGTGAAACCCATCGTCGTGTCCACGCACACGCCGCCCTTGACCGCCGCGAGCGACGACCCCGCGCCGAGGTGACAGGTCACCACGCGGTGCCGTTTGGCATCTTGATCTTTAGACAGCTGCACGGCACGGCGCGAGGCGTAGGCATGCGAGAGCCCGTGGAAACCAAAGCGCCGCAGGCCAAAACGCCTGATCCAGTCCAGCGGCAGCGCGTACGTGACGGCCGCCGGGGGCAGCCCCGCGTGGAACGCGGTGTCGAAGCAGGCGACGTTCGGTACCCCGGGCAGCGCGGCACGCGCGGCCTCGATCCCGGCCAGCGCCCGGGGCTGGTGCAGCGGCGCGAGGTCGGTCAGGTCCGCGATCGCCGCCAGGACGGCGTCGTCGACCAGCACCGCCCGGGTGAACAGGCTGCCGCCGTGCACGACCCGGTGCCCCACCACGCGGACGCCATCCCGTCGGCCGAGCCCGTCCAGGAACCGGCGCAGCGCGTCATCGTCCGGGCTGCCGTCCCAGGCGGACAGGTCGAGCGTTTCAGTGACGGCGTCACCCGGGCCGAGCGCGCGCAGCTTGAGGCTGCTCGACCCGGCGTTGACCACCAGGACCGCGGTCATCGGATGGGCGGGACGGCCAGCGCCTTGCCGCCCTCGGTCCTGGCGCCCGCCCGGGCTCGCGGCCCCGGCCGACTCCCACCCGGCCACGCCCAGCCGGCGACCTCGGGCAGGTCCTCGCCGTGCTCCCTGGTCCAGGCGCGGGCCCTGGTCCGGGAGTCGGTCATCTGCTGGCGCAGCCATGCCGCCGTGCGGTTCAGCCCGGGCACCCGGTCGATCACGTCCATCACCAGGTGGAATCGGTCCATGTCGTTCAGCATCACCATGTCGAACGGCGTGGTCGTGGTGCCTTCCTCCTTGTAGCCGCGGACGTGGATGCCCGCGTGCCCGGCCCGCCGGTAGGTGAGCCGGTGGATCAGCGCGGGGTACCCGTGGTAGGCGAAGATGACTGGCTTGCCGGTGGTGAACAGCGCGTCGAACTCGGCGTCGCTCATCCCGTGCGGGTGCTCGCTGGGCGGCTGCAGGCGCATCAGGTCGACGACGTTGACGACCCTGACCCGCAGCTCCGGCAGGTGCGTGCGCAGGATGTCGGTGGCCGCGAGCACCTCCAGCGTGGGCACGTCGCCGGCGCAGGCCAGCACGACGTCCGGTTCGGTGCCGTCGCCGTCGCTGCTCGCCCAGTCCCAGATGCCCGCGCCCCTGGTGCAGTGCAGCACGGCGGCGTCCATGTCGAGCCAGTCCGGGCTGGGCTGCTTGCCCGCGACGATCACGTTGACGTAGTCCCTGCTGCGCAGGCAGTGGTCGGCGACCGACAGGAGCGTGTTCGCGTCCGGCGGCAGGTAGACCCGGATCACCTCGGCCTTCTTGTTGACCACGTGGTCGATGAAACCGGGGTCCTGGTGCGAGAAGCCGTTGTGGTCCTGACGCCACACGTGCGAGGTCAGCAGGTAGTTGAGCGAGGCCACGGGGCGGCGCCACGGCAGCTGGCGGGACACCTTGAGCCACTTCGCGTGCTGGTTGAACATCGAGTCCACGATGTGAATGAACGCCTCGTAGCAGGAGAAGAAGCCGTGCCTGCCGGTGAGCAGGTAGCCCTCGAGCCAGCCCTGGCAGGTGTGCTCGGACAGGATCTCCATCACCCGGCCGTCGGCGGCCAGGTGGTTGTCGCCGTCGACGATCCGCTCCTCCCAGGTCTTCCCGGTCACCTCGTACAGGGCGTTCAGCCGGTTCGACTCGGTCTCGTCCGGGCCGAACACGCGGAAGTTCGCGGTTGGGATGTTGCGCCGCATCACGTCGCGCAGGAAACCGCCGAGCACCCGGGTGGGCTCGGACATCCCGGCGCCCGGCGCGGGCACCGGCACCGCGTAGTCGCGGAAATCGGGCAGCACCAGGTCGCGCAGGAGCGCGCCGCCGTTCGCGTGCGGGGAGGCGCCGAGCCGGCGGTCGCCGCGCGGCACGAAGCCGAGCAGTTCCTCCCTGGGCCGCCCGTCGGGGTCGAACAGCTCCTCCGGCCGGTAGGAGAGCAGCCACTCCTGCAACTGCCGCAGGTGCGCCGGGTTGGTCCGCACCTCGGGGAGCGGCACCTGGTGCGACCGCCAGGTGCCCTCGACCGGCAGGCCGTCGACCTCGGCCGGCCCGGTCCAGCCCTTCGGCGTGCGCAGCACGATGAGCGGCCAGCGCGGCCGGCCGTTCGCCGCGCCCGCGCCCGCGTCCCCGCTCCGGGCGGATTCGGTGATGCCCCGGATCGCAGCGAGCGCCCCGTCCAGCGCCGCCGCCATTTTTTCATGCATAACGAAGGGTTCGTGGCCCGTCACGTACGACGGTGCGTAGCCGTACCCGCGAAGCAGCGCGTCGAGCTCGTCATCGGGGATGCGGGCCAGCAGCGCCGGGTTGGCGATCTTGTAGCCGTTGAGGTGGAGGATCGGCAGCACGGCCCCGTCCCTGGCCGGGTCGAGGAACCGGCAGCCGTGCCAGCCCGTTGCCAGGGGGCCGGTCTCGGCCTCCCCGTCGCCCACCACGCAGGCCACGACCAGGCCTGGGTTGTCGAACGCCGCGCCGCAGGCGTGCGCGAGGGAGTAGCCAAGCTCCCCGCCCTCGTGGATCGACCCCGGGGTCTCCGGCGCGACGTGGCTGGGCACTCCGCCGGGAAAGGAGAACTGCCGGAACAGGGTGTGCATGCCCGCGGCGCTGAGCGGGACGCCCGGGTACACCTCGCTGTAGCTGCCCTCCAGCCAGGTGTTGGCCAGCGCGGCGGGCCCGCCGTGACCAGGCCCGATGACGATCATCATCTCGCATGTGTGCACGGTGATCGCCCGGGACAGGTGCGCCCAGATGAAGTTCAGGCCGGGCGAGGTGCCCCAGTGCCCGAGCAGCCGCGGCTTGATGTGCTCCGGGCGGAGCCGCTCGGTCAGCAGCGGGTTCGCCATCAGGTAGATCTGGCCCGCGGTCAGGTAGTTGGCGGCGCGCCAGTAGGCGTCGATCGCCAGCAGCTCCGCCCGGGTAAGCGGCCCGCGCTCAGTGCTGGTCATGGGCGCCGCGGACCACCACCACCGGGCAGAACGCTCCCGTCACGCAGTGGATGCTCACCGAGCCGACCAGCATCCCGGACCACGCCCCGTGCCCGCGGCTGCCGACCACGAGCAGGTCGGCCTCCCTCGATGCGTCGATCAGTACCTGCGTGGGGTGCCCGTACCCGATGCTTGTCTCCACGCCGGACTCCTGCCCGGGGCAGGCCTTCGCCACGGCCTCATTCAGGGTGGCCAGCTCCTGGTGCTCGGTCTGGGCGCGGACGCTCTCCGGTGCCTTTTCGATGGGGGGCCCGCCGACCGCGCCGGGGTAGTGCCAGGCGATGAGCGCCCGCACCCTGGCCCCGGTGCCGGAGGCGTACCGCGCGGCCCAGGCCAGCGCCGCCACCGACCCGGCTGAACCGTCGACGCCCACCACTACGAGTTCCTGTCCGCCGGCCATCGGCGTTCCGCCTTTCCTGTCCGCGGCGCTCGTCGCGCGCCGAAGATGTCGTGGCTCCCCGGCAGCCATCGAACCCGGCCGGGCCGGTCTTGTACAGGGCCAATGGTCCCCGGGCCGGGTGGGATCTTCCGGCGGATGTGCATGCCGCAGGCCCTCGTTTCGCCCGCGTCCGCGGCTTACACTCGCCTCGGAGGGTGATTCCATGGATGATCTCGCCGACCACTTCCTCGAGCTGATTCATCGCCTCGAGGAGGTCAGGGATGCGGTAACCCCGGAGCGTGCCCACGCCGAGTTCGACGAGACAACCCTCCAGCTGTTCTGGAGGAAATGGCCCGGGGTATCCGCATGGGCCGGCTCGCTGTGGCGGCTGCTCTGCGAGGATCTGGCCGGGCCGTCCACCCCCCACTGCGACGCGGATCTGGATGAGGTCGGGGGGAGTGAGTAAGCCATGGGGCACCCCAGAACCGCCGCTCCGGTGCTGCGGGACCTCATGACCACCCGCGTGGCGGCGACAACCCCAGACACGCCGGTGACCGCGGCGGCCGCGGTCATGGTGGCGGCGAATGTCGGCTCGGCCGTGGTCATGCAAGGGCAGTTCCTGGCCGGAATCCTTACCGAGCGCGACATCCTGCGCGCCGCCGCGTCCGGGGCGGACCTATCCGCCGCCGCGGTTTCGGAATGGATGACCCCGGACCCGCAATCGGCCAGCCCAGAAACCAGCGTTGAAAGCGCGGCCCAGATCATGCTGCTGAATGGGTTCCGCCACCTGCCCGTCGTGGAAGGCCGCACGGTCTGTGGTGTGGTGAGCCTCCGCGATCTGTTCTCGGTCGGAATCCGCCGTCCGCCGGCTGGCTGAACCGTCCGTCGGCAGGCTGAACCGTCCGCCGGCAGGCTGTACCGTCCGCCGGGTGGCGGCCGGCTACGCGGTGACGTGGTCGATGTCCACGGGTGGCAGGTCGCCCACCTGCTGCTTGGTGAGGCTGAGCCGGATGCCATCGGGGGTCGCGGTCACCGCGCTGATCGGGATGGCCACCTCCTTGCGGCCCCACAGGTGCCCCTCCTGGAGCAGCACGTGGGTCACATGATGGCTGCCGGGGTCGATGACGAGGCCCTCGACCCGCCCGATGGTGCCGTCGGCGGCGTGCACGTCGTCGTCGCGGCGCACCTCAACCTCGCCCAGCGGGACAACGTCTGAGGTGACGAACTCACCCCTCCCGCCTTCGGCGCCGCCCTTGGCGTAGTAAGGCCAAAATATCGCCTGTTCCGGGCCGTAGGCCGCGTAGCTGGTGGTCCCCGGCATGAACTGCCGCTCCTCGGCGGGGTCGAGCGCCTCGAACTCCGCCGTGGTACACCGGAGCCGGACCTCATTCCCCGTGGCGCCGACAAGGGCGATGGGGACCAGTCGCCCGGGCGTGTTTCTGTGGTGCGGCTCAACCACGAGGTGGGTGACGGCGCGCGCGACCGGGTCGACGACCACCCGGCTCACCGTGCCGCAGACTCCATCGGTGCAACTGGCCTCGGCCCCGATCGGGACCGGCGTCGTTCCTTCCATCGGCATCCTCCTCAGGGCCGTTGTTCCATACGATGCGGTCTCACTTGGAGAACAGATGCAGGCCGAGCCATGCCCACCAGGCCACCACCGCAATCCGGCCGGTCCGGCTGTGCGTGACGCGGGTGAACAGCGCGCCCATCGTCGGGATCCGGGAGCCAGAGCGGTGCGCCAGCACGTTTAGCCCCGTCCCGGCGGCGGCGAACGCCACGAACCCGGCGATCGTGATCCCATGGCTGGTCATCGGCGGGCGAGGTACCAGCCGACCGCCAGCAGGTACGCGGCGCGGACGGTGTCGCCGGTGACGTACGAGAAGTAGGCCGCCACGAGGAAGGTCAGCACCACCGGGTGGGCCAGGCTCCGGGGCAGCCGCAGCAGGCTGGCCACCAGCGCGCCGCCGCGGCCCGCGGGAGATGGCACGGACATGATGGGACGGTGCTCCCAGGCCAGCCCGGCTGGCCACGCCGGGGAGCCAGGGGCCGCGCCTGACGATGCTTGATCACGACGCGCCGGTCATGTGCCACCAGGCAGCCGGGCCGCCCAGGACATCCGGTCGGCCCAGCAAGTCATCACGGCGCATCCCGGGCAGCACGACGTAGTGGATCGAGCCCGGCACCGACACCAGCGCGAGCACCCGCCACAGGGCGCGCGCGTAGGCCTCGGCGCGCCGCGGACCATCCCACTCGTACAAGCCCCGGTAGCGGCCGCGCTCGTCGTCGGCCAGCCACAGCTTGGAGACGAAGCCGGGTGCTGGACGCCGCACGACCGTTCTACGAGGCGCATGAACGGGTGGAGCAGGCCGAACAGGAGTGCCGCGGCCGGTATGGGCCGCCCAGTGCCGGCCGCTACGCCGAGGAACTCAAAGAGCTGCCCGACGGTTCTGTGCCCAGTCCCCGACCCGGACCGGCACGTTGCGGATGGTTCCGGTCCTCCGGTTTCAAGTCGTCGGTATTGCCGCGCGGCTACCGAAACACTCGATGAGCGAATGCCCGGACGGCCTCAGCAAAGGCATCAGGCTGCTCGGCGTAGGTCACATGGCCGCAATCGGAGAACTCGACGAGTTCGGCAGACGGCACCGACGCTGCGATGACCTTCGGCGTGCCTTGCAGGAACGGATCGCTGTCGAGCCCTGCGATTCCAAGAATCGGAAGCCGGACACCAGCGAGATCATCCGGGATGACGACGAAGGGCGGTTGGCCGAGATCGGCAACGAGCATCGGTCCGCTCTGCCGGTATGGCTCCTTGGCGGTCTCATCGAGGAGACGCCAGAGGCCAGGACAGACGACCTCGAAGAAGGCATCGACTGCCCCCGGCAGATCCCCGGCGTCCAAGTGCGGCTGAACCGCCGGGACGACGCTGCCCATGAACTCCTTGCCTCGCTCAGGGTTGAGGGAGAACACCGGAGGCTCGGACAGCGCAGCGCCAGCGAGCAGTTCCGGGTAGCGCAACACCACGTCCAAGCCGATCCGGGCCCCACCGCTCGAACCCACGCAGACGACCGGTGGAAGCCCGAGGGCCTTTGCTAGTCCAGCGAAGTCATCTCCGTGCAGTGGCACGCTATGGGGGGCATCACCGTCACTGCTTGACCCGTGACCACGCCGGTCATAGCTCACGCACATGAACTCGCCCGATAGCCGCTCCACCTGCCCGGCCCAGACGTCTCCCCGGCCGCACATGCCGTGCACGAAGACTAGAGGGGGACCATCTCCCATGACCTCGTAGTGGAGGCGAACACCGTTCGCTTCGATCTCGGACATAGCTCCCCCCGGCCGTATCTGAGGTCACAGCAGCCTAGCCTAGGTCCGGGCGGAGGTGACAACCGCTCACTGGATTGCCGGGACCCGGATACCCAGGCGGGATGCCCGACTCGAACTCAGCCCGGGTGGTATCACCAACTATCGAATGGTCCGGCAACGGGGCAAACGTTGCCCGACGCAGCGCCAGCTGCCTCTGGCCGGCACCGCAGCTCTATCCCGGACCTGAGCACCCGGCGCGGCGGCGCTAGCGGTACGCGAGCACGATCCAGACCTGGCCCTGGGCGAAGGTCATCGGCTTGCCGGACTTGGTGGTGAAGGTGGTGCCGCCGTCGGCGGATGGCCGGGACCAGTGCGTGATCCAGCTCTTGCCGTCGCGCAGGACCAGCGCGGTGCCCGACCCGACGCTCTCGGCGTACGGCGGCGGCCTGCCGTACTCCAGGAACCGGGACGTGCGGACCGTGGTGTGCTGGATGACCACGGTGGCGGGCGACAGCCGCCCGCCGTCGGTGGTCATGGCCGGCCTGCCGTCCATCGACACCAGCCAGTGGCCCTTCTTCGCCGACCAGGTGAAGCGGAACGAGGCCGCCGGGTACGACACCGACGCCGAGCGGGTGGCCTTCCCGCCGGACGGCGGCGGGCCAAACCGGAATCCGATGTCGCGCGCCTTGCTCGCGTGGGGAGCCTCCCGCAGCAACTGCCGGGTATGCGCGTACAGGTTGTACGGGGCGATCCGGCTGGTGCCCCGGAAGTACCCGCCGGCGATGCCGGCGTAGAGGTCCACGATCCGGGCGGTCCGGTGGATGTAGGGCAGCAGCTTGAACGTGGCCCCGGAGTAGGCGAAGGCGGGCCGGCCGAACTGGCGCAGCAACTGCAGGTCGTCTTCCCGCGCGCTGCGTACCGGGCCGATGACGCGCGGGTAGTGGGACGAAAAGATCACCAGGAACCGGCTCAGCCCGCCCTCGACCGGCAGGGTGTAGACGATGTCCGCGTGGGTGAGCCCGGTCTGCGGCCGGGCGTTGACGATGTTGTCGATCTTCACCGCCAGGACCCGGTTCAGCGCGCGCACCGGCTCGCCGGTGAATGGCGACCGTAGCTGGGCGGCCGGCGCCGACGCCTGCCTCCCCTGCGCGCAGGCGCTGAGCCCCAGCAGCGCACCGGTCCCCAAGCCCGCCGACATAACCACCGCCGCCACCCTGGTGACGGCCCTGTTCCGGCTCCGCCTCATAGAACCCTCCGGTGCCGCGCCTGGGGCACCTTGCCCGGCATGCGCGACCACACCTCCTCACTACCACCGTGCCGGAGATGAAAACGGCCAGCATCCCCGGCTACCCTTCGGCCGCCTCTCGCCGCCGGCCGGTCAGGTAGGCCAGGCCGTACAGCGCGGCCACCACGATCAGCAGGAACCGGTAACCGGTGATCAGGGACACGTACTCGAGGGTGCCGCCGACCATGGCGCCGAGCAGGTTGGCGGCGAACGCCGTCCCGGATGCGGCGACCCCAGAGAAACGCTGCGCGAAGATCAGGTTGGCCAGGTACACCGGCGCGAACGCGAGCGCGCTGCCGGCCAGGAACCGGGGGATGGTGGGCAGGCCCAGCAGCGAGTCCGCAGGCACCAGCCACGTAACGGCCAGCGCGGCGACCAGCGCGCCGTAGAGCACCGGCGGCGGTGGCAGCCGCACCCACCGGGCGGTCTCGACCGCGAGGTACACCGCGACCAGGATCCCGGCGAAGACCAGGGCATTCACGAACCACGTCGTGCCGAACAGCAGCGCGAAGCCCACGATGTTCTTGGTCTCCAGCAGCAGGAAAGCCGCGCCCATGAACGCCAGGTCGAGGTAAGACCTCATCCGCGTGAACGACCCGCCCCCGGCCCGCACGAGCAGGACCGAACCGAGCAGGATGGCGGCGAGCATCCACAGGTAAGAACCCGGGATGGCGGCGTTCCGCAGGTACGGGAAGGGCCGGTCATCCGTGGCCGGGGCTATCCGCGTGCCGTGCCAGAAGGCGGCGCAGTGCGGGACCGGGCCGGACGGCCGCACGGTGAGGACGGCCTCCCGCCGGGCCAGGTTCCGGGGGCCCAGTTCGAGGCACGGGGTGCGGTGGAACACGTCCTCGATCGTGGTCGCGTACCTGTCCAGGACGAACGGCGCGTACCAGTTGTACATGGCGAACGTGCCGCCCGGGGCCAGGTGCGCCCGCGCCGCGGCGACCGACTGCTCGGTGAGCAGGTAGCTTTCCAGCCGGATGCCGGACTGCCCGGCCAGGGCGGTCAGCGAGTCCGGCAGCCCGAAGAGGATCAGGTTGTAGTGCTTGCTGGTGTCCTGCAGGTACTGCCGGCCGTCGGCCACATAGGTGGTGACCCGAGGGCTCTGGTACGGGTGGTTCGGGTGGCGCTGGCGGCCGATCGCCGGCAGCTTCGGGTCGATCTCCACGGCGTCGATGTGCCGGGCCCCCTCGGACAGGGCCACCGCCACGTCGTTGCCCGTCCCCGCGCCGATGATGAGCACGCTGCCCAGGCTGGCGCGCGTGACATGGCGGTAGGCGAAGAAGTAGACCCGCTGCCGCTTGTGCATCAGCGCGACCGAGTGGATCGTCTGGAACGGGATGTTGTTCGCGGTCACGTTGACGATGTCGGCGCGCCCGTGCCAGTCGGCGACCACGAGCTTGTTGTACGGCGACCAGATCTGGCCGGTCGTGAACGACTCGATGCCCAGCAGGGCCACGGCTCCCGCCACCGCCACCGCTTGCCACCAGCGGATCTTGGGCAGCAGCAGAACCAGCAGGCCCGCCCCGGCGATCACCCCCCAGGTGAAGGGCGGCTGGTCGAGGAAGGACAGTACGGAGAACAGAGTGATGCCCGCGATGCTGCCCAGGATGTCCAGCCGGTAGGCGCTCAGCGGCCGGAAGCCAACGAAGATCCGCGCGACCGCCTGCCCGAGCCCCGCCATCACCGCAACGGTGAGCACGAACACGGCGGTGAAGCTGATCGGCCGCGGCAGTGACGGCATGTGCCCGACCCCGACGAACGGCGTCGGGCCCGACGGAGTGCGCAGGATCACGGGGAACGTGAGGACGAAGGCCACAAGGGCCAGCAGCGCGACCGGCGTCCAGTGCAGGTAGTCCCGGCCGGACCGGGCGTTCAGGAAGCCGATCCCGATGCCCAGGAAGCTGGCCAGCAGCACGAAGTTCGTGGCCTCGGTGATGAACACGTTGTTCGCGGTGATCCAGCGGATCAGGGCCAGCTCGGTGAACAGCATCAGGAAGCTCGCGAAGACGAGCTTGGCCTGCTGCCTGGGCTCTTCGGCGGGCCGGGCGCCGTCCGCCGCGCCTGCGACGGCGGGGGTTGTGCCGGAAAGCTCTCCGGTAGCCATGGCACCCACCGTAACGAGCCGTCCGCGTGGTCGCGGGCAAACCCTGGCGAAGCCCGCGTGTGGTAACACTCTGGGCAATGCACCCGGTTTCCGGGGCGTTAGATGGGGAACGGCTGGTGGCGTTTCCGGCAACGGACGGCATTCGGGAACGGGCGGCGTAAATGCGGCTGCGGGCACTCGTGGCGATCGATCTCGGCACGGTCAACACGCTGATTTCGATCAGTGGCAAAGGCCTGGTCGTGGAGGAACCTTCCGCCATCGCCGTGGACCGTGCCACCGGCCGGACGGCCGCCGTGGGCCGGGCGGCGGACGTCCTCGCGGGGAAGGAACCCCGGGATATCGAGGTCATCCACCCCCTCCACGACGGAGTCGTCGCGGACCTGGACGCGGCCACGGCCATGCTGCAGGCCTTCCTGCGCATGGCCCGGCTGCACCGCGGCCTGCTGCGGCCGACGGCCGCGGTCTGCGTGCCGACCGGGGCCACCTGGGTGGAGCGCCGGGCGCTGGCGGCCGCCGTCGAGGCGGGCCGCCCGCGCTGCGCCGTCCGGCTCATCGACGAGCCGATCGCCGCCGCCGCGGGGGCGGGCTTCGAGTTCGTGGCCGGCGCGGGCGCCTTCGTCGTGGACGTGGGCGGCGGGACCACGGAGGTGGCGGTCGTGGCCGGTGGCCACCTCGTGCGGGCCGAGTCCCTGCGGCTGGCGGGCAACGCCATGGACGAGGCGATCGTGCAGGCGGTGAAAGCCGAGCTTGGCCTGCTGCTCGGCCGGAACGCGGCGCGGCGCCTGAAGATGGCGCTGGGGCTCACCGGCAGCGCGCTCGAATCGGCCGAGACGGTCGGCGTGGACCTCACCCACGGGATCCCGCAGGTGACGCAGGTTTCCGGCGAGCTCGTGGCCGCCGCGCTCGAGCGCATCATCGCCACGATCGCCGAGGCGGTGCGGGCGATACTGCTCGACCTGCCGCCCGATCTGGCCGAGGACGTGGTCCGGGGGAAGGTCTGCCTCACCGGCGGCGGTGCGCTGCTCCCCGGGCTGGCCGACAGAATAGAGGCGGCAGCGGGGATCCCCGCCCTCGTCGTGGATGATCCGCTGCGCGCCGTGGTCCGGGGCGCGGCCGAGATGCTCGAGGACCGCGCGTGGACGCAAGGGCTGCGTTAGCCCTGACCCCACCACCCCGCCCCGATAGCCGGCGCTGGAGCCGGGAAGGAGAAGAGCGGATGGCCGCAGAAGAGAGCATCGACACGTCGGTGCCGCCCAGCGGGACCGGGTGCGCGGAGTGCGATGCCGACGGCGGGTGGTGGTTCCACCTGCGGCGCTGCGCACAGTGCGGGCACATCGGCTGCTGCGATTCCTCGCCGAGCCAGCACGCCAGCGCGCACTCCGCGGCGAGTGGTCACCCGCTGATCCGCAGCTTCGAACCGGGCGAGGCCTGGTTCTGGAGCTACGCGGAGGACAAGATGTACGCCTCTGGCCCGGCGCTGGCCCCGCCGGAGCATCATCCACTCGATCAGCCGACACCCGGCCCGGCCGGGCGCGTGCCCCGGGACTGGCGGAACCACCTGCACTAGCCCAGGCCGACCGCGGCCTCGCTGGTGAGCATCAGGAACGTCATGGTCTCCTGGAGGTAGAGCTGGACCTCGGCGGCGGTGTGGGAGAGATAGCCGATCGAGGTCTCCTGCCCGAGGTGGAGGCTGAAGTCGCCGCCTCGCGTGGTCAGCACGACGGCGCCGGAGATCGCGGGAGCCCACACGATGTCGCCGCTGACCAGTCGCTGGATGTGCTCGAGCACCGGGTACCCGTGGTCGCTTGTCTCGCTGACGGCGATGTAGGCCTCGGCCGACAGCAGCACCGAGTACGGGCCTTCGACGCCGGCCTCGCGGAGCTGGCCGAGCGCCTTCGCGATCGCAGCGGGATACTCGCGCACGTCAGCGGGCAACGGCAACGGCGGGTTGCTGGCGCCGGGCCGGACGCCTTCGATGCCCGCGGCGGGGTAGCCGTCGAAGATCGCGCGGTCCTCGGCGAAGGCGACCAGGCGGGCGGCGTCCTTGACCGGCTGCCAGTCCGAGTCCGCGGCGCCGCGCTCGACGTCGTCGATCTGCTGCCGGTCCAGCGTGAACGGGACGCGCAGCTCCACCAGCGACACGGCCAGGCGCTGGCTGGCGAGCACGCTCTCACCGGGCGGGTCGATGTCCCGCACGTGGCCGGTGCCCACCGCCGCGAGGTCATAGCCGCCGGGGCCGTGCACGTCCACGACCCGTCGGCCAGCGAGATGGCGCTTGAGCGTGCGCTCGGCCTCTTGCCCGATCTGCGCCCAGGCCGCATCGGAGACGGGCGCGAGCTCGCGGTGCAGGTTATCCATCTCCCGGTGCCCCTTTCAGGCTGCCGATGGTCAGCGATCCCGCCGGCCCGGACGGGGCAGGCGGCGCAGGTGGGCCGGCGGCCGGCTCGGCCGCGGTGGCAGTTGGCGGGTCGGCCGTCAGGTCTTCGAGCAGCGGCTGCGACGGCACGAAGAACAGGTTCCCAGTCACCGCCCGGCTGAAGTCAAGAAGCCGGTCGTAGTTTCCCGGCGGGGAGCCGACGAACATGTTCAGAAGCATCTGCTCGATCGTGGCGGGGGAGCGGGCGTAGCCGATGAAGTAGGTGCCGTACTGGCCGTCGCCGACCGAGCCGAACGGCATGTTGTCCCTGACGATCTTCACTTCCTCACCGTCCACGGTGATCGTCGTCAGCGCGTTGTGCGCGCGGCTGGGCTTCACCGCGTCGTCCAGCTCGATATCGGACAGCTTCGTCCGCCCGATGATCTTCTCCTGCTCCTCGGTCGGCAGCGTGTTCCAGGCCGCCACGTCGTGCAGGTACTTCTGCACGATCACGTAGCTGCCGCCGGTGAACGCTGGATCCTCGGCGCCAATCAGCGCCGCGCGGGCGGCCGCCGCGCCGACCGGGTTCTCGGTTCCGTCCACGAACCCGATCAGGTCCCGGTCGTCGAAGAAGCGGAAGCCGTGCACCTCGTCCACCACGGTCACCGCGCCGCCAAGCCGGGCCATGATCTGGGTGGCCAGCTCGAAGCACAGGTCCATCCGCGACGCCCGGATGTGGAACAGCACATCCCCGGGGGTGGCCACGGCATGCCGCGAACCGGCTTTTATCTCCCTGAACGGATGCAGCCCCGCTGGCTTGTCCGGACCGCTGAGCCGCTCCCACGCGGCGGCACCGAAACCGGTTACGCAGCTGAGGTGACCGTCCAGGTCGCGGAACCCGACGGCGCGGACCAGCGCGGCCAGGCCGGCGCACACGTCACGCACCGCGCCGACGCTGCCGCCATCCGGATTGATCACCGCGACCAGGAAGATCGCCGCGCCGGTCAGCGGCGCTATCACGGCCTGCGGCTCGGGACTGGCAGTCTCGGCGTCAGTTGTCACCCGCCCATCCTCTCCCAGCCGCTTGCTGGCATCCTCGGGTACTGGGAGGAAACGTGCCCGAACAACGGAAGTGTCATCTTCGGGTGGGTACTTCCGGCTGGCAGTACCGGGACTGGCGGGGAGTGCTGTATCCGCCCGGGCTCGCGCAGCGCGGGTGGCTGGAGTATTACGCCGGGCGCTACGGCACAGTCGAGAACAACGCCGCCTTCTACCGCCTGCCCAGCCACGAAACGTTCGCTGCCTGGCGGGCCAGGACGCCGGACGGCTTCGTGATGGCCGTGAAGGCGAGTCGCTACCTCACCCACGTCAGGCGGTTGCGGGATCCCGCCGAGCCGGTCGGGCGCCTGCTGCGCGCGGCCGCTGGCCTGGGCGACAGGCTGGGCCCGGTGCTGCTCCAGCTGCCGCCGAACCTGCCCGCCGATGCCCGCGCGCTCGAGGACTGCCTGCGCGAGTTCGCCCGGTTCCCCGGCACGCGGGTCGCGGTGGAGTTCCGGCACCCGTCCTGGTGGACGGAGGAGACCAGGCAGGCGCTGGAGCGGCACGGTGCCGCGCTGTGCTGGGCGGACCGGGCCGGGCACCCCGTGACACCGCTGTGGCGCACCGCGGACTGGGGCTACCTGCGGTTCCACGAGGGAGCGGCGCAACCCTGGCCGCGATATGACGCGCCGGTGCTACGGAGCTGGGTGCAGCGCATAGCCCGGGCCTGGCGGGGGGACGCCGACGTCTTCGTTTACTTCAACAACGATCAGGGCGGTGCCGCGGTGCACGACGCGACCGCGTTCGCGTCGATCGCCCTCGGCTCAGCGCGCTGACTCGGCGATGTCCCCCGGGCGCAGGCGGAACACCTGCAGCCGCAGGTTGTGGTACTTCTCCGTCTCGCCGACCCACTCCATGCCGATGCGGCGGATCATCGCCAGCGCCCGAGAGTTGGCTGGCCGCACGACCGCGATGACCTGTTCGATCCCCTGGTCGAACGCCCACGCGGCCAGGGCGAGCCCGGTCTCGCTGGCATAGCCATGACCCCAGGCGTCAGAGTGCAGCTGCCAGCCGATCTCGAACTCGTCATCCGGCGGCAGGGGCAGCAGCGTCGCCCCGCCGATCAGGCGGCCGTCCTGGACGTTCTCGATCGCCCAGCGGCCGGCCGGGGTCAGCATGCGCGCATCCTCGGCTACCCACTGCTGCAGCACCAGCCGCATGGCGGCAAGGTCCCGCACCCTGTCCATGGTCGGCGCGAGCCAACGCGCGACTTCGTCGTCGCCGTAGATGCCCAGCGCCGCTTCGGCGTCGTCGGTCCGCCACGGCCGGAGGGCAAGGCGCTTGGTGTCCAATCGCTGGGCCATTGCCTCACGATAACCGCCGCCGCGCCCGCCGTTGCAGGCCTGCGCCTGGGTACCGGGCAGTAGGCTCCCGTCGTGGCCCCGGAATACCAGTACGTCGCGGATCTCCTGGTGCGCTGCCTGGAGAATGAGGGCGTCCAGTACGTGTTCGGCATCCCGGGTGAGGAGAACATCCGCCTCACCGACGCGCTGGCGCGGTCCTCGGTCCGGTACGTGCTCGTCCGCCACGAGCAGGCGGCCTCGTTCATGGCCGAGATCTACGGCCGCCTCACCGGGCGCGCCGGGGTGTGCTCGGCGACGCTTGGCCCGGGCGCCATCAACCTGCTACTGGGCACTGCCGATGCCACCACGAACAGCGCGCCGTTGGTGGCCTTGTCGGCGCAGGTCGGCCTGAACCGGATCTACAAGGAGTCGCACCAGAGCGTCCACCTGGTGTCGTTGTTCTCGCCGGTGAGCAAGTGGGCCGATGTGGTCCTCACGCCAGCAGCCGTGCCGGAGATGATCCGCAAGGCGTTCAAGCTGGCCCAGACCGAGCGTCCCGGCGCCGTCTACCTGGCCGTGCCCGAGGACATCGAGGCCATGGCGGTGCCGGACGGCCTGGCCCCGCTGCCCGTCAATATCCCCAGGCCCGACGAACCATCCCGGCCGCAGATCGAGCGGGCCGCGGCGGTGCTCGACGGCGCGCGGCGGCCCATCGTGCTGGCCGGCCATGGGGCCGCGCGCGCCGGTGCGGCGGGTGCCCTGCGGCGCTTCGCCGAGCGACTGGGCCTGCACGTCGCCACCACGTTCCATGGCAAGGGCGTCTTCCCCGATGACCACCCGCTCGCCCTTGGCGCGGCCGGGTTCATGCGGCACGACTACGTCAACTTCGGTTTCGACGAGGCGGACGTGATCGTCAGCGTCGGCTATGAGCTGCAGGAGTTCGACCCTGCGCGGATCAACCCGGCCGGTGACAAGCGGATCCTGCACATAAGCCGGTTTCCGGCCGAGGTCGACGCCGGCTACAACGTCGAGGTCGGTGTTCAGGCCGATATCTGCGCCACCCTGGACGCACTGGCCGCCGCCACCTCCCGCCGGTGGCAGCCGGTGGCAAGCGGTGAGAAGATCCGCGCGCTGCTGGCGGAGGAGCTGGCGCGCGGCGCGGCCGACGACAGCCTTCCGCTCAGGCCGCAGCGGATCGTCTCCGACACGCGGGCCGCCCTGGGCCCGTCCGACATCGTCCTGGCGGACACCGGGGCGGTGAAGATGTGGATGGCCCGGCTGTACCCCACGTACGAGCCCAACACCTGCCTGACCTCCAACGGCCTGTCCACCATGGGCTTCGCCCTGCCCGGTGCCATCGGCGCCAAGCTGGCGGAGCCCGGCCGCCGGGTGCTGGCCGCGACCGGCGACGGGGCGTTCCTGATGAACTCCCAAGAGATCGAGACCGCGCTGCGGGAGCGTGTCCCGCTCACCGTGCTCATCTGGGAGGACCAGGCCTACGGGCTGATCAAGTGGAAGATGGACCTGGAGCTGGGCCACGACGTGGCCACCAGCTTCGGCAACCCCGACTTCGTCGCCTACGCGGAGAGCTTCGGGGCGCGGGGCTACCGGGTGGGCGCCGCGCGTGACCTGCTGCCCATGCTCACCGAAGCCCTGGCCGCCGACACCGTGTCGGTGATCTCCTGCCCGGTCGACTACGCCGAGAACCTCCGGCTCACGGACGCCCTGGGCGAGCTATCCGGGCCTTTCTGACCAGGTGCGGCGTTGGCGGGCCCCAGCGCTCCCAGCGGTCCGGGCGAACTATGCTTACTCGACCGCACAGGGTTGTCCCGGGGCTTGAAAATCCACGCACGTCAGGAACAGGTCGGATAGTGGCTCAGGATGTCACGCAGGCCAGGGCGTTCCCCGCCGCCGGGCCGGACCAGATGCAGGTGCTGCTGATCGAGGACGACGACGGCGACGCCCTCCTGGTCCAGGAATACCTACTGGACGTGGCCGCCGCCGTCACCCTGCGCCGGGCGAGGTCGATGGCCGAGGCGCTGCCGCTGCTGCCGGATGCCACCTGCGTCCTGCTCGACCTCGGCCTGCCCGACACCCGTGAGCTGCAAGGGCTTCGCTGGCTGCAGGAGCATCTGCCGCAGGTTGCCGTGGTCGTGCTCACCGGGCGGGCCGACGAGCACCTGGGGGAGGAGGCAGTCCGCGCCGGAGCACAGGACTACCTGGTCAAAGGCCAGGTGGACGGTGCGCTGCTGAACCGGGTCATCCGGTACGCGGTGGAACGCCGCCGCTCGGAGGAAGTCCAGCGCCAGCTCCGTGAGGCCCAGATCGTCGCGCGGGAAAACGCCCGGCTGGAACGCGGGCTGCTGCCCTCACCGCTGCTGTCCGACCCGCGGCTGACGGTGGCCACCCGCTACCGGGCCGGTGGCGGGCAGACGCTGCTCGGCGGTGACTTCTACGACGTAGTAGAGGCGCCCGGCGGCTGGGTGCACGCGGTGGTGGGGGACGTCTGTGGGCGCGGGCCTGAGGAGGCCGCGCTCGGCGTCTGCCTGCGGGTCGCCTGGCGCACGATGATCCTGGCCGGGCGGCCCATGCCCGAGGTCCTGTCCGCCGTTCAGCAGGTGCTCGAGCACGAGCGGCACGAGAACAGGATGTTCGCCACGCTGTGCATGATCTCGGTCGCGCCGGACCGCGCCCGCGCGCGGCTGCACCTGGCCGGGCATCCGCCGCCGTTGCTGCTCACCCCGGACGGGGTCACCGAGCTCAAGGCGCCGGTCTGCCCCCCTCCGGGAATCGCGCACGCGCAAGCCTGGCCGGCCAGCGACGTGGCCCTGGGGGACAGCTGGTCGCTCCTGGTCTACACGGACGGGCTGATCGAAGGCCGGATCGGCGCGGGCCCTGAGCGGCTGGGCAGCGACGGGCTGACCGAGATCATCGAGGAATACCTGCATGCCACGCGTCCCGCGGGGCAGTGGGAGCGCAGACCGCGCGATGAGCGTCTCCTTGACAGGCTGGTAGATCAGGTGCGCGAGCTCAACGGAGGGGACCTGGACGACGACCTGGCCGTCCTCGCCCTTGGGTTCCCAGGCCTGGTGCAGAGATGACCGAGGGGCCCGAAGCTCAGGTCCGGCAGGCCGAGCCGGCCGAGCCGGCGGGCGAGGCCGGCGCCAGGGCGTTGCCCAGGCCCGCGCCCGCCGGGCTTGACCGCACGCGTGCCGCCGCGGTCAGGCTCACCGGAGGCTGGCCGCTGGCCCGGATCATCGGGGCTGGCGTCCTGGTCGCCGCGCTGCTGTCGCTCACCGCGATCATCATAGGTGGCCTGGCCCTGGCCGACGGAGGCGGCGCCTCCGCGCTGGATGCGGCGTTCATCGGCGTGGGGGTCGTGCTGTTCCTCGTGGTTGCCGTCTTCGCGCTGGGCCTCTGGCGGTCCGTGATCCTGCCGCTATCCCGCCTCACCGCGGACGCCCGCTTGGTGGCCGGCGGCGACTTCGGCCACCCGGTTGGCTCGCCAGGTGGGCCGCGGGAGGTACGCGCCGTCGGCCTGGACGTCGACCTGATGAGGAAGCGGATCCTGGCCGAGCTATCTGCGCTCCGCGCCAGGACCGACGACCTGCAGCGGTCGAACTCCGAGCTGGAGCAGTTCGCCTACGTGGCATCGCACGACCTGCAGGAGCCGCTGCGGAAGGTGGCCAGCTTCTGCCAGTTGCTGCAGAGCCGCTACGCGGGCCGCCTGGACGCCAAGGCCGACGAGTACATCGAGCACGCCGTGGACGGCGCCAAGCGGATGCAGGAGCTGATCAACGACCTGCTCGCGTTCAGCCGCGTCGGCCGCACGGCGCAAAAGCTCGAGCCGGTCTCCTGTGCCCTCCTGCTGGCCCAGGCGTGGGCCAACCTGGCCGCCGAGGTCCGGCAGGCGCACGCGACCATCGAACAGGGCGAGCTGCCGGTCGTGCTTGGCGAGGCGTCGCTGCTCACCGCGGCGTTCCAGAATCTGCTCAGCAACGCGCTGAAGTTCCGCGGGGACCAGCCGCCGCGGGTCGCGGTGTCGGTCCGCCGGGACGGGCGGTACTGGCTGTTCTCGTTCAGCGACAACGGCATCGGGATCGAGGCTGAGTACGCCGACCGGATCTTCGTGGTCTTCCAGCGGCTCCACGACCGGGCCACCTACCCCGGCACGGGAATCGGCCTGGCCATGGTCAGGAAGATCATCGAGTATCACGGCGGCCAGATCTGGCTGGACGCGGCGGCCACCTCCGGCGCCCGGTTCTGCTTTACCCTGCCCGTGCGGCCGCAGGACGAGGACGATGCTTGACGACGGGGAGGGCCACGTGATCGACGTGCTGCTGGTGGAGGACGATCCGGGCGACGTCCTGATGACCAGGGAGGCCTTCGAGCACTACAAGATCCGCAATCAGCTGCACGTGGTGACCGACGGCGAGCAGGCGCTCCAGTTCCTGCACCGGACCGGCGACTACGCCAGCGCGCCGCGGCCCGGGCTCATCCTGCTCGACCTCAACCTGCCCCGCCGGGACGGCCTGGAGGTACTTGCCGAGCTGAAGGCGGATCCCGGGCTGCGGGTCATCCCGGTGGTCATCCTGACCACGTCACAGGCGGAGGAGGACATCCTGCGCAGTTACTCCCTGCACGCCAACGCCTATGTGAGCAAGCCGGTGGACTTCGAGCGCTTCATGGAAGTGATCCGCCAGATCGACGACTTCTTCGTCACCGTGGTACAGCTGCCGCGCTGACCGTTACGGGCGCTCCTTCCGCTCGTGGATTGTGTGGATGCGCCGCTACCCCGCGCATCTTGCCTATACGTGGGTGGGCCGGCCCTGTTTGAGGTCAGCCTTCCGGGGCAGCGGGAGCGGTACGCAGACAAAACAGGAGGATCCCCATGTCAGCCGCAGCCATCGCTATCACCGTGGTTGTCGCCGTCGTGGTGCTGGTGGTCGCCGCGATGGCGGTGACGCGGCGCCGGCTCCAGCAGCGTTTCGGCCCGGAATACGACCGCGTCGTGGGGGAGAAGCGCGGCCAGTTCAGAGGCGCCGCGGAGCTGGCCCGGCGGGAACGGCGCGTGCAGCGCCTCCGGATCCGGCCGCTGACCGCCTCCGCGCGGGCCGAGTACGCCGCCGAGTGGCGGACCGTTCAGGAGGGGTTCGTCGATCAGCCGCAGCACGCGGTCATCGAGGGCCAAGAGCTGGTGGCGTCGGTCATGAAGGAGCGGGGCTACCCGGCCGAGGATCCCGGGCAGATCGCGGCGGACCTGTCCGTGACGCATGTGGCCACGCTAGACCACTACCGCGTTGCCCGGCAGATCAGCGCGGACGCCGAGCGGGGCGACGCGTCCACGGAGGATCTGCGGCAGGCCCTGATCCAGCTCCGCGCAGTCTTCACCGAGCTGCTCGGCAAGCCCGACGCCGTGGCGCTCCAGGAACTTCCCGAAGCGGGACCACAGGTGCCCAACGAGACGGGCCCCGTGTCTGATGATGCGGAGCCCCCGGCGCTGCAGGAGCAGCTGTGGCGGCCGGCCCGGGTCCCCCAGGCGCGGACCTCCGAGGAGGAGCAGGAGGAGGCACAATGATGCTCCCGGCCAGGGAAACCCCGGAAGAAGACCCCAGCCGCACCCGCAGGGAAGGCGCCGCCGTAACGCCAGCGGAAACGCCATCGCCGGTAGACGCTGGGCAGGTGGCAGCGGTGGAGGCAGAAGCTGGTCCTTCGGTGGAAGCAGCGGCCGCTAACCGGTGGAGCGACATCGCAGCCATGTTCGTGGACGATCCGCGCGGCTCGGTGGCGGAGGCGTCGGTAATGGTCGACGAGGCGATCGAGGCGCTCATCGCCACCGCCCGTGAAGGGCATGCGTCGCTGGCGGCGTCGTGGCAGGTCGGGGATGCCGACACCGAGCGGCTCCGCACGGCGCTGCAGGACTACCGCGCGTTCTGGAACAGGGTGGCCCGGCTTCCGCGACCCGCGTAACCCACAGACCCCGGACCGGCGGCACGGGTGGAAGCCGCCGGTTCGGGCCCCGGCCCACCCAGATCGCCGTCACGTAGTACGCGTCCATCGGCGGATCCCGCCAGGTCAGTCCTGGCAGGGGCCGCCGCTTCCGCACACGTGCTGGCTGGTCAGCGCGAGGCGCAAGGTGGCTCGGGCGGCCTGGCTGCCAGTTCGCGCAAGTCGGTAAAGTTGTGGCTGCGGCTGTTATCCCAGCAAGGTAGCCTTGCCTGCTTTGCTGGCGTCGTGCGGGTCCCGCTGGCAGGGGACGGCAGCCACAGTGGGAGGAATCGAGATGACGGCGGATGCTGACCCCAGCACCGTTGAGGCCCGGCTGCGGGACATCCAGTCGATCACCGATGCGGCGCTGTCCAGTCTCAGTGATCAAGGTTTCCTGGACGAGCTGCTGATTCGGGTGAAGGCCGTCATGCGGGCGGACACAGCGGCGGTGCTGTTGCTCGACCATTCGTCTGGGGTGCTCACCGCGGCGGCAGCGGCTGGGCTGGAGGAGGAGGTGCGCCAGGGCGTCCGCATCCCGGTGGGCCGGGGCTTCGCCGGGCGGATCGCGGCAGAGCACAGGCCGGTGATCCTCGACCACGTCGATCACGACACGGTGCTGAACCCGATCTTGATGACGAAGGGCATCCGGACCCTGATAGGCGTGCCGATGGTGGCGGGCGGCCGGGTGATCGGCGTCATGCATGTGGGGTCGCTGACCCCCCGTACGTTCACCTCCCAGGATGCTGACCTGCTCCAGCTTGCCGCCGACCGGGCCGCGGCGGCGGTACAGTCGCTGGCGGCCCATGACGACCGGGTCGCGGCGGCGGCATTGCAGCGCAGTCTGCTCCCCTCGGCGCTTCCGGTCATTCCGGGCGCGGAGATAGCGGCCCGGTATGTGCCTGGGCAGGGTGTGGTGGGCGGCGACTGGTATGACGTCTTCGTTCTCCCATCCGGGGAGCTGGGCGTGGTGACCGGAGATGTGGCCGGCTCCGGCCTGCCGGCGGCGGTGATCATGGGGCGGATGCGCAGCGCGCTGCGGGCCTACGCCCTGGAAGCCCGGGATCCGGCTGAGGTCCTCGACCGGCTGGACCGCAAGATGCAGCACTTCGAGCCGGGCGCCTTGGCCACGGTGATGTATGCGGTGTTCGACGCGGCGCTGGACCGGGTGCACATCGCGTCGGCCGGGCATCTCCCCCCGGTGATCGCATCCCCGGAACAGGCCGGGATCCTGGCTGATATCGCGGGCGGTCTGATGATCGGGGTGGACGCGGCCGCGCGGCGGCAGGCGACCACCATCAAGGTCGCGCCAGGCACGGTGCTGTGCTTTTACACCGATGGCCTGGTGGAGCGCCGGGAGTTTCCGATCGATGAAGGCCTGGCCCGGTTGTGTCAGACGGTCGCGGCTGAACCGCCCGATGTGGCCTGTGCGTCGGTTATGGGCGCACTGGTGGGCGCCGACTCGACCCATGACGACATCGCTCTGCTGATGCTGCGGCGCGAGCCGCTGGGCGCGTAGCGGAACAAGCGGCCGAGACCTAGGGCGCCCTCAGGGTCATGTGCAGGCGGATGGTGGTGCCGCCCGGTCCGGTCCTCATCTCGGCCAGATCGCATACCTGGTTGACCACCCACAGGCCGTGTCCTCGCTCGTCCGGGGGCCGGCGGATGCGCCCGGCGAGCGGGTCGGTGATCCAGCCCCGGTCCTGGATCTGGCAGAGAACCTCCTCCTCGGTGAGCCAGACGTACAGGGTGCCGCCACCGCTGGTGTGCCGCAGCGTGTTCGCGGCGATCTCACTGGCCGCGAGCACCAGGTTCGCCACGCGCTCGTCCGGCAGGCCGGCCCGCCGCGCATGGCTGGCCACCAGGCGGCGTACCGGCCGCAGGTCGGTCTCGTAGTCAAGCCGCTCGGCGGCGGCGGGCGGATCGGGCAGCGGGCGGTCGCATTCCGGCGGAAGGTCCCCCGGTCCGGCATACCGGCCGACGGCGCCGGAGTGTCCGTTCCCGAGGATGGCCGGATGGGTGCGCCCGGCCCCGCTGACCACCGATGGTGGCAGCCCGGCGGCGTCGTAAGGGCAGAGGATCATGGCCGCCGTTCCGGCGAAGGCGAGGTTGATCAGCGCCTCGTGCCGGGTCGCCTCGCACATCTCAGCGGCGGAACGTCCCGGCCAAACCGGCTCGCCGACGTAGTGGACCCGTCGCCCGGGATGGGTCTCGATGAAGTCCCGTACCTCCGGGATGATGCGGGCCGGATTGCGCCCGAGGTACGCCATGTCGGCGTAGCGGATGCCGCCGCCCAGGTGCTCTCGCAGCAAGCCGTACTTCGGCCCGGGCACCGCGATGAAGACGGGCTCGCCAGCCTCACGCCCCGCGCCGGCGAAGGCCCCGATACGGGCCAGGTAGTCACGCTCGTCGCGGTAAAAGAACGCCTGGTGGCTCAGGCCCTCGTCCGGGGCGTCCCCACCAGGCATCTTCGCACGTCGCGCCATCGGCCCGCTTACCATACATTCGCCACTTCCCCGCGGCCGCCCGGCCATGCAGCCATTCAGCCCGCCCCTTCCGCTGCGAATCAGCATACGATGAGGCATCACCATCACCCGTGCTGGCTCATACCGGGAGTGCAGGTTGGACGAACTCCGGCTCTCGTCGGAACGCCGGGACGGCGTCGTGATCGTCACGGTGAGCGGCGAACTCGACGTGGTGACCAGCCGCCGGTTCGACGAATACCTGACACAGGCACGGGGCGAGGACAACTTGGTCATCCTCGACCTGAGCGCCGTCGATTTCATGGACACCGGCTCCCTGGCCGTGATCGTCGGCCACTGGAAACAGCTCACCGCGGCTGGTGGCGCGCTGATCCTGGCAGGCGCGCGCTACCGCTACACGAAGACGCTGTGGATCACCGGGCTGGCGGACCGGCTGTCCCTCTACGACACCGTCGAAGAGGCGCTCGCGGCGGGCGGCATTCAGGCCGGCGGTACGGCCACGGGGGGCGTCAGATCAGGGTGAGCGCGGCGATCACCGCGAGGAGCCCGGTGGCCGCATAGGCCGCGTAGTCGTTGACTGAGCCGGTATGCACGGCGCGCAGCGCCCGTACCGGAGCGGGCTCCCGGATCCGCAGGTAGCCCCAGGCAGCGACGGCCGCGATCACGGCACTGGCTGCGACACCGGCTAGCTCAGCCGGGGAGACGTAGTCGAACAACAGGTGCGGCACGGGCAGGTGGGCGGTGCCGGACAGCACGCCGCCGGCGTACCGGGCCGGGTGCAGCAGGCTGGCGGCGGCCGGGGCCATGACCCGGTCGAGGAAGAACTGCGGCAGCACGCCGAACGCCACACAGCACCCGGCCAGGCTCGCCAGGCCGGCCACCATGCCGGGCCGCAGGGGCTCGAGCGAGCGGTAGTCCCGCTCCCGGTGGCCGAAGAAGGCCAGCCACGCCGCCTTGCCGAGCGCCGCGATCGTGATCACCTGGGCGAGAAGCATAAGCGCGTACGGCAGGTACTGGTGGCCGCCGAGCAGCCCGGTGTGGATCAGGCTCAGCGACACGTACCCGTTCAGCGGCGGAATGCCGGCGATCGACGCGGCGCCGATCACGAACGCGACGGCCACGACGGGCATCCGCCGGGCCAGTCCGCGCATCTCGGACAGTTTGGTCAGCCCGGTGCGGTGCACGATGGCGCCCGCGCACAGGAACAGCAGCGACTTGAACAGGGCGTGGTTGACCAGGTGGTAGACCGCCCCCGCGACCCCGGGGGCGGTGCCGCTGCCCAGGCCGATGGCCAGGATGCCCATCTGCGAGATGGTGTCGTAGGCGAGCAGCCGCTTCAGGTCGTCCTGTGCCAGCGCCAGCACCGCGCCGAGCAGCGCCGAGATGACCCCCACGGTCAGCAGCAGGCCCAGGGCGTGGGTCCCGGCCACCCCGAAGACCTGGAAGACCAGCCGCCCGATGGCGATGATGCCGAAGTTCACCATCAGGCCGGAGAACAGCGCGGACACCGGGCCGGGCGCGGCGGTGTGCGCGTCGGCCAGCCAGCCATGGAACGGGACAAGCCCGGCCTTGGTCGCGAAACCCGCGACGAGCAGGCCGAGCGCGATCAGGTCCGGCGTGGTGACGTGCCGGGCCAGCGCGTTGTGCAGCTGGGCGTAGTTGAGCGCGCCGTTCGCCGCGTACAGCAGCCCGGCGCCGATGAAGACCGCGAAGCTGGCAAGGGTGGTCAGGGCCAGGATCTTGAAGCCGGCCTCCAGGGCGATCGGGCGCTCCAGGAAGAACGCGGTCAGGCCGTAGCTGGCCAGCGCGGCGACCTCGAACCAGACGAACAGGTCGAACAGGTCGGCGGTCAGCGCCGCTCCGATCAGGGCGGCGAGCAGCAACTGGAACAGGCAGGCGTAACCGCCGAGCTCCCGGGCACCCAGGCCGCCGAGCTCCGACAGCGTGTACAGCAGCAGTACCGCGCCGACGACGGCTGAGGTCAACGCGAAGAGCAGGCCGAACGGATCTGCGGCGAACGCTATGCCCAGCACCTGGCCGTGTACCGGGGTCCACAGGCCGAGGTAATGGGCGCGGACCAGCCCCGGGAAGACGCTGGGGGCCTGGAGGAGCAGTACCACGGTGGACCCGGCCAGCGCGACCAGCCCGGCGACCACGGCAAGCCTGCGGTGCAGCCGGGCGAGCAGGGGCGCCGCGACCGCCCCGGCAAGCGGCAGGGCCACCGGCAGCGGCAGCAGCGATGCCAGCGCCGGCCCGGTCACCGGACTGCCGCCCTCATCCGCGCATGGCCCGGACCCGGTCGGCGTCGAGGGTGCGGTAGTGCTGGGCGATGCGCACCGCGACGCTGAGGAACACCGCGGTCACCGCGACGCCGATGACGATGGCGGTCAGGCAGAAGTTCTGCAGCACAGGGTCGGCCACGTTGCCGTGCGCGAGCTGCCGGGCGGTCCTCCCGGCGGGCGGGCCGAGCAGCACCGGCGCGGTCGAGGCCGCCCGGTAGGCCAGCGACACCATGAACAAGTAGGTCGACGCCTCCATCAGCGACAGCCCCATCACGATCTTGATGAGGTTCCGCCGGGTCAGCAGCACGTACAGGCCGGTGCACAGCAGCGCCGCAGCGGCCAGGTAGTTGACCAGGATCATCGCTCGTCCTCGCCGCCGTTCTTGTCCCGGGCCCAGTCGTGGCTCATGCCGAGCAGGGCGAAGACCGCGATGGTCAGCCCGGTGCCAACCTCGATCAGCTCGCTGCCGGAGAACAGCTGGGCGATGCCCCCGGACAGCGGGGTCTGCGCTGCCGCCAGCGGCAGCCAGTTCGCGCTGAACGACCCCTTGAGCAGCAGGCCGAGCAACTCGGTCATGATGATCGCCGCCGCGCCCGCCAGTTCGATCGTCTCTATCAGGCTGGGCCGGACCACCGCGCTGATCTTGCGTCGGCCGTACCCGGCGTAGGCCAGCAGGACCACGCCGAGCAGGACCGCGCCGCCAGGGAAGCCGCCGCCCGGCGAGTACCCCCAGGCGACCAGATACAACCCCGTGACCGCCAGGATCGGCAGCGCGATCCTGATCGCGGTCCGGACCACGACCGTCATGGTCTCGGCGGTCTCCGGCGCCGAGGTGCCCAGCGGGGTCGTGTCCGGCGTCTCCTGCGGCTCTTCGCCACCCGATGCCCTGTCGTCCTGCTCCCTGCGCTCGGCAAGCCGAGCGCTCTGCTCGGCGTCGTCCCGGCCCTCCGCCGGATCGGTCTGTGCTTGCTCACGTGCCCCGGCGGTCTCCTCGCCGAAGTAGCCGCGGCGCCTCTCCCGCGGCCGGGTGATCACCACCACGCTGATCACGGCGGCAAGCAGCAGGAACGTCTCGCCGAACGTGTCGAACCCGCGCGTCCCGTAGACGACCTCGTTGACCGGCTCGGTCAGCTTCCAGCGGGGCAGGGCGACCTCCAGCGCGTAGCGGGCGATCTGGGGGAGCGAGGCATGCTCGCGCGAGATCCCGGCCACCGCCACGCCCATGGCCACGGCCACCCCGGCGGCCAGCAGCGCGCCCAGCCATGGCCGGTGCACCGGCTCACGCTCGCTGGCCTCGCGTCTCGCGGCGTGATCAAGCGCGCGGCCGTCGCCGATGCTGGTCGTCCTGGTCCTCCTGGTCCTCCTGGTCGTCTTGGTCGTCACCGCTGATCCTCGTCCTTCGCCTCGGCCTCGCCGAGGTCCGGCTCGTCGATGGCCGTCCGAGCCTTGCCGATCGCCACCAGGTACAGCACCGGCAGCGCGATCGCCCCGACCACAACCTCGGAGTGCGCCACGTCCGGCGCGCCGAGGACGACGAACAGCACCGAGAGCATGGTGCCGACCGCGGACAGGGCCATCACCGCGCCGTTGAGGTTCCGCAGCCGGACCACCAGCACGGCCGACGCCAGCGCCAGCGCGATCAGCAGGTAGTCGAGCACCCAGAAGCCGGTCATGACCGGCTCCCGCGCCGCACTCGCTCTGCTCGTCCCGCCCCCGCGCTTCGCGCCCGCCCCCGCTCTGCTGGTCCCGCCCCCGCGCTTCGCGCCCGCCCCCGCTCTGCGACCTGGTCGGCCACCGCGCCGGCCCACATCGGCACGCCGGTCTTGTACGCGGCGCGGGCCAGCGCGTGCGAGGCGACCGGGTTGATCACCAGCAGCAGGACCGCGACAAGCAGCGCCCGGCTGCCGAACACGCTGACCGGGCCCTCACCCACCACGAGCGCGACCAGCACCGGCAGCGCGCCCATGGTGATCATCTTGCTGGAGCACTGGATCCGGCAGTACACGTCCGGCATCCGCAGGATGCCCACCGCGCCCGACAGCGAGAACGCCCAGCCGACGGCGGCCAGCACGATCACGATGATCTCGATCACAGCAGCTTCCGTTCCAGGTAGCGCGACCAGACGATGGCGCCGAGGTAGCTGAACGAGCCAAGCCACAGCGCGACATCGCAGTAGCTGGTCCGGTCGGCGAATGCGGCGAAGAACAGCACGGCGATCGCCGCCTGGGTCGACATCGCGTTCAGCGCCACGATGCGGTCGGAAATCGTCGGCCCGGCGGCCAGCCGGAGCAGCAGCACGGCCATGACCGCGATCTCGGCGATCGCGACGGCCAGGTACACCTGGCTCATTGGCCCGCCCGGTGGAACGGCGTCAGCAGGTCCTCCACCGGCCCGTTGACCTGCGCGCGCGTCTGCTCGGGGCCGCCTTCGGGGACCGCGACGGCGTGGTACTGAAGCTCATGGGCGTGCCGGTCCAGGTCCACGATCTGGTTGTCCACGATCAGCGAGGAGATCAGGCCGACCGCGGTCAGGCCCCAGTCCGCCCGCTCCCGCGTCGGAGTGATCACCATGCCGCTGGACAGCGGCCGCCGCGGATCCCAAATCCGCCGGGACAGCCGCAGGTTCGCCAGAAAGACCCGGCCAGCGGCGGCGATCAGGAGCCAGGCACCACCCGCCAGAGCGCGCGGGTGAAGCAGCCGCCACGGGCCAGCCACGTTGCCCAGCGGGGCAAGCGCCACGGCAACCATGAGCGCTATGACGGCGCCGAAGATCTCTTGTTCGGCGGTCAGGGTCCAGGTCAGCAGCACCCATACCAAGAATGCCCAGCAGAACAGGCCTGTCGCCCGGATCAGCATGCCGTTGCACTTCCCTGGCCACGGGTCCCAAACGTCGCCGTCGGCCCGGGCGCAGGACTGCGCCGGGCGCCCACCCCGGGCTCCGCCGGCGTTTCACACCTGGCCGGCAGGGAAGCCACCGTTGGCGGATAACCGCGTTCCGGAGAGGGGCAGGCATGATCAGGAAGACCTTGAGCGTCCTGGTTCCGGCGGGCCTGATGTTGCTCGCCGCCAGCCAGTGGACAGACATCAGACGGTTTCTGGAGATCAAGCAGCTTTCGCTGCAACAGGGTCATCCTGAGAACGTGCCTGCTCAGGGCAGGAAGGCATACCCACAGCGTCCCGGCACGGGAGAAGCAGACGGGACGGGCGACTTCGACTCAGCCAGCCGGGGCGGCCCGACCCAGGCAAGGCGACGAGCCCACCGGGGCAAGCACGGTGGCGTGCCAGGTGCGGAAGCCTTGGCAGTGAATTCTCCGCCGGAGATCTCGCGCAGGTAATCGTTGATGTCAGCTGCGGCCACGTCGCGCTGGCGGCGGCGGAGTCCGGCATCCGCTTTGGGAAAGGGATGCCCGGCATGTTCCACAAATAGGATTAGTCCGCGTCTATGCGGGCAGCCGGAGGGCTTGTGGCTGGCTTGCAACCTGGGGACGCCCATGAGCCGGTGAGGGCGACGGATCGCCCGCAGGAAGCCAACGGGGCGGATCGCCCGGGTGAGACCGAGGCGGAGCGGGCCGACCGGAACCTGATCGAGCTGCTGCAGGAACTTCGCGTGGCGGGCCTTGGTGTCCAGGTGCTGTTCGGCTTCCTGCTCTCACTTCCCTTCACCAACAGGTTCGTCAAACTAACTCACCCGCAGCGCGAGCTATACGTAGCCAGCGTCCTCCTGGCCGCGATTTCCACCGCCCTGCTGCTCGGGCCGGTCGCCTACCACCGGCTGGTATTCCGCCAGCGTCAGAAGGAGCGCCTGGTCAATGACGCCAACGTCATGGCGATCACCGGCCTTGCCGCCGTAGGCCTGGCGATCGCGGCCTCCGTGTTGCTGGTCGTCAGCTACGTGGACAAGGGGGCACCGGTAGTGATCATCACGATTGTTGTTGTCTGCCTCTTCACCGGCCTGTGGTTCGTCCTGCCGCTCGCCCGCCGCCGGTCTGGGTCCTCTCGGTGATCCCGCCCGGCGCCGGAATCTGCGGTTACCAGCACCGCGTCCGAGGCCGGCCCGGCCCGCACCGGGGGATGGGCGCCCGTTTAGGTCGCGCTGGCAGGGTAGGCACTGCCGGAGAAGTTACCGCGCGGGGCGCTTCCCGGGCCGCCGTCGCATCCGCAAGGCGGCCAGGGTAAGAGCGCCGAGGAAGACAACAATGCCGATGAACAGCAGGTACAGCAGGCCTTTCGCGACGACACCCACAATACCCAGCACTACCGCCACGATCACAAGCAGCAGGAAAAATGCAATCATCGGATCCTCCGCTCCGGTCGCCTGCTCAGCGGCGGGCCAGCCGGCGCTCGCCGCCAGCGCCCGTGTGGTACGTCAGGCCGTAATGCTGGAAGATTGCCTCTTCTTCGCCTGCCGGGAGTTCACCGTCGGTACTGATCGACGGGGCATCCTTGACCTGTTTTCTGCTGTAGCTGACCTTGAGGTATCCCGGACCCACCAGCGCCTGGCCGAGCGGCACGAAGACGAGCCGACGGCGGGTCGGCAAGCCAACCGTGACCGTGCCGAACGACGGCAGGTCAGTGCTGGTGTCCACGTACACGGCCTCCAGCTCACCGATCTTATGACCCTCGGCGTCAACCACGTCCTGACCGCGCCATTCCCGGATATCGACAACCTCGAACACGCTCGCCGTCCTCCCACTGGCCGCATTTGTATGGCCCCTACCCGGGTACGAGAGCCACATGCCTGCCGACCGGCGCGCACCCGGCGCGGCGTGACCCAACCAGCAGCCTCTGGGCTACGGGCCTTCGCATTCGTCTCCCCGAGGCTTACCGGGACGCTGCCAGTAGCTCAAGCGAAGCTTGTATCGCCTTGAGTTGGGTGCTGATGCCGGCGATGTCGTTCTTGCTCGCGTTCTGCTCTTCCTGCTTGAGCGTGAGTACCAGCTGCCCGCTCGGCTCCATCAGGCCGGTGGCGACTTCCTTGATATCGTCCCCATTCTGTACCCGGATCGCATGTTCAATGTCGGTAGGCCGCAATGACAGCCGTCTCGCCGCGCCGGGAAGGAAGCGGCCGTTTTCTATGATCGTCGTGGCCTTGCCTTCTAGTATGCGTGCAGCCCGGTCACTTACGGCCATCCACCGGTTCATCGCTGCATTGATAGCGACCAGTGTAGCCGCTCCGATTATTCCGCCCAGAAGACTGGTGTCGTTGCCGATGATGGCGTTCTGAACCACGTTGGACAACAGGAACAGGACGACAAAGTCGAACATGTTGAGAGTAGCCAGGTCTCGTTTTCCGGTAAGCCGGAACAAGATCAGGATCGTGGCGTACACCAGGACGGTACGCACGACCTTCTCCAGGACGGGGATCTGGACAACGAACATCGAATGCCACACGGGAACCACTCCTCGACATAGGTCACCATCACTGGGGGACGCACACCTTGATCGAGGAGGGATGGACCTGGATCCGCATCTTCTTGACGGCGGGGCGCAGACCGCCGTCAAGCTCGTAAGGCAACTGCCGATCGAACCGGATCCGGGCCTTCTTACCCCTTGTGACCTCGACGAACGGCGACTTCTCCGGGTTACTCAGCGCAAGGCGCGCCAGTGTCCGGGCCCACTCTGCCGGATTCTTGGCAGTGACCACACCGAGTTCGAGGAGCCCGTCGTCGGCCTGCGCGCCGCTGAAGGCTTCGACCCCACCGAGGACTTTGCCCACGTTCCCCACAAGGACGCATGAGATCTGGCCCTTGAAGAACCGCGCGCCGTCCACCTCGATGGTCGCCTTCACCCGGTGTGCGCTGAGGTTCCTCATCCCGGCGTAGAGGTACGCCCGGCGGCCGATGCGGTCCTTCATTTGCCGGCCGGCCTCCTTGATCATCCGGGCATCGAACCCTGCGCCTGCCATCACCGCGAAACGCTCGCCATTCACCGACCCGGTGTCCAGCCAGCGGCGCTCCCCGTACAGCCCGGCCCGCACCGCCTCGCTGAGGTCCGTGGGAACCTTAAGGTTCGCCGCGAGGAGATTCGCCGTGCCGGCTGGAAGGATGGCAAGGGCAGTCTCCGTCCCGGCCACGGCGTCGATGCAGCGCTGGACCGTCCCGTCGCCTCCCCAGGCGAACAGCACCTCAACGTCCCGCGCCAGCGCCCGGCGAGCGTACCTAGGTGCTTTGCGGCTCTTCGTCACCTCGTACCAGAGCGGATCGGTCAGACCCTCCCGGGCCAGCACCTCCCGAAGCTCCCGCAAGCCGCCACCGAGATTGTCCTTACCCACGTGTGCCACGACAGCGATCTTCTGCATGGCATGGCCTCCGTGTTCCCGGCCGAGCGGCCGGTGCTTGGCACGTCCCTCACTACCCCCAAGCCCACGGCTAAACGGCGCTCGTTCCACAACAGGCTCGCCGCCTCTGCGGCAGTAGGCGGAGACGAGGCCGGCTGACCGGGTCTGTAATGGCTCGCCTCGGGCTGCTTCTTCCTTAATGGTCGCGGTGCGTGGCCGGGCGACTTGCCGGGTTCTGGGGATCGATGTCCGGCGGCATCTGCGGTTACCAGCACCGCGTCCGCGGCCGGCCTGGCCCCGCGCCGGGGGATGGGCGCCCGTTTAGGTCGCGCTGGCAGGGTAGCTCGGTTCTCAGGGCAGCTGCGGCAGCCAAGAGGGGCGCCGGCACCGGGAACCCATCGGCTCAAGTTCCTGCAGTGACGCCCGTGACTGGAAGGACGGGACATGAAAGTCCTGCACACGCGCGGAGGGGGCATGCGGGCCCGGCGGGCACGTAGCTTGCCGGGCCGGCCACCGCACGGCATCGACAGGATCGTGCGCAACGTCGAGACTGGCCGCTTCGAACGTGGCCTGTCGGCCCTGACGGCGGCGGGGGCGCTGATCACCGCTGCCGAGATCTTCTTCGAGCACGACAGCGCCAGCTTCGGCAACAAGATGATGTGGCTGCCTGTCGCGCTCGGGCCGGTCGGTGCCGTCGCGGGCGTCGCCGGATTCTTCAGCCGCAGGATGGCCAAGACGGCGCTGCCGGTGGCCTCCGCCGCCATCGTCGCAAACGGCTTGCAGGGCACCTACTTGCATGCCCGGGGCATTGCCCACAAGCCAGGCGGCTGGTCGAACGCCCGCTACAACATGGAGATGGGGCCACCGCTGCTCGCCCCGCTGCTGGTCACCATGGTGGGCGGAATGGGACTGCTGGCGGCAGTCCTGAGGCGGGAGAGGTGACCGCCCCGGGCGGACCCCCACCGGGTAGCGGTGACCGGTTCCCACGGTTCGACCCGCTGGCCCAGGCTCGGCACTGGGATCCGGTGACGGCAGGTGTTGTCCTGTCGCGCCTGGGGAAGCCGCCGGACATACGGTTCTTCACGCCGGCCGAGGAAGCCGTCGCGACAGCGCTGTGTGACCTGCTGCTAGGCCAAGACAGCGAGCCCCGGGTACCCGTGGTGCAGTCCATCGATGCACGGCTGTCCAGGCAGGAAACCGATGGCTGGCGGTATGAGGACATGCCTGAGGATGGCCAGGCATGGCGAAACTCCCTGCGGTGCCTCGACGATGACGCGCAAGCGAAGTTCGGGCGTCCATTCGCGCGATGCCCGCCTGACGATCAGCGTGAACTGATCCAGGTGATACAGGACGCCGCATCAGGAGACTGGCAGGGCATGGTCGCCGCGCATGTCTGGAGCCTGTGGACGCGATACGCCTGCACAGCGTTCTACGCTCACCCGCAGGCTTGGTCGGAGATCGGGTTCCCCGGCCCGGCCTATCCCCGCGGGTACAAGAACCTGGGAATAGACGCACGCGAGCCCTCCGAGGTCGGCGACGTGGCGCCGTCGGATGATCCGGTCCGGGGCGCTTTCTGATGACCGGCCTGCGCGAGCGGAACCAGTCAGCGTGGCTGTTGCCGGACGACGGCACGCATACGAATCACCGGCTGCGAATGGATATGTGCCAGTACGCGGACACCGACGAGGTGGATCTCGCGGTGGTGGGTTGTGGCGCGGGCGGCTCTACCGTGCTGCAGCGGCTGGCCCGCCGCGGCTGGCGGGTGGTGGGCCTGGACGCGGGGCCGTTCTGGGATCCCGACGCGGACTGGGTCAGCGACGAGGCGGCCTCGCACCACCTGTACTGGACTGAGCCGCGCGTGATCGCTGGCACCAACCCGGTGCCGCTGGGCTCGAATAACTCGGGCCGGGGCGTCGGCGGGTCCATGGTGCATTATGCCGGCTACACACCCCGCTTCCATCCAAGCGACTTCGCGACGCAGACGAACGACGGAGTCGGAGCCGACTGGCCGATCAGCTACGCCGACCTGAAACCGTATTACCGCGACATTGAGGAAGAACTGCCGGTGGCGGGTGAGCGCTGGCCGTGGGGCGACCCGCACTCCTACCCGCATCGGCCGCATCCCGTGGGCGGCAACGGCGAGATCTTCCTGCGCGGCGCCCGGAAGGCAGGCATCACCGCAAAGGTCGGCCCGGTCGCCATCACCAACGGGCGCTTCGGCAACCGGCCGCACTGCATCTACCGCGGGTTCTGCCTGCAGGGCTGCAAGGTCAACGCCAAGGCATCCCCGCTGATCACTCACATCCCGGACGCCCTCGCGCACGGAGCGGAGATCCGGCCCGATGCCATGGTCACCCAGATCGAGGTTGACGAGCGCACCGGCACGGCCACCGGCGTGCACTACATCCGGCACGGCATACCGCATTTCCAGCGTGCGGCGGCGGTCGCCCTGGCCGGCTACTCGATCGAGACCCCCCGGTTGCTGCTGAACTCGGCCACGAGGCGCTTCCCGGCAGGATTGTGCAACGACTTCGACCAAGTAGGGCGCTACTTGATGGTGCAGGGAGCGCCGCAGACAGCCG
>Ga0207646_10000508_pt1 | contig 52080 bp, 42 predicted proteins | sample KBSK5502metaG_FD_184343 | JGI IMG/M metagenome (GOLD analysis project Ga0207646, IMG submission 184343) | Corn, switchgrass and miscanthus rhizosphere microbial communities from Kellogg Biological Station, Michigan, USA - KBS K5-50-2 metaG... | ecosystem: Host-associated > Plants > Roots >...
TGTAGAACATCGCTGCGGGCTGGCCCTGTTGAAAGATCGCCTGCTGATACGCTTTGGCTGCGGGGTTGTCGTTCAGCGCCAGCTGCAGCTCAGTGCCGTCCGGCTCCTCGGGCGAGGCCACGGTCAGCCAGCGATATGGGCCCTGACGGACATCGGTCTTCTTGGCAAAGCCCAGTACCTCCGTATAGAAGCGCAGGGCCTTGTCCTGGTCGTCCACGTAGACGCTGGTCAATTTGATTTTCATTTCGTTTCTCCTTTGTCACGTTCGCGGTTTGGGCCGCGTCGTCTTCTCCTTGTCTTCCGCAATGATTTCGAACACGAGTTCCACTCTCTTAGTATACTCCACAAAGCATATACGTGTCAAGGTATATACAGGCAGGGGGGCAAGGCAACGGTTTCAGGCGTGTGCTGGCTACTTCCTCCGAAAGTCGCCCGAAATAGATGCTATTGCACGAAAAGTGCACTTTCATCCTCTTCTCTGCCTCGCAGAGGCATCTCGCTTGGGACATCTGTCCGAAAAATTAGTGGCTTTCTGAGAACGGATGCCCCAAGTAGCCAGCACAGGGAAAATCACAGGCAGCTTGACCGTATCCTGCAGCTACATTCTTCGTGGACAACAAAAGGGAGAAACACAAACGCTTCAATGAGCTTCGTGTTTCTCCTTTCTGACTCGTTGACGGAACAACTTTATTTACCAGGGAACAACTTTATTTATCTTCTACACACATCTGTATGCGTCAAATAAAGTCTTACACTCTCGGAGAGATCTTACGCTCAGAATTATGGGCCAGGATCCCCTGACAAAGTTTTACACTATCCTACCCTAGAGTTAATTTTCTCTTATCACCGCCAGGTAGCTTAAAATAAAGTTCTACACAGGTCGCAACTTTTTAATGGGCTAACGGATACCCTAAGTAGTCAGTACAGGTGGATAGGAAAAGACCAAGTTGTCAATTTTTTACAAACAGATGTGCCAAGTAGCCATTACAGCTAGTCTCAGCTTTCATTATTGAGCGAATTAATCACCCCGTCGAAGAACTGGTAGACGCCGATCGCGTCGAGCATCGTGGCCCAGCCGTTAGCGTCGAAGGGGACTGGGAGACCATGGTTAGTAAGAATGATGGCGAACAGGTCCCGCTGGGGATCAACCCAGAAGAACGTTCCAGCACCTCCGGCCTTCCCGAAAGACCCGCCTGTCAGCCGCATCCCACCGCTTGAGAAGCGCTGCGTCCAGAGCTCCCAGCCATAGCCCTTGTGAGTGAAGAGCAGGTTCGAGATGGGGTCGGTGTCGGTCGCCTCGGTGACCTGTGGTGTCTGGTCGGCGGTCATCACGCGGACGGTCGAGGAGCTGATGATGCGCACCCCGCCGTAGGACCCGCCATTAAGAATCATCTGGAGGAAGACGGCGATGTCCCTGGTGGTGGAGAACAGGCCGTCGCAGCCCACAATGCCGCCCATCACCCAGTCGAAATCATCCTCGACCACGCCGCGAATAGTCCCTGTCCGCAGGTTCCAGGAGCCTGGCCCGGTCGCGGCGATCTCTGAGACAGCGAAGCCGTTATCCAGCGGGTTATATGTCGTGCGGCTCATCCCCAGCTTCGACCACACATTCGCCTTCGCGAACTGTTGGAGATTCTGACCGGTGGGTTCTCTCCTGAGGATACGCAGCGCCTGCGATCGATCCTCACGGCTCTAGCTGACCGGAGTGCAACCACAACACACTAAATTACGATCCCCAGGTGATCGACGCGGAAGACTTCGTGAAGAAAAAGTGTGATTAGCCGTAAAAAAACGGGCAAAATAAAGTTGTTCCGCGAGCCATACATGTGGCTGTCGCATGTTTATTTCTGTCATCTGCTGTAATTTGCTCTTACACAGCCACTGTGATAATTGTTCTCCATGGCCCGTTTTCTGAACAGATGTACCAAGTAGCCAGCACAGAGGGTCATTTTGATGGAAGAAGCTCTCTTACTTCTTATAGGTAGGATTAGCTCTACAAGAAGGGGCTTTTCAACACTCTGTGCAGGTATGTGGCACGCAGTACTTTTTCGTTGAGATCATACCGAGAGGACGGATCGTCCACAATGGGCACAGAAGCGCTTCTCCTGCTGGGTATCGCGAGAGCCACATGCACAGACTCGGGGGAAGGACCCTGGCAAAAGCCTAGTCTGCTCTGCCGGAGATCGAGGAGCACACCGGTCGATGATGGTCCGGGCAAACTGCAGGAAGTGGTAGACATCGGCAAAATTCGTCGCCAATCCAACCGACACGCGGAGCGCTCCTTGCTTGCGATCGTCAATGACGTGGAGAAACTGCTCATAGGTCATACGCCCTTTCTGGCGAAATACCCAGGCCAGATCCTCACGCCTAAGGCCCAGGGCGATCTCACGCACGCCTGGATTGCAAAAACAGCCGCTGCGCAGCGAGAGCCCATGCTGATTGGCCTCCTGCTGGATCGCATAACAATCAAAGACGGCTCCAGACGGATCACAGAAATTGAAGGCGATGGTCCCGCCGCGCCTTTCCGCCGTGATTGGACCATAGATCTGCACCGCTGGCTGCCCGTTGCTATGGCGCAGCGCAAGTAACTGTTCTAAGAGCCAGCCGCTCAGGCACCGGGCGCGCTCGTGAATCGTCTCGATGCCTATTGCTTGGAGATACCTTAACCCGATTTCCACGGCCGGCAGCATGAGATAATTGATGGTGCCATCTTCAAAGCCCGCTTCCCCAGGAGTCAGGTAAAATCCCGAGCCGGTGGCATCGGCGGCCAGAACCGAGGAAAGCGTGATCGTTCCGCCGGCAAACCAGGGACGGCGCAGTTTGGCCAACGCGGGCTTACGAGCCAGTAAGCATCCCACCCCCGTTGGGTAGCCGAACATTTTATAGAAGGAGAGGGAGACGAAATCGGGGTGCCAGACAGAGAGGTCCAGGCGATTGGTAGGGACAAAGGCGGCGCAGTCGACGAGGACATCCCAGCCCTGCCGCTGCGCGTGAGCAATCCAGTCGAGCGGGTGCTGCACCCCGGTCACGTTGGACTGGGCAGGATAGGCAAACAGGTGTGGCTGTCCTGGATGGGCCTGCGCCAGCAAGCTGTACAAGCGGGACTCGTTGACACGCAGATCAGGCTGCTCAATGGGTACATAGGTGATGGCAGCGCCTTTCGCGTGAGCAAATTCGCGAATGCCATTGACCGAGTTATGATTATCGAACGTGAGCAGATAGCACCCACCCGCAGCAAAGGGGTAGGACTCCCCGACCAGCTTGAGCGCGCCACTGGCATTGGGGGTGAAGATCACGACATACTCCTGGGGGGATGCCTTGAAGTAGCTGAGCACGAACCGGCGAGCGCGGTCTACCAGGGCGGTCATGGCCTGTGAGGCCGGATTGGTTGAATGGGGATTGCCGAAGACGTGGCTGCTGAGCAACTCGGCATGCTCCCGCACCTGGCATTGGGCATAGAGTCCCCCACCGGTGTAATCCAGGTAGACGTGCTGCTGAGCATCCAGGCGGGCATACTCTGTAGCACGGAGAGTATCAAGAGATTGCGTGGTCTCGAAGGTGGGATACTGCTGCCGGAATGCAGCCAGAGCTACTTCTCTGGGCGCAAGCGGTGCCGTGTGTGAATGTGTCATGAAGGCTCTCCTTCTGGAGTCAGGGCTCTCCAGCACCTGTTAGGACAAGAGTGCTCCACGTGCTCGCCTGGCCAGTAACGTGGTCCAGGCGAGCGTCTGCGAACCGGAGAGAGTCAGGTCCCCATCATAGGGCTGGTCATGATCGCCTCCTTCCCCCAGTTCGATCTCCAGTCGCCTGACCTCCATCCAATTCGTACGGCGAGCATCCCAGAGTTGCTTCACCGTAATGGTGGTGGTCAGCCCTCCTTGATTGGCTCGTTTGAGCATCAGGTTCATCTGCTGCGTCGAGGTGTCAGCAGTGAAGAGAAACATGCGGATGCGCTCCTCCTGCAGCGCACGATAGAGGTTCAGTATACCCAGCACGCCATGGAGCGAATTGAAAAGGGGAGACTTCCAGCGCCAGGTGGCTGAATGGCCCCCTCGTATGGCTACTCGATAGTACATCATGAGATCCTGTGCCTTTCCTTCTTCGTGTTATGCTGTTTTGATTTTCGCCACATCCTCCAGACGCAGCGCTTTGATGGCCTGCTCGCGCAGCACAAACTTCTGCACCTTGCCACTGGCCGTCAGAGGATAGCTCTCGACAAACTGGAAGTAGCGCGGGATTTTCTGGTGACTGATCTGGCCCTGACAGTACACGCGCAACTCCTCCTCGGTCAATTGCTCACCTGCCCTCTTAATCACTACTGCGAGCAGTTCCTCGCCAAAGTAGGCATCAGGGACGCCCACCACCTGCACCTGGGCCACTTTGGGATGACGAATGAGAAACTCCTCGACCTCCACCGGAAAGAGGTTTTCGCCATCCCAAAGGACCATGTCTTTGAGCCGGCCTACGATGTTAAGGTAGCCCTGTGCGTTCATTGTCGCCAGGTCGCCCGAATGCGCCCAGCCGTCAGCATCAATAGTCTCGGCGGTCTTCTCGGACATCTTGTAGTAACCAGCCATGACCACGAAGCCGCGATAGCAGAGTTCGCCGCGCTCACCTACCGGCACGATCTCACCGGTTGCCGGATCGATGATTTTGATCTCGATATATGGCAGCGCTTTGCCGACGGTCGCCGCTTTCAACTCAAACGGATCATCCGCGAGCGTCATAGTGATGCAGCAACTGCCCTCCGTCTGCCCAAAACAGATGCCGACATCCGCTCCCAGCCGCGTTTTTACCTGCTCCACCAGGAAAAGAGGAACGGGAGCGCCACCCGATCCCACCACCTTGAGTGAGGAGAGGTCATAGTGAGCACCATCAGGGTGTGCCAGCAGGGCCTGGATCATGGTTGAAACGCCGATAGCCACCAGGCAGCGTTCGCGGCTGATGATCTGCATCGCTTTGACGGGATCGAAGGCGAGCAAGGGATAGGTGGTACTGCCAGCGTAGAGTGGGGAGAGCAGAGAGGTGACAATGCCTGCCACGTGAAAGAATGGAAACCACGAATTTACCCGTAGCTCCTGCAAGACCAGCCCTTCATGCTGTGCGAAGGGTTCCAGGCGCTTTGTATAGACCACCGCGTTGTTCACAAGGCCATAATGCGTCAGCAAAGCACCCTTGGGAAAGCCCGTGGTGCCGGAGGTATAGATGAGGACGGCGGGATCAGACAGGCTGACCGAGGCTTGCCGCTCGGTTACTGCTGTATCGCTTAACTGAGCGCCAGCAGTGATTACCTCGCGCAGGAGTGTGGGCCGCCAGCCCTCCTGCATCAAGCCAGCTGGAGGCATTCCCAGGAGGCTCACATGGCGCAGCAGAGGGAAACGCTCGCTCGTCACCTCGCCATGTTTGCTGCCAGGAGTGGTCAGCGCGCGGACGGTTGCCAGGTGGTCATAGTCGCGCACCCGCGCCATGAAGAATAGCGCGCGCACATCTCCCTGTTTGAGAATATATTCAATCTCAGCCGCATGCAGAACCGGGTTGATCGTGACCAGCACAAGCCCGGCTTTGGAGGCCGCCATCAGGAGCAGCGGCCAGTCAGGCACATTGGCCGCTAAGATCGCGATGTGATCGCCTTTTTGCAAGCCCAGCGCCAGCAGTCCTTTGACGACTGCGTTGGCGCGATCCCGGTAGTCCTGGTAGGTCCAACGAATGTTCAGTGTATCCCCAAATTCAGGGTAACAGGAATAGACAATCGCTTCTTGTGAGGGATTTTCTTCAGCGCGTTGATCTAAAAGATCGCCCATAGTAAGGTCGAGGAGGTCGATCCCCTCGGATTCCGCCTGCCAGTAGGACAAGCTGTTATTCATCATGCCCATAGATATTCTCCTGCGATGTGAAGTGCCGGATCACTATGACCCGACACTTTGCATTGCTGAAACAATTGCTTTTATCAGGTTAGCTGCTCAACTCTCTGCAACCGCCAGGCAGTTTAGAGCGCAGATGGAACAAGAACGACCGGTGCCACCCACGTTGCCGAGAGTTCCACGCCCCTGCCTTTGTCAACGGCCTTCATTGCAGCAAATTCTGCGGCAACATAGCCTACAATAATTCCCAGCACGGGGAGTAGAGGCCCTACTAGAACAGGGGTCAAGAGGGCTGTAATCGTGGCCAGCAGGCTTGGCGCCTCTTTGAGTTGCTGCATCACTTTTTCTGGGATGAAGATCTGGTAACCCCACCAATGTGCTTCGGCAGTGATGTGAGGCTGCGCGGATTTCGCGGCTGCTGCTCGCGTTGAGGCTACAAGTGCAGCTTCTACCTGTGCCAGTTCCTCGGGGGTGGCGCCAGATGCCAGGGTCTTGATGACCTGCTCTTGCGTCTGCAAATCGGTCTGGAGAAATTTGAGCGCCGCCTGGGGATCATGCGGTTTGCCTGCAAGAGCCTGGCGGAAAGCAGCCGTGATGGCATCCCTGGTGGTGGGATCTAATGAGATTGCCATTATTGTTTCTACCTTTCTTATCTTCTTTTATGCTCAATCAACCATTTTGTTCTTAGTGTGTCCTCGTACGTACGTACGAAGGAAGGGAAGCGATAAACATTTCACGACTGCAAGTCTACCTGCTACAGCTCTGTTATACATGAGTGAAACTACGTATTGGATTACGTATTTTTCTGCGATGAGGAAGTGCCCCGATAGCCGATGACCCCGTCTTCGCAGACGGAGGTGCGGTGTGGCAGGAACAGCCGCTGTCTGGCGAAAAGGGTGGAGCCTTGATGGGAACTGAGCATGCGAGAACCGTGAAGAGACGGCTCAGACCAGGTGGCGTTCGACGGCGAAGCGTGTGGCAGCCGCCCGCGAGCTGACCCCGAGCTTGTTGTAAATGGAAGTCAGATGCGAGTTGACGGTGCGCAAACTGATGACCAGGTGTTCTGCCACCTGGGCATCGGTCAGACCTGCTGCCACCAGCCGCAGGACCTCCACTTCGCGCGTGGTCAGCCCTGCAGGGTAGGCCGGGGAACGCTTGACCTGGAAAGCGCTCTGCACGGGAAGGGCCTTGTATGCCGCAAGCGCCTGGACGGGCGTCATGGCCCGTCCGTCTGCCAGGGCCCTGGCAAAGGCCGCCTCTCCCAGGTGGGTACGAGCCGCGGCTCTCGCGCGTTCAAAGAGAGTCTGTGGAATGTAAACATTGAGGGATTCCGGAAAGTTCTCCGCTGCTCCCCACAGCAGGGCCGTCCAGGTGGAGTGTCCCTGTGCGGCAGCCACGCAGCCCAGTCCTTTCAGCCCGGCAGCGATAGCACCAGTTGCCCCCAGTTCGAGAGCGAGTGCCAGGCCCTCTTCATACTGGGCACGGGCGCTTGCATCATTGCCCTGTGTCAGAGCCAGGCTCGCCAGCATCAAACGGGTGCACACCATGTTTTGCCGGTCCCCCATCTCCTGAGAAAGCTGGATGCTCTCGCCGAGGAGTCTCTCTGCCCGCTCCATCTCTCCCTGCAGGAGGGCAATCTCCCCCATCACATTGAGCGCGAGAGCACCCTCCCACTTCGAGTGTACTATTCGAACAAGGGCCTGCACTTCCTCTATGAGGACACGCGCCTGCGTGAGCTCTCCCTCCCTGAGCCTGGTGCGAGACAGAAAGTACAGCAGCATGGAGGTAAACGTGATACTGCCTGCCGTTTTGTAGAGTGCCAGGCTCTCCTCGAACAGCCCGCTGGCCCGCTGGTGTTCTCGCTGGAACATCGCCAGGATGCCCAGATGCATGAGCACAAAGGCCACTGCCTTTGGCTCTCCATGGGATCTCGCCAGCGCGAGCGCCGCCTCGAAGCACGATCGGGCTCCCGCATAATCACGGATGTTCACCAGGGCCACACCCTGCAAGACGAGAGCGTAGATCAGATTCTCCCTGTCTTCCAACTCCCGCGCGAGTGCCAGGGCTTCTTCAGCCACTGGTGCGAGCTCACGAAAGTCCCTTTGATACCACATCAGCAGCCCCTCAGTGATGAGCGCTTTCAGCCGCAGGGGAGCCGGTGCCGCCTGCTTCCGGGCCAGGCCCCGTTCCAGAAAGCTGCGTCCCTCGCCCGGATACCAGCGTGTGACCCATAAGTCGAACAGGGCGCTGCTGAGACGCAAGACCAACGGCACCTCCTCGTCTCCCCCGGTTGCTGCCTGTTGGAGGACCGCGAGCAGGTTCTCGCGCTCCCGTTCCAGCCGGTCGAGCCATCGCACCAGCTTGGAACCTTCCAGATAGGGCTCGGCTTCTTCCCCCAGCGTCGCATAATACTCCGCATACGCCCGCCGGGCTGCTGCTTCCTCCCCGTTCGCGCGCAGGCACGCCAGCCCAAACTCGCGCAGCGTCTCCAGCATGTGAAAGCGGGGTTCCTCGCTTTCCTGCTCCGTCTGCTGCAGCAGGCTCTTGTCGAGGAGGGAGGCCATGCCTGTCAGCACATCGAGCGGCGGCTCTCGCCCAGAGTTGCAGACGGCAGCGGCAGCCTCCAGGGTGAAGCCCCCCGCGAAGACGGAAAGCCAGCGGAAGAGACGCTGCTCTGGTGCGCACAAGAGGTCATAGCTCCACTGGAGGGTGTTGCGCAGGGTCCGCTGGCGAGCGGGCAGGTCCTGGGCGCCACTGGTTAGCACCTCCAGTCGATGTTCCAGGCGACGCAACAGGGCCTGCGGCGGCAGGAGCTTGATGCGGGCCGCCGCCAGTTCGACCGCCAGAGGAAGCCCCTCCAGGCGAGTGCAGATCGCCGCCACGGTGGGCGCATTGGCGCTGGTCAACTGAAAATTGGCTTGGACGGTCCGAGCGCGCTCCAGGAAGAGCGCCACGGTCGCCACCTGCGCCAGGTCCTGGCTTTCGCCAAGCTGTGGGAGAGCGGGGACGGCCAGGGGAGGCACCGTGAACTCGTATTCAGCCGACAGATGTAAGGCGGCGCGGCTGGTGACCAGCACGTGCAGGCGGGGACAGGAAGCGAGCAGGGCGGCGAGCGCGGTCGCGGCAGCTAGCACTTGCTCGAAGTTGTCCAGCAGCAGCAGCAGGTGGCGGTCACGCAGAGCCGCTTGCAGTTGCGTGAGCAAGGGACGATCAAGAGCTTCCCACAGTCCGAGCGCCTGGGCCATGGTAGGAATGACGCGTTCAGGCTCGCTCACCGAAGCCAGCGGCACAAAGCAGACCCCGTCGCGGAAGTCGGCACACAGAGCCGCCGCGACAGCCAGCGCCAGGCGCGTTTTGCCCACGCCTCCGACACCGGTGAGGGTCAGCAGGCGGACCTCCCGACGCTGCAAGAGGGCAGAGATCGCCTGCACCTCCTGCTCGCGGCCGATCAGCGTGGTAGGTGGCAAGGGCAGATGGGCAAGGGAGAGCTGGGAGGCCACGCGCTCAGTGGCGGAGAGTTGATGCCACGTCGTCTGCGTCTCCAGGCGCAGAGGGCTCTCTGAGGGAGAGGAATCGACAGGCAAGCAGCTTTCTCCTCCCCCTGGCACGTCGAGCGGGTCGTGAGCTGCCCCCGAACCCACCAGCACCGCTGCCACCTCCTGCAGCCGCTGCAGCGAAAGACGCTCCGACTTGCCCAGGTAAACGGAGCAGAGCTTGCCCGCGCGCCGGTAATATGCTTTCCAATACCAGCTCCCGCGCTTATTGCCCGCCTGCTCCTTGCGGGCCGTGAACTGGCCAGAGGACGCACGGAAGGAGAACGCTCGCGCGCTCTGGAGCCAGGCATACCAGTCCGGGGTGCCGACGGACACAACCTGTTCGTGTCCTTGCTCCTGATAGCGCAGGGTCTTGCCTGTGACGGTTGGTATGTTTTTGGCCATGGCTGTATTCCTGCCAGGAGTGTACCGAACCATCCTGTTCGGTAACAGGATAGCAAATGTTCTGTAACAGGAGTATACCTCAAAGCATGCGGCCAGGCATGCGCAATACTACCTACCCAGGGGTCGACGACGAGTCACACACCGACGAATCGGGACCAGTAGTCACGCGAATATTTCCGCCAGCGCCTGGTTGGTGCGCCGATGGCCATGGCATCAAAGCCCATATGGATTATTGCAGAGGGCCAGAGCTCGACTTTCTCTGAAATTAGCTATTTCATCGGCGGTGGTGTCCCGCAGGGACATGGCGATTTGTACATTTTTTAAGTGTTCATTCCAAGGATATTTATGCTATTGATCTGTGTGGCGAGGACCAAAATTCCGTTCCCTTTTTATTTCTCCACCGTTGCTGTGGTGGCTACATGGGAAATCCGTCGCCGACCATACTCAATTTCAACGCGTCTATGATCATTTGAAAGAGGAGAAGGTCCTTCTTGAAATCCTCCGGTGATGTCTTGGGCTGTAGTCTTTGAGTGATAGCCTCGTAAAGGTATTCAAGCTCATATGTATATGGATCTTTGAAGGTGGGACGCATTGTGGTCTCATGGTAAACTTCGTCTCTGGTCTCGCTTATAAACACCTGTGTTGGGAGATGCCGAATAAAAGGAGAGTCATACTGTACTTTCACTGATCTAGTCGCGCCGAAGACCTCGATATGCGCATCGAAACGCCCCTGGAGATCCACACCTGTTTCAAAGGTCGCGTAGTAGCCATCATACGCAAAAATAACTGTGAGAAATTGTGATACGCCCTGTACTGCCGAGACAACTCGTCGTGGAAAACCTAACACCTCTCGCATGGCAGAGAGGTCGTGACTACTCAGCCCTCCCAGGAAACGATAAAGCCGGCCCGTCTCCGGAGAGACATCTCCGATAGCCTCTTTCACTAGAGCCTTGGAGCGCTCTAAGCGGTCCTTCTGAAATGCGCCTGGCAGGTCATCGTAGCGTGCAACATGCGCCGATTGTCGAATAAAGGACTCGTTCGGCCCTATGATATCGCGAACGCGGGCATAGTTGATCGTACCCAGAGGCTTTATCTCTTCAACGCCTTGCAGGAAGGCCGGCGCAAATCGCCTCATGTACCCTACCATTACCTGCACACCGGAAGAATCACGGGCGGCGATAATTTCGTCGGCTTCCCGGAGCGTCAGACACATCGGTTTTTCAATGAAGACGTGTTTATGACGTTGTGCGGCCTCGATCGCGCATTCAGCATGATACTCGTCGCTGTTCAGGACGAATACCACATCTATATTTTGCTGCGCAACAAGCTCGTGTGGGGTGGTATACAGACGATCTATGCTGTAGCGTTTCCCGATGTCTTCCAGCAGCTGTCTGGAAATATCGCATAACGCCGCAATTTCATAGAGATCGGATAGATTTTTGAGAATCGGTAGGTGGATTATTTGGGCTACCGTTCCCAGGCCTATAACCCCCACCTTTAGTCTTTTCGCCATGTTTTAGCCCTCCGAATTTCGGTTTGCAGAGAGAGTGACCTTTGCAGAACTTATGACAACAGCCAGACATTCACATCGTGGGGAGGTATTTCCAACGCAAGCGATCGATCGGAGGCGCTAGCACGCGAGCTGCCATAGAGCTCCTCGGCTTGTTTGAAGCGGGAGGGCAGTGCTACGCTTTCTAGAACGGTTTCGTCCTCTGGATTGATTACCACGAGCAACGAGCCTTCGGCGCCTTCTATCAACCGTGTCCGCAGGAGGTTCCCGTGCATGGTTGGCTGGCAGTACAAGAGCAGGAGGTACTTCATCAGTACCAGTGCCCCCCGGTCACCGGCAGCGATGGCCCCACCTACAGAGGTGCCAAAGTAGACAATCGTTCCCTTTCCCTCCTGTCGTCGTATACCGACGATCTCATCCCCCTGGGAGATAATTGCTTCTCCATCGACGCCCCGCACCGAAGCAAGGTAGTGATAGGCTGAAAGAGTTGAGGCAACTGGCCAGCTGCACTGCAAGGGAGACGCGGTATCCAGCCGGCCATCACCTGCCGCGGCTCGGGATGGGAGATAGATCATTTCACCCTCCTCTATCCCAAGATATCGCTTTGCGAGGGGAATAGGCCTTTGTATCCCGTGGCGGTCAAATAGACCAAATGAAGCTTCGGTGATACATATTCCTCCTTTCTGTATGAACAGCAGAATGTGCCGAGCTGTTTCCTCGTCTATCATCCATGGGAAGGGGGCTATCAGCACGCTTACGTCCAGCGTCTCAAGGTCAGCCGGCCGGACATATGTTGCTAATAAGTCTGCTTGCCACACTGCCCGGTAATATCCTTTGTGGCTGCTTGTGTGTACCACCTCGTCGCCTTCCATCGCATAATTAAGCAGCGCCGCGTCTGAATCGAAGAGGATAGCGACCTGGGGCTCGGGAGCGTAATCAGCGAGGATCTTGGCATAACGCTGGAGCAGCTTATGAGTACGAGCCGCTTCCGCTGCTCGCGGTGTAATTTCGCCGTTCCCGCGCACTAACCCAAAACCCGAAGACTCGGTTGCGGTCGATTCCACCATGTAGCACCAGTAGAGAATCGCGCGCGGGCCATGGGTGACGCCCAACCAGTTCCAGAGGCGAATGTCGCTCGGCTGTACCTGGGCACTGGCGTGCAGTCCGCGATTCTTTCCGATGCCTCCCTGCAGTTCGCTGATCCAAAACTCTTTGCCAGCGGCGGAACTGCGCGCGATGTCAAGGCGCATTGAAAATTCGTGCGGCTTCTGCGGGAACAGCCAATGGGGGAAGAGCGACACACCCCACATATCGACGTGCGATGCAAGTTGCCAGTTATCAGCCGCGAGGACGGCCAGGTCGTCATGCGGCGCTAGCGCCGCAGTATGGCTCATAATCCTGTGCTCCGGGTCTGCCGCTCGCAATGTCCTCGCGCGAAGAGCCATCTGCTCGGCCAGGCTATCCATCGTAAAGCGCCTCCAGTCCAGCCAATCCGCATATGTTCCGTGGCGCCTCGGTGGTTGTACCTGCTCCCAATCCGAGTAGCCGCGGACCCATGCCGAGTTGAGTTTTTCAATATCTGAACTGTAGCGCTGTTGCAGCCAGGTGCGAAACTCCTGCTGGGAGGATGTGCAATAACAACACATGCTATGACCGCCGTCAGCCCAGATTGTTGTATCCCAGACCGGTTCCATGTGCGGCTCGTTCCAACAATCGTACAGGAGAAGCGCGGGTGAGCCAGCAAGCTCCAGGGCGAGCGCGCGTAAATAGTCCATCGCCGCAACGCGTACACCCGCGTGCGTCAGACAGAGGCCCGGATGGCCGCCCGACTGCGTATTGCTATTGCCACCGAGCGAGCGAGCGCACCCGTGCGCGTCGACATAGCGAGCCTCGGGAAAGCGCTGTTCAAGCCAGTACGGAGCGTTCTCCAGGATTGTGTTGATGACGACCTTGAGATCCAGCCGGGCGCAGGTATCCAGGATTTCGACGATCTCCTCAAAATCGTATGAACCCTCGCGACGATTGATCATGCCCCACTGGGCAAATAGCTTAATTGTGTTGAAGCCCAGCTCGCGGGCAATTCGTTCTAGCTCACGGGGACGTATATTCCGTGGCGGATGCGGGGGCCGGTAAAACTGGGCGCCGTAAAGAAACTCTGCTCGCATAATCCTCCTCCTGATCGCTCAACGTTTGATCACAACTCTCTTAGCCCTTCACCGCGCCAAGCGTCAGGCCACGGGTCAGGTATTTCTGTACCAGTAGTCCAAGTACGATCATCGGGATCATAACGATCGTCGCCGACGCACTGCTCCCGCCCCAATCCACCGATACCGCACCGATAAACCCGAAGATCGTGACCGGCAACGTCCTCGTATCGACGCTTGTCAGCACCACCGAAAACAGGAATTCATTCCACGAAAAAAGCACGCAGAGCACCGTCGTCGCGGCAAGCCCCGGCGTGGCCAGCGGGAGCACGATACGCCAAAATGCGCCCCAGCGCGAGCAGCCATCGATCAGAGCGGCCTCCTCCAATTCCACCATCATGTCCTGGAAGAAACCAAGCATCATCCAGATCACGAAAGGCAGGCTAAAGGTAGTGTGGGCAATGATGACTGCTGCGTAGGTGTTCAGCAGGTGCAGAGTCTGCATGAGCCCGTAGATAGGCAGTACCAGCGCAATCGATGGAACCATACGGCATATTAAAATGCAGAAAGCTATGGCTCTGGCCCTCGGCACGCGCAGCCGGGCGAGGCTGTAAGCGGCGCACGTCCCCAGGAGCATGGAGAGTACCGTGGTGCCGGTTGCTACTATGACGCTGTTGATGAAATAGGCCAGAAAATTTTCTTGCAAAAACGCATTTGTGTAATTAATCAGAGTGGGGTGGAAGATCAGCCGGGGCACCCGTGTGAAAATATCCACCGGCAGTTTGAAAGATGTGATCACTATGAGCGCGACAGGTATGAGGGTCCAGAGTAAAAATACACCGATAATCACGGCCCTGAGAACGCGGCCAGGAAGTTTTTTACGCGGTCCGAACGATTTTGCGGTTGCTTGCATCCTGCTTCTCCTCCTAGCTCCTGCGGCGTATCAGGCGCATCAGGACGAAGCTGAGCACGATCAACAACAAGAGCGTGACGACCGACAGGGTCATACCGTAGCCGAGCTGGAAGGTTTTAAAGGCCGTGTCAAAGTCGTACAGGCTGATCATCTCTGTCGATATTCCGGGGCCACCTCCCGTCAGAATGTACACCGTGTCGAAAGTGCGAAAAGAATCCATGAAACGGATGAGCGTCACCAGCAGCAGAATAGGGAGAAGCAGCGGCAGTGTAATGTAACGGAATTCCTGCCAGCGAGATGCGCCGTCAATCCGGGCGGCTTCGTACAAATCACTGGGAAGTGCGGATAGTCCAGCGAGCAGAACGAGAATGATAAAGGGCGTCATTTCCCAGGTATCGACGATCATAGTAGAGAAAAGGGCGGTATGCGTGGAGGTAAGCCCACCGAATTGACTTCCGCCGGGGATGAAGCTGAGAAAGTAGTAGATAAGCCCGTTCGATGGGTCGAACATATAACGCCATATTAAACCCACCACAACGGGTGTTACCATAAGTGGGATGAGAATCACAGCGTTTATGATGTTCTTTAGGAAGTGCAATTCATCCAGGAGGATTGCCATACCCAGTCCAAGCAAAAGCTCTATCGTAGTCGCACCGACCGCAAAGATACCCGATATTTCCAGGGCCGACCAGAAGTATTGGTCGGACAACAAGGTGCGATAGTTCTGAAGCCCTATGAACGGTTGACCGGCCAGAGGATTTGTCAGGTCCCAGGATTTGAAGCTAATAACGATGGCATAGATGCTCGGTCCGACTATCACGGCCAGCAGGATGAGAAGCGCCGGTATGAGCATGAGGTAGGGAAGTATGTGGCGGTCGAAGTGGCGACCCCCGGTGCGCGTCGAGGGATGTGCCCGTCCCGGTGCGTCTATTGATTTCACGATCATCGGACACCTTCTAACTTAAGAGCACTACTACCGCGTAGTGCGGACAAGTCTCCGCAGGAGGCCGCAGGCTACAGGCGAGGACCGGTTATGTGTCTCCACCTGTAGCCTGCAATCTCTATTTGTTCATGGCCTGCGCGATCTGCTGATTAGCCAGGTTGAGCGCACTCTGGGGGCTGGCGTTCCCGCTGGATACCAGTGCAATCTGGCGCTGCATGATCTGGGATATCTGAGCGCTCTGTGATACGAGGGGTTGGGTCTTGCCGTTCTTCAGCGCCTCCATGACCGCTGGAAGCCACGGTTGTTTGGCTACGAGATCAGATGCGTTAAAGAGCGATGTGCGGGCAGAGATACTGCCATCCAGGACGGCCAATTGGTGCGCGACCTCCTTACTTGTGAGGTAGGCGAGCAGAAGATAAGCAGCCTTGGGGTTCTTGCTATCTTTGTTGATCGCCCAGTTCCAATCGGCGAGCGTTCCAGAAACCTGATCCTTGTAAGGTAAGGGGGCATAACCGAACTTGCCCACCAGCCTGGTTTTCGACGGGTCAGTAAACTGGTTTGCAATACCTGAAATGGTGATGCCCATAGCTACATTACCCTGGAGCAGGTTGGTATTCACATCGTCCCATTCCCACTGCAAACTGCCTGTGGGGCCCGCTTTGAGCAGGTTGCTCCAATACTGGAGGGCCTCAACTCCAGCGGAGGAATTGACCGTGGGATTTCCCTGGCCGTCGAAGTAATCTCCACCAGCTGAACGCATGAGCGCCGCCCACACATCGGTCCCGTCCGCGGAACTTTTCGCCGGCATTGCAATGCCGCCCATTCCCTTCTGTTCGAAAACCTGTGCATCTTTCAGTACGTCATCCCATGTGGTTGGCGGCTGGAGGTGCTGGGCCTGGAAGAGATCCGTGCGATAGATCAATATCGGGGTTTGTACGAAGGAAGGGATCCCGTAAAGCGTTCCGTTGTATTTACCCGTCTGGAGAATCGCCGGGATGAAATCGCTAAAGTCAAAGTTAGATTTAGTTAACGAGGGGTCGTTTACGTACTGCTGGATCGGTTGGAGCCACCCTGCACGAGCGTATTCTGGCAGCCACACCTCGGGCACCCAAAGCAGGTCGTAGTTCGCCGTGTGAGTGGAGAGATCCAGGAGCTGCTTCTGCTGCAGGTTATCGTATGTAATCGCGTCCATCGTCACCTGGATACCTGTTTCTTTGGTGAATTCCGGCAGTAACGTTGCCATAGCATCGGCATCGGGTCCCGACCAGCGCGAGATGGTAAGGTGAACGCCGGCATAAGGCTGGGCTGAGTTCTGAGTGCTCGTGGAAGCGCTGCCGCATCCAGCACCCAGAATCAGTATAAGACAAATAGCAAGGGCGGCTACCATCGTATGAGAGAGTTGCTTCATCAAACGCTCCTCCTTGGCAGAACTCAAGCTTCTCTACTTGAGCCTTTACTAAACACAATCAGAATAGTCTGGCCAGATTCCCAAGTGTTGCTTATTTTCCCCTCCTTTCTCCAGATATCAGGACACTATGATATAAGCTGAACTACCGCTTTGCGGCGGGCGGCCTCATATCCGGCGGCAATGATACGGCAGGCCTGCAAGCCATCCTCCAGTCCGGCACGGAAGGGTATGTTCTGCCGGAAGCACATGATCACATCCTCGACTTCGCGGCGGTAATGTTGTGTGTGGGTTGGCCAACTCCGGTAGTCATGCGGTTCATTAGCCGCGGGTTGAACGTACGGAGTGATCCAACCGGAGAGGAGTGACGACGTTTCGCGCTCGCTATAGAGATGTAGAGCCGGAGCGGGCGTAGTGAGCTCAACAATCAGGGTGCCGCAACTGCCGTAGATTTCCAGGACGTTACGCATGCCGATATCGATATGCAAACTCCAACTTGTATTCAGCTCTCCAAGGGCACCATTGCGGAATTGTAAGGTCGCTACACCTGTATCCTCTACTGCGAGATCACGCTTGATCCGTTTCGCCATCGTCGCGTAAATCGTATCGACTTCACCGATATACCAGCGCAGCAAATCTACCGCGTGGGACCCCTCATCGATGAATGCGCCGCCTCCGCCCTGTGCAGGATCTTCCATCCACTCAGCCATATAGGCCGGGCAGCCAATCTCGCGGATCCCCGCCAGTCCGATTATGGCCCTGGCGGAGGAGATTTCCCCTAGCGCGCCGCTCTCTATCAGCACCTTGGCCCGCTCGGCCTCAGGGATGTAACGGCTGCAAAAGCCAACAGTGAAGCGCACGCCCGATCCTCTCACGGCCCGGGCAATGCGCTCGGCATCTTCGACGGTCGTCGCCATGGGCTTTTCGCAGAAGATGTGCTTGCCCGCCGCCGCCGCCGCCTCCACGATCTCAGCATGGCGGTTATTTTCGGCGTGGATGAAAACCAGGTCGATGTCGTCGCGGGCGAGGAGCGCGTGGTAGTCGCTATAACACGACTCTACCCCGTACGCCGTCGCCGCGGCGCGCCCCCGTGCCTCATTGTCATCGGCGATCGCCACAATGTCCACGCCGGCGATCTCGCGCAGGGCGCGGGATCGAAAATCAGCATGCACATGCGCGTAACTAATCATGCCCACACGTAACGGTTCGCTCATTCTAGATCTCCCTCTGGCTCTCCCTTATCAAGTGGCCGTTCGGCCCTACCACTGCGCGCTGAGCGATACGCCGCCTCGGCCAGGCTGAGGATCGCACGTCCGTCTTCTCCTGTCGAGCGGCATTGCTCGCCTTCGAGCAGGCAGCGGAAGAAGTGGTCAAACATGGCATCGGTGCCGAACGCGATGTGCTCGTCCAGTGGAAGCGGATAGGTCCACCCTTTGCTCGCGTCTGAACGCGCGCCCCAGTAGGTGTACCCCGCCTGACTGTAGACCCGCAGGTGTTGAGAATGGAGCATGTCCACCAGGATACGCCCCTGGGTGCCGTACACCTCAAAGCGTGAATCCATCTCACCCACCGTTGACCAGCTATCTTCGGCCAGGCCAATGACCCCGTTGGCGAAGCGCACAGTGAGCACGGCGGTGTCCTCGGCTGGCGGTTCGTGGACGAACGTATCCAACTCTGCGTAGATGCGCGAAGCTTCGGCCCCGGCGATATAGCGGAGGAAGGCGAGGCTATGCACGGCCATATCCAGTACGCACCCGCCCCCGGCCGCTGCCTGATCGTGGAACCACGCTGCATGCGGGCCGGGAATGCCCTCTGACGCCCTTACGCGAAATACCTTTCCCAGCGCCCCTTCATCAATAACCTCTTTGGCCCGTTGAAGCGCCGGGATGAAGAGGTTATTTTCCGCGTAGAATAGCTGTACATGCGCTCTGCGGGCGGCGTCTAGCATCGCATCAGCCTGCACAAGACCTGTGGCAAGCGGCTTGATGCAAATAATATGTTTGCCTGCCTGTGCGGCGGCAATTGCGATCTCCGCGTGAAGCCCATTGGGTGTGCAGATGTCAACTACGTCCACCTCCGGGTTTTCTAACAACTGGCGATAGTCGGTGTACCAGGACGGGACGCCAAACGTCCGAGCCGCGTGAGAAGTGCTCTCAGAGGAGCGTGAGGCCACTGCGACTACTCGCGCACGCGGGTTCGCGGTCAGGGCCGGGAGATGGACTGTGGTTCCCCAAAAACCACATCCGACTAAACCAACACCCAGTTGTGTCATACGTGACCTCCTCCGTTACTGCTGTGGCGCCAATACCGCCGCTGCTTGCTCAACGCTCAACGGCAGCCTGACTATAGTTCCGGTTCGCAGCGACGACTCGGCGGCAAGAGCCAGTTCGAGGGCGGCGCGTCCATCTTCGCCGGTGACGACGGGAGTTCTCTTCCCCTCGATAGCCGCTACGAATTGCCTGGCCTCTGCTGCATAGGTGACATCCCACAGGACATCCTGGAAATTCCAACCGATCGATGGCGTAAGAGATGAAATCCCAGATGCATCGTTTACATATACAACCGCGGTTTGACGCTGGAGAAAATCCACGAATGCTGATCCTTTTGTCCCGTAGACTTCAAAGAAGAAATCTCCGTAGCCTGTTGTCCAACTGCCAAAAACACTCCCCATCGCGCCACTTGCGAACTGAAGCGAGACCATCGCATTATCGGTAGACTGGAAACGCCGCGCGCCTTCCAGGACGTATGCTCCCCCTTGCGCGTGGACGGAGAGAACATCGCCTCCCAACCAGTGCCATAGGTCCAGGAAATGGATGATGGTATCGACGATGAGACCACCGCCTTTATCAACCTGATAGAACCAATCGTTGTTGGGCATCCAACCGAAGGCAGCGGCGCGAAGACCGACCAGGTCGCCGAGCGAGCCTGCTTCGACCAGCCTCTTGATCTGCGCGATGGGAGGCGAGGAGCGGAGCATGAAACCAACCTGGAGCAGTACTCCGGCTTCCCTACAAGCCTCGATGATTGCATCCGCCTCTGGTAGTGTTGGTGCCATTGGCTTCTGGCAGAAGACATGTTTGCCAGCTTGCGCTGCATCTATGGCCACCTGTGCATGAGATGGTGTGGGAACGGCAATGATGACGCCGTCGATATCATCCCGTTCGAGCAGGTCATGATAGTCATAGCAGGCTTCGAGCCCAAATGCATCTGCGGTCCGGTCTGCGGCCTCGGGCAATATATCCGCTACTGCCAGCAATCTGGCGCCTGCCACGTTTGTGTATGCCCTGGCATGAACTTGTGCTATTCTACCTGCTCCGATCAAACCGATTCCCACCACGAACGTTTCTCCTTATTTTTGCTGCAAAAAGAACTGGACTAGCCGATAGTAATCTCGCGCCCCTCATGCGCAGAGCGATAGCCAGCAAGAATGATTTCGAGGGCGGCGCGCCCATCTTCACCGCGTACAGAGGGTGCTCGATCCTCGATGACGCACTCGATCATGTGCTCGAGGATGCGTTTGTAGCTGATGTCAGAGCGTTCCTCTCCTACCCAGTCGTAATAAGTCCGTCCTGTGTAGGGGGCTCTTCGCGAGGCGACCTCCATCTGCGGGCTCTTCTGGTAGTGCAGCTCAATTTCGCCCTCGGTCCCGCTAATGGTGCAATGATCAGGGCTAGCAAGCGGCCCGTACCACTCTGCCGCGTGCCAGGTACTTTCCACGGTACCAATCTGGCCGTGAGTAAAGGAGATGGTGCAAATGCCATAATCCTCGACGGGCAGATCCGTATACGTGAGATTACCGATTTTCCCGTAGACCGAGGTGGCCTCGCTGCCAAAAAACCAGCGTAGCGCATCCGTGAAGTGAACGCCATGATCGATAAAGCCGCCGCCGCCGCCTTTCGCTGGATCGATATACCAGCCCTGACCTGCCGCGCCAGGCGCGTCACGGATGAAATCGACGGGGACGCGGATGGAGTAGAAAGCAGATGTAGGACGACCGATGACCCCTTCCTCAATCAGCGCTTTGGCGCGTTGATAGGCGGGAATGAAACGGAGGAGATAGGCCATCATCAGCTTCACTCCATGCTTGCGCGTGGCTTCGATAATGCGAGTCGCATCTTCTACTGTGGTAGCGATCGGCTTATCGAGGAGTATGTGCTTTCCCGCCTGCGCAGCTGCAATGCAGTGCTCTGCGTGCGCTGAAGTGTAGGAGGTGACGACAACAATATCAACATCATCCCGCTCAAGCACTGCGCGATAATCTCGGTAGGCCGCTTCGGCTCCGTAGCGCTGCGCAAACTCCTCGGCGTAGTCTTGCCGCTCATCCGCCACTGCCACGAGCCGTCCACCGGGCAAGCCACGATGCAGGTAGTCACCCATAGGATAGGCGTGATAATGGTTGTGTAGCCCAACAAAGCCGATGCCGAGTGTCTTCATCCAGTCCCTCCTCAAATATAGTCCCACTACGGAGACAACTAAGATCTAACAGGTAGTCATCATGTCATCCTTATGTAAGGATGAGAGAGTCTAGCCTTTCCACTATTAGGAGAAAAGGTTCAGGATCAGAGATAGTATTGTTCCCTTTCTTGTTTGGTTCGAGGGAACATGTGCAGTAAGAAGGCACGTTCGCTATATGTCTTTCATTGTGTTAACCTCAAGATCCCACTAAATGACTCGCGCACAATGATTTCACAGGGTAAGATGACTGATCGGGAGCTTTCTCTTTCGCCCCCAATCACCCGCAGGAGTATATTTACAGCTGCTCGCCCCATATCCGTCAGAGGCATCTTCACGGTCGTTAAAGGTGGATGTGTAAAGGTGGCCAGAATATTATCGTCAAATCCGGTCACGGCCAGATCACCAGGAACGTGAAGCCCTTGAGCCTGTGCAGCTTCGAGGCAACCTGCAGCAATGAGATCACTTCCAGCGACAATAGCAGTTGGCCGTTCTTCTACAGGCAGATGAAGCAGTTCGAGAGCCGATTGATATCCGTGGTTGGCGCTAAATGATCCAGAGCGTTCAAACGTAGGAATAATGCTTAATCCATATGCTTCTAGTGCCCTGTGATATCCTTCTGCGCGCAATACACAGGCAGAAAGATCCGAAGGGCCGTTGACAAGCGCCACGCGTCGATGACCCGCCTCAATAAGCGACCGGGTAAGTTGGAAGATAGCATTGTCGTTATCACAATCGATCCAGACGACGTTAGCATGCTGCTCACGATGCCCGATTACCACGGTAGGAGTATCTTGTGCCAGGAGATCATCCACAAGAGTATCGCCTAAGTGGAGGTCGGGAAGGATAACACCATCAATCCGTCCTTCCGCGGCTTCTCGCAGGATGCGCTGATTGCGTTCAGGGCTTACGCCCGTAATGAGGGTCAACGTATATCCGGCACTGGTAAGAGCATCACCAATCGCCCCGAGCAGTTCTGGAAAAATCGGGTGGGCAAATAACTCTGACGCTTTGGCAGAAAAAACCAGGCCGATCGCAAAACTCTGGCGCGCGAGCAGATTGCGAGCAAAGAAGCTGGCCCGGTAGCCTTGCTCTTGAATAATGGCTTGTATGTTCGCTCGCGTTTGCGCCCCCACACCCGGCTGATTATTGAGCACGCGTGAGACCGTACCTGCTGAGACATGCGCCATTTCAGCGATGTCGTGGATTGTAAGTTTCTTGTTATGATGATTGGGTGTTACGGGCATAAACGGGTCACCTCTACACTTACGCAATCGGTTTACTAAACCGATTACAGTATACCTGCTTAGCTCTGCCTTGTCAAGCTTTTTGTGTGTTGTTCTGACTACTCCTCTGAAAAACAAGAGCTGTTTTTCCCTTTCTTGTGGAGTGTATTCCCAACTCTTTGACTCCACGAGATCGGGGGATGGTCAATGGAAGAGGAGTGCCTTTGGTGGTAGTATGAGGCATGTTGAGCTAGTGGACTTTCACTGTTTCTCTCTGAGCTTTTGCGTGTTTTTGATCATGACGGCGGGGACTCGCATGGGATCTTGACGCTTGATCGGCTCTGTACTTTGTTCTGACTTTTGGGAGGAAAAACCATGACGACTGTAAGCGTTCTGGGGTCGGGCATCATGGCCACGGCACTCAGCTTCCCGCTGGCCGACAACGGCCACGACGTACGACTGGTGGGCACCCACCTCGACCGTGACATCATCGACAGCATCAAGAAGACCGGTGTGCATCCCGGCCTCGATCGCAAGGTCCCCGAGACGGTCCGCGCATATCAGCTCGAGGAGGCCGGGGAGGCTTTCGAGGGCGCCGAGGTTGCTCTGAGCGGGGTCAACTCCTTCGGGGTGCGCTGGGCGGGCGAGCAGTTGGCCTCGCTCTTGAAGCCGGGCATGATGGTGCTCTCCATCGCAAAGGGGATGGAGGCCGCCGAGAACGGCGATCTGCGCATCCTGCCCGAGGTGCTGGCCGCAGGGCTGCCGCCGGACCTGCGGCCCCAGGTCTCCTGGTCTGCCATAGGCGGCCCGTCCATCGCAGGCGAGGTGGCCGCACGGCGGCACGACACCTGTGTGGTCTTCGCGGGCAGGGACGCGGATGTCCTCAGGAAGCTGGCACCACTTTTCCGCACTGACTACTACCACGTCTGGACCTCCACCGACTTCCTTGGGGTGGAGGTGTGCGCCGCGTTGAAGAACTGCTACGCGCTGGGGGCCGGTTTCGCGGAGGGCATGCTGGAGCGGGCGCACCAGTCGGGGAGCAGAGACCGCAACTACAACTACGCTGCGGCCCTGTTCGCTGAGGGGGCGGTGGAGATCGTACAGATGATGCGGGTACTCGGCGGTCGGCCCGAGACACCCATCGGGCTGGCCGGCGTGGGCGATATGTACGTGACGAGCCAGGGTGGGCGCAACGTGCGCGCGGGGCGACTGGTGGGTACCGGGCTGCCCTTCTCGGAGGTACGCAAGCGCATGCCCGGGGTCACGCTGGAGGGCGCGGCAGCGATCGTGGTCATCGGGGGCGCCCTGCCCAAGCTCACCGGGCGCGGGATCATCAAACCCGAAGACTTTCCCCTGTTGCGCCACCTGCACGCGGTCATTGCCAAAGATGAGCCTCTGAACATGCCCTGGGATACGTTCTTCGGCCCGCAGGACGCACCTCCATAGGAACACATAGACGAAACAGGTGACTGAATATGTCCTGAGATACGTTCTTTGGGCACAGGTGCAGAAGCGAAAGCAAGAAATTCGAGTCGTTCTGGGAGGCGGTAGCTTGCAACAGCCCTGAAAGACATCACCGCAACGCTGATTGTACTTTTTTTACTGCTGTTTCGTTGCCACGTGCTAGCGCGGTGAAAATGCCGAGTGCAGCGAAGGCGGCACAGACCATCAGGGCGGTGTGGAAGCCGCTCACAAACGTCTGTTGCAGCGCGTGGATACTTGTGAGAGAAAGATTTTGTGCTTGCGGCGATGACAGGAGTGTACCTGCCGCAGCGCCTCCCAATGCTGCGAAGACTGTGCCGGTAAGCGCTATGCTCATGCTTTGCCCGATGACGCGCCCGGTAGCCAGCAAGCCGGACGCTTCCCCCTGAGCGTTGCGCGGGGCCGCTCCCATCATTGTACGTGTATTGGGCGACTGGAAAAGTCCTTGACCAATGCCGATAACGGCGAGACGCCAGATGATATCCCAAGGAGCGCTTTGGGCGTTGATTTGACTCACCAGGAATAGTCCGAAGCAGGCTATCGCTAACCCTATGGGAGACAGCCAGCGCGATCCCAAACGATCAGCAAGCGTGCCGCTGAAAGGCGCGACAAGGGCGAGCAGCAGCGGCAAAGGAGTCATCATCAGGCCAGTCTCGATGATGGAGAAGCCGCGCAATTCCTCGAAGTAGAATGGCAGCAGGAAACCGGGCGCAAACAATGCCATCATACAGAGCATGAAGCTGATATTGGCAAACGCGAAGACCCGGTTCTTTACTAATCCCAGGTTTAAGATGGGATGCTCAATATGCGCTTCAACATAGACTCCCACGACCAGCATCGCCAGGCTTATCGCGAACGTTGCGAGCGTGCCAGCAGAAAGCCATCCCCACTCCTGACCAAAGGAGAGGCCCAGTGTGAGCGCCGCCAGTCCGGTAGCCAGCATTATCGCTCCAATCGGATCGAAGCGCTCGTGCTGCTCGCGCTGCGGGTGGTGCTCGCTATAAAAGTACACTGAGGCAAGGAGGAGTAGCAGGCAGATTGGTACATTGACATAAAAGATCCAGCGCCAGCTCAGATACTGGGTGATAACTCCTCCAATAGTTGGCCCGGCTGCTATGCCCAGTGATACGACCACCATATTCAAGCCAAGGGCTAAGCCTCGCTCACGGATAGGGAATGTGCTGGTGATCATGGCCACATTGACAGCAAAAATGAGTGCTCCCCCGATGCCCTGGAAGAGACGAGCAAGGATGAGGAGCAGCAAAGAAGGAGCGAGACCCGAAAGCATAGAGCCGAGGATAAAAACAACCAGTCCCGTCAAAAAAATCGGCCTGCGACCGATCATATCGGCAAGGCGTCCAAATGTGAGCAGTACGGCAGCAATGACAACCAGATACCCGATGATGACCCACTCGGTGGTTCCACTTATCCCTGTGTGAAAGGTGTGCGCAATGCTTGGCAGGCCAATATTGACAATTGAGCTATCAAGTGTGGTCATAAAGGTCGCGGTAGCTGCCAGGGCGAACACAATCCATTTGTTTGTCTGGCCCTGGAGTTCGACTGTTTGGCGAGAGCGGAGATTGACTGCGGGGTGAACTGCGGGTAGAGGAGCTGTAATGGCGTGTGCTGCTCCATTCACGCTGACCGCTTCAAGTTTCCCATAGGTGTTACTTCTTGGTGCTTGGTTCATTCTATCCTCTTTAGTGGTTTATTTAAAAGATGTATATTGTTTTGTCACAATTCCAAATATTTATTTTTCCGCTTCTTCACTACCCCTGTCTAACTCAAGTGTAAGGTCCTGACACTTGCATGTCCAATACATAATTAATAGGGATTTAATAGTTATTACCTATTAAGGAGGGAAGGAAGAATGGAACTGCGCCATTTACGATACTTTGTTACTGTTGGGGAGGAGCTGCATTTTGGAAGGGCGGCTGCAAGGCTTTCGATCGTACAACCATCACTGAGTCAGCAGATTCAGCAGCTTGAGAATGAGTTGGGTTTTCCCCTGTTGTATCGAACGAAGCGCTCCGTGGAACTGACAGATGCAGGGAAGGTGTTTCTGTCAGAAGCAAAACATGTGCTCGCTCAGGTTCAGGAGGCCAAACGTACGGCTCAACGGGCATACCGTGGTGAAGTGGGTCGGCTTGTAGTTGGCTACATTAGCTCAAGCACATACGATTTGCTTCCAATGATGCTGCGCGTCTATCGCGAGCGTTTCCCTGATGTCGAGGTCGCTTTAAGAGAACTGACGACGCGGGAACAGATACGTGCGTTGGAAGAGGAATATATTCAGGTAGGATTGTTGCGCTTGCCCATTAGCGCTCCCATGATGAATGTCGAGGTCGTTCGCCGGGAACCTATCGTGTGTGTGCTGCCGGAGGAGCATCCACTTGCCGCTCGTCAACGCATTGCTGTATCGTTGCTGGCAAATGAGCCCTTTGTGCTTCAATCGAGCCAACGAGGCGGGGGCTACTATGTTCAGTTGATGAAGCTGTGCCTGGCCTCTGGCTTCAGTCCCAATGTGATCCAGGAAGTAACAGAGATGCATACGATTGTGAGCCTGGTCGCTGCCGGCATGGGAGTCTCGCTGGTTCCTCTCTCAGCTCGCAACCTTCGCAGTCAGGGGGTGGTCTATCGCGAGCTGGAAGGAACGGCTACGCTGACTGAGATGGCGGTAGCATGGCCACGCGTTTCACGCTCAGCCATTGTACAAAATTTCCTGACGGTGGCAAGGGAAACTGCCGCAAACCGTGTCAACTCACATGAAAATGTTACCGAAGAGTGACAGTTCACTCATGTAGGCGTAAAATAAAGTTTTACACTCCCGGAGGTTTCCTGTGCTCGGATTCATGAACCAGGATCTCCTGACAAAGTTTTACACTTTTCTACAGCCGAGTACATTTCCACGTATCACCGTTAGGTAGCTAAAAATAAATATGTACACTGCTAGCAACAAGAGATCATTTATGGGTTATTCGATGATCGAAGTATAGAGCATCCGTCATTTTTCGAACGGATAACCTAAGTAGCCAGTACAGCAGGGCAACGACGCTCGCAAAGCGTACGTACGCGCCCCTACGCCGTCTATTTTTTCATGGATGTCACCGTATTCACATCATCCAGTTCTGTCAGCACGCGTTTCCACTGCAACGACGCGAGGGGCGCGACGAGAAGCTCGCCGTTGGAGAGCACCGCGAACAACTCATCACCGACTTGCTCAAAGCGTTCGACCATGTGACGACGCCACGGCACTTGCAAGCCATCGGACGTCACCTGCCAGGTCTTGCCGCCATCGTGCGATTCTTCGATGCGCCCATCCGAATCCACTCCATCGGCGGGACCGAAAATCAAGTGGTTGGCATCGTCACCATCGAGCCACACCGCGCGCGCGTAACAAGCGTAGAGCAACGTCCACGTCTTGCCGCCATCGCGCGTCCTATAAAAACCACCGCCCGTCGGCGCGAACACCAGATCGGGCCCCGACGGATGCGCGGCGATGGAGTGAACGTCAGGATAAATCAAGGGTTCGGGTGGACCTTCGAGGTCAGGGGTGCCGTCGCTGCCTTCTACGAGTCGCCATGTTTCACCGCCATCGTCCGAACGCAGCGCGCCGCCGACTTCGACTGCCGCGTACGCGCGTTTGCCATGAAAGGTAAAGCCGCGCACACATCCGGCCTGCGGCGAATACGGCAGCATCCAGCCGTGCTCATCGCGCAACCGCGCGACCTCGGGACACTCGCGCCAACTCAAGGCGCCGTTGTGCGAAACGAAGATCGCGGCGGGTTCCGTCCCCACGAATTCGTAATCCGACAGATCGGGATGAAACGCCATCCAGCGCACGTGCCGCGTATGGAGTCCATCGCTGGCCGCATGCCATTGCTCGCCAGAGTCATCCGAGCGAAAAACGCCGTTGGTCGTCCCTGCGAGAATCACGCCCTCGCGCGCAATGGCACTCGTGACGTTCTGATCATCCAAGCCGCGCGCGAGCGCGCGCCAATCATTTTCGTTGCGTTCGTACGTAAAAATTCCGTGTCCCGTCGCAACAATGAGAGTGGTGTCCATTCTTTCACCTTCAAGTTGATCTCGCGGAGGGGCGATTGCGCTCGCATGCGAGCGCAATCGCCCCTCCTGAATTTTGCCCAGCCGCTCTTTGAATTTAACGATGTGCGCGTAGGATTCGTCAATGCGCGCCGGCGTGAGTTTGCCCTCATGCAAGAGTTTCTCGACAATCGCAATCGTTTTCGCCGCGTTGTCAGGATTGTACTGTAGTTGATTCGCAATTGCGAGCACATCCACGCCCGCCTGAAGGGTGAGCAGCACCACTTGCTCGTAGCCATAGTACTGCGCGGTCGCCCCCATCTGCATGTCGTCGGAAATCACAACGCCGTTCTAGTGCAATCGCTCGCGCAAAATGCCAGTGATGATCGCCTTTGATAACTTGTCATTTCGATGAAGGGCGAGCACTTTGCCAATATGGAAACAGAGGTCCAAGGTTTGGACAGATCGCACTGATCTGCGGAAAATTGGGCTGAAGGCTGGTCACTTCCGTCCAAAATTCGAGCATTTCGAGTATTGCTCGTTCATGAATTTACAGCCGTCGAGCGTTGTGAACGGATGACCCAAGTAGCCAGCACAAGTCTACTGAGAACTTTTTCTCACTTAAACAACTTCAGGCCTTTCCATGTCCAAACGATATCAGTCCGACTCCCACCAAAATCACAACCATTGCCACAACAGTCATCACAGTGCTATGTTCTCCAGCGAATATCACCCCCAGACAAACTGCCACTACAGGGTTAACATATGCGTAGCTGGTGGCCAGCGCTGGTCGTACATGTCGTAGCAGATAGCCATAAACAGAGAACGCAAGCAAGGAGCCGAACGTGATCAGGTAGAGCAAAGCCAACAGAGATTGCATGGTGGGTACACTCGTTATCCTTTGTCCAAGGATCAGGCCCAGGACAGTAACGAATACTCCCCCGATTAGCATCTGGGCTGCGCTGGCCATCAGACCTGGCGGAAGTTGGAGATGATGACTCCAGGCTGATCCAAATGCCCAGCATAGGGGAGAGAGCATCATGATAGGTGCTCTTTTGGGAATGGTTGTATCAAGTAGCCAGTACAGAGGGTTTTTGGTCCTCACAGACCACTTCGGTTTGCAAATAAATTGTATACTAGCTGACATGCCGAGCAAAACCGACGAACATTTTCCCACTCACGGAAGCAGAGAAGAGATGATCGCTGGCTCCTGCACTCAACACTCAGGATGCAATTTTCGCCCATAACGCAGAGAGTTAATCAATGGCGCCAGTTTTCAACGCTCCGGATGTAATTTCCGCACATTACGGGCATCGCCCCTGATGGAGACGGCCCAAGCAGGCCGTCTCCCTATGACACCTAGAGCCCGTCGCGCTGCTCCAGCGGGGGCGGTCTGGACACGGTGATCTCCGGCACAGGAGCATTCCAGCGCTCGATTTCGACGAGTACATGCTGGCCGGTGCAGCCCTGGGCTAGGCTAGACGTGCCCTGGTCCATCGTCAACACGTTGGGATTCCCGTGCACGCACAGCGCATCGACGTCAGCCGGGTCGAGCGGGTCGTACCAGGCGCCCGTCGAGAGTTGAGCCACCCTGGGCCGTACGTCCTTGCTCAGCACCGCGCCAGCGAGACAACTGCCGCGATCGTTGAACACCCGGACCACATCCCCCTCAGCGATCCCTCGGGTCGCTGCATCGGTCGGATGCAGGCGAATCGGCTCTCTGCCTTGAACTTTAGACGCCTGACTTGTGGCGCCGATGTCGAGTTGGCTGTGCAGGCGCGTGCTGGGATTGTTGGCAATGAGCAGGATTGGGAACTGCTCGGCACGCGCGCCTTTGGTCCATTCACTTGGCTCCAACCATGTTGGATGGCCAGGGCAGTCGGCATAGCCAAAGCTGTGGATGGTCTCCGAGAAGAGTTCGATGCGCCCACTGGGCGTTGCCAACGGCGCGTGTTCCGGGTCGGCACGGAACGCAGAGAAGAGTACCTCGTGATCGTCGCTCCAAGCTTGTTCGAGATAGCCTTCTTCCCAAAAGTCCTCAAACGTGGGCACTTCAACCCCGTGCTCGCTCGCGGTGGTGCGCCAGGTGTCGTACATATGACGCAGCCAGTCCATCTCGTTGCGCCCCTCGGTGAAGCGGTCCCAAAAGCCGAGTTTGGCGGCGAGGGCCGCGAAGATTTCGTAGTCACTGCGCGCCTGCGCGAACGGTGCGACTGCCTGCTGCATCGCAGCCAACGTGCTGTCGTTTTCGTTCCAGCCGATGTCATTCCGTTCAAGGGTCATCGTGCTCGGCAGCACCATGTCCGCGTTGCGGGCCATAGCAGTCCAGAACGGGTCGTGGACAACCACGGTATCTGGTCGCTCAAATGCGCGGCGCAAGCGCGCAAGGTGCTGATGGTGATGGAAGGGATTGCCCCCGCACCAGTAGACCAGCCGAATATCGGGATAGGTGAGGCGTTGACCATCATAGTCGAAGGCTTCTCCTGGGTGCAAGAGCATGTCCGCGATGCGCGCCACCGGAATGAACGTTTTGACCCCGTTTTTCCCCTGCGGCAGGCTGGGGAATTTGAAACGCAGCGGCGCCGAGCCGACCATGGAAGTGGACGAGTAGCCAAAGCCAAAGCCCCCACTAGGCAGACCGATCTGGCCCAGCATGGCGGCCAGGGTTGCTCCCATCCAGGGCGCCTGTTCGCCAAATTCCGTGCGCTGCAAGGACCAGCTCATAGTAATGAAGGTCTTGTGGGTTGCCATGCGCCGCGCCAGGGTGCGCATGGCTTCCGCTGGCACCTCGGAGATCTGCTCGGCCCACTCCGGCGTCTTGGGCTGGCCGTCGTCCTCGCCCAGGACATAGCGCTCGAAGCGCTCGAAGCCAACGCAGTAGCGGTCAAGGAAGGCAGTGTCGTGCAGTCGCTCCGTAATCAGCGTGTGCGCCAACGCCAACATTACGGCCACATCCGTTCCTGGGACGAGCGGCTGCCACTCTGTCTGCACGAAGTCCGGCAGATCATCACGCAGCGGGCTGAAGAGCACAAACTTCACGCCGTGTTCTCTGGCCTGGCGCAGATAGTCAGGCACCCGGTGGCGGCCAATGCCACCGGGTTTGACCGCGGTATTTTTGAGCGGCAGCCCTCCGAAGCAGACGAACAGGTCTGCGTGTTCTACAATCGTGGGCCAGGCGGTTGCTCGCACCAGCATATCCCAGTAATTGCCGAAGACGTGTGGAAAGATGACCTCGGCGGCGCCCATGCTGTAGCTGTGCACCGAGTAGGTGTAGCCGCCCAGACCATTGAGGAAGCGATGAACCTGACTCTGCGCGTGGTGAAAGCGCCCGGCGCTGGCCCACCCATAGGAGCCGCCGTAGATCGCCTGCGGCCCATGCCGCTCGATGACGCGGCGCAGTTCGGCGGCAAGCAAGTCCGTCGCAGTTTCCCAGCTTACCGGAACAAAAGGTTCCTTACCTCGCTGGGTGCTTGGCCCTGCCCCATAATCGAGCCACCCGGCCCGCACCATCGGCTGGCTAATGCGCGTAGGATGCCGGATGCTGTCTGGAATGTTGGCTAAGATGGGGGAGGGATGGGCGTCGTAGGGGTAGGGATGAACAGACACCACCTGACCATCTTCGACTTCGGCCTCAAAGACGCCCCAATGCGAGCTATGGGGATGGACGCTGCGAGCACTCATGGATTACCTCCTAACAATCTGAGTCAGCCAGTAGGCACTCCAGCACCCTTCCTGGCGACAGGCCGCTTCTGTGAGAATACCCAGGATGAACAGACCCCGATGCTTGGAGCCTGCCACAGATCTTGGCAGGTCTAGGGATAGTGTCCCCAACAGGGGATGTGCCACACGGTCAGATTTCCCCTCCAGAAGACGCCGCATCTGCTCCAAGTGAGTCTATCACAGAAAGAGAATGGTCCGCAATTGCCTGTAGGCGGCTGTTCCTGGCAGCCTCGCTGGTACCTCCGATATCCGCTCAGCTATCGAAACCTGGAGGATATGATGCGCGAGCGGGGCTTGCACATCGATCACACCACAATCTACCGCTCTCGTGCAATGCTACGCACCTGAACTGGAGAAGCGCTGCAGATCTCATCTCAAGGCCACGGCCGACTCGTGGCGCGTCGATGAGACATACGTGAAAGTGAAAAAAGTGTGGATGTACCTCTATCGCGCTGTGGATTCGCAGGGAAACACCCTGGAATTTCTGCTCGGTCCCACACGAGATGCTCAAGCAGCCAAGCGCTTCTTCTCTAAAGCGCTAGCTGCGCCCCATACGAGTACTCCTCAAGTCATCACCGTTGGTAAAAACGCGGCTTATCCAAAGGCTTTTAAGGAGCTCAAAGCGGAGAGGATTATGCCGGACGCTTGTGAACTGCGGCAGAGTAAATATCTCAACAACCTCGTCGAGCAAGATCATCGCTTCATCAAACGATTGATCAAGCTCGGGATGGGTTTCTTTTATTCGGAGACTGCGTGGCGAACTTTGCAAGGATATGAAACGATAAACATGCGGAGGTCAGGGCAGATATCTAGCGTAGACAAACGAGATAGCATGAAACAGGTGGTATTTATAGCCAACCTGTTTGGAGTGGCTGTCTAAGCCGAGCAGGAAAGTGGGATTTCACGTCCTTAGCACTATCCTCAGATTTTTTGCAACACAACCTTATTTTACGCCCACAACAACTGTAGGCGCGGAATTAAGTTGTACCTTGAAGTTGATAATTCCACACTCAACTTCAAGGCATTAAACTCTGCATTAGCACTGCGCCGCCTCCTGAAAACTCTCCGAGTTACGGAATTAAGTTGTCCCTCCAGGAGATACAGTGCACACCAAGGCAGCAGGCAAGACCACTCTTTCATCGAGCTGTGGGCAGGTCGCTCCCTGCTCTTGGGCGCTCAAAGCTGCCAGAGCTTTGAGCCACACCGGCTTCCTGGCTTCCTCCAGCTCGCGCTGCCGCTGCTGGTAGGCGACTCGACTGGCCTCGAGCTCAGCCTCGTATTGTGTCAGGATGTCCGGCCAGAGCGCCATGAAATCGGCAATCACCCCGGGAACGTCTGCCTGCAAGACCTGTTTCAGTTCAAGATATCCCCCTGCGGGGAGAGCTCATAGGCTTCCTGGCGCGCTGTCTCTGGCCCGACGCTGTACTGGGCTGCCAACCGGGTCAGGCACTGCCGTAACTCGTCGGTCGGCGTGAAAGTGGGAAGGGGCGCACCCATGAAGAGTTTCCTTTCCCTCTCAATAACCCTGCGAACCGTACATACATCGATCCGGATGCTGGCCAATTGCTCACCCCTCTGCTGTACACTGATGTACGGGCGGCGATTCTTTCTGCACCTGCTCTGGACAAGGATCGGCACTTGCGTGCCGACCTCCGGGTCCAACAGCAGATAGCCACGCTGCCACGCCTGCTCGACCAGCTTCTGCTCGAGCTTGCGCTGCTGGGCTCTGCGCTGTTTGCGGGTGAGTTGGGATTGGGCGATGGGTGAAAGGGGATACGTCTCATGGTGCCAGCTCTGGTTGTGGAAAGGTTCCCGTGCACCAGTGCTGAGCCAGGCTGCCAGGGCGTGCAGCCACTCCTGTCCGGTCGGAGGGCGGGGCTGCCCCTCCGCCTCAGCGTCCAGCGTGCAGACGTGATGGGCCAGGTCGGCGAGCAGGGCAAACTGCTTGATCGGCATCGTGATGAGGCGGTGCTGCAGAGCTGCCACCTCCGCACACTCAAACTCGCCATCCAGGTCGGCGCAGCCCTCGACTTCCCACCAGGCGGTAGAGGTGGCGTACAGGATCTGTGACTCCACTGAGCGTATGCCATAGCCCAGCAGCAGGCAGAGGTCATCGAGCGTTTCTTCGATGGACTCTTCACCGACCAGGTGCTCGAACCAGGACACGAACAGCGTATGGAGTTGTTCATTGCTCTGCTGCACGAGGGCCGAACGGCATTGGTGCAGCAGCCTCTCAGTTTCCGGCTTCATGGTCAAATCCCAAAGCGTCCAGATAGGGTTGGAGCGTTCCCATCTGCGAGGTGGACACTGCTTTCTGTAGGCGGCCGATGGCTCGCCGCTTTACACCGTCTCGCTCCGCATCGTGTTGCTCCCCTGGTTCCTGTTCCTGCCTGATGCAATAGAGCATGGTAGCTACATCCAGGGCCGTTTCCGCAGCGGCATATGCTTGACGCTCTTCATCAGAGAAAGCAGCAATGTAGTCGTCGATCTCATTGGAGGGCCCGCTGGTTGTACTCATTTCTATCGTCGCTTCCAATCCTGGTTATCAGTGAAGGGCTTGTCCTGGCTCTGCTGTAAGGATACATCTGCAGCCGGTGCAGTAATGGGGGAGAGGGATCTTAGGCATCGACGAGCGTCCACTGGATGCGCTTGCCGACACTAGCCGCGTAGCGTTGTACCGTCGAGAGACGCGGATCGACAATGCCGGCTTCTAATCGTGCAATAGCGGACTGAGAAGTCTTTATCCGTTTGGCGATGGCGCTTTGTGAAATGCGAGAGCGACTACGAACAGCAGCCAGTGCGTCCAGCAGTGCGCGACGCTGGCGCGCTTCCTCCATCAAAGAGGGGAATTCGGAGTTCTTCCTCGTTGATTCGTCGACCATCTCGTCGAGAAAATCCTGTTGCATTGGTCTCTCCTTCACTTCTCCTGACCAGCTCGCTTTGCTTTGCCTCGTCGTCGCCAATCTGCCAGTCTTTGTTCTGCTAGCTTCAGGTGTGCCTTGGGAGTTTGCTGCGTCTTTTTCTGAAAGCCTTCTAACGCCAGGAGTACGTGGTGAAAATGGCCTTCGCACGCAAAAAGGATGCGATAGGCCTTGGTGTTATAGATGGCGCGTACCTCATAAATGTCATGACGCACATGGCGTGCTACCGATATCCCATGTGCGCGCACATACTCCATTTCTTCAAGGACCGCAGCTCGGTCTTCATCTGCTAAGGCCAGAAGAAAATCTTTTATCGGACGTGCTCCACTTTCGGTTTGATAGTCGCGCCACTGCCTTTTATAAGCTGGCTGCCCACTCCTCATCACATACCCTTGTTCGAAATATATCATATTTGATATATTTTTTCAACTCACATGTCCATCAAGAATAAGTTGTTGCGCTATTTGGCTTCCCTGCTTGTCTATAAAAGACCTCCTTCTTACTCCAGTCCTGAGCATGATCGGCATCACCGGCAATGATAACAGAGTACCCTCACCTCTCCCTTACCGCGATTCACGAGTGCCTGTTTCGTGTTCACGATTACTTCACGGTTCATGAGGACCTGGAGGTTGGAGCAGATGCAGGGCAGGGCTGACTGCTGCAAAAACGCGCGACACTCACCCGGTTCAGTATGGGTTCCCTTTACTACAATGCGCTCGGAGGAAAGGTGATATGATAATGGTCAGACCGCATGAAGTACCGGGAAAGGGAGAAACGCGTGCTAGATACCCCTGAGGCAAAACAGATCTTCAAGGCCTGTCATCGCTTTTTGACACACGATTATCCGAAAACTCCCCGGCAAGTTCTCAGCGAGCTTGCCGAGACGACCGACCCTGAGCTGGAGGCCGACCGTTATGGGCAGGGAGACCTCATCTTGTATCCTTTTGTGCTCTCGGCACAAAAGGGACTGAGGGAACGTTTGGGACGCATGGAGGCCTATCATGCGAAGGCAAAGGAAATTGCGGCTCTACTTGCGCCATTTTCGCAGATTGGAATCGTGCCAAATCCTCCGCAAACCAATATGATGCACCTGTTTATTGGAGGAGAACGGGATACATTAGAGGCGGCTGCGTTGGATGTCGCGCAGGAGACTGGCACGTGGCTGTTTTACCGGCTGGCTCCCGCATTGCTTCCTGGTTTTACCATGTTTGAGTTGACTGTTGGAGAGGCCACGCTTGACTTGAGTGGCAAGGAAATCGTTGCGTTATTTCAGCCATTGCTTAGCAGGGTGAATGCCTAATGGAAAGCTACGAATATAGGGGCATGATGGCTGCTGCCTGGGACCTCCTGCGTGGTGATACCTCTCATTGGGAGGATCGCTTCTTCTATCGCGATTTGATTGTCCGGCATAGCCAACCTGTTCTGGATGTGGGATGTGGTACGGGTCGCCTGCTGCTGGACTATCTGGCGCAGGGCATTGATATTGATGGGGTGGATGTCTCGCCTGAAATGCTGGCTATTTGCACTGAGAAGGCACAACGGCTTGGTCTGCGCCCCAGGGTGTTCGAGCAAGTTATGCAGGAACTCGATCTTCCCCGCACCTACCGCATGATCATGGTGCCGTCGAGTTCGTTTCAACTGCTCACCGACCCGCGAGATGCGCAGGAGGCCATGCGCCGTTTCTTCCGCCATCTGGAGCCAGGGGGTATCCTGGTGATGCCCTTTATGCTCTTGTGGGATGAGCCAACTCTCCAACGGATTGTCCAGGGCCCATGGGAGCCGAGCGGAGAGGCGGTCAGGCCCGAGGATGGCAGCACTATCCGCCGCTGGACACGTTCCACGTTCGATGTTGTGGAGCAGCTTGAGAGTACGGAAGATCGCTACGAGGTGCTGCGGAATGGTGCTGTGGTTGCTACAGAGATGCATGTGCGCTCGCCAGCTACGCGCTGGTATACCCAGCAACAAGCGCTGCATTTGTATGAAGAGGTGGGGTTCACTAATATTCAGATCTTTAAGGAGTTCAGCCAGGAACCGGCTTCTGCAGAAGAGACGATGTTTTCAATCGTAGGGATGAGGCCGTAGGGTTGGAGCAGACTCTCTTTTGAGGTAGAGGTGCTTTTGGATAGGTAGTGGGGCTCCCGTGGCCGATACATCGGCTGTGCTGGCTACTTGGGTCATCTGTTCAATCCGTCTTTCGTTTCCATGTTCAGGAGCCTCCTCTCTGCTATTCACCTGACTCGGTTTTGTAGTTGAGGATACTCCTCTTTAGGTCCTTCGCCTACAACTTTTTCCTACACCCAGCCGGGCCTCTGCTTACTCCTAATTGTTGATCTTTATCGTATAATCTAGTATTCGCTTCCCGACTTCGATTCAACGCTTGCATGGAGGGCTTCACATTGGACATCGTTGTTAACACCCGGCAAGGCGCAGTGCGCGGCAGTAGTATCGCTGGTATCGCCACATTCAAGGGTATTCCCTACGCGGCTAATCCGTTTGGTCAGGATCGTTTTCGGCCACCACAGCGCGTACAGGCGTGGGACGGCGTGCGAGACGCCTTCGACTACGGCCCGACCGCTCCCAAGCCGGGGTATGCCGTGCCCTTTGACAAGCTATTGTCGGAGCCGTTCATCGCGGGCCTGGACTGCCTGAACCTCAATGTCTGGTCGCCGGATACCGGCCAGGCGAATCTTCCGGTTATGGTCTGGATTCATGGTGGCTCGTTCGTAAACGGATCGGGGGCGGTTCCCACGTATGATGGCCGCCGCTTCGCCCGCGATGGCGTGGTGTGTGTCACCATCAACTACCGTCTTGGCCCGCATGGCTTCCTCTACCTCGGTGAAGGAACGGCCGACCTCGGTATGCTGGACCAGGTTGCTGCGCTCGCATGGGTGCAGGAGAACATAGCGGCGTTCGGCGGAGATCCGGCCAACGTCACCATTTTTGGCGAATCGGCCGGCGCTTTCAGCGTCTGCACGCTGCTGGCCATGCCGCGCGCGGCTGGCCTCTTTCGCCGTGCCATCCTGCAGAGTGGAGCAGGCCATCACGCGCTCCCGCCTGAAACCTCGCGGCTCGTTGGCCACTATCTCGCGGAGAAGCTAGAGGTTGAGCCGACCGTCGGCGGTCTCGCGTCGGTGCCGTTGGAGCGCATCATCGCTGCCCAGGTGGAGCTGGGCAACGAGGCGCTCATGCAACCCGACCCGGCGCGCTGGCGCGAGGTCTTCTTCAACCGTATGTTGTTCGAGCCGGTCATCGATGGCGACATCTTGTCCACGCTTCCGATGAAGGCCGTCGCTGCTGGTGCGAGTTCGGATGTCGATGTGTTGGTTGGGATAAATAGCGAGGAGTGGCGCTTCTTTACGGTGCCTAACGGCGTGATCGATATGATCAACGATGACATACTGGCCTTCGCCATCACCGCCTATGGACTCTCGCCCGCCGAGGCGCTGGCCGTCTACCGGGAAGCGCTCCCAGGCGCGAGCGCGGGCGATCTCCAGGCGGCTGTCGTCACCGACTGGTTTTTCCGCATCCCCGCCATTCGCCTGGCCGAGGCTCACGCAGCAGGCAGGGGAGCGACGTACCTGTACGAAATGACCTGGCGTTCGCCGCAGTTCGGTGGCAGGTTAGGCTCCTGTCATGCACTTGAAATACCTTTCGTCTTCGACAACCTCGACCAGGAGGAAAACCGGCCGCTGGTGGGCGAGAACCCTCCCCAGCAGCTTGCCGATGCCATGCACAAAGCCTGGGTTTCCTTCGCGACGCACGGCGATCCTGGCTGGCCACGCTACAATCCGGCCCGGCGCGCGACAATGCGCTTCGACGCGCAGTCGGAGGTGGTAGACGATCCGGGTTCGGAAAGGCGTCGGCTGTGGGAGGGAAAGCGGTAGCGTGCGGCTTGTTATCAAAACGATGAAAAACTGTGATCGGTTTTTGTCAGCAAACCGTCAACAGATATGGTATGCTTCTGCAGGGGACACATCAGCGCAGAAAGAGAGGGGGTACAGCCCCTCTCGGTGGTGGATAATTCGGACTTCTCTGTCAATCGCTTGACAACACTGGTGACTCCCCTTATCCTTGCTTCTCAAGGAAGCTCTTCATGCTTCCCATTTGAAACAGTGAGGATGATGATGGCGCTTCAGGTGTTCGTGTTTGTATTCCTGCTCGTGGTCTGCCTCTTCCTCTCTCTAGCGCTGCTTTGGCTTCTTGACTGGTTCCATCGTCGGTCTTCCTCCTCACGAGGAGGGGCCAAGCGCACCACGGTGCAACGTCTTCTCAAACCCCGCTCCCCAGGCGATTGCCCCGCCTGTCGCCTCTCCTGCACCAACTCTTGTGTTGTGGGACTTGCTCCTGTGCCTGTGCGCCCTTGGTGCGAGGTCAAAAGCCGCCGGGGAGCGCCCAAGCGGGTCAACACCGAAGGCTTCGCCTGTCCCAACCCGAAGTGCCCCTACTTCGGCATCACCGATGCTCAGATCCACGCGCTGGTTGGGGATGGCAAGCATGGCCAGGCCGAGCACATCCAGACCTTTCGCTGCCAGGCCTGCCGCACCACGTTCAGCGCTCGGCGCCATACCCCCCTGTACCGTCTGAAAACGCCCTCTCACCAGATCGCTGTGGTGTTGTCTGCGCTGGCCGAAGGACTGGATGCTTCCGCCGCCGAGCGGGTCTTCGGCTACCGACAAGCCACCATTACCACCTGGTTGTCCGCGCTGGGAAACACGCTCAAACCTTTCACGAGCGCTGCTTCCGCAGTCTCCACATCCCGCATCTCCAGTTGGACGAACTCCGAACCAGGTTGCGCAGCGCCAACCAGATCCTCTGGCTCTGGCTGGCCATCGATCCCCTCACCAAGATTCTTCCTGTGCTTGAGCTCGGCCCCCGCCCCCAAACCATGGCCCATCAGCTCATCCACTCGCTGCGACAGATCCTGGCCCCTGGCTGCCTCCCCCTTTTCATCAGCGATGGCTTAAATTTATATTTCTATGCGTCTCGCAGCCCATTTTGGACACTGGGGAGAGGTGGGGTGTCGTGGGCGCAAAGCCTTTCGATGGCAGGTAGCGGCGGGACTGATCTATGGCCAGGTCAAGAAAAGGTATCGACGGCGCAAGCTGGTTCGGGTCACAACTGTGATGCGTCTTGGGACAGAGGCAGCACTCACGAGTGCGTTACAGCACTTAGGCTTCTCTGGGCGATTGCACACGGCTTTTATTGAGCGCGTGAATTTGACCGTCCGCCATGGTGTGGCAGCTCTGGCCCGCCGGACCTGGGCCACCGCACAGCAGTCCCCACACTTGCTGGCCCACCTCGAGTGGTGGAGAGCTTACTACCATTTTGTACGTCCGCATGCATCGCTGCGGGTAGCGCTTGGGCAGCCGCAAGAGCGAAAGGGCAAACGTCTGGCACAACGCTATCGGCAGCGAACTCCAGCGATGGCAGCCGGCAGAACACATCGGCGATGGACGGCTTGCGAGGTGCTCTCTTGCCCATTGCCGCCGGTTCCCGCTTGAGCGCCTCTCAAGCCAGGGTGAGATGGTCCGTCCGGACTGCTCAATGACGAAAAAACCAGTCCAGAGGGGATTTGCAGAGGTTGTTCAAATTATCCACCATCTCCAATAGCTGTGCCCATCAAAGCGAATAACTTCGATGGCCGGGTCGAGGGCGTCGACGAACTGCTGGAGCACTTCGAGGTTGACCCCGATCCCGTTCAGCTGCAGCAGCGGCGTACGGCTGCCGTCAGCTTTGCCGTCGCCTTTACGGATGGCTACCCGCAGGCGCTGCCCGCTGACGGTGATGGTGCGCGTCCCGGCCTGTGGCCGGGTGGTCTCTGGTGCCATGAATCCGTCCTTTATCTCAATACATTACGCGAAGAGAGTTGACCATGTCACGGCTCGAACACGTAGGTTCCGGGGGCTGGTGTTCCCGGTTGATACCGTTCGTTGCCCAGTTCTCGTGGTGCGGCCCTCTGCTCGCCGGAGCGTTGACCCAGCCAGTCTCGCCAATCCTCCCACCAGGAGCCTGGGCGTTTCTGTGCGCGAGCCTGCCACTGTCCGGGGTCAGCCGGGTAGCGCTCGTTGACGAAGTACGACGCCTTCGGGTTGCCCGGGGGGTTCAGCAGGGCCTGGATGTGGCCGCTATTGCTCAGGATAAACTTGACCTTGCCTCCCAGCAGTTGTGTGGTTGCATAGCAGCCCTGCCACGGGGTGATGTGATCGGTGATGCCTGCGACGATATATGTATCGTTGGTCACTTTTGACAGATCAACAGGCGTCCCCAACACCTCGAGGGAGCCCGGGTGGGTAAAGGCATTGGTTTCGTACAGGTCGAGCAACTCGCCATGCAGTCTGGCGGGCAGGCGCGTCGTGTCGTTATTCCAGTAGAGCACGTCGAAGGCTGCCGGGTCCTTGCCGATCAGGTAATTGTTGACCCAGTAGTTCCAGATCAGGTCGTTGGGGCGTAGCCAAGCGAACACGCGTGCCATCTCCTGGCCTTCGAGCACCCCTCTCAAGCGCGAGGCCTCCCTGGCGGCCGCGATCGTTTCCCTGGTGGCGAACAGCCCCATCGTCGACTCGACGTTGGTATCGAGCACTGTGACCAGGAACGTTACGGCGTTCACGCTTCGTTCCTCCCGTGCCGCCAGGTGCCCCAGCAGCGTGGCCAGCGTCATGCCCCCCAGGCACGAGCCGCTGATATTGACGTCCGGGCTTCCGGTGATCGCGCGAACAGCCTCCATCGCTTCCAGGATAGCCCGGTCGTAGGTATCGAACCCCCACTCGCGCTGCTGGGGCGTGGGATTGCGCCAACTGATGGCGAACACCTGCTGGCCATTGGCGACCAGGTAGCGTATCATACTCTTGCCCGGCGACAGGTCCATGACGTAGAACTTGTTCACCTGCGGTGGGACGATGAGCAGCGGGCGGCTATACACCTGGGGCGTCGTGGGCTGATACTGGATCAGTTCAAGCACCTCGTTCTTGAACACGATGGCTCCCGGCGAGAGGGCCAGGTCCTTGCCGACCTGGAAGGCCTTCATGTTAACCTGGGAGGGCAGACCCCCGTTATTGGCCAGGTCTTCGAGCATGTGGGTGAGACCGCGTACCAGGCTAGCCCCACCCGTCTCGTACATCTGCTTCATGGCCGCCGGATTGCCCAGCAGCGTGTTGGTGGGGGCGACGGTATCGGTGAAGAGTCCGAGGGCGAAGCGCGCCCGGTCGGCATCCTTTTTGTCCAGATCAGCATCGTCGATAAAGGCCCCCAGGCTTTGCTGCCAGGTCAAATAGGATTGCAGGAGGGCCCGGTAAAACGGATTCGTTTTCCACACCTCGTCGGTGAAGCGTTTGTCCTTCGCATCCGGCTCGACGATGGATTGACCGGTCATCACACGGCCCATCTCGAGTATGAAATTGGTGTAGTGCTTCAAAGCTAACGGCGGTTGCTTGAGCACTTGCTCGGCGATCTGCTGACCGATGTTGAAGAGATCCGTGCCGCGAAAGCCGACCAGGGGCATGAGGCCGAAAGCAGCCTCTCCACCCGGCATCTGCTCCGCTGCTCGTTCAGAGGTCTCAGAGTGCGTTTCAGCAGCGGACCGCTGTTCAGCGAGCGCCTGCTCGGCGGCAGCGGCCTTTTGTCGTTCTTCAGCGAGGGCTGACTCGACGGTAGCCAGCCGCCGCTGTAAATCCTCTACGGCCGCTTGTGCGGCGGCAGCTTTGCGTTGTTCCTCCTCGAGCGCGGCATGTGTCGTCTCTTTGGTAGTGCTCTTGTGTTTGGAAGCGTTGTCTGCGGAGACTGGTTTCTTTCCGCCTGGCTTCGTGGGCTCTGTGGGAGACGGCGTGGCTGTTGTCCCACCATTGTGGTCGTCAGTTTCTGTATGAATCACATGCTGTGAATCGGTCTCCAATGTTGACCTCCTTCCTTCGACTCCAATCCTCTGGAGTCCGTGCAGAGCCATTTCCGGGGCGACCGGTAGAGAGCCGATTTATCGAGCACGTGGTCGCCCCTACCATATACGTTCCAGAACAATCCTGACTACTCCTGCCTCTTCGTCCCGGTGGTGCCCCCGGTCCAGCGCTGGACCAGCGCCGACTGCGCATCGATCATCTTGTGCGCGGTGTCTTGCCAGAGTTGCACCAGGTCCCTGCCTGCTTGCGCTCCCACTCCAGGCTCCGGCCTGAAATTGATTTCCCGTACAGCGTTGAACCAACTCTGCCAGAGATCACGCTCGGCCTCAGTCCAGTGCTGCAATTGTTCGCGTCCTTCCTGCGCCAGTTTACGGATCTCCTCAGGGGTTCCCTTGGCGTTGGCCAGGGTCTCGGTCCACTGCCGGGCCCAGTCAGCTCGCGCATCTATGGTCTCTTTCACCGAGGACTGCCAGGCATCGATGGTTTTCGTCCACAGCTCAAGCGTCGGGGTCCCACCGAGCCTGCGCAAGGTCTCGAGCCAGTCTGTTAGCAGCTTCCGCTGCGACTCTGCCCAGGTCTTCAACAGGCCTTCATCTGTCTTTTTGTCACTCATTGATTCGTTCTCCTTCCTTTCGGGTCGCGTGTAGCGGTAGTCCTTTTCGTCTGTCGATAGTGCACCGGTAGTGTCTCTCCATGCCCTGCGATGATGACTGCTGAATCGGACATCTGTCATTAAGCCAGAGTTTCATGCGACAGATCAAGTATAGTCGATGAGCGTTGGCAAACGCGTTTGCCAGATTAGCTCCGTCGTCGGCCAATCGTTTGTTGTGAGGCCTTTATTGGCCTGTGAATTTGGCTGCTCGCTTGTGCAAGAAGGTGTCTACACTTTCTCGGTGATCCGCTTGCTCAACAAGCACGTTAAAGAGGATCGTCTATCAGATGATATGAGTAGAGCTGACGTGCATTGAAAAAAGCGTTTGTTGGACCTGAAAAAGTATGGGTCAATCATCACGCTTCAACTGGATGCGATATTACTTCTTTGCAAGGAGACCCAGGTCGCGCGCACGTATAATTGCTCGTGCGCGACTATTCACCCCTAATTTCGAGAGAATGTGGCTCACATGGATCTTCACCGTCCCTGGCGTCACAACCAACGCCAGCGCAATCTCCTGATTGGAAGCCCCACCTGCTAACAACTGCAGCACCTCCAGTTCGCGCTCGCTCAATGGATCGGGTAAAGGCTGCGCAGTCCTTTGAGGTTTGGATGTCCTGTCACGCGCCGGGGAAGCTGCGATCGCCTGCTCTGCCGTCATATTACTTCCCTCGGCCCACCGTTCGGCGAAGGTCTGCTTGCCGAGGAGGCGCTGCGCTTGCTCGATGCGGTGTGCGCGACCGAGACGTTCAACCAGTGGGAGCGGTGCATCACCGGCTTCGCGGTAGTGTTCTGCTGCTCCCCATAGTCGCGCTGCCCATTCGAGCTCTCCCTGACCTGCGACAACATCCGCCAACTCTTGCAGGCACAGGATCAGCGATCGACTGTCGTGAACACTGCGTGCGATCGCCAGGCTTTGAATCGCCAGGTTTTGGGCCGCCATATAGTCATGCTCGCTTGCCGCTGCCTGCGCAAGCAAGGCGTAGATGAGCGCCTGGCCCTGCTGGTCTCCGAGTTGTTGGTGCCGCTTCAAGCCAGCTTCCAGCAGGAAACGTGCACGTGGGATGTCACCCTGGCGCAGGGCAATCTTGCCGAAGAGGCTCACAAACCAGCCTGTTACCCACGCATTGCCGAGCTGATCATGGATGGCGAGTCCTTCCTTCAAGAAGGTCTGCGCTTTTGTCTCATCCCCTTGCGCCCAGTAGACGTTTGCCAAGAACAGGTGTAACTCCCCATAGAGCCAGAGGTCTCCGGCCTCCTTGAAGAGGGCGATGGCACGTTCATACAACTGCTGGGCCTGCGTATAGTCACCCTGGGACAAGACCACCGATCCAAAAGCATTGAGAGCACACGCCAGCGTCCAGCTATCCTGTGCCGGCGCGTGCGCCCGGACAAATGTCAGCGTCTCTTCCGCCTGGGCGCGTGCTCCAATGATGTCCCCACCTGCGAGCAAGTGATGGACCAGGGGCCAGGAAGCTATCGCAAAGCCTCGACTGTCCCCGTTCTGCCGGGCGAGGGTCAGACATTCCCCTGCCCGAACGAAGAGGAGGTCGCTTTGCCCCAGGTGGCTGGCAATGAGGGCCACAATATAGAGCGACTTGATGCGCGCGGAAACGGCGACATCTGGCGCCGCTTCCCGCAGTGCTGTCTCGATCCAGAGCATCGCCTCGCTGAAACGACCGCACATGTACCAGAAATGCCCGAGATTTCCTGCCAGCCGTAGCAACTGTTCCTTCCTCTGATGGGTTTGCGACCACTGCAAGGCTGCTCGGAAGTTCTCGGCATCCCATGTCAGGCGATCCATCCACAGGCGTTGCCGGTGCCCGAATAATTCCGGCTCACTCTGCTCGGCAAGTGCGAGGAAGTACATCGCATGTGTCTCCTCTGTTGACTCCAGCTCTCCAGAAGCTGCAAGTCTTTCCAGGGCATACTCCCTGATCGTCTCTAGCATCAACAGACGCGGCTCATTGCCAGCCCGGTCGCTCTGGTGCAGCAAGCTTTTGTCAAGCAGGGATGCGACCAGGTCCATGACGGGAAGCGAGAGATCCGCAGCTCCGCCACAGACCGCTTCTGCAGCCTCCAGCGTACAGCCCCCGACAAAGACTGCCAGCTGCCGGAAACACTGTTGCTCCTGGACATTCAAGAGATCATAGCTCCAGCTGATGGTAGCACGCAGGGTCTGCTGCCGGGTGGGAGCATCTTGCCTTCCACTCGTCAACACGGCAAGCCGATGGTTGAGCCGCCCCAGCAATGCCTGGGGAGACAGCAGTTTGCTCCGCGCCGCTGCCAGCTCCAGGGATAGTGGCAGTCCGTCCAGCCGGATACAGATGTGGGCTATAGCGGCCGCGTTGTCCTCGGAAAGGACAAAATTGGGCTTCACCATCTGCGCACGCTGAACGAAAAGGGCGACCGCCGCATAGTGCAAAAGCTCCTCATGTGCTGGCAGGTGAAGCGGATCGGGCAAGGAGAGCGGAGGAACCGAAAACTCGTATTCACCCTCCACGTGCAATACCGCCCGGCTGGTCACCAGGATCTTGATCGAGGGACAGGCCAGGAGCAGTTCGACCAGCGCGGGAGCGGCTGCGAGTACCTGCTCGAAATTATCCAGCAGCAACAGGAGGTGTTTGTCACGCAGGAAAGCTTTGAGTGACTCGAACAGCGAACGTTCCTCGCCATCCCGTAGTCCGAGCGTCTGGGCGATGGTGGGCACGACCAGGTCAGGGTCGCTGATAGGAGCAAGCTGCACCAGGCAGACGCCATGAGCAAATACCTCGATCAGACCGGTCGCAACCTTCTGAGCCAGGCTCGTCTTACCGATGCCGGCAGTACCGGTGAGCGTAAGGAGCCGGACCACAGGCTTTAGCAGTAGAGCACTGATCGCTTGCTCCTGCCGTTCGCGTCCAACGAGCGGCGCAAGCAGAGGAGGGAGATTCTGGAAATGAACGGGTGAGCCGGTGGCGGCTTTCTCGCCCTTAACGGGCGTCGAGGGATGAAGATAGCTGCCAGGGTGCTCTCCGCGGCCTGCGAAGTGGCTCACGTCGAGGGCCCCTACCCAGTCTATACGCGGGAAGGCTGCCGGCTCCCCTCCAGTGTGGGGAGCGCGCGCCTCGGTCTGTGGGAACAGCTGGATGGGTACAGGAGGAGCGACCAGGTCATGGAGCCAGGCTTCATCCAGCAGCACCTTCTGGTGTGCGGCACGCCAGAGCTCACGGATCTCCTCGGCCTCACGCCCGGTGGCAAAGGCTTGCTGCTGCACCCCTAGCTCGACGAGCTGTTTGAGGCGTTCAGCTTTGGGGTAGCTGAGGCCTCCCTCCCACTCTGCTACGGCGCGTCGGGAGACCCCAAGCTGGTCGGCCAGTCCAGCTTGTGTCAGGCCGAGGGTGGCGCGCAGCGTCAGCATCATCTGAGCGAACGCATAGTCTCGCTCTCTGTAAGAGTAGCTCTTCACGAGCGATTTCCATTCCGCGTGACCCAGCGGAGCGAAATTTTATGCAGTGATGTGAAGTGACACGTCAACTGAGGGACGCTGACTTCCCCAGTACCCATCCGGTATACTGGTGACTGTCGGGTGTGCCCGCTACGTGGGTGAACGCCTGTCTGGGGTTGTATGGGGACACTACTAAACGAACCCGTACAACTCCTGCTATTCTCTGCCTCCATGATAGCACATTTCGGGCGAACTAAGAAGCTGTCTACTCATGTGTTTCATACGCCATCCTCAACCGCTCCCAACGTGCGCAACGAGAAAGCTAGCATTGCCGAAGAGCGTGAAAGTGTTCACTATATCTTTCTGGCTATCGCCTTCACATGTGTGGGGCTGCTTACTATATCTTTTTCGCAGTACATTATACCTTTTTGGAGATCACATTTGTCCTATTCACAGCTATACTGCAAGCAATAAGTAAAAAATGCCAGCGAACTGCACTGGAACGTTGGAGGAGTGTGCATGAGCGCTTTGAAGATTGCGTTGCTCGGGCCCCCGGAAGTGAACCACCGGGGCCACCGGCTCACCTTCCCTGACAGCAAAGGCCTGGCGCTCCTCGCCTACCTCGCGACCGAAGGGGGCGTGCATGAGCGTCAAAAGCTCACGCGCCTGTTGTGGCCGGAGAGCGACATGGCCCGTGGGCGCACCGCGCTGCGCATCGCTTTGCTGCACTTACGGCGTGTCCTTGAAGAGGACGCTTCACCTGAAGGTGAATCCCATCTCCTCATCACGCACGACACGATTGGGCTCGATCTCGCCTCAGGCATTGATCTCGACCTGCACGCCCTGGAGGCCGCATGGAAGTTGATGCGTGTCCTGCCCGAGCCGGTAGCTCCCCGATTTATCGAGGGGGTGCAGGGAGAGGCCAGCCATACCCTGATTGCTCGTCTTCAAAGCGCCGCAGTACTCTACCGCGGTGGCTTCCTCCAGGATTTTACCTTGCGCAATACGCTCGACTTCGATAACTGGATCTGCACACAGCAAGGCTACTGGTACCAGCGTATCGAGCAGGTGTTTGACTGGCTCTCCCGGCTGCAGAGCGCAGAGGGAGCGATCGAGCAGGCCATCGAAACGGTCGAGCGCTGGCGCTCCTTTGATCCCCTCAACGAGGGCATCTCCATGCGCCTGATGCAGCTCCAGTTCGCAAGCGGCAACCGCATCGCAGCTTTAAAGACCTACGAGACCTACCAGGACGTCTTGATGACGGAGCTTTCTGCCAAACCCTCACAGAAATTAGTCGCCCTGGCAGAGGTGCTGCGCAGTGCCTCTCCTCCTCGCGGTACGCGCAGCGGGGCCGGTAGGTGCACGACGACCGCGCGACCGGTGCTCAACATCCCCTTTGTTGGCAGAGGGACACAAGTAAGCCGCCTCATGATGCTCTATGAGGAGGCCGTCGGCGGCCAACCGCAGGTTGCGCTGCTGGAAGGAGAAGCCGGGATCGGTAAAACACGCCTGGCTGCGACGTTCCTCGATTGGGTGAAGGCCCAGGGAGCGGAAGTGCTCGAAGGACGGGCTTTTCAAACTTCACGGCGCTTGCCGTATCAGCCACTGATCGAGGCACTGCGCACCCGCTTAGAACAGGAACATGATCTTCGTCAATGGCTCGGCGATCCCTGGCTGGCCGAACTCTCCCACCTGCTGCCCGACCTGCGCGAGCGTTACCCAGACCTGCCCCGCCTGACTATCAACGGGCCTTTTGCCTCATCCCGCCTCTTCGAAGCGCTGGCGCGCCTATCTCAAGCGTTAGCATCGCAGGCACCTCTCCTCATTTTTGCCGACGACATGCAGTGGGTGGACGCCGCAACCCTGGACGTGTTCCAGTATCTTGCTCGACACTGGACAGAGCATAAGACGCCCGCCATGTTGCTGCTGAGCAGACGCACCGAAACGCGGGAAATGGACCCGGAGATGTCCGCATGGCTTGCGAGCCTCAGCAGTACCATCTCTTTGATGCGACTGCAACTGGGTCCCCTCTCTGCGCCTGACACCCGCCAGATCGTTCGCGAACTCGCGGATACCGATGGAGTACAACCATCGCTTCCGGGAGAACACGCGCGCTTTCAGCCTTCATCGCAGCCTGTCCAGGTCCCTGGAGGCCGCCTCAGCCCCAGGCGTTTCGCCGCGTGGCTACTCGCGGAAACCAACGGGCAGCCGTTCTACCTGCGGGCCCTGCTTCAGGAACTGCTCGAACGCGGACTTCTGGTGCCCCGCTTGATCGCGGGAGGCGGTTGGGTATTTGAGCCGCAGCCCTCGATCCTCGAGGCCACCCCACCTGATGGCTTGCTTCCCGCGGATGTGCGTGAGCTGATCCAGCGTCGCCTGGCCCGACTTTCGTCCCCTGCCCGCGACCTCCTGGCAGCAGGGGCGGTTATCGGCTATGACTTCACCTTTGAGGAGCTCTGCCAGGTCGCCCGGCTGGCTCCGCAGGAGGGACTGGCCGCCCTGGATGAAGCCCTGCAAAGTCTCCTTCTGTACGAGACCAGCCACCGGCGAGATGGAAGAAGTGGGGTTTCCTACCACTTTGCCGACGACAAGATCCGCGAGGTGGTCTACGCAGGGGCTGGGGATGCCCGCCGGCGCGTTTTCCATGGTCGCGCGCTCGCAGTCCGAGAGCACGCAGATGTCTCTCGCTACGGGGCTGGCCTATCAGAGTTCGTCAGCTGATCCGTAGCGCGTACATTTCGCTCGATGTGGAAGGCTATTGAGTTATGAAATGCCCTCAAGTCTGTCACAACAAACGATTGTCTGCCTTCTGGGCCACTGCTACAAACGCCTTTTTCAACGGTCGTCGACTATACTGGTTCTATCACCCGACGCGTCTTGCGGAACGACAAGGGCTTCTTTCCTGCTTCGTCTGTTTCGCGACCTATACGAGAGCCGTTCTCGGGTTGGGAGGCAACTCTCTGCACGTCGCGTCACCGGCGGATGAAGGAATACTCCTGTGTTTCATGTAAGCGGTCGATGCAAGGAGAATGGGTCAATGAGTGAGAGGAATCAAGAAAAAGGCCTGATGGGGACCTGGGCAGACGCGCAGCAGAAGGTGCTGGCGGGCTGGTTGGACCTCGTGCAGGGGATGGAGGGACCATCACGCATGACCGCATGGAACGAAACCGTGAAGGCCTGGCAAACTGCGGTGCAAGAGACGCTCGATGCCCAGGCCAGGTGGCTGCGGGACTGGACCGGGCGCGTCCAGGTCACATCAGGAAGCCCGACCGAACTGCGGAAGAATGTGCAGCAAGCCCAGGTGCTGCTCTTGCGCTGGATAGAGGCCCAACAGCACCTCTGGCAGAGCTGGTTCCATCTCGTCCAGCACCTTGGGCCGCTCCTTGAAGCCAGCTCTCAGGCTGATGAGCACCTGCTTCACACTCTTCGGGAAAGCGGACAGGCAATGATCAACGCGCAAACCGAATGGGTGCGGAATTGGACGAAAGATCTTGCCGGCAGGTAAGGGCAACTTCGCACGATAAATGTATTTTTGTACACCTTTCGTTTCGTAGCATAGCCTCGTATGAGCGTTGCTCCCTCTTCTGGAGCACACTCGCATGTTATCGTTAGAGAACTGGCATTCAGGAGGAAATCACCATGAGCATTATGACCCCGAAGGCACTTCCGCAAGCCAACGGCGATTTCTACGCCATTAGCACGATCCTGAGCGAGGAAGACCAGGCGCTGGTGCGCCGCGTGCGGGCCTTCATGGAGAGCGAGGTCACTCCGATTATCAATCACTATTGGACCCGCGAGGAATTTCCCTTTCAGCTCATACCAGGGTTGGCGGCGCTGGGCATCGTGGGTACATCCTATCACGGCTATGGCTGTCCTGGCAAGACTAGCCTGCTCGATGGCGTATTGATGATGGAGCTGGCGGCTGGGGACAGTTCGATTGCCACCTTCAGGGGTGTCCACAGCGGCCTGGCGATGGGCTCCATTTACTTGTGCGGCTCGGAGGAGCAGAAACAGAAGTGGCTCCCGCCGATGGCACGCCTGGAAAAAATTGGGGCGTTCGGCCTGACCGAGCCAGAGGTAGGCTCTGGAACCTCTGGTGGCTTAACCACCACAGCGCGCCGCGAAGGCGACAGCTGGATCCTCAACGGGCAGAAGAAATGGATCGGCAACGCCACCTTCAGTGACGTGACCGTCATCTGGGCGCGCGACTTGGCGGACAACCAGGTGAAAGGCTTTCTGGTCGAGAAAGGCACGCCGGGCTTCAAGCCGGAGAAATTGAAGGACAAGATTGCCTTGCGCGTGGTGCAGAATGCGCTCATCACGCTGGAGGAGTGCCGCGTGCCCGAAACCAGTCGGCTCCAAAATGCCAACTCCTTTCGGGACACGGCAGCCGTCTTGCGCATGACGCGAGCTGGCGTGGCCTGGGAAGCAGTCGGATGCGCACGAGGAGCTTATGAGCTGGCACTGAAGTATGCCCAGGAGCGCCAGCAGTTTGGGCGCCCGATTGGCCGCTTCCAGTTAGTGCAGGACTTACTGGTGCGCATGCTGGGCAATATTACCGCCTCCCAGTGCCTGGTGACGCGCCTATCGCAGATGCAAGACGCCGGGATCATGAAAGATGAACACGCCTCGCTGGCTAAAGCCTTCTGCACGGTCAAAATGCGCGAGTCGGTAGGCTATGCCCGCGAACTGCTGGCTGGCAACGGCATCTTGCTTGACCACCAGGTGGGGCGGTTCGTAGCCGATGCTGAAGCGATCTACTCCTATGAAGGCACCCGCGAAATGAACACGCTCATTGTGGGCAAGGCCATCACCGGCTTTAGCGCCTTTGTGTAGGTGATCCAGACGCATTGGCGATCTGTCTACATCAACCTTACCAGAGTGGAGTAGGAGGACACATATGCCTGGCAGCGACTACAGTATAGCTACCATCAGTCAATATGTCGGACAGGAACTTGGGGTCTCCGAGTGGGTAACGATTACCCAGGAGCGGATCAATGATTTCGCTGACTTTACAGGCGATCATCAATGGATTCATGTCGATGTGGAGCGGGCTAAGCGGGAAAGCCTGTTTGGTACGACCATCGCCCATGGATATCTCACGCTCTCTTTAGCCGCCGCCTTGTCAATGGAGCTTGGCATTATCCCAGCTGGCGTTTCCCAGGCGCTCAATTATGGACTCGATACAGTGCGTTTTCTGGCCCCCGTGAAATCGGGGTCACGCGTCCGGGACCGGGTGGTGTGCTGGCAGCGGAACCACAGAGTAAGGGGCGTATCTTGCTCAAATTCCGCAACACCATCGAGATTGAAGGGGAAGCGAAGCCAGCCCTGATAGCAGATGCCCTCTCGCTGTTGGTGACAAAGGAATGAGGTGAGATTTCATGGTAGACAAGAATGTCTCGGAGGCTGCATTGACGCTACTCACCTCTTTTCAAGAGGCCAACACGGCTGTTGCGGAGCACCTCGTGAGTGCTCAAGAGCGCAACAGGAAACTGGCTGAACGTTTCTTTACGGAGGGCTTGGAGGTGCTCAAGGCCAACCAGGCCGCCGCTCAGG
>Ga0207646_10000510_pt1 | contig 51977 bp, 46 predicted proteins | sample KBSK5502metaG_FD_184343 | JGI IMG/M metagenome (GOLD analysis project Ga0207646, IMG submission 184343) | Corn, switchgrass and miscanthus rhizosphere microbial communities from Kellogg Biological Station, Michigan, USA - KBS K5-50-2 metaG... | ecosystem: Host-associated > Plants > Roots >...
GGTCGGCGGCCACGTCGACAGCAGTCCCAGCACTGCCAAGCCGACCAGGAAACGATCCGGCGCGCTGCCCGACCGCAGGCCGAACGCGACGCTAAGGGCGTCGCGCTGCGGGGCGGGCAGCCGGTCCAGGCGACCCAGCATCCGCCCGCACAGCTGATGCAGCGCCGCGAACGGCAGCTCCATCTCCGACTCGACACCCTCCGCCTGGGCCACCTGGAAGTCCTGTGCCATGTCGGCCGCGTAACCCAGCAGCGCGGTCTTGCCGATGCCCGGCTCGCCACCGATCACCAGCACCCGGCTGCGCCCGGCCCGCACGTCCGCAAGCAGCCCATCCAGCGCCCTGCACTGCTGCCCGCGGCCCCGCAACTTCACCGGCGCCCCTCTCGGCGGTTCCCCGAGCCATCGTAAAGCGACTCCTCCCCCAGCACACCCTCGGAACCCGGCCCCGGACACCGGGGTACCGGCTGAAGATTTCGCGGACGCGAACACGCCGCCCAGGGCACAAGGCAGGCGTGTTCTTTCCCCCGCCGGCTGCGCTGCCATGCGCGCCCCGCCCGATCACGCCACCCTCGCCGACACTCTCAGTGATGAGGTGATCAGGCAGTCGGTCACGGACTCGACGACGACGTGGCGCTGCTGGTGATCTACCGCGACGAGGCCTACTGGCCGGGCCGCCGTCGCGGGTGAGACCGGTCGCCGCCGCCGGGGCCAGGCAGCTATCCAGTCCCGCTGGCCGCCGGTCCGGTCCCGGACCGATGCTGCGGATCCGCCCGCAGCGCCGGGCCTGATCCGTCCCGGGCCACGGCGCCCGCCGCTGCCTTAGCATGCGGGGCGATCGCCAGCTCCTTGGGCCTGTGCCCGGGCACCGGCTTGCCGACGATCCGGTACACCGCCGAGCCATCCACGGTCTCGTGCTCCAGCAGGAGGCCGACGAGCTGCTCAAGCTCGGGCCGGTGCGCGCGGATGAGCCCGACGGCGGTCTGCTCCGCCTCACAAAGCAGCCGGGTCACCTCACCGTCGATCGTGGCCTGGGTTGCCTCGGCGAACGGCCGGCTGGACAGCCCCGGCCCGCCTCCGCCGAGGAACACCGAGCCGCCCTCCGGGTACCCGACCGGGCCCAGCTTCGGCGACAGGCCGAACTCGCGGACCATCTTGGTCGCCAGGTCGGTGGCGCCGGCCAGGTCGTTGGAGGCTCCGGTCGAGCCCTGCCCGAATTCCACCAGTTCGGCCGCGCGGCCGCCGAGCCGCACGGCCAGGGAGTCGGTGAGATAGTCCTCGCCGTACAGGTGCCGCTCATCCAGCGGCAGCTGCTCGGTAACGTCGAGCGTCTGGCCGGCCGGCAGGATGGTGATCTTCGCTACCGGGTCCGCATGGTCGGACAGCGCGGCGACCAGCGCGTGACCGGACTCGTGCACCGCGACCGCGTTCTTCTCCTCCGGCAGCAGCACATTGGAGCCCTCCCGTCGGCCGAGCAGGATCCGGTCTCTGGCTGCGTCGAAGTCGGTGGCCGTCAGCACCTCGCGGTTGTCCCGTACCGCGACGATCGCCGCCTCGTTGGCCAGGTTGGCCAGGTCCGCGCCGGAGAAGCCGGGGGTGCCCCGGGCCACGACGTTCAGGTCGACGTCGGGGCCGAGCCTCTTGTCCCGGCAGTGCACGGCGAGGATGGCGGCCCGCTCGGACAGAGTGGGCAGCGGGATCGTGACCTGCCGGTCGAACCGGCCCGGGCGCAGCAGCGCCGGATCGAGCACCTCGGGACGGTTGGTCGCGCCCAGCACGACGATCCCCACCGCCGGGTCGAAGCCGTCCATCTCCGACAGCAGCTGGTTGAGGGTCTGCTCCCGCTCGTCGTTGGACACCGCGGCACCCGAGCCCGACCTGCGCTGGCCGATGGCGTCGATCTCGTCGATGAAGATGATCGCCGGGGCCCGCTTGCGCGCCTCGGTGAACAGGTCCCGCACCCGCGCCGCGCCGACGCCGACGAACATCTCCACGAAGCTCGAGCCGGTGACCGAGAAGAACGGCACCGAGGCCTCACCGGCCACCGCCCGCGCCAGCAGCGTCTTGCCGGTGCCCGGCGGGCCGATCATCAGCATGCCGCGCGGGGCCATCGCGCCAGCCCGCTGGTAGCGCCCGGGGCTGCGGAGGAAGTCGATCACCTCGCCGATCTCGGACTTAGCTCCCTCGTAGCCGGCCACGTCACCGAATTTGGTCTGCGGCCGCTCGGCGTCGAAGACCTTCGCCCTGCTCCGGCCCACACCAAGCACACCCTGCAGGCCCGCCGCTCCCCCGCTGGCCCGTGCCATCCGCCGGAACAGCCAGATCACGATGATGAACGGCAGCAGCAGGATCAGCCAGTACAGCAACTCGGCGCCCAGCCCCGAGCTTGGCGGCGTAGCCGTCACCGACTTCACACCGTCCGCGCTGAGCTGCTGACTGAGCGCCGTCGTCGGCTGACCGGGAATGACGGTCGTATACGTCTTTCCGCTCATCAAGGCGCCAGTGGCCGTGGTGTTCGAGCCGCTCGCGCCGTTCCCGAAGTCCACGGTCTTGATCATGTGGGTGCTGGCGTCCGCGATGAACTGTGAGTAGCTCAGGCTGACCGGCGTGTTGACGTTGATCCCGGGCAGAAAGAGATACAGCACCAGCATGAGCCCGAAAGCGATGGGCCACAGCCAGAGCCGCCAGCGGGGCGGAGGCGGCGGTGCCGTGCGAACGGGTTTGTCGCCGGGGGGTGGCGGATTCGGCTGCTTGCTCATGAGTCATTTCTCCCGGTCAGGCGGCCGCCGATGGGGGCTGCGATTGGAGCTCAGGGTGGCCCTGGCATTTGGCACTCGCGGGATCTGGGTCGCCGTGACCGCGGTCTGCGGGCGGATGACCTGTTCAAGTTCCCGGCCCTCGGCCGGGACGCCGAGCAACAGTTCCAGCACGCCGCCGATGATCATGATGCCCCCGCCGATCGAGCACCCGACGAACGGGCGGAGCGGGCCGTTGGTTCTGAATACATTTCTCATCCCCCGTCGCCGGGTGATCCCCGGTCCCGCGGGGGTGGGGCGGATTGCCTATGCCAGAACCCTCCGCCTGCGACGAGCGCGTTCGCGTCTGTGGGATCCCTAGCCGCCACCCCGGCCCGGACTCCCGGGCGTATTCCGGCGGAGACTCGGTGGGGTGATCGCTAGCTACTGCCCGGGCCTGCACCAGACGACAGCGTCAGCCGGAACGGCTCGCCGATACGCCGTAGATCAGGCGCACCGGCTACAACTGTTCGGTGCTCGCCGCAGTTGCGTCTTCCATCCCGCCCGACGATGTCTTTGCCGCGAGCTGACCAGCGATGCCACAACCGCTCGGATCGGCGCGCATGTGGACTGGCCACATGGGGGTCATGACTAGGCGGCCGCCACATTGGCTGGCATCCCAGCACTCACACCAGCCTTGACGGTCCAGGTTGTCCGCCGCGTCAAGTCACCGTCTCAGAGCCACCCCCATACCTGTTCCCGGTGCCGGAAACGCTCCGCCGTGCTCCCACCTCGAAGAAGGGCTTCAAGAGACCGCGAGTGGCACTCGAGTGGCAATTTCCGATAGCGTCTTCATCGACAACACAATCGAAAAGGTAACGTGACGTGGAGCCCCCTTACGGAATCGAACCGTAGACCTTCTCCTTACCATCTATCCACGGGTTCACGCTGTAGCCAACTGCGGCGTCGCAGGCCAGGTCAGGGGCGGTCCGCTCTGCTGCAGGCCAACTTATCTGGTCATCGAATCCGGCCCGGTGACCGCCGCATCCGCCAGCGCCGTTACGCTACGTCGCTGAGCCCGCGGTCGTAGATGTCACCGGCTACTCCGATCGTCACTGGGGTCAGCCGCAACAGATGGGAGATACGGCCCGGAGGCAGCCCGCACTGGCAGATCGGGGCACTGGACCCTCCCGGCCAACGCCGCAGTCTTGTGCACCTGCCGATGTGCGCAGGTTGCCAGGTCGCGCCAACTGGTACAATATCTAGTACCAGTTGCCGAGGAGGCTCCCCGTGGCGATCACGGCCAGCGAGGCCCGCAAGAACCTGTTCCCGCTCATCGAGAAGGTCAACGACGACCGTACCCCGATCGAGATCACCTCGCGCCGCGGTGATGCCGTGCTGCTCTCCCGCGAAGACTACGAGGCCCTGGAAGAGACCGCGCACCTGCTGCGCGTCCCGGCCAACGCCAGCCGCCTGATCGAAAGCCTGCAGCAGGCCCTGTCCGGGCAGCGTGAAGAGCACGACCTGGCCCGGTGAGGCTCGTCTTCACCCCGCACGGCTGGGAGGACTACACCTACTGGCTGGCGGCCGACCGGACCATGCTCAAGCGCATCAACCGGCTCATCGATGACGCCCTCCGTGATCCCGCAGCCGGCATCGGCAAGCCAGAGCCACTGCGGCACATGCTCGCGGGCGCCTGGTCGCGGCGGATTACCGAAGAACACCGCCTCGTCTACCTCGTCGACGGCGAAGACCTCGTCATTCTGCAAGCCCGGGTCCACTACAAGTGACGCGCACATCTGCCACACACTGCGCGTGCCAGCTCGAATGCGACGTAGCGTTCTCGCGGCCCGGGCGACAGGCAAGATCTCGCCCGGCAACCGATGACGGCCTCCGGCAGGCCGGTCGCATCGGGCCGGTTCCGGGGGTTGGCCCTCGTTTCAGCATCACGCTGAGTGACGCAAGACGTCAGAGTGAGCGCTCGCCGAGCCGCCTAAGATCGCCTGCGCAGCCAAGATCGGCGAAGTCGGCGACCGCGCCGATCTGGGTGATCTGCGTGCGGCTGCGCGTGTGACCGAGGGTGGGTCGTGCGTCTGCTCCTTTCCCTTCTTTGGTGCAGCAGGATGGGCAGCGGTTACCCGGGTATTGGGTCCCAGCCGCGCAGGTGCTTTACGGACTGGCGGTATTCCCATTCGATGGCGTCTTTGAGCAGGTGGGCCAGGTGCCCGCCGGTGGTGATGCCGGCGATGTCGGCGACCCCGCGGCTCGTCCCGACCGAGACGACGAACCCCTTGTCGTGGAAGGTGAACGCCTCCAGCGGCCGGCCCTGCAGCTCCGCGTCCAGGTTGCGGGCCACCGTCTCGCCCTCCTCCAGTGCCACCTGCGCCAGCGGGGGCAGCACGTGCCCGGTGCCCGGGTCGGTCACCGAGGCGAGGTCGCCGGCGGCGTAGATCTGCGGGTGGTCCAGCACGCGCAGGTACTGGTCGACCTTGACACGGCCGTTGTGCCCGGTGGGCAGCCCCGAATCGGCCACCAGCTCGGGTGCCTTCAGCCCGCCTGCCCAGACGAACACGCCGCCCTCCACCAGCTGGCCGTCGGTGAGCCGGAAGCCCTCCTCGGTCGCGGCGGCGATCGCCGCGTTGGTGCGGACCTGGACCCCCAGGTCGGAGAGGATCTTGGTGGCCTTGCCGATCAGCTGCGGTGAGGAGCCGGCCAGGATGGTGGGGCCCGCCTCGACCAGGACCACGGCGGGGCGGTCGGGCGCCAGGCCGTGGCCGCTGGCCACCCCGGGCAGTATCTCGGCCAGTTCGCCGGCCAGCTCGACCCCGGTGGCGCCGCCGCCGCCGACCACGACGGTCGCCAGGCGGCGCTGCCGCCCGGGGTCGGTGGCGGCCGCGGCGGCGTCGAGCGCCTTGGTGACCGCCGCCCACACTTTCTCGGCGTCGCTGGCCGAATACAGCGACAGCGTGCGCTGGGCCAGGCCGGGGATGGCGAAGTCGTTGGGCCTGCTGCCCAGCGCGAGCACCAGCCGGCTCCAGCCGATCGGCCCGCCCGCGGTGAGCAGCCGCCGGCCGGCCAGGTCGAAACCGTGGATCTCGGTCTGGGCGAAGCGGACCCGGCCGGCCAGCATGTCCTGGAGCGGGATGCGCACCGCACCGGCGGCGCGGGTGCCGGCGGCGACCCGGGGCAGCTCGGTGAGCACCTGGTGGTAGTCGTGCCGGTCGACCAGGACCAGCTCCATCTTGGGGTCATGGCGCAGCTTGGCCGTCAGGCGCAAGGCGGCGTGCAGCCCGGCATAGCCCGCGCCGGCGACCACGACCGGGCCGCTGCTCCCGGAGTTGGATGCGGGCACGGCGTCCTCCATGGGTATTGTCCCCCCTTCCTCGGGAGACGGCCAGCCCCGGGCCAGGCCGAGGCTACGCCGGGCCTTACCGGCGTCAACCTCGTTCGTCCTCGCGCTGCGCGCTGCGGGCGCCTCCAGGTTGACCCCCGCCGCGGCACCGATGTTCAGCTGAACCTAGCCAAGAGGAAGCAACCCTCGGGGTGACTCTGTCCGACACGCCTGGTCTCCCTCCCGGCGGCACCCAGCACCGCGCCCGCCAAGCCCACCAGCGCTGGAATGCCTGCGCCGAGACAACACCATGACCACAACGAGCTGCAGCTGCCTACCAAACAGGACATCGAAATGCGTCGGCTCGCGGTTTGTCCAGCTGTGTGCCCGGGGCACGTCAGAACCTGAACCGGTCGCAGGAGGGAATCGTTGTGCAAGCTGTAACCGTGCAAGACCGAGCCGCTGGCGCAGCCGGGCTCACGCTATCCGACATCCCGCACCCCCACGCAGCCGAAAACGACGTGATCGTGCGCGTCTATGCGGCCGGGTTCACCCCGGGAGAGCTGGACTGGCCGGGCACGTGGACCGATCGCGCCGGCCGCGACCGAACCCCGAGCGTGCCCGGACACGAGCTGTCGGGTGTTGTCACCGAACTGGGCTACGGCACCACCGGCTTGACCGTGGGCCAGCGGGTGTTCGGGCTGGCCGACTGGACCCGCAACGGGTCGCTGGCTGAGTACACCGCGGTGGAGGCCCGCAAACTCGCCCCGCTCCCGGCCGACATCGACTACACCGTGGCCGCCGCCGTGCCCATCTCCGGGCTGACCGCCTGGCAGGGCCTCTTCGACCACGCAAGGCTAAAGACCGGCCAGACCGTCCTGATCCACGGCGCCGCGGGCGGTGTCGGGTCGATGGCGGTGCAACTCGCCCACGAGCTGGGCGCCCGGGTGATCGGCACCGGTCGCGCCGCGGACCGGGAGGCCGCCCTCGGCCTGGGCGCGGACGTATTCGTAGACCTGCAGGCCGACCGGCTGGAGGAGGCCGGCGAGGTCGACGTGGTGTTCGACGTCATCGGGGGCGAGGTCCTCGAACGCTCGGCCCCGCTGGTGCGCGCCGGTGGAACGCTGGTCACGATCATCGGCCTGCCGACGGTGCGGCCCGCCGACGGCCGGGCGATCTTCTTTGTCGTCGAGCCGGACCGGCTCCAGCTGGCGCACCTCGCCGAGCGGGTGCGGTCCGGGCGGCTGCATCCGATCATCGGGGCCGTACGGCCGCTGGCCGAGGCAACGGCCGCGTTCACGCCCGACCGCCGGATACCCGGCAAGACGATCATCCGCGTCACGGAAGGCGAATAACGGAAGGCGGGTATCTGATCGGTCGGCGGACCGGTCCCAGGCGACCTGCTCTGACAGGTAAAGCCCGAGGAGGCCGGCCCCATCGGCTGCACTGGCCCACCTGGCGATGCCGCCATCAGCACCGCGCCCGCCAAGCCCACCAGCGCTGGAATGCCTACGCCGAGACAACACCATGATCACAACGAACTACAGCTGCCGTAACAGAAGCGCGCTGATTGTCCGATTCCGGCTGATGGTCGACACGGCTGCGCGCGCTGCATGTTGACCCCGCCGCCCGGCCGTGGCAGGAGGGTGCAGGTGCCGCCGGATTACACGGTTTGACGGTGTGTGATGCGGGTTAAGGGGTGTGACGTGGGACGTCGCCGGGCCTTGGCGGCGCGAGCAGAGCAGGTGGGAACGGTGGATGGTTCCTTGTATGAGCGCCTCGGCGGAGTCGATGCCATCACGGCAGTCACCCGCGCCGCTGTAGATCGCCAGATGAAGGACGACCGCATCAACCAGAAGTACGCCAGGACCAACGTAGACCGGCTGATCAAAGAGTTCGTCGACCAGATCTGTCAGGCGACCGGCGGGCCGTGCACCTACACCGGGCGCAGCATGACGGAGGCGCATCACAACATGGGGGTGACGAACGGCGAGTTCCAGGCCTTCGTGGAAGACGTCGTCGCGATTCTGGACGGCTTCAAGGTCGGGAAAGCTGAACAGGACGAGCTCCTGAACATCCTGGCACCCCTGCAGGGAGAGATCGTCGAAGTGGATTCGGACCAGGTCGGAACCCCGCTGCCGTCCGCGTTCACACCGGCACCGGCCCTGTGAGCTGCGGCCACTTCCGCTACGGCGGCACAACAACGACCTGAGGCCGTTGTTGTGCCGGGGAGGAACGACCGGGAGAAAGGCACGCAGCGGCCAATCCCGCTCGTGATCACGAGACTGCCCGGGGAGAGCCACTCGGCCCGGTACAGCAGCCGGACCCCTAGAAACCGTCAACCATCACCTGAATCCGCCACCTCAACCATCAGTTGGACCTAGACCCTGCTGGCCGAGCTGCACGCGGCGGGCGTGCTGGACTGGTCGCGGGCGGTGATCGACGACTCACACCTGCGGGCCATGAGGGCGGCCCAAAACCGGACCGAGCCCGGTCGACCGTGCCCGAACTGGCTCGAAACATCACCTGATCACCGAAGCGCACGGCATCCCGTTGCAAGTGTCGCTGACCGGCGGCAACCGCAACGACGTCACCCAGCTCATGCCGGTGATCCAGGACATCCCGCCAGTACGCGGTCGCCGCGGGCGCCCCCGACGACGGCCGGACACGGTGTATGCCGACCGTGCCTACGACCACGACAAGTATCGCAAGCAAGTTCGGGCCGTGGGTGTCACGCCGGTCATCGCCCGGCGCGGCACCGAACACGGCTCCGGGCTGGGCCAGTACCGCTGGGTCGTCGAGCAGACGTTTGCCCCGTTGCATTGGTTCCGGCGACTGCGCATCCGTTGGGAGATCCGCGACGACATCCACGAGGCATTCCTTCGCCTGGCGTGCGCCATCATCTGCCTCCGCCGGTTGACCAGCCTGTCACCCTTGTTAGGAGTTCACCTTCCGGGCTTCCGCGGTCGGATCGACCGGATGCTCGGCCGCTCGCCCGGCGAATGCCGCAAAGGGCAGCACGCTCCAGCTTGGCGCAAGGAAGCCGACGATCAGCTCGCCGCGTACACCGACGTGCCAGCCGGCCAGAAACACCAGGCGGTCGAGCCGGTCGCCGTGTGCACTTCGGGTTCTCTCACGTCGGGTTCGAAGGATGACGCCGAAGCGCCGAAAGCGACGGGGCGAGCCGGTGCCGTCTCCCGAGCAGGACAAGGCTGAAGTCGTCCGTGCGGTACTGACCTGGCGGGAGATCGGTGTCGTCACGTCTGCGGCCGCCGAAACCGCGCGTGATCACCGCCATGCAGCCCTCCTCCTGTGGCCGGGCGGCCGCAATCCCACCGCCACCCACTTCCACTCGCTGGTGGATGCCGATGTGGTACCGGCCCATGGCGACGTCATCGTCAGCGAGGGATCCGGTGATGAGGTTCTCCGCGGTGAGGACGTAGTCGCCCACAAACCGGTGTCAGCCAACTGCCCCCCCGCTGAGGCCTGGTCCGGCCAGCAGTTGTCTCGTTACAGCGATTAACTGTAACGAAACTATGAGGCAGGGCATTGATGCCCGCCTCGCCACGCTGACGACGCTCGCGAAGGCCGGGCAGGCCTCATGGTGCAGCGGGGGGGACTGGATACAGGGAGGTGCCTGATGAAGGCGATTGTGGTGACGGATGAGGCTGCGGGAACGGCCGGGATGACGCTGGTGGAGCGGCCCGAGCCGGAACCGGCGATAAACGACGTCGTCGTTGAGGTTCATGCGTCGGGATTCGTCCCGACCGAGCTGACGTGGCCCTCGACCTGGACCGATCGCCGCGGCCGTGACCGAACGCCGTCGATCCCCGGGCACGAGCTGGCCGGAGTGGTCACCGCCCTCGGCTATGGCACGACGGGGCTGTCGGTGGGACAGCGGGTGTTCGGCCTCACGGACTGGCATCGCGACGGGACCCTGGCGGAGTATGTGGCCGTCGAGGCGCGCAACCTCGCGCCGCTGCCGGGCGACGTCGACTTCACGGCGGGCGCGAGCCTGCCGATTTCGGGGCTGACCGCGTGGCAGGGACTGTTCGAGCATGGCCGCCTTCAGTCGGGGCAGAGCGTCCTCGTGCACGGCGCGGCCGGCGCAGTCGGGTCGATGGTGACGCAGCTCGCGCGTGAGTTCGGCGCCTACGTCATCGGCACCGGACGCGCCGCCGACCGTCAGAAGACGCTCGACTTCGGCGATGGAGTTCGTCGACCTTGACAACGACGCGCTGGAAGACGTCGGCGGCGTCGACCTGGTGTTCGATGTCATCGGCGGCGACATCCAGCAGCGGTCCGCGGGTCTGGTTCGAGCCGGGGGAACGCTGGTGTCCGTCGTCGGACCGACCGAGGCGCGGCCCGCCGACGGCCTGGCGGTCGATTTCGTTGTCGAGTCCGATCGTGCCCAACTGGGTGAGGTCGTGCAGCGGGTGCGGGACGGACGGCTGCGGACGAACATCGGCAACGTCGCGACCCTCGACGATGCCGTCGCCGCCCTCAACCCGACCGAGCGACGCAAGGGGAAGACGATCATCAGCGTTCGTCCATAAGGACTCGGGGACAGCGACCGGTCCTGCCCTCCTCGTGGATCAGCGTCAGCCGCGGGGCCAGGCGGTGAGGGGCCGATTGGTCCGCCGCGGATTCGGGATACCAAGCTGAACGGGTGACCATCCGCCTCATCCCCGTCAGTGAGCCTTTTCCAGGCTGGGTGCGGGGGCGGGTGGTTGAAGTGGGGGTCGGTGTCCGGACGTGAAGAAGCTCCTGGTAGACCGGTTCACGACCAAGATCGCCTGTCCGACCGGGAGCTACCGCGTGCTGGTCTGAAAGCACCAGTCTTGAAGGACCGTCTGTCACCGACATCCTGAGTGTGACCGATCTGGTCCCGCCTGCGGGGTTGCGCAAAAGCGAGACGGGCTGGCCTACGCGCCCTAACTGGCGAATCTGCGCGCGCGTGGTAAGCAGCGCTCGGGGCCGGGGGAGAAGCGAATATTCGGCGCCCACGCACCGCTGCCACCGTCCGGTGGCTGCTCACCCTCTGTCAGCAGCAGCTGGGCCGGGCCGGAAGGTACAACTTGTCCGCGATGTGCCCAGAGCCCCGGTCGGCGATCACGGCCACGCATCCAGCACTGCGTCCAAGCGGCAGCGTAAGCGGAACCCAGCGCTCGTGCCGCGGCAAAACTTATCTGGTCTACGGGCATTTATCTGGTCTGCGGACGCTGTAGCTACGGCGACCAGGGCCCTCGCCGAACGTTGCAGCACGTCAGAGCGAGGGCGGCGATTACGGCGGGGTAGACCATCCCCTTTTCCGCAACCGGGTCAAACAACCCCGCCGCCAAACCGGCACAGAACAGCAAATCCCCAGGTCAGGAGGACTATGCGGAGCCCCCTTACGGAATCGAACCGTAGACCTTCTCCTTACCATAGACAACCAGCAGGTCCCTGTAACGGCCGCAGACGCTTTGAGCAGGCCATACGCTGGCTCACGCCAGCAGTCGCTAGCTATGACAAGCCCTCGCTGACAGTGTTCTGCCCCCCAATCTGCCCCCGTAATGATCTTCTGATAAACGCGGTAGTAGTGTCGTCACAGTTATCGGAGGGGTCAGTCGCGGACGTAGCGGCCGGGCGCGGGGCCGAGGACGCTGTGACCTTCGTTGCCGAGGTGTTGCGCGGCCGGGCGCTGGTCGCCGGCTCGTTGGGTGGCCCAGTCGGCCCACGGCTGCCACCAACTGCCCTGGTGCTTCTGGGCGCCGGCCAGCCAGGCGTCCGGGTCGGGCCCGGGCGGCCCGCCGGTCCAGTAGTGCGCCTTGGCGTTGCCGGGCGGGTTGACCAGGCTTGCGATGTGCCCGGAGTGGCTGAGCACGAACGTGCTGTCACCGCCGAGGAGCTGGGTGGTGCGGTAGCAGCCCCTCCAGGGGGTGAGGTGGTCGGCGACCGCGCCGGTGACGAAGATAGGCACGGTGATGTGCTGAAGCTGCAGCGGGGTGCCGAGCACGGTCATCGCGCCGGGCACAGCGAGCAGGTTGTCCTCGAAAATGTCGAGGAACTGGCAGTGCAGCGCGCCGGGCAGGTTGGTGCCGTCGGCGTTCCAGGCGAGGATGTCGAAGGCCGGCGGCCGTTCTCCCATCAGGTAGTTGTTGACCCAGTAGTTGAAGATTAGGTCGTTCGGGCGCATCCAGCTGAACGCGGCGCCCATCTGCCGGCTGGTGACGATGCCCGTGCGGCGGGACCGATGCCGGGCGAGCCCGAGCAACGGGCGGCTGGAGAACGCGGAGATCGGCGCAGGCTCGCCGAAGTCGAGCAGGGTGACCGCGTACGACATGCTGTGCATCCGGTCGTCGCCGATAGCGGTCAGGTGGTTGAGCAGCGTGGTGGTGATGATGCCGCCGGCGCAGAACCCAATCACGTTGACGTCGTCGCTGCCGCTGATCTCCCGCACGCTGTCGAGCGCGGCCGAGACGCGGGCCGCATAGGTGTCCAGGTCCCAGTCGCCCTGTTCGGCGGTCGGGTTCCGCCAGGACATCATGAAGGTCTGCAGGCCGCGACTCACCGCGTACTCGACGAAGCTGCGGCCTGGGGCGAGGTCGAGGAAGTAGAACCGCCCGATCGGCGGCGGCACCACCAACACCGGCCGCTCGTACACCGTCTCGGTATTCGGCGAGTACTGCAGCAGCTCCGCCACGGCGTCCCGGGCGACGACGGCGCCGGGCGTAACGGCGAGATCGCGGCCCACCTCGAACGCGTCCCGCTCCACCATTGACGGCATGCCACCGTTGTGGCGCAGGTCCGAGATGTAGTTATGCGCGCCGCGCACAAGGCTCATCCCGCCGGTGTCGAACGCCCGCTTGATCGCCGCGGGGTTGGTGACGACGAAGTTGGTCGGTGCCCACGCGCTGGTCAGGACATCGACAGCGAAGCGTACGCGTTCTGCGCGTGCGCCGTCCCCCAGGCCCTCGGCGATCCGTTGCAGCGCGGCCGCCGAGGCGAGATAAGTTTGCGCGATTCGGTTGAAGACGGGATTGGACGTCCACGCCGGATCGGCGAAGCGCCGATCATTTCTTGCCGACGCCTCCTCGGACCTGCCCAACGTGATTCGCCCGACCACGACTGCCAGCCGCGCGAGCTCGGCAGAGATGGCGTAGCTGTGATCCGCGGCCGCCGCCAGACCATCGAGTTGGTTCACAGGGACCTCGCAATGATCTCGCGCATGATCTCCGACGTGCCCCCATAGATGCGCTGGACCCGGGCATCGGTATAGAGCCGGCTGATCTCGTACTCGCGCATGAAGCCGTAACCGCCGAAGAACTGCAGGCAGCTGTCCACGAGGCGGCCTTGCATCTCGGTCACCCAGAGCTTGGCGATCGAAGCTCTTTCGGTGGTCAGGGAGCCGTCCGTCAGGGCGGCGAGGCATTGGTCGACGTAGGCCCAGCCGACGGAGAGGCCGGCCTTCAGATCGGCGAGCGAGAACCTGGTGTTCTGCATGCGGCTGATGGTCTTGCCGAACGCCGTACGCGTCTTGACGTAGTCCACGGTGATGTCGAAAGCCTTCTGCGCGGCCGCGATGGACGCGACGGCGATGATCAGGCGCTCCTGTGGGAGCTCGCGCATCATGTACTCCATGGCCCGGCCCTCCTCGCCGAGCAGGTTGCCGGCCGGGACGCGCACGTCGGCGAACGACAGCTCGGATGTGTCCGAGGAGTGGTGTCCGAGCTTGCGGAGGTTGCGGCCGCGGGTGAAGCCGGGCCGATCCGCCTCGACCAGGAACAAGCTCATGCCACCCGGCCCGGCGGACGGGGCGGTGCGGGCGGCAACCACCGCGATGTCACAGTGCTGGCCGTTGGAGATGAACGTCTTCTGCCCGTTGAGAACGTACTCGTCACCGTCGCGCACCGCCCGGGTGAGCAGGCCCCGCAGGTCGCTGCCGGCCGACGGCTCGCTCAGTGCGATGGAGCAGACTGCCTCACCTGACAGCATGCGCGGCAGCCAGGTCTTCCGGATCGCCTCGCTGCCGAAGTCCAGGATGTAGCCGCAGGCAACGTCGCTGTGCGCAGTGAAGTTGCCGGTGGGCCCGGCGTACCCGGCATAAGAGCATTCTTCGATAAGCACCGCGTTGAAGCGGAAGTCGCCGGTCCCGCCATACTCCTCGGGCAGCTGCGGGCAGAGCATCCCGGCCTGGCCGGCCTTCGACCACAGGCCGCGGTCGACGATCTCCGCTTCCTCCCAGGCCTGGAAGTGCGGGGCGATCTCGCGGTCGAGGAACCGGCGCACGGAGGCGCGAAAGTCCTTGTGGTCCTGGTCGTAGACGGGTCGGTGGCCGATCACCAGGCCTCCTGATCCACCGATGTCGGGGTTGTCCCGACGCGACCGGCGTCGGTCCTGTCGAAGAACTGCTGCGAGCGTTCCCGGATGGCCTGGTTGTCACCGCAGATGGCATAACCCAGAAGGGCTTCGAGCTTGAGCTGGTCATCGAGAGGCCGGCCGATGACTTCGAAGATAGTTTCCTTGGCGGACTCCACCGCTTGCCGGTCGTTGCGCAGGATGCGGGCGACGAGGTCGTCTGTGACGGACATGAGGTCCTCGTGCGGTACGACGCGCGAGACCATGTTGACCTGGAGCGCTCGCCGAGCGTCGATCGGTTCGCCCGTCAGCTCCATCTCCAAGGCGATCCCGGCACCGCAGATGTTGACCAGCCGGACGATGCCGCCGTCGGCGGGATGCATCCCGCGCCGCAGCTCGAACGAGCCGAACTGGGCCTTCTCAGAGGCGATGCGAATATCGCAGGCCAGGGCCAGCTCGAGGCCACCGCCGAGAACCCAGCCGTTGAGCGCCGCCACGACGGGCTTGTAGATGCGGTGCTGGCCGCGAGTGATCCCCCCGGCGAACCCGTCCGGCAGCTTGTTGCGGGCGAGCATCGGGCCGACGTTGTCCCACTCCGGCACGTGCGTCTTGAGGTCTGCACCGGCACAGAACGCGTCCCCGGTGCCGGTGAGGACAGCGACCCGAAGGTCGCGGTCGCCATCGAAGTCCGTCCAGATCGCCCGCAACGCCTCGTGCGTCTCGATGTCGATGGCGTTCTTCACCTCCGGCCGATTCAACCGGATGTAGGCGACGGGTCCTCGCTTCTGATAAATGACCTTCGGCATCAGGCACGCTCTCTCGATGGCAGGACGGCGGCGGCAGTCACAGGGACTCGATCGCGGTGAGGATCTCCGGCAGGGTTGACCAGTGGAAGCCCGTGAACGGCACGTTGTTGTGCACGGGCTGGAGTTCCCACCAGCCGCGGCGCGCGTTGGGTGCCCCGCCGTCGATACGGATACAGGAGCCCGTGACGAAGCTGGCTGCGGGCGAGAGCAAGTAGACGATGGCTGAGGACACCTCCGCCTCCGTCCCGAAACGCTGGAGCGGGATTCCCGGAGTGACTTCGTTCTGGATGAATGCGCGGTCCTTGTCGTCGTAGGTGTCCAGCCCGCTGGAGGCGATGGATCCCGGCGCGACGGTGTTCACCCGCACACCGGACTCGGCCCACTCGGTGGCGGCGCACTCGCTCAACGTCAGCATGCCGCCGCGGGCCGCGGCCGAGTGGGAGAAGTTGGGCCACCCGTGCCAGATGTCGGCGATCATGTTGACGATCGACCCGCCATGGTGCCTCATCCAGCGGTTGTAGACCTCGCGCATGACGATGAAGCCCCCGGTGAGGTTGTTGCGCACGACGGCCTCGAACCCCTTGGTGGAGATGTCCTTCAACGGAGACCGGTACTGACCGCCCGCGTTGTTGACCAGCCCGTCGATCCTTCCGCGCTCGGACAAGACAGCTTCGATGACGGCGATCACGCCGGCCTCGTCACGGATGTCGCACACGTGCGTCGACGCCGAGCCGCCGTCCTCATCAATCTCGGACCGGACGCGGTCGAGCTTTGCCGCGGTGCGCCCGACGATGGCCACATGCGCCCCGAGTGAGGTCAGCTCGTGCGCGACACAGCGCCCGATGCCGCTACCGCCGCCCGTGATCACGATGGTGCCGCCCTCGAACAGGCCGGCAGCGAAGGTGGATCGGTAGGACATGCCGCTCACGCTCCTGGGGTGGCCTGGTAGCGGTCGCGCAGCGCGAATTTCTGGATCTTGCCGGTCGCGGTGAGCGGAAGGTCCTCGACGAACTCGATCCGCTCGGGCACTTTCCAGACGGCGATCTTCCGCTCGGCGGTCAGGAAGTCGTACAACTCCTCGTGCGTGATCCTCACCCCGTCGCGGGGCACGATGACCGCGCAGGCGCGCTCACCGACGACTGGGTCCGCCAGCCCGACGAGCGCAACGTTGGCGATGGCCGGATGCTGCAGCATCGCCTCCTCGACCTCGCGAGCGCTGATGTTGAAGCCGCCACGAATGATGATGTCCTTGAGCCGGCCGGTCACCCGCAGGTAGCCGTGGTCGTCCAGCCGACCCAGGTCACCTGTGCGCCACCATCCGCCGGAATCGGTCGCTGCCGCGGTGAGGTCAGGCCGGTTCCAGTACTGCATCAGGAGTCCGGGGCCCCGGTAGCGGATCTCGCCGTCGGAGCCGGCTGGCACCTCATTCTCATCGAGGTCCACAATGCGGATCTGGACGCCCGGCACCGGAGCACCATCGGAAGAGGCGACACGCTCGATCGGGTCCTCGGGACGGCAGACGGTTGCCATCATCACCTCGCTGGATCCGTAAGCGCTGACGAGCCGGCAGCCGGCGAACCGAGCGGCTGCTTCCTCCACGAGCGCCGCGGGAATCGGGGCACCGGCGGTCAGCCAGAACCGCAGCCGCGACACGTCGTGCAGCCCGGGATCGAACGCGTCCAGCATCATCCGGATGAACGGAGCCGGACTCGCCGTGCCCGTGCACTGGTGGGCGCCGATGCGTTCGAGCGCGACCTTTGGGTCGAAGACGTCGAGCAGTTCTACTGAGGCGCCGGCGATGGCCGGGGCCATCACCCCCAGCGTGAGCCCCAGCGCGTGGGTCACCGGCGAAGGCATGAACATCACGTCGTCGCGGCCAAGGTTCAGCGCCTGCACGGCCTGCCTGGGCAGGAAGGAACTGGAGTTCCACGTGTGCAGGCAGCCCTTGGGCCGCGCCTCGGTGCCGGAGCTATAGAGGATCAGGTGCGGTTCGTCGGGCGACGCCACCGGCGGCAGGTCGCCTGCGCCCTGGGAGCCGGCCAACAGCTCGTCTAGCGCCACCGCACCATCTCGGGCCTGCGCGCGGACAACGACCCGGAAGCCGAGGCCGGGGACCGCCGTCGCGACGCTGCCCGCCATGGACGCGTGGTCGAAACCGCGGAACTCCCCGCAGGTCACCAGTCCAACGGCGCTGGCGTTCTCGACGATGAACCGGACCTCGGCCTCGCGATATACCGGCACGATGGGGATCATCAGGGCACCGAGCCGCGCGCAGGCCGCGTAGACGAGGAAGTACTCGCTCCAGTTGGGCAGCTGCACCGCGACGCGCTGTCCTGGCTTCACCCCGAGCCCGCCGAGGGCCACTGCAAGGTTCCAGGCCGCCTCGCGGAACTCACCGTAGGTGAACTGCCTCACGCCGTCCGACAGGAACTGATGGTCCGGGTCGTCGTCCGCCCATCGGTCGACGTAGTGAGGCAGGGAGGTGTCGCCCCAGTAGCCGTGCGCGCGGAACTCCGCCGCTCGCCGGAGCTGGTCGTTAGACGGCTCAGCGCTCATGGTTATGACGGCTCCCTGGCTCACGGCGCGCACTTCACCCTAGGGCCCCGAGTTTATCGATAACTATTGACAATGTATATAGGTCAGACCAAATCTTCGTCGATCTCGTCACGGTGCTCCTGACTTGTGGGCGCACCCTCGAGCTAGCGGCGCGCTCGCGGCGAAGCAAGCTCCGGTTCTCCTCGGGGGAGGTGGCCGAGCTGGCGTCGGCGAGCCCACGCCAACACCCTGGCCGGGCCGCGCCACTGCCGATCCGGATCAGACGGCCCTTGACTGAGCATATTGGTCTAACCATTATTAGGGTTGATCAGCACGCATCTCGTGCGAGATGCCTGTCAAGATTTGGATGCAAGGAGCCTATGGTGAAGATCGAACCGACACGCCTCGGCTTCCCCAGCGCCGGGGGAGTCACCATCGCGGCGTACCGCTGGGATCCGGTTGGCCGGCCTCGTGCCATCGCCCAGATCACGCACGGAGTGGGCGAGCACACCCTGCGCTACCGTCCGTTGGCCGAGGCGCTGGCCTCGCGCGGCTACGTCGTGTACGCCCATGACCATCGCGGCCACGGCGCGACGTTGACGCCGGACGCCGAGCCCGGAGCGATCGGCGAAGCCGGGTGGGCCGAACTGGTCGCCGACATCGACCGGATGGGGGAGCGGGCGCGGAAGGCGCACCCGGCGCTCAAGCTCGGCCTTGTGGCCCACAGCCTCGGCTCGTTCGCCGCCCAGCAGTTCCTCCTCGACCACAGCGCGGACGTCGACGCCGTCGTCCTATCCGGTACTGCGGTCATCGACCTGCTGGAACCGGCGATGAACCTGGACACTCCCATGGACCTGGCGCTTTTCAACACGGCCTTCCAGCCACAGCGGACCGACTTCGACTGGCTGAGCCGCGACGAGCACCAGGTGGACCTGTACCTGGCTGACCCGCTGTGCGGCTTTGGCCTCGACGTCGCGGGAACGAAGGCGATGTTCGCTGCCGCACGGCAGCTGGCCGACCCCCGGCGCGTCGAGACGATGCGCGACGACCTGCCCGTGTACATCACGGTCGGCGACCTCGACCCGGTCAACAGCGGACTCGCACTCGTCGACGCACTCGTCGGGCGCTATCGCAAGGCCGGGCTCACCGACATCACCGTGAAGGCGTACGAGGGCGCACGGCACGAGGTGTTCAACGAGACCAACCGAGACGAGGTCATCGACGACGTGCTGGCGTGGCTCGGCAGCAAGCTGCTCTGAGCTACGGCGCCGGCCGGTCCAGGTAGACGGTCTTCAGCACCTGGTACCCGTGCATGCCCTCCGGCCCGAGCTCGCGGCCTATGCCACTCGCCCTGATGCCGCCGAACGGCGCGGTCGGGTCGTTGACGTAGGCGTTGATCCCGATCGTGCCGGAGCTGACCCTCCGCGCGACCGCTTCGCCGCGGTCCGGGTCGGTCGTCCACACGGTGCCGCCCAGTCCGTAGTCGCTGGCGTTCGCGATCGCGATCGCCTCCTCGTCGGAGGAGTACGGAATCACCGACAGCACAGGACCGAAGATCTCCTCCTGGGCGATGGTGTGCTTGTTGTCGACCTCCGAGAACACTGTCGGCTCGACGAACCAGCCGCGGTCCAGATCCTTAGGCCGGCCGCCGCCCGTGGTCAGGCGGGCACCGTCGCTCAAGCCCTTCGCGATGTAGGACTCCACCCGGTCGCGCTGCCGCGACGAGACCAGCGGACCGATCTGGGTCGCCGGATCCATCGGATCCCCCAGCCGGAGCGAGGTGACCAGCCCGGTGAGGGTGTCGACCACGTCGTCGTACCGTGATCGGGGCGCGAGGACCCGGGTGCCGAGCCAGCAGATCTGGCCGTTGTTCAGCAGCGTGGCGGCGAAGAAGCTCTCGATGTTCGCCTGCAGGTCGGCGTCGTCGAGGACGATCGCGGCCGACTTGCCGCCGAGCTCGAGCGTCACCGGCCGCAGCAGTCGGCCGCACGTTTGCGCGATCGCCCGGCCCGCCGCGGTGGAGCCGGTGAATGAAACCTTGTCCACCTGGGGGTGCGAGACCAAGTAGGCGCCGAGCTCACGGCCGCCGGGTACGACGCTGAGCACGCCCTCGGGCAGCCCGGCCTCTGCTGCCGCTTCGCTCATCAGCATCGCGTCGAGCACGGTCTCCGGAGCCGGTTTGAGGAGGACGGTGCAGCCGACCGCCAGCGCCGGAGCGATCTTCAGGAAGGAGATAGCCTGTGGCACGTTCCAGGGCACGATCGCTGCGACGACCCCGATCGGCTCGCGGATCACCAGCGAGCTGCCGCCCAGCATGCCTGGCCGGACCTCTTCCCGGGGCGTGCTGGTGATCAGCCCCGCGTAGTAACGCAGCAGCAGCGGCGGGAACTGACCCTCGAACTGTTGCGCCAGCCAGATCGGCATCCCGTTCTGCATGGTGACCCGGCGCTCGGTCTCCCCTGCGCGCTTCTCGAGCGCCGCCGCGAAACGTTCCAGGACCTCGGCGCGGAGCGCCGGATCCCACCGTGACCAGCCCTGCGGATCGTCGAACGCCTTTCGCGCCGCGGCGGCCGCGGCGTCGATGTCGGCCTCGCTGCCCTCCGGGACCAGCCCGACGTGTTCCTCGGTGGCGGCCGAGTGCACGGCGATGGTGTTCGACGTCGCCGGCCGGGTCCAGCTGCCGCCGATGTAGAGCTCGTCGTACTCGGTGATCGTCATGCCGGGCTCCTCACAGCTCAGTCGTGCACGAGCACGATCTTGACGGCGTCGCCCCGGTGCTGCGCGGCGACGGCTTCGTTGATGTCGGCGAACGGCATCGTGGTGATCAGCTTGTCGAACGGGAACCGGCCCGCCCGGTGCAGATCGATCAGCTGCGGGATGAACACGTCGGGGACGCTGTCGCCCTCGACGATCCCGGTGATGGTCACCCCGAGGAGCTGGGCCTGGATCAGGTTGACGGGCAGCGCGGCCGCCGGATCGGACGGAACACCGATGATCCCGAGCGTGCCGCGCTGAGCGAGTGACTGCATCGCCTGCTCCAGGACGCCGACGATGCCGGTGGTGTCGATCGCGTAGTCCACTCCCGAGCCGATGATCGCCCGGACCTGCTCGGCCAGGGGACCGTCGGCCGGGTCGATCGCGTGTGTGGCGCCGAGCGCGGTGGCGAGCTCCCGGCGCTGTTCGAGCGGCTCGACCACGACGATCGTGCTGAGCTCGCGCAGCGCGGCGGCCAGCAGCGCCGACAGGCCGACCGAGCCGCCGCCCAGGATCAACAGCGACGAACCGCGCTGGCAGTTCAGCGAGTTCAGCACCGCGCCCGCGCCCGTCTGGACGCCGCAGCCTAGCGGCCCTACCAGGGCCAGCGGCGCGTCGTCCGGCACCTTCACCACGTTTCGCTCGTGGGCGATCGCGTGGGTGGCGAACGACGACTGGCCGAAGAACTCCGAACCCAGCGGGGCGTCCCCGAGGTGCAGCGTGCTGCTTCCGTCGCGCCGGGCGCCGGCGAAGTTGAGGGCCATGAACTCCCGGCAGTACGACGGCTCGCCCTTGCGGCACTGGACGCACTGCCCGCAGCTGTTGAACGTCAGCGCGACCCGGTCGCCGCGGCGGACCTTGGTGACGTCCGGTCCTACGTCGACGACGACACCGCTCCCCTCGTGCCCGAAAACGCCGGGCAGCGGGAACGGCAGGTGGCCGTCCCGTGCGGCGAGATCGGTGTGACACAAGCCGGCCCCCGCGATCTCGACGACGATCCCGTCCGCCGCCGGGCCGTCCAGTGTGACGGTCTCGAGGGAGAACGGGCCGCCGACGTTCGTGACCACTGCCGCAGTGATCTCCATGGATGCTCCTTCGATCGGGACGGCTGCGATCAGCCGTTGGTATCGGGGACCTGGACCCGTACGCCGTCACAGCCGTCGGTGACGATCAGCTGGCAGGACAGCCGGGAGTTCGGTTGCACGCCGTCGGCGAACTCAAGCAGCTCGCGCTCCTCGTCCGACGCATCGTCGAACCATTTCCGTGATGCGTCGTCGAGGTACACCTGGCAGGTCGCGCACGAGCAACTCCCGCCGCACTCGGCGACGATGCCGGGCAGGTTGTTGCGGACGGACCCGTCCATCACGCTCTGCCCGGCCGGCACGTCGATCTCGCGCACGGATCCGTCAGGCAGCTGATAGGTCACGGTGGGCATCGGTGACTCCGTCGGTTGGCCGCCCAGCGGCCGGGCGGCGAGGTGGTCCGGTGGCGATGGCGGCGCGCAACGGCAGGCCGACGTCGGCCAGCCGGCTCGGGTCGATCGGCCGGCGCGAGGCGATGAGGCTCTTGCCCGCCATGAAATCGGCCGGCGCGTTCGCCGTCTCGACGGCGGCGACCACCCCGTTGTCGTGGTGGAACAGCGCGAAGTGTCCCGACGAGGTATCCCCGCGGCGTACGACCTCACGCCCGGCTGTCACGACCCCGCCGATCTTCAGCTTCATGTCGAACTGGTCCGACCAGAACCAGGGCACCTCGGCAGCCGGCGGCTCCTGACCCAGGATGACGGCGCTGGCCCGTCGTGCCTGCTCGGCCACACTCTGGATGCTTTCCAGCCGCATCAGGCCGTCCACACCGGTGACCGGCCGCCGGGTGACGTCCCCGATGGCGAATACGGCCGGATCGCTGGTCCGTCCTCGGTCGTCGACCACGATGCCCCGGGCGCACTCCAGCCGGGCGGCCACGGCGAGCTCGTCGCGGGGCACCGCGCCGACGCCGACCACGACGACGTCGCACGGGAGCTCCGTGCCGTCGCTGAGGACGACGGCTCGCACCTGGCCAGCACCGCCCTTCAGCCGCCGCACCTCGGCTCCGGTGATGATCGTCGTTCCGCGCTCGCGGTGGTAGGACGCCAAGATGCCGGAAAGCTCGGGGCTCGCGACCCGGGCGAGCACGCGGTGCTCGCGCTCGACGATGGTCACGTCGATGCCGCTGGCCCGTGCAGCGGCCGCGACCTCCATCCCGATGTAGCCGCCGCCGATGATCACCACACGGCGATCCTGGGTGAGGTGTTTCCGCAGCGTGCGTGCGTCGTCGAGGGTCCGGAGCGTGACGACTCCGCCGAGGTCGGAGCCCGGCACCGGCAACGCCCGTGGCGCAGCGCCGGTGGCGAGCACCAGCACGTCGTAGGCACAGAGGTCCCGGTCCCTAGTGCCGACCCGGCGGCCGGCCAGGTCGATCCACGAGACGCGCTCACCGAGCCGCAGCGTGATGCCCTGCTCGGCGTAGAACGGCGCCGGTCGCAGCCACTGCTCGAGTTCGCCCTCGACGAGCTTTTTCGACAGCGGCGGCCGCTGGTACGGCAGGTCCACCTCGTCGCCGATCACTACGATCTCTCCGCGATGCCGGCCCTGCCGCAGCAGCGCGGCCAGCGTGGCACCCGCGTGGCCGCCGCCGACGACCACGACCCGCGGGCTCACGCCAGCTCCAGCCGCACCGGCAGGTTCCGCAGCCCACCCACGAAGTTGGTCTGCACGACCTTCCGTTCACCGGCCAGCTCGATCCCTTTGATCCGCGGCAGCAGCTCCTCGAAGAGGATGCGGAGCTCGAGCTTGGCCAGGTGCTGACCTATGCACATGTGCGGCCCGTAGCCGAAAGCGATGTGCTTATTGGGTCGCCGCTGCAGCCGGAAGGTGTCCGGGTCGTCGAACACGTCGGGGTCCCTGTTCGCCGACTGGTAAAGCAGCATGAACCGGTCGCCCTCGCTGATCGCCTGTCCGCGCAAGGTGTAGTCCTGCGTGGCGCGGCGGGTGAAGTGCTTGACCGGGGATGACCACCGGAGGCCCTCGTTAACGAGGTCGGGGATCAGCGCTGGGTCCTGCTGCACCGCTGCCAGCTGGTCCGGGTGGAGCGCCAGTTGCTCGATCGTGCCGGCCATGGTGCTCGACGTGGTGTCGTGCCCGGCGGTGGCGATGGCGATGAACCAGCCGTACGCGAACGTGTTGGGATAGTACTCCCCGGACTCGGTCCTGGCCGAGGCGATGATCGTCGCGAGGTCGTTGCGCGGCGTCTGGCGGCGGTCCGCCACCAGGACGTCGAAGTAGGCGTAGAAGTCCTGGATGGCTGCCGCCCACTGCCGCGCGGCTGCTTCCGGTGTGAGCTGATCCACGTCCGCGCGCTGCGCGTCAGGGTCGGCCGTGCCGAAGAACTCCTGGGTGAGCGCCATCATGCGGGGCTCGTCCGCTTCGGGTACGCCGAACAGCGTCATGATGACGTGCAGTGGGTAAAACAGCGCGAACTGCTGTACGAAGTCGAGGTCGTTGGTGCCGGCCCGCAGGTACCTGCCGATCGCTTCCCGGGCCAGCGACCGGATGGCGTCCTCCCACTTCTTGAGGTTCGCCGGCCGGAACCAGGCGGCCGCGATGTCTCTCACCGCCGTGTGCTCCGGCGGGTCCAGGTACGTGATGGTGTCCAGGATGCGCAGGCTTCCGCCGGTCAGTTTGCTGGTGAACTCGTCACCCGCCCGGTTCTGCAGGATCGGGTTGTGCGAGCCCGGCTGCGCGCCGCCGCCGCTGGTGAAGACGTGCGGCTGGCGCTCGATCTCCATGATGTCGGCGTGCTTGCTGACCAGCCAGATCGGGTCGTACCCATCGACGGTGACCTGGCCGAGCGGGTTGTTGTCGCGCAGCCAGCGGTACGCCTCGAACAGCAGGCCGTCGTCCCGGTGCCCTTCGGGCAGGACGATCTGGCGCGCCACCTCGTCAGGCGTCGTAGGGGCTGTCGCGCTCTCGACTGTGGTCATGGTCCAATTGTTGGGCCAAAATTGGCCGAACACATCTCCCCAGAGGGGGAGATTTCTGCCCCTCAGTGCGTGAGCTGGTGGTAGCGCGCGGCCGCCTCGGCGCGGTTCCCCGCACCGAGCTTGCGGAGCAGGTGCTTGACGTGGGTCTTCACCGTGCCGACCGAGATGAACAGCATCGAGGCGATCTGCACGTTCGACCGGCCATCCGCCAGGTGCGACAGGACTTCCAGCTCGCGCCGCGTCAGCTCGGCCAGCGGACCGCTCAACGGGAACGGGCGGGCCGGTCTCGCGGCGATAGCCGGCAACACCGGACCGAGGACGTCGGCATCGACAAAGCCGTCAATGAGCTCGCGCACCGATCGCGCCTGCTCCTCGAGCCGGCGCTTGAGGACGGCCAGCTGTTCACGGCAGACTGTTCGCTCGAAAACGAACCCCAGCCCTTCGGCGAAGAGCCCGAGCAGGTCTCGATCGAGCTCGGTCAGCGGCGCCGCCGTCGCACCCCCGTCGGCATGCAACAGGCCAATGACCTCACCCCCGGCGACCAGCGGTGCCGAGACGTAGTCCCGTGTGTTCGTCAGGGTCTTGAGCTCCGGATGCACCCGAGGGTTGTGCTGCGCGTCGGGGACGAGGATCGCGGCACGCCGGCCGACCACGTCGCTCTCCGGCCAGCCCGGGTCGACCCGGCCCGGTGCGGCCTGGCCGACGCGCACCATGGCGTCGGCCAGCGTCGCATCGTCGGCGGCGAAGGCCGACCTGGCGACCCAGATCGGCCCGCGCAAGCGCGACAGCATGACTCGGTTGAAGCCGAGACCGTGCACGACGAGTGGCACCAGATCGACAAGCTGCGCGACCGAGTCCACCGACCGCAGCCGCTGCAGGCCTGCGTGGACGTCCGTTACGCTGGCCGCCCGCCGGGCGAGCTCGGCGTCCTTCAGGGCGGCTCGGGCATCGCCGAGCTGCAGCAGGACGACCGCGAGCTCGGCCCCGGCGCCGCCGTCGGAGCTGGGGCCGCGCCGGGAGATCCGCCGCAGGACGACGCTTTCCGCGGCGCGCAGGGAGTCGTCCGCGGATCGCAGGTCGAACGCCGTCACGCCGCAGGTCAGGCCGCCCTCGTTCGTGATCGTCGCGACGGCACCAAGGAGCTTGCGGGCTCTCCGCAGCAGAAGCAGGGCGGGCTCCGCGTCGCGGCCGTCCGGCAGGTCGCCGTTCGCGAGACTGGTCATCGGCTCACCTCCGGCTGCGAAGCGCCGCCGTCAATCGGTACTACGATAGAATGGTTAGACCGAAAGGCGCAATGTTCTCCGGCCTCGCCGCCGATTCGAAGGATGTGACCGTGGCGCCGACTCCCTGGAGCTGATGTCGGCGCCGCCGCTGGCCAACCCGTCGCGGAACCTGCACGGCGGTATCTCACTGTGCGTCTCGGAGTGGCTGGGCGCGAGGGCTCTCGGTCGTTTCGCCGGGCCCTTGACCACCGCATCCGTGCACATCGCCTATGTCCGGTCCGTCCCGATCGGCCACCGGGTGAGGTACACAACGGACGTCGTGCACACCGGACGCACCCTCGGCGTCGCGCACGTCGTCGGCAGCAACGAAGCCGGCAAGGCCTGCACTGTCGCCGCCGTCATCACCCACTGACCGGGCGGAGCCGGCCCGGCCGCCCTAGGCCGGCCGTCCGGCGGCCGAGCCCTCACGCCACCGGCGCGAACTCCGCTTGCAGCAGGCGCCGCACCTCGGCTGCCAGGTCGATCCCGTGGTGGACGGAGTCGGCGACCGTGACGAGCGTCAGGTGCCCCGCACCCGCCTCGACGTACGGTGCTAGCCTCGCGGCGACCTGCTCGGGCGTCCCGGCCGCCGTGACGTGCTGGAACTTCTCCGCCGGCAAGTTGTACAGCGCTTCCAGCCGGTGAACGAGACGCTCCCGGGCGCGGGCGCCGTCGGCGTCCAGGCCGCACCACAGGCTCAGCCCGAACCACGACGGCGCCGGGCGCCCCAGCTCCGCGGCGGCGGCCCGGACCCGCTCGACCGTGGCGGCGAACCGGCGCGCCGAGCAGAAGATGCCGAGCCAGCCGTCGCCGTGCGCGGCCGTACGGCGGATGGCGGCGTCTCCGGATCCACCGATCACCAGCGGCACAGGGGGGTCCGGTGGCGGCAGGATGCACGCGTGGCGGAGCGAGAAGAACGGCCCGTCATGGTCGAGGGTCTCGCCGGTGACCAGGCGGCGAAGGACCTGGAGCGTCTCGTCCAGCCTGCGGCCGCGGGTCGCCGGATCCACGCCGGCGTTGGCGATCTCGCTGCGGTCCTCGCCGCCGACCCCGACGCCGAGGACCAGCCGCCCGGGCGCGAGCTGCGAGATCGTCGCCAGCTGCCGCGCCGTCACCATCGGGTGCCGCAGGCCCGCGAGGTAGACACCGACGAGCACGTCGAGGCTATCGTTGGCGGCGAGCATGGACGTCGCGGTGACCAGCCCGTCGAAGCCCGCGCCACCGTGGAAGCTGATGTGGTCGCCGGTGGTGACGTGGTCCAGGCCGGCGTCGGCGATGTGGTCCAGGATCCGCCGCCGGGTGGCCGCGTCGGGGATCAGCAGGTCCTCGTTGACCGCGATGCCGACATCCGGCACGGCAGTCACGACGCGGCTACTTTCCCGAGCATCGCCGTCGCGATGATGCGCTTCTGGATTCCGGCCGTGCCGTCGGCGATCAGGTAGCTGGCGACGTCGCGGTACCGCTGCTGAAGCGGCATCTCGGTCGAGTAGCCAAGGTTGCCGAAGGTGACGATCGCGGTCTCGATCGCGTCCTTGGCGACGATCGGCGGCCACCACTTCGACATCGCGGCGTACTGCGTGTGCTTCTCCCCCGCCTCGCGCGCCCACAGCGAGCGGTAGCACAGCCACCGGGCGGCCTCCAGGTACGTCGCCTGCTCCGCCAACGGGAACGACACGCCCTGGAACGCGGCCAGCGGCCGGCCGAACGCCTCCCGCTGGACGGCCCAGGCACAGGCCTCGTCGATGCTCGCCTGCGCGGCGCCAAGGCAGAGCAGACCGAGCGCCGGCCGGCTGAAGTCGAAGTGCTCCATCGCGGCCGCGAACCCACAGCCGCGCTCGCCGACCAGGTGGTCCTCCGGCACGAAGACGTCGTCGAACGACAGCTGCCCCCAGCACAACGGCAGCGCTCCCATGCCCGGCGTGTGCGTGCGGGCGACGCCCTCAAGGCCGAGTGGAACGGCGAAGCAGCTGATGCCGCGGTAGCCGTCCGATCCGGGCTCGCGGGCGTAGACCAGGGCGATCGCAGCCGCCGTGGCGAGGGTGATCGCGATCTTCTCGCCACTGATCCGCCAGCCGCCGGGCACCGGGCGCGCCTGCGTACGCAGGCTTGAGACGTCGGATCCGCCTGACGGCTCGGTGACGGCGATCGCCGCGACAGCGTCGCCGGCGATCAGCTCTGGCAGCCAGCGCTCGGCGACCGCGTCCTGGCCGTTCTCGGCGAGCTGCGCGGCCACCAGGCCGGACAGCACCGGAGCGGAGGCGACGTTCACATCGCCGTACGCCAGGGCCTCGGTGGCGATGCCCAGCGTGACGGGGTCCGGCACTCCGGTGCCGCCGTACTTCTCCGGCAGGCCGATGCCGAGTACGCCGAGGCCGGCCAGCCGCCGGTGCGCCTCCCAGCTGAACTCCGAACGCGCGGCCCGCTGGTTGTACCGGGGCGCGAGCTCGGCCACGGCGAACCTCCGAAGCTGCGTGCGGAAGTCTTCCTGCTCCTGGCTGAAGGCGAACGACAGCACGGCGGCAACCTCCCAAATGTAAATGGACAGACCAAATACTACCGGCTGTCCCGATGCCACGCCAGCACAGCTCCGGGGCTGTGCGCGCGCGCATCGCGGTCTCTCAGGCGAAGTCCGGCGGGCGCTTGTCGATAAAGGCGCCGATGCCTTCCGCCGCCTCGCCGCCGGTGAACAGTCCCTGCTCCAGCAGCGCCTCGCGCCGGAACCCCTCGTCGGGCGGCAGCTCGAACGCGGCGTTGACCGCCTGGACGACCGCGAGCTGTGCCGGCAGCGAGGAGGTCACCAGCTCGGCCGCCAGCGCGAGCGCCTCCTTGACGACGTCGTCGTGCGTCAGCCGGTCGACCAGGCCGATCGCGAGCGCTTCTTCGGCCAGGACGTGGCGCGCCGTGAGCATGATGTCGAGCGCGCGGCCGCGTCCCACTAGCCGGGGCAGTCGCTGGGTGCCGCCGGCTCCGGGGATCAGGCCCAGCTTGACCTCGGGCAGGCCGAACTTCCCCCGCGGACCGCTCACCCGCATCGTGCACGCCAGTGCCAGCTCCAGCCCGCCGCCGAGCGCCAGGCCGTCGACGGCGGCGATCGAGATCATCGAAGACGCTGCCAGCCGGTCGTTGACGGCGCGCATTGAGTCGCCGTATGCGAGGAAGGACGCCGCGTCGATGGAGGACAGGTGCTTGATGTCGGCGCCGGCGGCGAAGAAGCCGTCCAGAGCCGAGGTCACGATCATGACCTTGGCGTCGCCGGCCTGCCCGGCCGCGTCGATGGCGGCGTGCAGCCCGTCCAGGATCGGCACGCCGAGGGCGTTGGCCGGCGGGCGGTCCAGCGTCACGACCCAGACCCGGGGGCTCTCGCGGCGCCAGGTAACGACCTGCGTGGATGCGGTCATGGTGCTCTCTCCGACCAGCACGGCTCAGGCCATCGTCAGCCCGCCGCTGACCGAGAGCGTCTGGCCCGTGACGAAGCCGGCGCCGTCGGAGGCGAGGAAGGCGACGGCCGGCCCGATGTCCTCGGGAGTGCCGAGCCGCCGCATCGGCACGGCACGGGTCATCGCGGCGATGACCTTCTCCGCGTCGCCCGATCCCTCCGCGAAGCGCCGCAGGGCCGGCGTATCGGTGGGGCCCGGGCACACCGTGTTGGCGGTGACGCCCTTGGCGGCCACCTCGCGGGCCAGGGTCTTGGTGAACGCGATGACGCCGCCCTTCGCGCCGGAGTACACGGCCTCCAGCGACGAGCCCACGCGGCCGGCGTCCGACCCGATGTTGATCACCCGTCCGAAGCCCCGCTCCGTCATTCCCGGCACGACCGCCTTGATGACCCGCAGCGTGCCCTTGAAGTTGATGTCGAGAATCTTGTCCCAGAACTCCTCGGTGGTCTGCACGAACGGCATGAAGTCGTCCCAGCCGGCGTTGTTCACCACGGCCTCGACCGGGCCGAGCTTGGCCTCGACCATCCGCACCGCCAACTCGACCGAGGCGGTCCGGGTCACGTCGATCTCGACCGCGATCGCCGTACCGTCGGCGGCGCCGATCTCCTTAGCGGTCTGCTCGGCGGCCGGCAGGTTCAGGTCCGCCACGACGACCTTGAAGCCTGCCTCTGCGAGTGTCGTGGCGATGCCCTTGCCGATGCCCTGGGCACCGCCGGTGACCATGGCGACGCGGTTGCTCATGAGGTTCTCCTGTGTCGTGGTGAGGGTCAGCCAGCGGCCGGGTGCCAGTGCACCGGCCCGGCGACGATGGAGTGGCTGGTGAGCTTCCGGCCGAGCACCGACTGCGCCATCCGCGCCGCCTCGATGACGGCCTCCAGGTCCACGCCGGTCTCGACGCCCATCTCGTGGAACATGCTCACCAGGTCCTCGGTGGCGATGTTGCCGGTCGATCCGGCCGGGACCGGACAGCCGCCAAGCTCGCCGAAGCTGGACTCGAAGCTGGTGCAGCCGGCCTCGAGCGCGGCGTACGCGTTGGCCAGGCCCTGGCCGCGGGTGTTGTGGAAGTGCGCCGTGACCTCGACCCCGGGCAGCCGATCGGCGGCCGCGGCGAAGAACCGTGACGCGTATACCGGGTTGCACATGCCGGTCGTGTCGCCGAAGCCGATCTCGGTGGCGCCAGCCTCGGCGAACTGCCCGGCGAGGCCGAGAACCCGGCCCATCGGGACCTTGCCCTCGTACGGGCAGCCGAACGAGGTCGCGATCACCGCGCAGAGGGTGAGGCCCTCGGCGACGATGCGTTTGCTCATCACCGTGACGTCGGCCATGGTCTCCTCGACCGTCCGGTTGATGTTCCGCTGGTTATGGGTCTGAGACGCGCTCACGAAGAGCGCCACCTGGTCGTACAGCTCACGCACTGCGAGCGCGTTGTCGAGACCCCGGCTGTTCGGCACCAGCACCATCCGGGCGACGTTGTGCGGCAGGTCGATCCCGCGGAGCACCTCGACGCCGTCGGACAGCTGTGGAATGACGTCGGGGCGCACGAAGCTCGCGACCTCGATGCGGGTGAACCCGGCGCGGCCCAGGGCGTCGATCAGCCGGATCTTGTCCGCGGTCGGGATCGTCTCCGGTTCGTTCTGGAAGCCATCGCGGGGCCCGACCTCCCGGATGCGCACCCGCCGGCTCTCGCCCTCGCTGCGGTTGCCGTCAATCATGACACGACCTCCTGCTCCACGAGGCTCCGCTCGAGCCCTTCTCGATGATGCGGCGCCGCCACCGCGATGAGGCGGCGGGCCCGTTCCGCGACGGTGCACCCGGTCAGCAGCGCGACGCCGTGCTCGGTGACGACGGCGTCGACGTCGACGCGCGCGGTCGTGACGACTCCGCCGCGCAGCCTGGGGCTGATCGTCGACTCGCCGGCCGTCTCGGCGCGCAGCGCGATGATCGACCGCGCGCCCGTCAGCGACGCCGCCCGGCTGAAGTCCACCTGGCCGCCCACCGCGCCGATGTGCACGCCGCGCCGCAGCTCGGCACCGACCTGGCCGAGCAGGTCCACCTCGATCGCCGAGTTGATCGACACCAGCGACCTGAACTGCGAGAGCACCGACGGGGCATGGGTGTAGCTGGCGGGCCGGAACTCGATCGGGAACTCGTGGAGCCGGTCGTACAGCGACGCGCTGCCCAAGGCGGCGCCGGTGACGACGACTCCCTGGTCGATCTCCTTGCGCGCGCCGGTGACGACGCCCTTCTCCACCAGTGCCATCACACCGTCGGTGACCATCCCGGTGTGGAAGCCGAGATCGGTGTGCCCGGCGAGCGAATCGAGCACTGCGCTGGGCAGCGCGCCGACGCCCAGCTGCAGCGTGTCCCCGTCCTCGATCAGGCCGGCCACGTGCTCGGCGATTGCGCGGTCCACGGCGTCCGGCTCACGGACCGGTGCCTCACGCAGCGGGCGGTCGGTCTCGACCACCGCGGCGAAGGCCGACAGCGGCAGGCCGGCACTGCCCTTGGTCCGCGGCATCCGCTGGTTGACCTCGGCGATCAGGGTCCGGGTGTGCCTCAGCGCGTCCGCGACGTACTCCACGCCGACGCCGAGCGAGACCAGGCCGTGGGCGCCGGGCGGCGACACCTGCAGCAGCCCGGCATCGGAGGGCAGCAGTCCGCGTTCGAACATCCGGGGCAGCGCCGAGTAGTGGCAGGGCACGACGTCGAGGAGGCCGTGCCGGCTTAGCCGGCGCAGCTCGCCGAGCCCGCCGTACGAGAGCACCGTCAGCGCGTCCGGCAGGTCACCGGACAGCCGGTCGTTCCAGGTGAGACCGCAGAAGGCACGGACCGGGCCGATGCCGTCGACTTGCTCCAGCAGCGCGTTGACCAGAGGCTCCGGTTCGGCGCCGCCCTGTCCCCACCACACGCCGTCGCCGGCCGAGATGTACCTGCCGAGGTCGATCATCCGTCGATCCGCTGCACGAGGGTCGCCGTACCGAGGCCGCCGCCGCAGCACATGGTGACCAGCCCGATCTCGGCGTCGCGGCGCTCCAGCTCGGCCAGCAGGGTGCCGAACAGCCGCGAACCCGAGGCACCCACCGGATGACCCAGCGCGATGGCGCCGCCGTTGACGTTGACCCGGTCCAGGTCGGGCTTCAGCTCCCGCTCCCAGGCGATCACCACCGAGCTGAACGCCTCGTTGATCTCGATCAGGTCGATGTCGCCGATCGTCATCCGGTTGCGCTCCAGTAGCTTGCGCGTGGCCGGGATGGGGCCGGTGAGCATGATGATCGGGTCAACACCGACCGTGGTCTGGTCGAGGATGCGGGCCCGCGGGCGGAGTCCGTACCGCCCGGCACCGTCGCGCGAGGCGAGCACGAGGCCGGCCGCGCCGTCGGAGATCGGGGATGAGCTCCCCGCGGTGATCCGGCCGCCCTTTTCACGGAAGACGGTCTTCAGGCCGGCCAAGGTCTCCATCGACGTCTCCGGACGGATCGCCTGGTCGCTGGTCCGCAGCTCTCCGTCGAGCACGAGCGGGATCAGCTCCCGTGCGAACCTCCCCCCGGCCACCGCCTCCGACGCGAGCCGGTGCGACCCGACGGCGAACGCATCCAGCTCACCGCGACTGATGTCCCACCGCTCGGCGATCAGCTCCGCGCTTTCCCCCTGCGGCACGAAGTCGTACCGGTCGTGCAGTGCGGGCGGCCACGGGTCGCCGTACAGCTCGGAGATCTTCGCGGGCGAGCTCATCGGCACGTGGCCCATGTGCTCGACGCCGCCGGCGACGACGACGTCGTGCGTGCCCGAGGCGACGAGCGCGGCCGCCATCTCCACGGCCGTCTGGGCGGATCCGCACCGCCGGTCGAGCACGGCCGCCGGGACCTCGGCCGGGTACCCAGCCTGCAGCCAGGCGTTGCGAGCGACGTTGCGTGACTGCTCGCCGAATGGCGCGGTGCACCCGATGACGATGTCCTCGACCGCCTCGGCGGCGAGACCGGTGTGCTCGAGAAGCGCCGTGTAGACGGCGCCGAGCATCTCGTTGGGGTGCGTGTCGCGGTACCAGCCGCGCTCTGGGTGCGCCTTGCCTATCGGCGTCCGCAGCGCCTCGACGATCAGCGCCTCCCGGCCCGACCGGGTCATGGGGCTTTCGTTTGCCATCAGATGACCGTCCCTCCGTCGACCGGCAGGACCTGACCGGTGATGTACGACGCCGCGTCCGACGCGAAAAAGACGAAGGTGGCGGCGATCTCGCCGGGCTCGGCCCACCGGCCCAGCGGGATGCGCGCCAGCGTGAGCGCGGCCAGCTTCTCGTTGCCGCGTATGTTCTCGGTCATCGCGGTCGCCGCCAGCGGCGCGACGGCGTTCACGGTGATCTGCTTCTTCGCCAGTTCCCTGGCCAGCGACTTGGTCAGGCCGATGACGGCGGCTTTCGCGGCGCCGTAGTTGACCTGGCCGATGGTGCCCACCAGGCCGGCCGCTGAGGTCACGTTGATGATGCGGCCGGTGCCGTCCCCGGCCAGGAACGGCAGTGCGGCCTGGCTGACGGTGAAGGTGCCGCCGACGTGGACGTCAAGCACGAGCTGGAACTGCTCGGCCGTCATCTTCGCGAACATCGCTGGCGCGATCACCCCTGCGTTGTTCACGACCACGTGCAACCTTCCACCGGTCAGTCCTGCGGCCTGCCCGGCCGCCCGGGCCGCCTGCTCAGCGTCGCGGACGTCGACCACCGCGGACCCGGCCCGGCCACCGGCGGCGGCGATGTCGCCGGCCACCGCGGCCGCGGCGCTAGCGTCCACGTCGGTCACGACGACGGCGGCGCCGGCGGTTGCCAGCGCCTTCGCGACCGCCGCGCCGATGCCGTTGCCGGCACCGGTCACGAGGGCGGAGCGCCCGGCGAGGGAGAACATCAGTAGCTCCTGGGAAGGCCGAGGACGTGCGAGCCGAGGTAGTTCAGGACCATCTCCTGGCTGAGCGGGGCGATCTTCAGCAGCCGGGCCTCACGGAAGTAGCGCGCGACGTGGTACTCCTCGGAATACCCCATCCCCCCGTGCGTCTGCAGCGCCCGGTCCGCCGCGTCGAAGCCGGCGTCGGCGCACAGGTACTTCGCGGTGTTCGCCTCCCTGCCGCACGGCTTGCCGTTGTCGTAGAGCCAGGTAGCCTTCCGCAGCGTGAGCTCGGCGGCGTCGAGCCGGGCCAGCGAGTCGGCGAGCGGGAACTGCAGTCCCTGGTTCATGCCGATCGGCCGGCCGAAGACCTGCCGCTCGTTGCCGTAACGCACCGCACGTCGCAGCGCGGCCCTGCCCAGGCCCAGGGCTTCCGCCGCGACCAGCATCCGCTCCGGGTTGAGGCCGTCGAGGATGTACCTGAAGCCCTGTCCTTCCTCCCCGACGCGGTGCGCCTCGGGGACGCGCAGGTCATCGATGAACAGCTCGTTCGAGCTGACCGCGTTGCGGCCCATCTTCGTGATCGGCCGGATGTCGACGTGGTCACGGTCGAGGTCGGTGAGGAAGAGTGTCAGCCCGTCCGTCTTCTTCTGGACGTCCTCGAACCTCGTCGTCCGGGTGAGCAGCAGGACCTTCTCCGACTCCATCGCCTTGGAGATCCAGACCTTGCGACCGTTGACGACGTAGTCCGATCCGTCCCGCCTGGCGAAGGTCGTGATCCTGGTGGTGTCCAGGCCCGCGCCGGGCTCGGTGACCCCGAAGCACACGTGCAGGTCGCCGTCGGCTATGCGCGGGAGGTTCTGCCGCTTCAACTCCTCGGAACCGTGCACGATCACCGGGTGCATGCCGAAGATCGACAGGTGCATCGAGCTCGCACCGTTCATCCCCGCGCCCGAGGCCGACACCTCCTCGAGCAGCAGCGCCGCCTCGGTGATGCCGAAGCCGTGCCCGCCGTACTGCTCGGGGGTGGTGATGCCGAGCCAGCCGCCGTCGGCGAACGCCTTGTAGAACTCGGTGGGGAACTCGTGCGCGGCGTCCTTCTCCATCCAGTACTGGTCGTCGAACTTGGCGGCCAGCTCGGCGACCGCGCGGCGGATCGTCGCCTGGTCCTCTGAGAGTTCGAAGTCCACGGCTGTCCTCTCTCCGCTTTTGGAATGACCATATCAAATGGTCTGACCAAAATCTAGCTGGGCGCCAGGTCGAGTCCGTCGGCAATGCGTTCGTTCCACCCCGCCGGGCGGCCGTACAGATACTCGTCGAGCTTGGCCCGCTTGAAGAACAGCTGCAGGTCGTGCTCCCAGGTGTAGCCGATCGCGCCGTGCAGGGTCAGCGCGCTGTCGGCGACCCGGGCGCCGGCCGCGGTGACCTGCGCCTTCACGGCAGCCGCGTGCAGCGCCGACTGCGGGCCACCGCCGTCGACCGACGCCGCGGCGAAGTAGACCGCCGACCGGGCAGCCTCGACCTCGACCAGGATCGTCGCGGCGGCGTGCTTGACGGCCTGGAACGCGCCGATCGGCACGCCGAACTGGTGGCGTTGTTTGCTGTACTCGACGGCCATGTCGAGCATCCGCGCCATCGCTCCCAGCGAGTCCGCCGCCACCAGTACGGCGGCACGCGCGGTACAGCCCGCCAGGAACTGCCGGGCATCGACATCGAGTGGCCCGGACGTTGCGCCCTCGATCACGACGTCGGCCGCCGACCGGCTCCGGTCGAGCAGCCGGCGGGCCTGCGCCCGCACTCCGGTACTCGCCGGCACCAGATGCAGTTGCGGCGAGCCGCCCGGGCCGTCGACCACCGCCACGAATTGCGCAGCCAGGTCACCGGCGAGCACGCGCGGGACCGTCCCCTGCAACCGCCCCTCGCCGTCGATCGTGAGGCGGGGCCCCTCACCCGGGATCGCGTCGGCCGGGGACAGCAACGCCGCGTGTTCACCCTCGAAGGCGGCGACGGCCGTACCCGGGCCGAGCGCGGGTACGGCGAGCGCGGTCGCCAGCCACGTCGCGGACGGAGCACTCGCGCCGGCGAGCAGCTCGGCCGTGAGTGCCAGCTCGACGAGCCCGCCGCCCTGACCGCCGAGGGCCTCCGGCACGCCGACCCCAGCCCATCCGTCGCGGACCAGCCGCTCCGCGAACGCCGCCGCATCACCGTCATCGAGCCACCGGCGCACGACCTCGCTGGGGGCCACATCGGCGAGCCAGGCGCCGAAGGACTGCCGGTAAGCGTCCTGCTCCTCGGACAGCTGCCACCGCATCAGCGCAACTCCTTGACCTGGGCCCGGATGGCCTCGACGGCCTCAGGGTTCTCGGCCCCGGAGAGATCGCCGGGATCGATGCCGAGCACGGCCGCGCGGACCGCCCGGCGCAGGATCTTGGCCGACCTGGTCTTCGGCAGCGCCGCGACGCGGACCACGCGCGCAGGCGCGAACGGCTTGCCCACCTCGGCGGCAACCAGCGCCATGAGCCGCGCCGCCACCACCTCGTCGCCGTCGGCCTCCGCCGCGCCGGGGCGCCGTACCCAGAAGGCCCAGACCGCCTCGCCCTTCGTCGCATCCGGGATCCCGACGACCGCGGACTCGGCGACGGCCGCGTCGGCAGCGAGCACCGACTCGATCTCCGCCGGGGCGACGCGCTTGCCGGCCACGTTCATCACGTCGTCGGAGCGGCCGAGGATGAACCAGCCGGTGTCGTCCGCCATGGCGTAGTCCCCATGCCGCCACAGGCCGGGGTATGTCGACCAGTAGGCCTCGCGGTACCGCTTGTCGTCCTTCCAGACCCCGCGCGTCATCGACGGCCAGGGCTGCCGGCAGACGAGCTCGCCGACACTGCCGCGCAGCGGCCGGCCGTCGTCGTCGACCACGTCGACGTCCATGCCCAGCGCCGGGCCGCCCAGCGAGCAGCTGTGGATCTTCTCCACCGGGTAGGGGCACAGGAACGAGCCGCCCACCTCGGTGCCGCCGGAGAAGTTGACCACCGGGACCCTGCTGCCGAAGACGTCCCGGGCCAGCCATTCGTAGGACTCCGGGTCCCAGGGCTCGCCGGTCGATCCCAGTACCCGGACCGACGAAAGGTCGCCGGCCGGATGGGCGGCGGCACGCAACGTCCGGACCAGCGTCGGCGAGACGCCGAGCATCGACACGCGATGCCGCTCGACGAGGTCCCAGAGCCGGCCCGCGTCCGGGACGTCCGGGGAGCCTTCGTAGAGCAGGAGGGTGCCGCCGCAGGCGTGCGCGCCGAAGATCGACAGCGGGCCCATGATCCAGCCCATGTCGGTGATCCAGCAGAACGTCCGGCCGGGCGCCAGCTCGAAGCCGTACGCCACCTCGCTGGCCACCTTGACGAGGAAGCCGGCATGCGTGTGCACCGCGCCCTTCGGCCGGCCGGTAGTCCCGGACGTGTAGGCGAGCAGCAGCACGTCCGACGCCGAGGTCGGCTCGACCTCGTAGTCCGGGTCCGCCGCCAGCAGCTCTGCCCATTCGACGTCGCGGCCGGGCTCGAGCGTGGCGTCCTCGCCAGCGTTGCCGGCCACGGCGACGAGCTCCACGCCGGGGCATGCCTTCAGCGCCTCGTCCAGCTGCGGCTTCAGCGCCACCGTACGCCCCCGGCGCGTCGTACCGTCCGCGGTGATGATTGCCTTGGCGTCCGCGTCCTGGATCCGCGAGGCGATCGCGGCCGGAGCGAAGCCCGAGAAGAGCGGGACCACGATCGCCCCGATGCTCGCCACGGCGTACGCCGCGACCACCGCCTCCGGCGCCATCGGCAGGTAGATCGCCACCGCGTCGCCCTTGCCGATGCCCCGGGCGCGCAGTCCCGCCCGGACCCGGGCGACCTGGTCGCCGAGTTCGGCGAACGTCAGCCGCCGCACGGTCCCGTCCTCCGTCTCGTGGACGACCGCGGTCGCCCCGGGCGTGGCGTCCTTCCAGCGCCGGAGGGCCGCATCGACGATGTTGATCGTGCCGCCGCAGAACCAATCGGGGTACTCGATGCCGCGGGTGAGGTCCACCACCTGTGAGTACGGCGTGCGGAACTCGATCCCGAGATCGCGGGTGACGGTGTCCCAGAACGCGCCGATGTCCGCCACCGACCGGGCCCGCAGCTCGTCCGCGGTGGTGACGCCGAGCGTGCGCATCAGCCGGGCCACGTTGGAGTTCTCCAGGTAGTCCCGGGACGGGTGCCAGGTGTAGGTCATGTCATCGCCTCGGCATGTCCAGAATGCGTTCGGCGACGATGTTGCGCTGGATGAACGTCGAGCCGCCGGCGATCGCCGTGCCGCGTGCCTGGTTGGCGAGGCGGAGCCACCAGCGTGCCCGGGCGGCCTCCGGCGAGGTGTCGTCGAGCCCGAACTGGCCGGCGAGCGGTTCGAGCGAGAGGCGGAAATCGGCGAGGTCCTCGACCAGCGGGCAGAAGTACAGCTTGCCGATCGAGGTGACCGGGCCGGGCGGGCCGCCGGCGACCGCGCCGGAGATCACCCGCTGGCTGATGGTGTGGTGCACGAGGGCCCGCGCCCAGAGGTCGGCCACCTTCTGCCGGACGTGCGGGTCGGCGCCGAGCGGGTTGCCCGCGTCGTCCGTCATGAGCCGGATCTCGGCGACGAGGTCGCCGACGGCCTTGGTGGTGTTCACCCGGCCGGTCGCGATGGCGACCCGCTCGAAGGCGAGGGTGCCCATGGCAACGGCCCAGCCCCCGTCGACCTCGCCGACGACGGCGTCGTCGGGCAGGAACACATCGTCGAGGAAGACCTCGTTGAACTCGGTCTCGCCGAGCAGGTGCGCGAGCGGCCGTACCGTCACGCCCTCGCTGTCCATCGGCAGCAGGAAGTAGGTGATGCCCTTGTGGCGGGGTCCGCCACCGGTGCGCGCCAGCAGGATCGCGTGGGCGGCGAGCTGGGCACGGCTGGTCCAGATCTTCTGGCCCTGGATCCGCCAGCCGCCCTCGGCCTTGGTGGCCCTGGTGCGCAGCGAGGCGAGGTCGGACCCGGCGTCGGGTTCGGAGAAGAGCTGGCACCAAATCTCCTCGCCGGTGAGAATCGGCCGCAGAAGGCGCCGCTTCTGCGCCTCCGACCCGAAATGGGCGATGGTCGGGCCGGCGAAGTCCTCCCCGATCGTGTTGAGCCGCTCCGGTGCCCCGGCCAGATCGCACTCCGCAGCGAAGATCGCCCGCATCCGCTCGTCCAGCCCCTGCCCGCCATACTCGCGCGGCCAGGTCAGCCCGGCATACCCGGCCTCGAAGAGCATGGCCTGCCACTGCCGCCAGAAGGCCGCCTTCTGGACCAGGTCCGCGGGCTCGGGCCACGGCAGTTCGGGAAGGCTTTTCTCGAGCCAGGTACGCAGGTCCTGACGGAACCGGGCCTCGTCCGGAGCGTCCGCGAGATCCATCCGTCACCTCCTCTTCAGGTCGGGCCAGAAGGATCCACACGCCTCGCGGGCCTCAGCGGAGCTTGTCCTTGATGTCGGCGCGCAGGATGTGCTTCTGGATCTTTCCCGTTGCCGTCATCGGCAGGGCCGGCACGATCTCGAGCCGTTCCGGCAGCTTCTGGGTGGCGAGCCCGCGCTCACGCAAGTACGCCGTGACCTCTTCCAGCGCCAGCGTCGAGGAACCCTCCGCCAGCACGACGTAGGCGCATGCTTTCTCGCCGAGCCGCTCGTCGGGCATGCCGACGACGGCGACGTTCGCGATCGCCGGGTGCTGGAGCAGATGGTCCTCGATCTCGCGGGCGCTGATGTTCATGCCCCCGCGGATGATGATGTCCTTGAGGCGGCCGGTGACCCGCACGAAGCCGCCGGTGTCCATACGGCCCAGGTCCCCCGAGCGCGAGAAGCCTTCGGGCGTGAAGAGCGCGGCGGTCTGCTCCTCGTCGCGGAAGTACTCGATCATGTGGCTGGGACCACGGTAGGCGATGTCGCCCTCCTCGCCGCACGGCACCTCGAGGCCGTCCATGCCCACGATCTTCACCTCGGCACCCTCGAGAGCCGACCCGTCGGATGATTCCGACCGCTGCGCGGGATCCGTGACGGTGCACATCGTGGTGAGGAAGTTCTCCGAACGCCCGTACAGGCTGAGGGTCTGGCAGCCGAGAAGCTCCCGAGAGCGTTCCACGATGGCTCCGGGGATCGGGGACCCTGCGCAGACCCACAGCCGCAGACTGCTCGCGTCGTGCTTGGCCGGGTCATACGCCGCCATCAGCATCTGCAGGAACGGCGTCGCCGTGACGGCTGCGGTGCATCCGTGCTCTTCGATTCTGCTCAGGCCCTCCTCCGGGTCCCACGCCTCCATCAGGTACGACTTCGCGCCGGCGATCAGCGGCAGCAGCACGCTGGTGACCAGGCCGGTGCTGTGGGTCACCGGCGACGGGCCGAACTGCACGTCCCGCTCGGTATAGGCAAGGCTCTTGGCGATCGCGTTGGCGCTTGCGCGCACGGTGTTGAAGGTGTGGAAGCACCCCTTCGGCCGGGATGTCGTACCCGACGTGTACACGACCAGGAACCCATCGTCGGGCGAGGAGTCGGGACCGGCTTCCGCCTCGAGATCGGACAGTTCTCCGTCCACCACCAGGCTGTCCAGCGAACGGCTCTGCGATGTGGCGGCGGCACGAGCGACGTAGCGGGCGCGGCATTCCGGAGCCGCGGAGCGCAGCTGCTCGAACATCGCGCGATGACCGAACCCGCGGAACTCCTCGCACGTCACCGCCGCCACCGCCGCGGAGTGCCGCAGCACGTAGCTGACCTCCTCCTCCCGGTAGATCGGCATGATCGGCACCAGCACCGCCCCGATCCGCGACAGCGCCGCGGCGATGACGGGAAAGTCGGTCCAGTTGGGGAGCTGTACCGCAACGCGGTCTCCCCGCCCTACCCCTTCGCGCTTGAGCCCGACCGCGACCCGCAGCACCCTGTCGCGGAAACCGGCGTACGTCAGCGACGTCGTGCTGTCGAAGACGAACGTCTGGTCACCGCGACGCGCGGCTTGCTCGGCGAGCACCGCGTTGAAGCTGGCCGGCTGCCAGTAGCCCGCGGCGTAGAACCCGTCGATCTGCTCCTCCGTGTACCGGTCGCGGACACTATTGATCGGAGCAGCCATGGCGCGGCCCCCTTCCCTCCGACCGATCTCACACGCTGATGGTAAAATGGTATGACCAAATAAGCAAGTGCGGTGCACGACCATGCCGGCCCGGCAGCGAACAGCGTCAGCCCTTGCGGTTCTCGATGTCGTCGGTGGCGGCCGGGAGGACCGTGTGCAGGTCGCCGACCACGCCGAAGTCGGCGAGCTCGAAGATCGGGGCCTCGGCGTCCTTATTGATCGCGACGATCGTCTTCGACGTCTGCATGCCGGCCCGGTGCTGGATCGCGCCGGAGATGCCGACCGCGACGTATAGCTGCGGCGCGACGGTCTTGCCGGTCTGGCCGACCTGGTAGGCGTGCGGGTACCAGCCAGAGTCCACCGCAGCCCGGGACGCACCCACCGCCGCACCGAGGGAATCGGCGAACGCCTCGATCGGGCCGAAGTCCCCACCGGTGCCACGGCCGCCGGACACCACGATCGCGGCCTCGGTCAGCTCCGGACGGCCCGTCGCCTCCCGGGGCCTCGACGCCGTGATCCGCGCGGTCTTCGCCGCGTCCGAGATCGACACGTCGAACTCCTCGACCTCCGGCCGCGCCCCGGGAGCCTGCACGGCCTCGGGAGCGGCGGCGTTCGGCTTCACCGTGATGATCGGCGTGCCCTTGGTCACCGTGGCCTGCACCGTGTAGCTGCCAGCGAACACCGACTGCGTAGTCACCGGGCTACCGTCACCGGACTGCACGTCCACGGCGTCTGTGATCAAGCCGGACTCCAGTTTCACCGCGAGCCGGGCGGCGATCTCCTTGCCCTCCGAGCTCGACGAGATCAGGATCGCCGCCGCTTCTACCTTCTGCGCCACCTGCTGCAGCGCCTCGGCCTTCGGCACGACCAGGTACTGCGACAGCTCGGGGTTGGTCAGCGCGATCACCTTCGCCGCGCCGTAGTGACCCAGCACCGGCAGAGCCGGCCCGACGCTGTCCCCGATGTAGACCGCCACCGGCTCGCCGAGGCGGCGGGCGATGGTGAGCAGCTCCGCGGTGGTCTTGCGGACAATCCCACCGACGTGGTCGGCGAGAACCAGAATGTTCGACATGACTCACCTGCCGCTCGAGAGGAACTTGTGGGTGGACAGGAACTCGACGAGCTGCGCGGCAGCCGTGCCGTCGGAGTCGGTGACGATCGTGCCCGCGGTCCGCGGCGGCCGCGCGGCCACTCCGGTCACCTGCGACCACGCCACCGAGCCGCCGACCTCACCGGCAGACACGCCGAGATCGGACAGCGCCCAGGTCTGCACCGGCTTCTTCTTCGCCGCCATGATCCCCTTGAACGACGGGTACCGCGGTTCGTTCGCCGCATCCGTCACGCTCAGCACCAGCGGCAACGTGCCCTCGACCGTGTCGCTCGCGACGTCACCATCCCGGCGGATCCGCACCGTCGACCCGTCCACGGTCACCTCCGAGGCCAGCGTGACCGCCGGCAGGCCGAGCCGCTCGGCGACCATCGCGGGCACCACGCCCATGGCGCCGTCCGTGGACTCCATCCCGAACACCACCAGGTCGTACTCCAGCTTGCCCAGCGCCTTCGCCAGCACCAGCGAGGTCGCCACCGCGTCCGAACCGTGTATCGCGTCGTCCACCACGTGCACCCCGGCGTCGGCGCCCATCTGCAGCGCTTTCTTCACCGCATCCGCGGCCTGCCCCGGCCCGACCGTGAGCACGGTCACCTGGATGCCGGAGCCATCACCGGACCTGGCATCCTTGATGGCCAGCGCGGCCTCGACGGCGTTTTCGTCCAGCTCCGACAACAACCCTGCGACACCGGCCCGGTCCACGGTGTTGTCCTCGGGGCGGAAGCAGCGGTCCGCGGTGGCATCCGGCACGAACTTCGCGCAGACGACGATCTTCATGAGTCTCCAACTCTCTTGCTAGCGCATCTTCCAGACGGCTTCGCGCTTCTCGCGAAAAGCCGCCACGCCCTCGACGATGTCCTCGGTGGTGAAGGCAAGGGCCAGTTGGGAGCGCAGGGCGGACAGCGCGTCGGGGAGGCTCAAGTCGCGCGTCGCGTTGATGGCGTCCTTCCCCATTCGCATCAGCAGCGGCGACTTCGCTGCCACCTTGTGCGCCCAGGCACGGACGACGGTGTCGAACTCCCCGGCCGGAAGGACGGCGTTGACGATGTTGAGCCGGGCGGCCTCGGCGGCGTCGATAGGCTCGCCGATCATCATTAGCTCGTTGGCCTTCATCCGGTCGACGTTGCGGTAGATCAGCGCCGAGATCATGAACGGGAAGACGCCGACGTTGATCTCCGGGCAGCCGAAGCGGACGCCCTCCTTGGCGATCACCAGGTCACACGCCAGCGCGAGACCGAACGCGCCCGCGAGGACGTCTCCGCTGGCCGCGCAGATGACCGGCTTCCCGAGGCCGCCGATCGCCTGGTAGAGGCGCGGGAACCGGTCGAGTCCGGCGTACTTGGCGATCGTCGGCGCGTCCCCGGCGAACGCCTTCAGGTCGCCTCCTGCCGAGAAGATCCGCTCATGGGATGAGCCGAGCACGACCGCGCGGACACCGTCATCAGCGCGTGCGTCCGTGAGTGCCGACAGCAGGTCGTCGAGCAGTTCGTCGCTGAGGGCGTTGCGGGTGCGGGGTGAGTCGAGGGTCACGAAGGCGACGGCGTGGTCGTCCACCTCGTAGCGCACCAAGCCGGTCATCACACGGGTTCTTCCGCCGGCGAAGACTGTTGCAGGACGACCTTGCCGAAGCCGCCACCGCTCTCGAGATGCCGGTGTGCCGCGGCCGCCTCGTCGAGCGGAAAGACCCGGTCGATGGCCGGTGGCGGCACGGCGTGCTCGTCGAGGAACCGCAGCAGCCCGGCGAAGTCACGCGGACTGCCCATCGTGGTGCCGAGCAGGTCGAACTGGCCGAAGTAGAACGGCCTGACGTCCAGCGCGGCCCGCTCGCCACGAGACGCGCCCAGCACGACGAGCCGGCCGCCCGGCCGCAGTGTGGCGAGCGATGAGCCCCAGGTACCGACCGGGTCCAGGACGACGTCGAAGCCTCTGCCGCGGGGAGACAGCTTCACCGCCGCCGCCGGCCAGTCCGGCTCGTCGTACCGGACTCCCCCGGCGGCCCCCAGTTCACGCGAACGCTCGATCTTCGCCGCCGACGAGGAGGTGACCACCACCTCGCAGCCGGCCGCCGCGGCGAGCGAGACTGCCATCGTCGCGACCCCGCCGCCGGCGCCGAGCACGAGCAGGGACTCCCCCGCGCGCAGTCGTCCCCGGGAGAACAAGGCCCGGTACATGGTCAGGCCCACCAGCGGCAGCGCAGCGGCCTCGGTCCAGCTCAGATTGCGCGGCTTCGGTACGACGCACTCGCGCGGGACGCGGACAAGGTCCGCATAAGTGCCGGGGCAATGGTCGCCGAGGATCTCCCACTGCGCCCCCGGAGCCGACTCGTCGTCACCCCACCACAGTGACGGCAGCACCACGACCTCGTCGCCGGTCTCCACGTCGACCCCGGCGCCGTCGGCGCCGGGGATGTGCGGCAGCGGCGAGTCATACCTGCCCTGGCGGACCAGCACGTCGTGCCAGTTGAGAGCCGCGGCCATCAGACGGACGACGGCCCACGCCCGGTCAGGGACCGGGTCAGGTAGCTCCGTCGGCTCCAGTACCTCCGGGCCACCGAAACGCCTTTGCACGACAGCGCGCATCGGTCACCCGGCACAGGTCCGGCGCCGCAGCGACGCACCTAGGTTCGGGTCAGTGGCGTCCGCGAACTCGGCCACGGTCGGTTCGATCGTCATTCTGGTGTCTTCACTCCTTCGTCGGCCGGCCGGGCTTCCAGTCCGTGGCATTATGGTCAGACCAAATCGCCGATGTCAACCGGGAACGCGCGATACGCCACCGAGCCGCTCCCTTGATAACGATCGTTCCCACCACTAGAGTTGCAAATGGTCAGGCCGAATCTGCTGACCGTATGGTTCTGCGGCACGCAAGGCGGCCGAGCCGATGCCTGCCAACGAGGAAGGACGAGGTCAATGGACGACTTCACCGACGTGACGTACGAGGTCGAGGACGGCCTCGCCTGGGTCACGATTAACCGGCCGGAGCGCTACAACTCCTTCCGCGCGCGCACGGTCGACGAGCTCGTGCTGGCGTTCAAGCGGGCCTGGCTCAGCGACGAGGTCGGCGTCGTCGCCCTGACCGGCGCGGGCGACAAGGCGTTCTGTACCGGCGGCGACCAGAAGCAGCGGATGGAGACGGGCGACTACGGGCCCTCGGCGAGCGGGCTGTTCGAGGTGGACTCGCTGCACCGCGTGATCCGCGACGTACCGAAGCCGACCATCGCGGCGGTCAACGGGTTCGCCATCGGCGGCGGGCACGTTCTGCACCTGCTGTGCGACCTGACCATCGCCGCCGACAACGCGACGTTCGGGCAGAACGGCCCGCGGGTCGGCTCGTTCGACGCCGGTTTCGGCACCGGCCTGATGGCCCGGGTCGTGGGTGAGAAACGGGCCCGCGAGATCTGGTTCCTTTGTCGCAAGTACTCCGCTCAGCAGGCCTTCGAGTGGGGCCTGGCCAACAAGGTGGTGCCGGCGGACCAGCTTCACAAGGAGGTCCGGGCCTGGGCGGGCGAGATCCTGAAGCTCTCCCCCACCGCGCTCAAGGTGCTCAAGCAGTCGTTCAATACCGACACCGAGCACTTCGCCGGCATCGGTCAGATGGCCTACTCCAGTCTGAAGATGTTCGGTGAGACCGCCGAGGCCAAGGAAGGGATCACCGCGTTCAACGAGAAGCGCAGTCCCGACTTCTCCGCCTACCGCGGGAACTGACGTGCAGGCCTTCTCCAGCGGGCTGCTCAACGGCAAGCGCATCCTGATCACCGGCGGCGGCTCCGGCCTCGGCCGTGGGGTCGCCCGTCACCTGGTCGGCCACGGCGCCGTCGTGCACCTGTGGGGCCGCCGGGCAGGCGTGCTGAAGGAGGCCGCGGAGGAAGCGTCAGCGGCCCGGCCCGGCAGCGTGCACGTGCATGCCGTCGACGTGCGCCGGTTCGACCAGGTCGACGAGACGATGGAGTCGATCTGGTCCGGGCACGGTCCCCTTACCGGCGTCGTGAATAACGCCGCAGCGAACTTCATCGCCCAGACCCAGGGGCTCAGCCCGCGCGCTTTCGAGGCCATCACTGGCACCGTTATGAACGGGTCGTTCCACACGACGCTGGCCGCGGGCAAGCGGTGGATCCGCGACGGCCTCCCCGGCAGCGTACTGTCCACGCTCACCACCTGGGTATGGACCGGGTCGGCGTACGTGGTGCCGTCCGCGATGGCGAAGGCGGCGGTGCACTCGATGACGATGTCGCTGGCGGTGGAGTGGGCGAAGTACGGCATCCGGGTGAACGCGGTGGCGCCGGGACCGATCCCTACCGGCTACGCCTGGGAGATGCTCAACCCGACCGAGAGCAGCTCCGTCGGTGCCACGCAGGTCGATCAGGTGCCGGCTGGGCGGGCGGGCACAATCGAGGAGCTGGCAAACCTCACGATGTTCCTGCTGTCGGACGCGTGCGACTATCTGACCGGTCAGACGATCGCGATGGACGGCGGCCAGATGCTCGCCGGTCCGGGCACCTTCGCGGGACTCAGCTCGCTGACGGATCCGGACTGGCAGCAGATCAAGGAGAAGAGCCTGGCCGCCACGGCCGTGAGCAAGGCTCAGCGCTCGGCCTGAAATCGCTCACCCGGCGAGCGTCGGGCGGTAGGAGTACGACCTGCTCCGCGTCAGCGCGAACTCGAAGATCCCGATCCCGTGCGTGCCGTCCCAGCTGAACGTCGCCAGCCGGTCGGTCAGCGACGAGTCCAGCGTTAGCTGCGTGACGGTGCCGTCGAGCGGATACGCGTCCGACTCGAGGTGGTCGCGCCCGCGGGCCTTGCCGTGGCGCCCGCCGTACCCGCCGCCGGCCATCAGCGCCCCGCGGGCGGACGCATCGGTCTCGATGACGTAGACCATGCCGGCCTCGGTGGTCACCTCGACGGTGCCGGACCTCAGGTCGAGTTGGTCGAACTTCAGGTGATGACGCACGTCGGCGACCGGGTCCAGGCCGCCGTCGGTGTGCATCACCGCGCCCCTGAGCAGCAGCCGGCCGCCCGCGCGGTTCTCGACGAGGAGGAAGCCGATCGAGCGGTCCGGGAACTGCGCCTGGAACCAGATGTGCAGGCCCTGCCCGCCGCTCATCGTGCGGACGCCGCGGGATCGGTCGCGCTGGCCGTACCAGCCGTGGATCCGCTCTTCGGCCCCGTCGATGGCGAGGGTCCCGTCGTGCAACCCGGACTGGAAGAGGTGCTCGAACGATGTGGTCCCGCCATCGGTGTTGGTGACGGTCACGCCGCCGTAGCAGGCGGGAGCCCGGGCCCGCCAGGTGAGGTCGAACTCCAGGCCGGCCGGGTTCGGGCCGAGGGCCACGTGCCAGGTTGTCATCGGCTCGATAACCCGCCAGGACAGCGGCCCGCAGCTCGACCGGTCGGTGGCGCTCAGCTCGGTGGCGAAACGGACGTTGCGCTGCTCGGTCCCGGTGGTGAGGATCGCGAACCCGTCGACGGTGTCGCGCCCCGGGTGGATGCCGAGGCCGAAGATGATCGATGGCGTGGTCGCATCCGTCCGGTGCAGGTTGAACACGAACCGGTCGAAGAATCGCTCCGGAAGATCCGTGGCACCTGGCCCCACCAGCTCGTCGCGGAAGCTCTCCATCAGCCCTCCTGGCGTTGTCCGCGCGGCGGCGGCAGTCCAGCGGCGCGGTGAGCGGCCTCCAGGAACGACCGAACCAGTGCCGGGTCGGCGTAGTAGGGATCCCCTGCGCCGCGAACGGTCCGCTGCCGACCGTACTCGTAGAGCACCGCGAGCTTCCACAGCGCCAGTGCGGTGTGCCAGCCGAGGTTGGTGAGGTTGGCTCCGGTCCGTTCGGCGTACCGATCGGCGAGCTCCTTGCGGGTCGGGTAGCCGCTCTCCAGCATCGCGACGCCGAGTTCCTCGGTGGGCGTCAGCGGGCCGTCCGGTTCCGGTACTGAGGCGAGGAAGTAGCCGACGTCGAGGAGCGGGTCGCCGAGCGTCGCGAGCTCCCAGTCGAGCACGGCGGCGATCTCGCCGGGCCGATCGGCGGCCAGGACAACGTTGCCGATCCGGAAGTCGTTGTGGATGATCGACGCCCCCGACTCGGCGGGCACGTACGCGCCGAGCCAGGCGTCGATCTCGGCGAAGTTCGGCGGCGGCTTCCCGTCGTCGTCCGCCACCAGGCCGCCGATCCGGCGGCGGTGGCGCTCGTTGAAGCCCTCCGGTCGCCCGAGGTCTGCCAGTCCCACCGACCGCCAGTCCACGGCGTGCAGGTCCGCGAGGGTGTCGACAAGCGCCTCGCCGATCTGCCGCCGGAGCGCGGGCGAATCCAGGGGCGGCGGCGTCCCGGTCGTGACCACGGGGCCGGCGGCGAAGCTCATGACGTAGAACGGCACGTCGATGACCTCGCCGGCCCCGCTGGTCGCGAGCAGCCGCGGGACCGGCACCGCGGTACCCGCGAGCGCCCCGACGAAGCGTGCCTCACGCAGCATGTCGTGGGCGCCCGGCGGGGTGGGTGGAGGCGGCGGACGACGGGCGACAACCTGGCGCGAGCCGTCGGAGATAAGGAAGGTGAGGTTGGAGTGTCCGTCGCCGATCGGCCGGGTCGTGACGTCTCCCCGCGTGAGCCCGCGCGCCTCGAGGAACACGGCCAGCTTCGCCCTCGTTTCCGCCGTCCAGTCCCAGCGCATCGGCTCACGCTCACTTCCCGGTATAAGCGGGCCGCGCGCTTGTCTTTGAACGCGGCCAGCGCCTCGGGCATGTCCGCACTCTGGGTGAGCAGTGCCTGGCCACGGTTCTCCAGCTCGAGTGCCGCGGCATAAGACGTGATCTCCTGGTTGCGCTGGATAGCGCGCTTGGACATCCGGACGCCCCCGGGCGAGTTCGCGGCGATCAACCTAGCCAGCGCGACGGCCTCCTCGTACAGGCGGTCGGTGGGAACGACGCGGTTGGCCAGCCCAATCGCGACGGCCTCCGCCGCGCCCACGAGGCGCGCGGTGTAACCGATCTCGGCCGCCCTTCCGGGGCCGATCAGCCGGCTCAGGTTGTACGACGTGCCCAGCTCGCCATCGACAGCCCGACCTTCAGGAACGCAGCACTGAACTTTGCCGTGGGCCAGACCAGGCGGATGTCGGCCGCCAGCGCGAGCGCTAAGCCGCCACCGATGGCCGCCCCGTGGACGGCGGCGATGACCGGGAAGGGCAGGTGCCGGATCGCCTGGATGCCGCCGGTCGCGGTCTCCAGGAACTCGAGGAACTCGCGAACCCCCATCCGAGTGATCACGTCGAGCTGGTCGAGGTCGAAACCGGAGCAGAACGCGCGCTCGCCGGCCCCGGTGACGATAAGCGCACGCAGCCGACTGTCGCGCAACCCATGGGCAGCCAGGCCGTACTCGGTGAACATCCGCACGGTCTGGGAGTTCATCCGCTCTGGGCGGTTGATGCGCAGCACGCCGATGCCGGTCTCGGCCACTTCGAAGCTCAGCGTCTGCAGCTCAGGGAAGTCCGTGGTTACGGTAATGGTCGAAGCCATCACGGTCAGGCCCCGGTGAAGACTGCGGGCCGCTTTTCCTTGAAGGCCGCCAGCGCCTCCGGCATGTCCGCGCTCCGGGTTAGGAGCGCCTGGCCACGGTTCTCCAGCTCCAGGGCCGCGGCGTAGGACGAGATCTCCAGGTTCGCCTGCAGCGCCCGCTTGGAAAGCTGCACGCCGCCCGGCGAGTTCGCGACGATCGCCTCCGCGAGGGCCAGCACGTCGTCGAGCAGCCGGCCAGGTTCGCTGACCCGGTTGACCAGTCCGATCGCCAGCGCCTCGTCGGCCGCCACCATCCGGCCCGTAAAGCAGATCTCGCTGGCGTGGGCCGGGCCGATCAGCCGCGTGAGCAGCCAGGACGCCCCGAGATCGCCAGCGGACAGGCCGATCCGGACGAACGCTGCGCTGAACTTCGCGCTGGTGGACGCAAGCCGGATGTCCGCGGCGAGCGCAAGCGACAGTCCTCCCCCGGCAGCGGCTCCGTTGACCGCGGCGATCACCGGAGCCCGCATGCTCCGGACCGCGAGCAGTGCCCGGGCGGCTCGTTCCTGCTGGTCCAGCACCCCCAGGACGCCGAGGATCGGCAGCTCGCCGGCGTCGGCCAGGTCGTAGCCCGAGCAGAACGCCTTGCCCGCTCCGGTGAGCACGACGACCCGGCAGTCGCGCTCACGGTCGAGGGCGAGCGCCAGCTGCTCAAGCTCGTCGAACATCGTGTTGGTCATCGCGTTGTACCGGTCGGGCCGGTTCAGTGTGACGACCATGACGCCGGGCGCCGCCTCGTTGAGCGCGAGGGTCTCGTACGCCGCGTCCAGAGTCTTCATCCCTCACTCCTCGTGCATGCCTGCCTCAGTCGTGGCCCATCCTAAGCCATGTGTTAATGGTTAGGCCAAAAATCTGGCTGGCTGGCTGCGCCGCCGCTCTGCTCCCGGCAGCGCGGTTGGGCCGCAGAATGTTAAATTAGGTACGACCAAATGCCCGAAGCGGAGGCATCTCATGGCTGCTGAACCAGCGATCTCGGAATCCGGGCCGAGGAGGCACGGCGTCCGACTGACGCCTTTGCAGGTGCCGAAGGCGTCCGATGTACTGGCCGACGACTTGCGCGAACGGATCCTCCGCGGCGACTTCCCGGAAGGTACGGCGCTGCCGCCGGAGCGCGAGCTCGTCAACCAGACCCGGATGAGCCGCACCACCGTCCGCGAGGCGCTGCGCATCCTGGAGGTGCAGGGACTCGTCCGGATCAAGACCGGGCGCGCTGGCGGGGCATTCGTGTACCGGCCCGGCGAGGAGTCGATGGCCGACTCGGTGAACCTCTTGATCCGTGGCCGGCAGATCAGGATCCCTGCGCTGCTCGAGACCCGGGAGGCGATCGAGCCGTTCTGCGCTCAGCTCGCCGCGAAGCACCGCACCGACGAGGATCTCGAGCGCCTCGAAGCGGCAAACATGGCCATGGCTGCCGACGGCACGCTCGCCGAGTTCCTCCAGGCCAACGTCGACTGGCACGTGGCGGTCGCCGCCGCGAGCCACAACGAACTGCTGACCGCCTTCATGCTGGCCTTGTCCCGAAGCATCTACGCTTCCACTGACAACCGGGGCTTCGTCGACAACGACGTGCGCGATACCACCCTGCGAGCCCACCGCGCGGTCACCAAGGCCATTAAGGCCCAGGACCCCGACGCTGCCAGGCGACGTATGAGCCGCCACGTTCACTCGTACGCCGAGGCGGTCATGGAGGTTGAGGATCGGACCTCAATTGAGGTGCCCGAGAACTGATCACCGGCCGCATCGGTGTCCGCTCTCCAGAACGAACCTGCTACCTCTTCCCGGTGCCGGAAACGCTTCGCGGTCCTCCCACCTCGAAGAAGAGCTTCAACCGGCAGCCGCGAGTGGCACTCGAGTGGCACTCAAGTGGCACTTTTCGATAGCATTTTCGACCGTTTACGCCGGCCAGCTCGCCGGCCACGGGTTTGTTCCTTCCGCTGGAATACCCCCTACAGAGGTCACTGGCTCGGTATCGAAAAACGCGCCTGACCTGGGACAGGTCTTCACGTTTGGGCGTGACCTGGCCGTTCGTTGGAGTGATCGGGGTGCGGTCCACAGGTTAAGAGGGCCGTGTCCACGGTGTTATGGGCTGCCTTGTCGGGTATCGGTGGTGGGGGGCCGGG